>Ga0256405_10002698_pt1 | contig 39347 bp, 41 predicted proteins | sample RumenRJG_02DNA_FD_189096 | JGI IMG/M metagenome (GOLD analysis project Ga0256405, IMG submission 189096) | Bovine rumen microbial communities from Lethbridge, Alberta, Canada - RJG_02 | ecosystem: Host-associated > Mammals > Digestive system > Stomach > Rumen | place: Canada: Alberta... | reverse complement strand
TTTATAATATGTCGGTAAAGAACACACTTATACCGTGGAACGAATGAATCGTCTTCTTAGTCATTATCTAGCTCGTTTTGCTCGCAAAACTTATTGTTGGTCTAAAAGTCTTAACATGATTATCAGTTCTGTTTTCTTATTTTTGTATCGTGACTTCTTTTTATCTATTAGCTTTTAGCAATGCCCCCTCCCTTGACAATTTTATTTATATATGATACACTAAAAAAGATGAAAGGTCTAGTAATTCTACACAAACGAGGTGATGGATATGCCTTTGTTTTTTGGATATTGCTCATCAATGTTGACAAGAAAAGGTGAAAAGCAAATTAAGCATGGGTATGAAAAAGAAAAAAAAGAAAAAAGAAAATAGAATTGATAGAATTGTTTGTTCAACAATTTCAAGATTATGCAACCAAACTGGACGACTTATTAGGAAAAAAAACAGAAACAGGACTATCAGAAGAGAAACGTAAGCTTCTAAAGAGGGATTATAATGGCGTCGGGGACCGTGACACGTCGAAAGTATGGTGGACGCAACTCGCAGATAAACGCAGTGAAATAACATTCGTATATGAACAAGGAGATGTGTGGGTACTTGAATGCCTTTGTAAAAATCATAAAATTGTTTTAGAAGATACATGGGTGAAAAAAGTTGCAAAACCAATGAACATTTACCATGAATATTTGTCGTCGAAAGAACAAAGAGATTTATGGCAAAACCAAATAGAAAATAAGTATGGTGCTGGTGTCAATTTGAAACTAGATAGTATCGAGAAAACACTAAAAAAATTGAAAAAAGGGAAATTACCCAACAAGATAGACAAATCGTCAAAGACTCTTGAGGACATGAAAAAATTATCAGGTCAGAGGGTTAGTAAGAAACATTGGGAGAATCTGGAAAGCCAGCTGATTTCACCGATTGCGGACCTTGACAAAACTTGGTATGAATACGACTGCCTACAAAAGAAGTGCTCAAATAACTTCATGAAACTGAACGATAAATATTCCTACTTAAATTTTTTAAAAGGCCTACTTAATATGCTTTAAATTTTCTAAAAACACCCTCCACAAGAATCACAATCTCCAAAACAAGAATAAGAAGAAAGGTTAGATTTTCCATATGAATAATCGTTGATAATTTCTATTACTTTGCTGACTAGATCATTCATAATTTTCTTGTTTAATTCATATTCAGCTACTGATTTATGATCATTGATTTGTTCATAAAGAGTTCTGAGATCGTCACTCATTTGTTTGATCTTATTTCTATCTGAGTTTTCGTTACACATTTCTTTATTGATTTCATCTTTTAAAGAGTTAAATTTTTGTTTTAAATTATTAAGAGATTCATCCGAATCCATTTTTTCCTTTGAATTTTTCATATTTAAGAATTCATCAGAATTTTGAATTTTCATACCTATTTCTTTAGCATAATTGATAATATCTTTATTCATTTGTTCACCTCAATATTTCAGCTATTAAACAATTTCTATTAGATGATGTAATTTTGACTTCAAATATTTTTCCTGTGGGAAGGATTAAATTTTCGAGTTTAACTAATAAATTAGATTTTGTTCTTGCTAATGAATAATTATCTGATATTGATTCTATTATAACATGAAAATTTTTTCCAACCAAATCTGACAAAAGATCTTCTGAAATTTTTTCTTGAGATTTTATAAGGTTTGAGATTCTTGCAGATTTAACATCATAAGGAATATCATCAACCATTGAGTAAGCAGCGGTTCCTTTTCGAGGAGAATATATAAATGTAAATATAGAATTAAATTTGATATTTTTAACTAAATCTAGAGTATCATTAAATTCCGAATCAGTTTCTCCAGGAAAACCAACAATTATATCACTTGTTAAAACTAAATTATTTATTTTTGATCTTGCATAATTTATTTTTTCTATATAATCTTCTACTTTATATTTTCTGTTCATAAGTTTTAATATTCTATTATTCCCCGATTGAACAGGCAGATGAATGTTTCCACTGAAATGCTTGCATTGTGATAGAACATCAACTAGTTCTTTATTAAAATCTTTAGGATGAGATGTCATAAATCTAAAGATAAAATTTCCATCTAATTTGTCAATCATTTTAATAAGGTCTGTGAATTTTACTCCGTTGAAATCATAAGAATTTACATTTTGTCCTAAAAGAGTCAGAATTTTTGCTCCTGAATTTATATTTTTTATACAGTCATTTATTATTATGTTGTGATCTATACTTTTTTCAGATCCTCTAACAAATGGAACTATGCAATATGAGCAAAAATTATTACATCCTGAAATTATGGGAACCCAAGCATGAAATTTACTTTCTCTTAAAACTGGCATCTCACAAAATGAATCTATTTTTTTTGAAGTTAATTTTTCATACAACATATTAGGAAAATGATCTAATGATTTAGCTCCACATATCAAATCTACATATGGAAACATTTTCTTTAATTTCGTATTCACTTCATCTCTTTCTACCATGCACCCACAGACAGAGATGAAAGCATTTGGATTCATTTTTTTTATATTTTTTAGGGATCCTATTTGCCCAAAGACTCTATTTTCTGCTGTATGTCTAACAGCGCATGTTTCAAAAAGAACAAGATCAGCAACTATCGGATCATTCACAAAACTAAATCCAATAGATTTTAAAAATCCTTTTATTTTTTCTGCATCTGCCTCATTTTGTTGACACCCGAATACCTTCACAAAAGCACAAAAATCATCTTTTTGAAATCTTTTGCGAAAACATTCTCTTATCGTATCAATCACATCAAGCTCTTTCTAGATATTCGCCAGTTCTGGTATCTATTTTTATTTTTTCTCCTTGGTTTACAAAAAGAGGAATTCTAATAGATGCTCCAGTTTCGAGAATTCCTGGTTTAGTGGCATTCGTAGAAGTGTCTCCTTTAAACCCTGGTTCAGTTTCAGTCACTTCAAGAGTTACAAAAATAGGAGGCTCTACTCCGAAAACATTTCCCTTATATGATTGGACCTTACATTCCATATTTTCTTTAACAAACTTAAAGTTGTCAGAAAGAATTTTCTTGTTTATAGGAATTTGTTCATAACTCTCAAGATCCATAAAATAATATAGATCTCCATCATTGTAAAGATATTGCATGGTCTTGCGCTCTATAAATGCTTCTTGAACTTTTTCACTTGGATTAAAAGTTCTTTCTATAACCCCACCAGTGATAACATCTCTCATCTTAACCCTGACAAATGCAGAACCTTTACCAGGCTTAACGTGCTGAAATTCCACTATAGTATAAACTTTTCCATCGAGTTCAAATGTAACACCATTTCTAAAATCTCCAGCTGATATCATTTCTACCTCAAATAATTTTTTTTTAATTTGGTTGTTTCGGAGAATTTTTAATTGAATTTTCTCCATTTAAATCTTCATAAGAAATGCTAGATTTCGTTTTTTCTGATCTAGTTTGACTCTCCAAATTAGTCCGTTCCTCTAGACCAGCTTGATCCTCTAAATTAGCTTGTTCTCTAGATAATGACTTGTCTTCAGTTTTATCTTCAATTTTCTTCTTAGACAAAATCAGAAACATTTGTTTTCCTTCTTGAGAAAATTTTCCCTCAGGAGAGGCAAAATCGCTGCATAAGCCACAAAATCTATTAATGACGTCAGATCCTAAGCTAGGATTATTAACTTCTCTTCCTCTAAGTTTGAGACAAATTTTAACTTTGTTTCCATCAGAAATAAATTTTTTAGCTCTTCGAGATTTTGTTTCAAGATCTCCGATATCTATTTTAGCAGAGAGTCTTATTTCTTTTAATTCAACTACATGCTGCTTTTTCTTAGCATCTTTTTCCTTCTTTTTTTTCTCGAAACAATATTTTCCATAATCCATAAGTTTGCAAACGGGAGGATTAGCATTAGGAGATATTTTCACTAAATCTAAATGATGATCTATTGCTATAGATAAAGCTTCTCTAGATGACATTGTTCCTAGAGGCCCATTCTCTCCTATCAATAACACTACAGAATCCCTAATCTCTTCGTTTACTTGCAAGTCTTTCGCTATTTCCATCACTCCAATTATAAATTATTGTCTCATTATACTCGATTTTAAAATGACTCTCAATAGAGGTTAGCGGGGGACATTGCTAAAAGTGAATAGATGAAAAGAATTCACGAAACAAAAACAAAAAAGTAGATTAGAATTTCAATTTTATACATGTAATCCATAAGTTTTTTAGTTTTTTGTTTATAGGGTTCAAAGCCATATTTTTCCTGGCTTATACATATTTCATCAAGCTCTATGGTATCTACTTTCTCACCTTTCTCGAAAATATTATTAAATTTATAAACAGATTACTTAAAACAATTAATAACAGACACATGTCTAATATCCAAGGTTGTGTCCTAAAAATAGTTTAAAAATACAAAAAGAAATTTTGAAATTTGGAAAGTAAGGTGTAATGTAGGTAAAACCTCTCCGGCATTGCCGGAGGAGATTTGTCTTCCTTTGCAGCATCGTTTATTAATATAAATCTCAATAAAACTCTAGAACATGACCTTTTTATTTTCCAGTAAGAGAACTTAAAGCTTTTTCAAATTCAACTTGCTGTTTATTTTTATCTATATTTCCCCAAGGATTATCTGCGGTTAAATTATACGAAGATATTATAGATTCCGCTTGTTTTACTAACATTTCATTATCCACTCTCACACCATACATTCTAACTATCGTGCACAAATTCCAAAGATTTTTCGGTATCAAACAGTCTGAAATCACAAATGGATCATCTCCCAATCTAAATCTCATGGACTCTGATTCCATTGTTAAAGTGCTGTTGATTTTACCTTTTTTATCCCAAATTCGATACCATTCAGTTGAACTAGATCTCCTCCCACTTACACGCAGATACATAAATTCATCGTCCGTCGGTTGTTGCCGATCATAACCATACTCGTCCAGATTAGAGGCAAGAGATGGGATAGATGAATAGACGTTCAGATAAGCATTACCATTGTAGTATAATTTTGAATATTTGTCATCATAAGATATATCTGTTTTCATTCTTCTTGGAGGTGCATCAAAAGATTTTTTATCTGGTTCTTCTGTTAATGTACCTTTAATATTAGGATTTGACGAATATACATGTCCAAAAAGAGCATAATTTTCGATATTTTTTACACAATAATTCTCATATTTAGAACCATCTAATTCAAACCATATCCCTTTATCAAATTCAGGTATTTCAGAATTTCTTTTTGTTAAACATATGAATAAACGAATTTCTTTATCCGGTCCGTATTCAAGTTCTGTAGCATTATTTATCTTATTTTCACTTAATGAAAAATTTCCATTTTGATCAATATAAAGTTTGGGAGTAGATGAAAAGATAGATATTAAATTTTCTGAATACACATAACTGTTATCTATTGCACCCTTTATTTGAGTTGTAAAAAAAGCAATCACACATAACAAACAAAATAAATATTTATTATTTAACTTTATTAAATGTTCAATCACGTACAACACCTCGATATAAAATTTTATTGTTTAATATTGTATGATATACACAAAACCATGTCAACATAAATATAGATGTATATTTTCTCATACTAGTAGCATAAAATGTGTTCTTTTTGTTATATCTATTCACAATTAAAATAATCTTCTATAAATTAACTATCTCTATATATTTTTTGTAATACACTTCGAAACCATTGACAAAGCTATATATAAACTTTATCAATAAATCTTTTTTATATATTTTGTCAGTTATAAAATCATATTAGGACAAATACTATTCATATAATTTAACGAAAGCAGGTATCATATGAAAGTATTTGTTCTAACTAAGAGAATAGCCATATTGATGTTTTCAGCTATTACATCATCATTAATTGCTCTTGTATTTACAATAGGAAGTTCAGTGTTCTTTGCAAAATCAAGAAAACAATTACCTATTTACAGAGTTAAAAGAGATGATAAAGTGGTTAGCATTTCTTTTGATGCCGCTTGGGGAAACGAATATACACAAAGTTTACTTGATACTTTAGCAAAAAACGATGTAAAAGCTACTTTCTTTCTCGTCGGAATGTGGGTAGATAAGTATCCTGAATCTGTTAAAGCTATTTTTGATGCAGGACATGATGTAGGAAATCATTCTGATACTCATCCTCATTTGCCTCGCAAAAATATAGAAGAAATTCGAAATCAAATAGAAAATTGCAACAATAAAATAGAAAAAATAACTGGAAAAAGACCTACTTTATTTAGATTTCCATATGGAGACTATGATAATAAATCCATAGAAGAAATTAAAAATTTAAATATGTTTTCTGTTCAATGGGATATAGATAGTCTAGACTGGAAAGATAAAAAATGTGATGAAATGTGCAAGAGAATAATTCCGAAGCTTGCTCCTGGATCTATTATTCTTATGCACAACGGAGCTAAATATACTGCGGAATCTCTTGACACTATTATTAATGAAATTAAATCTAAAGGATTCAAAATAGTCCCTATTTCTGAAAATATTTATCATGAAAATTATAATATCAATATTCAAGGAGAACAATCTTTGAATTAAAAATCTAGCATCAATGTGAGAAATGTTTTCACAAAGATTCTCAAAACTCTTAGAACTTCGATCTCCTACATGAAACCCAGCCAATGTAAGTTGCATCCGCAACATTTGCATTTATATTGGTGTTTACCTTTCGTAAATCCATTCTTTACTTTTTCTTTTTTCCCACATTTTGGGCATTTCTTTTCTTCTCTTCTATCATATTCTTATTCTATCTTATCTATTCTGTTTTTGCAATGCCTAAACTTTATCTTAAAGATAACAAATTTAGAAAAATCTAGAATTAATGGTTATTAGTCATGCATCTGTTGTTGAATTGGATTAAATAATTGCTTATAAGATTCAAAAGACTTCTAAAAAATGAAAAAGTAAATATTTTATAATTGTGCATAAATTTCAAAAAAATATAACTTTGGACTTCTATAAGCAGGAGATAAATATTTAATTTTTAATTTGTTCTTTATTTTTTTTACTTTTATTTGTTTTTTACAATGCCTATTGAAAATCAATTTCATCTATAATACAATATAAACTATTGACAAGCATTGGTTATGATTTTTCCGAAAGTGGGTTGCAATTAATTAGTCATTGCTGTATAATATGGTATGTAGGATGTTAGGTTAAGAGTCTTTAGACCTGCTAATTGAGGATACATATAATTAAAATCTAAATTATAGAATTGTGAGATGATGAATATGTCAAAGAATAAAAATAATATGAAAAAGAAAATAGCGTTATTAGGATCTTTAATGACTGTTACTGGAGTTTCTGTTGAAGCAGCAACAAAAAATTACGATATATCTGTTCCGATGATGCAAGAACATTCTATATTTAATCATAAAAATCTAGAAACTAGCTCTTCTGTGGAATTATCTAGAAAAGCGTTTGAGTATATATATAAAAAAAGGTTACTAACTATGAATCCCACAGTCCCTGTTTCCATCTTGACCGATTATTCTCAAAAGTTAAATCAGCATGAGTTGTTGTACTTGTCGGGAGGAGCAGAATGCAAATTTCGAGGTTTCTGTGCAAAATATTTGGAAACGTCTTTGGCTTTAAATATGGATAAGAATATGGATATAACTGCAAAGCATAACGAGAGAATGGCGAATGCTTTGAGACTTAGGGAAGGTCTTGTTGCAGCTTTTTCGGATCAAGGACGTAAGGATATTTGTGTCAATATTAATGCGGTTATTAATGAAATAGATGCCTTGTTGGAAGCTCAAAAGAAAGAGGTAGCTGCGTATTATGCAAATGAAGGCTATAAAAATTAAATTGGCTAATTGGGAAGAAAATTGTCAATGGGAAAATCGATTTTATTAAATACGTCTTTAGTGTTGATTTCTTCCATTGGCCCTTTTTTGGGACTTGCAAAGTCACTACATGGAATTAGAAGTTGGTTGCTTCTCTCTGTGTGGGTTGTTGTGAATAGTCCGAGAGTTACAGTAACATATTTTGTGACGTTAAGATAAACAAGATTTCCGTCAAATTTCTCCGTTATTTTGTCTGGAATTATGGGTATTTCTCCTAGATCGTCTGAAAATACAACATTATTTAATTCTGCATTAAAAATTATAGGATTAGAGGCTTGAACTACTGCGTTTGGTGTGAAATTTGTGTTGTTTTCATTTTTTCTTGAGCTAAAAATATAAATATTATTATTTCCTCCATATAATGTTACTTTTTTCGAAAATGTACATAAAGAATTTAATATTTTATTTGAATTAGTTGTTATTGCTTCAAATTCTACATTAAAAAAAAATGATTGATTAACTGTAAAAAAATCTTTTTGAAATAATATTGAATCAACATTTACATCTACATCTATTATGGATATATTTTTTGGTTTAATATCTACAGATTCTTCAATTATATTTTGATTGGATTCTGTAAAAAAACATCTTAAATTTTCTAAATAATCTTTGGCAGCACATGAATCATAAATATATTTGCTATTGGTTATTATCATTTTTTTTGAATATTCATCAAATTTATTTTTGCTCATATTTCTCCTATGACACCAAAGATTATTTAAAATATAATATGAATATCTCGTGAAAAAGTTGAAATAATGAAACAACTATCTTAATTTTAATTTATTTAACATTTTTATCTAAAAGTATTATTTTAATTCTAAATATTTTTTGTTCTTTAAAAATTTTCAATGTGCCTCCTATTTTATTTATTAATTTTTTGATAATTTTTAATCCTAAATGTTTTCGTTTGACTATTTCTTTCGAAAGTGATCTTGTGTTCAAAATTTCATATATATATTTATTTTCAATTTTAATAAATTTAAATCTTATGTATTTTACATTTTTATTTGAATTTACACAAGATTCGATAGAATTATCTATTATATTTCCAAAAATGATGCAAAGGTATGATTCATCTATATCAGGAAACATAATATTTTTGTCAAAATTATATTTTATCTTGTATTTATCCATAATTTTAATTTTTGCATTCATCAAGTAATCCATTGTGGAAAAATTAATTTTTATGTTCTGAAAAATTCCAAAAATTTCTTTTAATTTTTCTTGCGCTTTTTCATATTGTCCTGTGACAATCATTCCCGAAATAGAAAACAATATATTTCCCATATCATGTATTAAAAAATCAATATTTTCAAGATTATCATCCATTTTATCCTCTATGTTTTGTGATTATATTTCACATTATAAGCATGAATAAAAAAGAATTCAATCTAGTTCTTTAATATGGCATTGTAAAACAAACAAATTTCTCTCCAGCGACACCGGAGAGAACATTTGACAATATTCAATAATAACTATAAAATTTAATTCTTATGAATAACCTTTATTCTAAAAATTTCATTAACATAGTTTAATGTATCATTAATCCACTCTAATTCTTTTTTATTTAATTCATTGTTATTAACGTTTTTTAGTTCTCTCAAAAGCCCCTCAATACCAGTGTAGGCTCGTTGATTCATATACTTGGATGTTATTAAACTTTCAAAAATTGTAATTGCACCTTTTCTTGTCATATTGTTTGTTGTATTTTTATCTATTCGAGATACAATTCTTATAATTGATTCTTGTTTTACATTTTTAGGTAAAATATTAAACAATGATTCGTCAAATTCTTTATAAATTATCAACTTATTAACTATTTCCTGATTAATCATACCTTGAAAATCTTCGTATCTTTCTACGTATTTAAGAGTACTACATTGGAATCTTTTTATTATATTTTTCTGCCAATAATGAATTTTTGAGGAAAGACTATATGGATTTTTAAATAATGTTAAAATAAATTCCATCTTACATCCATAAGGCAGCATATCAAATAACATTTCGTTAAACACCCCACTAAATCCGAATCTTTCAACTATATTCTCTACAATAGTGGAACATATACTGTCATCAAACGAGCTGTCTTCTAAAATAGTTTTTATACCATTGAGAGTATCTGCATTGTTGTTTATATATCCATCTCTACATTCATCATATTTTAAATCACGTTCTTGAAGATATGGAAGTTCATTCAATAACTCTTTAACTTTGTTTACGTCCTCTGATGAATCTTTATCTTGCTCAGGAACAAGGGAAGATATTTCACAATACTCTTCATCAAATTCAACATTACTACAATCGAAATGAGAATACAAATTCTTACACGATTGCACTCTTTCCATAGCTAACATTGTATTATCATTCAACAAAAAAGCAAACGAAGTCAATGTAAAAATATATTTTCTAATATTCATAAAAATCTCCTCAAAAATTTTTGTATACAAAGCTATTATATTCATTGATCGTTTGTTGTCAATATTTTGTTGAAAATTGTGTTGACAAATTATAAAATATATTTTTGTATAATAGATATATTCGAAACTATTGAAAATCTTATTTATTTTGTTTATATACTCCAATATTCTTTAAGAATTTAAAATTAATTTTAAATTTTATTTCATCTTTTTGTTCTGAAAATGATTCTTTGATATCCACAATTTCGAGATTTTTATCTAATTTTTCATATGCTCTTTTTTTGGCATTTTCAATAGCTTCCTCTTTTGATAGTATTTTCTCTGCTTTATTTATTTCTGTAAATTTTTCTGATTTGAATTTTATTGGAATTTCAAAATTAAATATTTTAAGTTGATTTTCATGATGTTCTTTTTTCCAATTATCTTCTGGAGTCTCCCAAAAATTTAGTTTTATCTCATTTCCAAATAAGTTTATATAAAATATTTTTCTTTGTTTCCCTTCTGTTTCTATATCTTGTTTTAATTTTTCAAATTCAGAAATTTCTCCAGAGATTTTAGCCAGAATATTTGCTTTTGCATTCACATTATTTATGCTTCCATCTCTTAATTTGTAATATGATCCTACTAAAAGTTGATTTTTAAATACTACATCTCCAACATGAACCAGAGGAGTTCCAGAAAATGTTTCCATTCTAGCTATTTGAGCATCACACTCTGATATTATATCTCCTGACGATTTAGAATCATTTTCTGGCTTTTCTATTTGTTGTTTTATGTTAACATTAGCAATACATCCATTCAAATTTATAGACATCCAAGAAATATTAGGAATCTGCTCCATAATTCTTTGTTCTGATTCATCTGCATCTATATTTTTTCTTAATGCTCCTATATATACTCCATTATCTTTTAGACAATCTAAAATTTTACTTATTTCTATATTTTCATTCCCTTTAATATTTATTTTCCATATAAATAATGAAGATATATAAGAAGAGATAAAGAATAAGATTATCCCTACTATTATTCCTTTTCTGTTTTTATGTCTTATATAGAAATATTGTAATCCTTTTTTGTCTATTATATTTATTTTTATATTATTTCTTTTCGAAATGAAATTCAATTTTTTAAAATCGCTTGATGTTATTTTTGCAATCAAAGATTTATTAGTTTGCTTTATATCCCATAGATTCATTCTGAATCTAGACACTAAGTTAATAAACAATCTTGAGTTTTTTTTATCTATCTCAAAATATATGTATCCAAAAATCCATCTTATTATCTTTAATATCAATTTAATCCTCTATCTGACGAACTCTATATTAATTATGAATCCTTGTATTAAAAGAGAATCAGAAGTCATACATTTTATTGTCAGATTTTTCCCATGAAAATTAACTAACATTCCTTTTGTTGAAATTTTTATAAGATCATCTGAAAAGCTTAAAATTCTGTTGCATCCTTCTATTCTTACTTCTTTGTTTCCTCTTATCTCAATATTAGAGTTCTCTATTGCAAATCCAACTTGAGAATCTTTCAAATGATTAAAAAGATTTTTGATTTTTGCCATTTTAAAAACCGCCAATACATAAAAAATATATTCTATTCATAATTAATATTATGATAAAAATAAAAAGCTTTTTTACAGAATTAATAATTACTATATTCATAATATCTTTCGGAACATTTCTTGTTTTTCATCCTGATATTTCTTTCAATGGAGTGAAAGAAGGAGTATCTCTTTGTTGTAATATATTAGTTCCATCGTTGTTTCCATTCATATTTTTATCATCATTTATGATTAATTCAGGAGTATCATCCAGAATAGGAAAAGTTATTTCTCCTGTTTCTAAAATTTTCAATCTTCCTGAATCATCGCTCTCAGTAGTTTTATTGAGTATGATAGGAGGATTTCCTGTTGGAGCAAAAGGAATATCTGATCTATTCGAAAGAAAAATAATAAGTAAAGAACAAGCGGAAAGAATGATATGGTTTTGTGTTAATGCAGGACCCGCATTTATTCTTGGAGTAATAGGAAACTCATTAATAAAAGATATGAAGATAGCGCAAATAATTCTAATTTCTCAGATTTTTTCATCATTGATTATTGCATTATTGGTATCCTTAAATAAAAAACAAAATAAAACAAATAAAGTAGAACCCTCGAAAAAAATGTCTTTTTCTGAATCTCTAATATATTCTTGCGAATCATCTTCTTTTTCAATAATCAATATGTGCATATTAGTCATAATTTTTAACGTCTTCTGCTGTTTTTTAGGCAATTTGCAATTTTTTTCTCTTTGCAGTAGAATTATTTCAATCTTCGGATTTCCAGGGGGAGTATCTGAGATTTTTCCGCAGATAATAGTTGAAGTAACGAAAGCATGTGAATTAATTTCTTTAAATGGAGCATTTCCTCCTCTGTTTTCTTTCGCTGTTTCATGGGGAGGACTTTGTGTTCATTTTCAAGTTATTTCTATAATGAAAAAAATAAAAATAAATTATTTAAAATTTTTATCTTTTAGATTATTGAATGCCATATTATCTTCTTTTTTAACATTCTTAATGATTAAATTTAAAAATATAAATTTGAATATAGAAAAAATAGATCTTCCACAATATTCGACACATTTTTGGGGAAGTATTGCTCTAGTCTTTTGTTGTTTGGTTTTTTTAATGGATGTTAATTTTAAAAAATTAGGAGGGGATATCTTTGATAACGATAAATAGACATTGTAAAATATCAAAATGTAAGAAATATAAACAATTTTCTGCCACACAGAGGTGTAATATTGGATTATTTGAATCATGTAAAGATGGACCAAAATTCGACATTTGTGGAAATTGTAAATGGGGTAGAGAAACTTATCCTAATTCTGGTATAATAAGCTGTAAAAAGCAAAAAAATTCACGGAGATGATATGTCACTTTACGCTATTTCCGATTTGCATCTTTCTCTGGGATCAGAAAAATCTATGGAAATATTTCCTGGATGGGAAAATTATATAGAAAAATTAGAAAAAAATTGGAAATCTACTGTTTCTGATGATGATTCTGTGGTTATCTGTGGAGACATTTCTTGGTCTATGAGGTTAGAAGAAGCAGTAAAAGATTTCGAATTTCTTAATTCTCTTCCAGGAGAAAAGATAATTTTAAAAGGTAATCATGACTATTGGTGGGTTACTACTAAGAAAATAAATGATTTTATAGATTATTATGGATTTAAAAATTTTAAGATTTTACATAATAATTGTATAGAATCTCAAAAATATTCTATTTGTGGAACTAGAGGATGGACGTTAAAAGATCAAAATAGCCATGATTTGAAAATAGTTGACAGAGAAATTATTAGATTAAAACTTTCTTTTGAATCTAGGAAGAGTAATGATCCTTTAGTTGTATTTTTTCATTATCCTCCATATTACTCCGGAGGAGATACGAAAATGATTGATTTTTTATGCTCTTGTGGAGTAAAATACTGTTACTATGGACATGTGCATTCGAAAGACTCCTCGAAATATGTTTGCTCTAAGATAATTAAAGGAGTTCATTGTGAGTTAGTTTCTGCTGATTATCTTAATTTTCAGCCTAAATTGATTAATGTTTGACCTTGTACATAGATTATGGTAAAATAGTAGTGGGTTAAACCACTGGAAAGGATGTTTTTTATGAAATTGATTTCATTTGATAAAAAAGATAACAATTCTGCTCATGTAAAGATTTTTATAAATAATTCTGAATTCAATGAAAAACTTAATCTAGTATGGAATCGTCAGAAAAAGTGGTTTAATGTCCCCGGATTCAGAAAAGGAAAAGTTCCTCGTCATATAATAGAAAATGAATATGGTAAGGATATTTTCCATGAATCTGCTCTTGGGTTATTATATCCAAAAATGGTTGATTTAATAATTCAAGAAACAAAAGAACCTGTAATTTTTTTAAAGGAGGAGATTTATATGCAAATAAGTCCTGATTCTAAACCTGTTGAGGTTAAAAATGAAAATTCTACTGATGAAAATAATTTGAATGCTGCTCCCGCAGCAGACGGGGTAACAACTGAATTCGATGTCAGTTTATATGATACCGGTATTCAAGTAGATTACAAAGGTCTGAAAGTTGAAGTGGAGCCTAAAAAAACCGCTTCAGATGAGGAAATAGAAACTAGAAAGAAAAATATGCAACTTAGATCTAAAAAAAGATCCAAAGAAGTAGATGAAAAAGCTGCTGTTGGAGATTTTGTTAGATTAAACATAAAAGAAATGGTTCCTGAAAATATTTCAGAGGAAGAGAAATCTAAATATAAAAAGTATAACAATATTAATGGATTCAAACTAGAAGTAACTTCTGATAATCCGATTGCGAATATGTTGGTTGGTCATTCTATGGAAGAGAAAACATTTACCTCTAAAGTAGAATTTCCTGAAAATTTTGCAGATAAAGATTTAGCAGGAAAAACAACTGATGTATCAGCATCTATAGTTGCTTTGAAAAGACTTCCAACTATGGATGAAGTGGCTCAAGAGCAAAAATTGGAAAATGAACAAGCATTAACTGATCGTATCAGAGAAAAATTGAATGCGAATTACGAGTCTGTATATGAGGAATCTAAAAAAGGAGCTCTTCTTGATTCTTTAGTTAAGATGGTGAAAGATGATGATGTTCCTGAAAAATTAATTGATGCTCAGAAGAATGCGTTGATATCTAGATTCACAAAGACTGCTGACCAATATGGTGTCGATGTGAATACATTTGCACAAATGTTTTTAGGATCTGATGATATAAATTCTTCTTGTACTAATATGGCTAAACAATCTACTAAAATAGATATAGCATTAAGATCTATAGCGAAACAAGAGGGTATTGAACCTTCTCGTGAAGAATGGGAAAACTTTGAAAATAATTTAGAAAGAACTCTTGGAAAAAAAGGAGCTGCAGAAGTTTCTGATGCTCAGAAAGAAATAGAAATTTTAAGAAATAAAACAATAGATCATTTGTTAAAAACAGTGTCATTTATTGATAAAAAAGAGGATGTAGAACCTGCTCCCGCTCCGGCTTCGCAAGATCCTGCATTCGAAAATAATTCTGTTCCAGAATCTGATCCGGCAATTGCTCAAACAGATTCTGCTTCGAATGAGAATTCCGAAACAAACTAATATATAATTTGCTAACTATTATCTAATTTTAATATAGAGGTGTTTTGATTTGTCATTAGTTCCTTATGTAATTGAAAATACGGGTCGAGGAGAGCGCTCATATGATATTTTTTCTCGGCTTTTGAACGATAGAATAGTTATGTTATACGATGAGGTTAACTCTGTTAATGCTAGCCTCATCGTGGCTCAGTTTTTATATTTGGAAGGACAGGACTCCTCAAAAGATATAAATTTTTATATTAATAGTCCTGGAGGATCTGTCACCGATGGATTTGCGATATATGATACTATGAAATATATTAAGTGTGATGTCCGTACTATTTCTATGGGATTAAGTGCTAGTATGGGTGCGTTTCTCTTAGCAGCGGGAACCAAAGGAAAACGTATAGCTCTTCCGAATAGTGAAATATTAATTCATCAGCCTCTAGGAGGAGTTAAAGGACAAGCATCTGATATTAAAATTCATGCAGATTGGATCCTTAAGACTAGAGAGAAATTAAACTCTTTGCTTTCCGAATTTACTGGTCAATCTGTTGAGACTATTGCAAAAGATACCGAAAGAGATAATATCATGAGTGCTCAAGAAGCTAAAGAATATGGATTAGTAGATAAAATAATTGATGTTAGAGAGTGATTTTATGAAATTTGGTGATTGTTGTGAGTAAACATGTTTGTTCTTTTTGTGGAAAATCTGAAGATGATGTGGAGCAGATAATTGCTGCTCCCAGTGGAGCTTGTATATGTAACTATTGCGTCAAGTTATGTGTTGATGCATTTAGAAAAGATAAAGAAGAAGAGAAAATAGTAAAAAAAGCTCCTGCAAAGAAAAGTGTAGAAAGTTTTCAAGATGGATCTGATTTTCCCAAGCCTGTCGAAATAAAAAAGGTTCTCGATGATTATGTTATTGGGCAACATGATGCCAAAATCTCTCTTTCTGTTGCTGTTTATAATCATTATAAAAGGATATATTTTGGATCAAATGATGATGTAGAATTGATAAAGAGCAATGTTTTGCTATTAGGGCCTACTGGAGTAGGAAAAACTCTTCTAGCACAAACTATAGCTAATCTTTTGAATGTTCCTTTTGCCATAGCTGATGCTACTACATTAACTGAAGCGGGATATGTAGGAGACGACGTGGAAAATATTTTGTTGCGTCTTTTGCAGGCTGCTGATATGGATATTGAACGAGCCGAACGAGGAATTATTTATATAGACGAAATAGATAAAATTTCAAGAAAATCTGAGAACACTTCTATAACAAGAGATGTTAGTGGAGAAGGAGTACAGCAAGCTCTTCTTAAGATAATTGAGGGAACTATATCTAATATTCCTTCTAAGGGAGGAAGAAAGCATCCTCAGGGAGATTATGTTCAAATAAATACTAAGAATATTCTCTTTATCTGTGGAGGAGCATTCGATGGGCTAGAAAAAATAATAGAGAAGAGAGTTCATAGTGGGTCTTTAGGATTCGGTGCTAATATAATGAATAGGCAAGAAATTGAGACCACAAATTGGATGTCCAAAGTTGTCACTCAGGATCTAGTTAAATTTGGTCTTATTCCTGAATTGGTTGGCCGTCTGCCTATAGTTACTTCTCTTGAAGGTCTTGACGAAGACTCTTTAGTTCGTATTTTAACTGAACCTAAAAACTCTATTTTGAAACAATATAAAAGATTATTTGAACTTGACAAAATAGATTTAGATGTAGAGCCTGATGCTCTTAAAGAAATAGCTAAAAAAGCAATCAAACGTCATACAGGAGCCAGAGGGTTGAGATCTATTCTTGAAGATGTGTTAAAAGATGTGATGTTCACTTCTCCTTCTGATAAATCAATTAAGAAAATTGTTATATCCAAAGATTGTGTATCTGATAATGGCACTCCTAGTATTGTAAGAAATTGAATGATGCTGGGTTGTGTTTTAATTGCTATGTTGTTTATTTTATAGTAGTGATAATTTGAAAAGTTTTAGAGTATACTTTATGATGTATATAAATATTTCAAAGAGAGGATATAAATGAAAATTAATAAATATATAAAGACATCTGTTTTATATGCAATGTATTTATCGAGCTTTAATTCTAAATTATTAGGATTAAAGCAATCAGAATTGTTTCAAAATTTAGAATTAAACAAATTAACTTCAAACACTATCGAACCAACATCAAATAAATCAGTAACATTTGAGCCATTATCTGCTAAATCTATAGAAAATCGTTCTGAAGCACGTGTTTCAGAGTCAAATAGTTCTATTCTTAATGAATCAAAATCGAATGAAGAAGAATCGACCAAATCAGAATCCTCTGAATCAGATTTTCTTGAATCAGAAATCCAGACTGAACCATTTGTTGCTAAGTTTGTTTGTGAAGATCTTACAGAGGAGGATATTAAAGGAAGTAATTTAGATGGTGAAAATGCGAATAATGAGTATGTTAGACCTTCTGATTTAAAAAAATTATCAGTTACTTATATGGGATATGATGATAAACCCCATTATGGAACTTTGATTACTGCTAATAAATTTATTCATCCTGATACTGGAGAAATTATTAATATTGCGTCAGACCTTCTTGAAATATTTAAGGAGTTATATGAAGCAAAATTTCCAATTGACTATATAGGATGCTTTAACTTTAGACTTATTACGAACTCTAATAGTCTATCTGATCACGCTCTTGGGTTGGCTGTTGATATTAATTATGAACAGAATCCCTATTTTAAATATGATGATGATGACGAAAACAATAAAGATAGAAAAGTTATTTCTACTGTTCCTAAAGACGGGGCTCTTAAATATTTAGATAGGCGTCTTGAAGAAAAAGGAATTATTAAAAAAGATGGGGTGTGTGTTAAAATATTCAAAGACCATGGGTGGTTTTGGGGAGGAGATTGGCAGAATCCTAAAGATTATATGCATTTTCAGAGATTTAAAGCTGGATGGAAAAAAGAAAAAAGGTATCCTTTGGATCAAATACAGGATTTAAGTAGAAGCCAATCTAAAAATGAATAAAAAGGCAATGATATAAAAGTAAGTGTTATGAAATAGGATTTATCTCCTTAATAGTGTCGTAGGGAACATCTAAATTAGGTATGTGTTTGGTAAATGAATTACTTAACTTTTCCAAACTTTCTTTAATAATGATTGCAAAGAAGTGATTTTTGGCACCCGTTAATGTTTATTCTAAATTAAATAGAATTAAATTTATATTTGTTATATTTAAAATAAGGAGCTTTTATGTCTAGAAAAAATAGATCTAAATTAGCTATTTTACTTTCGTTAGGATCATCGTATTTGTTGAGTTATCCTGTGATCAAATCTAATGAGGTTACTGTGTCTTCTCGAAATGATGAAGAAAAATCATTAATAAATTTAAAAAAACAAATCGATGATATGTATGAAAAATTGCAAAATTCAGTTTCAAATTGTAGTAAATTTAAATCTAAATTTATTAATATATATTTGGAAAGATTAAATGGATCTGTATCTGAAGATTTTTATGAAGGAGTTGTATCTTTGGGGAAGGTGCTATGTGACGACTGTTTCTCTATAAATAAATCTTTGTTGTCATTAGTTAAAGAGTATGAAGAAAAATTGATTTCCGAGATAAATTCTACGCAAAAAAAATTAATAAATAATTCTAATACGAATAAAATTAAAATTATTCACAAACTATCGGTGCTTTTGGTAACTAAACGAAATTTTTCATCTTTAAAGTCTAAAATATCTTCCAATCTTTCTTATCTAGAACATTGGCTATGGTTTGTTGACGGAAAACTTGATTTTCCTCCGTTTGATCGTGGGGTAGCTTTGACGAGTTATGAAAATATGAAATCTATCGAAAAAGAATATAAGTTGCCTATTATCGATCTTGAAAATACAGCGAATAATTTATATTATACTCGTGATGTTCATCTAAATTATTATAATAGTGTAAAAAGTGGAAAAAGTAAGTTTAATTCATTTGTTTGGAAGTCTATATTGGAAGAAGGAGAATCGTTAATATCGCGAAGTATACAATTAAACGAACAATTTTTAGATGCTTATTCTAAAAAGTATGATTCGATTAAATCAAGTGAAAATATGCAAGAATTAAAAAATGATGTTTGTGAAATGATAGAGCATTTCAAGCTTAATTTGAATCGACTCAATAAATGGAAAGATTATATTTCTGTAAATAGGAATGCTCAATCTTTACCTGATCCTATAAAAGAATTTTGATGTTTTTAAATTTCTGAAAAAATTAGTTGTGTCCTAAAGTATTCGAAAAACACAAAAGAAAACTTTAGAAAGTATAAATTATAAGACTCTCTCCGGCAACGCCTAATGGAACTTGCCTTTTTTAGCAGTATCATTTGTTATTGTAAATTTCAGTATAAACTATATTAGAACATAACCCTTAAGTTTGGTATTACTAAAAATGAGTAGAAATAGTTAATTTATGAAGAATTATTTTTGTCGTTAGCAACTAGAATAAAGAGCTTAATGTACCTTCTCCGGCGTCGCCGGAAGAAGTACCTGTCTATATTTTACAATAACGCCATGCCAGAATTTTGATATTTTTAGCATTAGATTGTTTAGTAAGAAAATATATTAATTTAGTTATCTCTCTGGCTTTGTCAGAAAAGTTATCATTTCTTAAATGCTAAAAAAGAAAATTTGCAAAACACTACATTACATGATAGTATAAAATACACTTGCGGATGTGGCGAAATTGGTACACGCGCTAGATTTAGGTTCTAGTGGATAATTCCGTGCAGGTTCGAGTCCTGTCATCCGCACCATTGCTTTTTCTTAGATACAAAACATATGAATGAAATAAATAAATAATTTGGAAGATATATGACAGTTTTTGATTCTATAATACAAGGAACAGTTCAGGGGTTAACTGAATTTTTACCTATTTCTAGTAGTGGGCATTTGGCTATTGCCCAGTATTTTTTAGGAATAAAAGAAAATAATTTACTTTTCGATGTCGCTTTGCATGTTGGAACTCTTTTATCTGTTGTTTTTGTATATTATAAATTGTTAATCAATATTTTATTTTCATCATTTTCTGCTGTTTTTAAATTATTCTCAAAAAAAAATAGAAACAAAAATGAAACGATAGCTTTGAATATTATTTTTTCTCTTATTCCATTGTTTTTTCTTTTTATTCCTATTCCTAAAATTGGAAGTTTGAAATTATTGGCGACAAATTTAGCTGAGTCGGGAAATATTTCTGTTGTGGGAGTTTCATTAATTGCTACTAGTTTATTGTTGACTATAGGATCATTGTATTCATATAAATTATCAAGCAAAAAACATTTCTCTTTATCCAAGATGTCAGAAATTTCTCCTTGGAATGCGTTTGTAATTGGTATTTCACAACTTGTTGCTTCTATATTTCCTGGTCTTTCTCGATCAGGAACCACTATGTCCACAGGATTATTATTAGGAATGGCTCGAGAAGACGCTATAGATTTTTCATTTATAATGGGTACTCCTACAATTTTAGCTGCATCTGTGTTAGAATTTAAAGAGTCTAGAGAGCTAGGAATTCATATAGATTGGAATATTGTTATAGTTGGAATTATTACATCCGCTGTTGTGGGGTTTTTATCTATTAAATTTCTTAAATGGATCGTTTCTCAAGACAGAACTTGGATATTTTCTGCTTATTCGTTTATAGTAGGTTCGTTGATTTTAATATTGAAATATTGGAATTTTTGAATGAAAAAGAAAGTTAGTAAAAATAAAATATTAGATAAAAATTTATACTTAGTTATAAATTTGGCGGTGTCTTGTCTTTGCTTTTGCCTTATTTTCATTGAGGGAGAAAATGTCTGGTTATTTTCGAGAAATCTGTATCTTGGACTATTCGGTATAAATTCTATATTTTTGCCATTTTTTTTGATTATTATTTCTTTTTTTAAAATAAAAAACGAAAATATAGATAAATTTCGATCCGTTTTATCATGTTTATTTTCTATATTTTTTTCATCGTTAGTAGGAATTTTTACATATCCTTCTTCAGATTTTTTCAAATTTTTTTATGTTTCAGGAATATATAATGCAGGAATTATCTCAGGACTAATAGATATTTTGTTTGTAAAATGCTTTGGATTATCTGCATCTAGAGCAGTTCTTTCTATTATATTTTTCGTTATTTCTATAGTTTTATTTAAAATAGATTTTTCATTAGTATTTGAAAGAATTAGATTGTTTTTTTTATCGTTTGCAGAAAGTCTTAAAAACATGAACTTTAAAATAAATTTAAAGCCATTTCAAAAATATGATCAAAAAGAAGAAGTAAAAGAAATTGTGAATTCAAAAAGTCTTGTGAGATTAAAACACGATATAGAGTCAGATGAAGATATAGATAGTACTAATTATGATGAAAATGACTACGATATTTCGAAAATAACGGAGAATTTTATAAAAAAAGAAAAACAAAAAGAGGAGGAATCTTTTAATGAAATTAAGACTTATCATAGTGAATCATTAGATTATGATTTTCCTTCTATAGATTTTTTAAATATTCCTTTAAGACCTGAGCAAGGAGACATAACCAACGAACTTAATACTAATGGAAGATTATTAATAGATACTCTTGCAAGTTTTAATGTTAAAGCAAAAATAGTAGACATAAGCAGAGGTCCTGCTATAACAAGATATGAAATTCAACCTGCTTCAGGAGTAAAAGTCAGTAAAATTACTACATTGTCAGATGATATAGCTCTTAATCTAGCTGCTCTAGGAGTCAGAATAGAAGCTCCTATTCCTGGTAAATCTGCTGTCGGAGTTGAAATTCCTAATAAAGTAGTTAGTACTGTTGGAGTCAGAGAGGTAATAGATTCTAATGAATTTATAAAATCAAAGAGTCCACTGACTGTGGCACTAGGAAAAGATATCTCAGGAAAATGCATTGTCACCGATTTAGCAAAAATGCCTCATCTTTTGATTGCAGGATCTACTGGGGCGGGTAAATCTGTTTGTGTCAACTCTTTTATTATAAGTTTATTATATAAATCTTCTCCTGACGAAGTTAAACTTTTAATGATAGATCCTAAAGTAGTCGAACTAGGAGTATATAATGGAATCCCTCATTTATTAGTTCCCGTTGTAACCGATCCTAGAAAATCTGCAGGAGCACTTAACTGGGCTGTAAATGAAATGTTGAGTAGATATAAAATATTTGCTGAAATTGGAGTACGAGACATATCATCTTATAACTCATTTATAGAAAAGAATGATGATATATTAGACAAAAATGGAGAAAAAAGAAATAAAATGGCTAATATAGTCATAATAATAGATGAGTTATCAGATTTAATGATGGCTGCTCCTCACGAAATAGAAGATTATGTATGTAGATTAACTCAGATGGCTAGAGCAGCAGGAATGCATTTGGTTATCGCCACACAGCGTCCCTCTGTAGATGTTATAACTGGAGTAATAAAAGCAAATGTTCCTAGCAGAATAGCATTGGCAGTTTCATCTCAAATAGATTCTAGAACTATTTTGGATATGGGAGGGGCAGAAAAGCTCCTAGGCAGAGGAGACATGCTTTTTTCTCCTGTTGGATCTATTAAGCCAATTCGAGTTCAAGGATGTTTTGTTACGGATGAAGAAATTGAACGAGTAGTCAATTTCGTTAAAGATAAATCTGACGTGGTAGAATATGATGAATCTATTATATCTGGAATAGAAAAAGGAGCTGCTGAAGGATTGGATGCTCTAGATATTCCAAAAGATAATTCTGATGATATGGATCCTATGTTAGAAGATGCTATTAAATGCGTAATTGAATTAGGACAAGCATCTACATCTCTTCTGCAACGTCGTCTTCGAGTAGGATACGCTAGAGCAGGTAGATTAATAGATGATATGGAAAAAATGGGCATTGTTGGTCCTCATGAAGGTTCAAAACCTCGTGTCGTTCTTATGTCTTATAAAGAAGCTTTAGAAAGAATTCATATTAATTCTGTGTAATTTTGTATTTATTTGACATTCTTTTTTGTATGTTATATACTATAGTTATTGAAGAAGTTTATCTCTTGGTTCATTCGAATGAAGGGTGTGATTTATTATGGAGAACTTAGTTGAAAATAATAAGCCTGGTGTTATTGAAAATAAATTGGCAAATATAAATAAATTAGTAGTAGCAGTTTGGAATAAAATAAGTAAAGATAACGTAATCGAAATTAATAATCCAGAAGAATTTGAAGAAAAAGCTTATGATAAAGGCGGCTTTATTGATACAAGCCCAGTAGCAGAACTTTTTAATCCTATACCATATTTAATAGAAAGTGACCCAAAATTTATGGTGAACATAAAAGAATACTATGTCAATAAACCAAAAATTATTAATAAAATAAAAACATGTTTTGGTGTTCTTCCTCTTAAGTATCCTCGACTTACTGCATTCTTAATAAGCACGGATCTTGAAAAAAAAGGTAAAAAAATAAAATTGTTAGGAAATAAAGCATCTGATATAGAAAAATATATAAATGATAATAATGCTTATGATTATTTTCAAGGATTGAAACTAATGTTTAAAATATCTGAAATGCAATTCAGAAATGATAGTTATGGAAGAGGTTTAAAAGAATATCTAACAGAATTAAAAGATGATATTATTAATCAGACAGTTACGTGTGGTAATGAACATGTACAAAGTGAATTGACAAATCTACTTCCTTCAACTTTTGTTATAACACCTGCTATTGCAAATATTATTATGAATGCTATACAAAATTGGATTCTTGGAGGAAGTTTAAAATTAAAAGATCTAAAAACAAATCTTATAAGCAAAGAAAATATAGCACAAACTATAATCGGACTGATAATTGGAGCAGCCATCGGAGCTGGACCCATTGCCGGTCATTTTATTGGAACTGCGGTTGGCTACTGGACTAAAATAATAAAAATATTATCTGAAGAAATAAAAAAACATCAAAAAATAAAAAAAAGACAAATTACTTTTTTTAAATTTTAAAAGTTTCTTAAAAATATAATTAAATATATAAAATAATAATTCTTTACTTATTTGCATTAATAAAGTCATCAAAATCATTCTCATAAATAATTTTCACATTAAGGTTTTGAGCATTGAGGAGTTTTTTTCCAGGATCAGTTCCACAGATAAGAAAATTTGTTTTCTTTGAAACAGATGACGATACGGTTCCTCCAATATTTTCGATGATATCTATAATGTCATTTCGTGAATATCTTTCAAATTTTCCTGTAATAACAAATATACTCTTATTTTTCAAAGATTTTGATATTTTACATTCAGTATTTAATCCATGAGATTTTAATTTGTTCAATTTTTTAATGTTCGCTTTATCATTAAAAAAATCCAAAATACTTTTTGCAGTTATATCTCCTATTCCATCTATTTTTAATAGTTCTTCTAACGAACATTTGATAATATTATCTATGTTTTTAAAGTGGTGAGATATAATCTTTGAAGCTTCTTTTCCAACAAAAGGAATTCCTATTCCATAGATCAGTTTTTCTAAAGAATTCTTCTTTGATTTATCTATAGAGTTCAAAAGATTTTTTCCTATTTTATTTAGATATAACTTAGAATTGAATCCTGGAAAAATTTCCTGAGAATTCGAGACGCTACTTCTTTGAAATTCTTTATATTTTTTTAATATATTTTCATCCAAATTATAGATATCAGAGTAATCTTTTAATTCATCTTTTAGAACATTAAAACATTCCTCTCCGAATCCTTCGATGTTCATAGCATCTTTAGAAGCGAAATGTAATATCTGAGATTTAATTTTTGAAGGACACTCTGAATTTTCACATTTAAAAGCAATACCACAGTCTGATTGTTCTATTTTTAATTTTTTTTTACATGATGGACAGAATTCAGGCATTTTGAAATCTTCAGAGTTTTCATTAGATTCAGATTTTATAATTTCAGGAATTATGTCTCCTGATTTGACAATGGACACAGTATCATTTATATGAATATTTTTAGATTTAATAAACTCTTGATTATGTAAAGAAGCCTTAGAAACGAGCGATCCTCCAATATAAACAGGATCAATTACTGCTACAGGAGTAATAACCCCTGTTCTTCCAATGCTTAAATCTATTCTTAAAAGTTTAGTTTTTTTACATTCAGGAGGATACTTAAATGCCTCAGCCCATCGTGGAAAACTAGATGTACTTCCCAAATGTTCTCTCTTCTGCAATGAATCTATTTTTAATACCGCTCCATCTATTTGAAATTCATAATCATTTCGAGAATTTCCTATTCTTTTTATTTCATTTATTATTTCATCAAAATTTTTAACAATTTTAAAATCAACTACAGGTAATCCTACATTTGATAAAAAGTTTAAACTTTCTGAATGATTTTCAAATGTTTTGTCTTTGATTTGTTGAATATTAAAAAATAAAATTTTTAAATTTCTTTCTTTGCATTTAGAAGAATCTTTCTGTCTAATGGATCCCGCCACTGCATTCCTAGGATTCTTGAATATTTTTTGTTTGTTTTCATCTTGATATTTTATTAAATTTGCAAAATCTAACTTAGATATAAAACACTCTCCTCTGACTTCTAAGTATTCAATATCTCTTGAAATTTTATGAGGCAAATTCGTTATAGTAAGAGCATTTTCTGTTATGTCTTCTCCAATATATCCATCTCCTCTAGTAGAAGCTCTAGTTAAAATGCCATTTTCATATTCAACTGACAAAGAAATTCCATCTATTTTAGGTTCAACTACAAATTTTTCGTTACCGTCTGAAATTCTTTTATAAAATTTTTCTAATTCATCGTAAGAAAACGAATCATGTAAACTTTCCATTCTAACTTTATGATTAACATGAGAAAATTTCTCAGAAGGGAATCCACCAATTTCATCATCTATAGATAATAAATTTGGAAACATATTTCTTAATTCTTCAAGTTCTCTTTTTAATTTATCATATTCCCAATCCTCAATTTCAGGATCATCATCTTCATAATATTTTTTATTATGATAATCTATCTCAGACTTGAGATCTAGAAATTTTTTTATAATATCATCTCTATTTGAAAATTTATTTATAACATCATTATTTTCAGACATAATATCCTAATTAAATAAATTCATAGATTCTAAAATTTTATCTTTAAGAATAAGATCAACTGATTTTTTACAATTATTGAAAACAGAGTTCAAAGATTCCAATTCATCTGATGAAAATTTTGAAATGACCCAATCAGCTAAATCCCAATTTTCTGGTTTATCTCCGACTCCTATTTTAATTCTTTTGAAATCAGATGAGTTTAGGCAATTTATAATACTTTTAATTCCATTATGTCCTCCATGAGATCCTTTTGCTCTTATTCTCATTTTTCCAACAGGCAGTGAAATATCATCGAAAATTACTAAAATATTTTCTATCGGAACATCAAAGAAATTAACAAATTCAGAAACTGCAAGACCACTAGAGTTCATATATGTCGTAGGTTTCATAAAAGTTACTTGCATATCGAACATGATCTGAGTATTGATCAAACTATCTCTAAAGGAAGAAAAATTTCCCAAATTTAAATAGTCTAAAAATAAGAATCCTGCATTATGTCTAGTGATCTCAAATTCAATTCCAGGATTTCCTAATCCAACAACAAGAAATCGTTTCATCTAAACCTCTTCAATATCTCATTTTTTCTCGTCAACATCTTTTTTATCATTTCGTCAGAGGTAGTAAATTGATTAAGATAACGCATTCCAATAGAATACATTCCATGGAAGTCACTTCCTCCAATTTCTAAAAGATCATATTTCTTAGTTATTTTTTCTAATTTCTCACAAAGATCAGGAGAAATACTAGGATGATATATTTCAAGACCGTCTATATCTAATCCTATTAATTTTGGAATAACATCAGAAATATCATCTTCACATGGATGAGCCAAAACAGCTAATCCTCCCGATTGATGAATTTTAGATATTATTTCTTCAGGAGAACAATAATGAGCTTGAATTTGCTTTACTGAATCAAGACTAAATATTTTTTTATATGCAATAGAATAAATAGGAATAACATATCCTGTATCCATTACTGCTTGAACTATATGATTTTTAAATATGCCAGAGCTTCCTCTTGATTTCAAATTAACCATCATAGAGTTAATAGGAAAACTTTTTCCTACAGCTTCTACTATTTTACCACTAGTTTCTTTCCTAACACGAGAATTATAAGAACAGATTCCCTCAAGTCTGTCAGGATAATCACACATATAGCATAAAATGTGAATTTCTTTGTTCATCTCAGGAATAAAAGAAGAAAATTCTACCCCCAATATTACATTTACTCCAAATCTATTGCCGATAACCATTCCTCTTTTGGCTCCTGCAAAAGTATCATGATCAGTTATAGAAATATTTTTTATTCCCATTCTACGAGATATAAATATAATTTCGTCAACTCCAGTAGATCCATCTGAAACTTTTGTATGACAATGTAAATCTATAGGCAAAATAACCTCCTTAAACTTCTTTTATTTGAATCGTTACCAATTATGGTATAATATTCCAGTAAGAAAATCAATTTTAAAATAAGGCATTGCAAAATTTATATAGATATCTTCTCCGGCGTTGCCTCAGATAGAAATAAGATCAAACAAATGAGTGACGATCTCAAAACTCTTTATGAACAAATCAATGATCATAAATCAGTAGCTGAATATGAATTAGACAAGAAAATTATGAATGATCTAGTCAACAAAGTAATAGAAATTATCAATGATTATTCGTATGGAAAATCTAACCTTTCTTCTTATTCTTGTTTTGGAGATTGTTCTTCTTGTCAAGGGTATTGTTGACAGCCGCAAGTATATCAACTAAGAAGTCGGCAAATTCACCTTTTTTTAGTTCCATAAATTTTTTACAAATGAAATTGCGTTGGATGGTTGAATGGTACGATGAATAAATAAATTCAGTTATACAGTTTTCCTCTTGGACATTGTTGACATTCTTATTCGTCGTCGTCTATCTTCTCCTCCTCTATATCTTCATCCTGATTCCTGCGAATTTCCTGATTTTTCTCCACAAAATCTTTCATAACATCCGGTTTTTTCTTCACAAAATCTTGTATAACACTTAGTAGTCCTTTTGTATATTTTTTTTCACTAGAGCGTAAATTTTTAAGTAGTGTGTTTGGTTCAAACCCGCATTTTTTATATAGAGTGCAAAAATCGCTCCTCCAATGGGTGTTATTTTTATAATAAGTATCCAGCCATTGCTTTAGTTTATGAAAGTTTATGGATTTATGATTACGAAAATGTTCAATCACATCGTTAGCTGCTTCTTCTGCTTTTTTTTTATCTGCTTTTTTTTTTATATTTTTTTTTATCTGCTTTTTTTTATATTCTTCCAATATTGACACATTAGAATATCCAAAAAACAAAGGCATATCCATCACCTCGTTTGTGTAGAATTACTATGCTTATCATCTTGTTATAGTGTATCATATACAAATAAAATTTTCAAGGGAGGGATTTTGCAAAAACGAGTAGTTCTCTCTGGATTCTAATTTTATATTGTTTTAAAATGCCTTCGAATAATAAAAATAACTTCTTGATGTGATATAATCGACAAAATTGGAGTTCAAGGAGAAAAAATGGGAAAATTAGTAAAGGATATAACGTCTATAGATCAAGATTTTGCGAAATGGTATACTGATGTAGTTGTTAAAGCAGAGTTAATAGATTATTCAGAAGTCAGAGGATGCACTATTCTTAGACCATATGGATATGCTATATGGGAAAACATAACAAAAATTCTAGATGATGAATTTAAGAAGGTAGGAGTTCAGAATGTTTCTATGCCTATGCTTATTCCTGAGAGATTATTGCAAAAAGAGAAAAATCATATAGAAGGATTTGCTCCTGAGGTTGCATGGGTTACAATGGGAGGAAAAGAAAATTTAACTGAGAGATTATGTGTTCGTCCTACTTCTGAAGTATTATTTTGCTCTCATTTTCAAAGAGTGGTTCATTCTTGGAGAGATCTTCCTATGATTTATAATCAATGGTGCTCTGTAGTTAGATGGGAAAAGACATCTCGTCCATTTTTAAGATCTGTAGAATTTCATTGGCAGGAAGGACATACATTACATTCATCTCCTAATGAAGCAAAAGATTTCACATTAAAAATGCTTGATATTTATTCGAAATTTTTCACACAAAAATTATGTATTCCTGTTATTTTAGGAAAGAAAACAGAATCTGAAAAATTTGCAGGAGCGGAAACTACTTATACTGTTGAATGCATGATGAAAGACGGAAAAGCTTTGCAATCAGCTACAAGTCATTATTTTGGAAACAGATTTGCTAATGCATTTGATATTAAATTTACAAACAAAAACAATGAAGAAGAAACTCCTTATCAGACTTCTTGGGGACTTTCTACAAGGGTTATAGCTGCTATTATAATGTCTCATGGAGATGATGATGGATTAATATTACCTCCTGCTATTGCTCCTTTGCAAGTGATCATTATTCCTATTAATTTTTCAAAAAACAAAGAAGTATTAGAAAAATCTCATGAAATTTTTGATTTATTGAAAGATGATTTTAAATGTAAAATAGATGATTCAGATGAAAGCATAGGATCAAAATTTGCTACTTATGATATGAAAGGAGTGCCCATAAGAGTTGAAATAGGTCCTAGAGATGTTTTATCTAATTCATGCATTATAGTCAGAAGGGACACTCATGAGAAAATAAAGTGTTCTACAGATAACATTAAAGAAACAATCTTGCAAACAGTAAGAGAAATAGAAAATAATATTTATAATGTATGCTTAGAAAATAGAAATAAAAAAACTATAATTGCTTCATCTGAGAAAGAGTTTGAGAATCACGCTGGATTTGTAAAGATGGCTTTTTGCAACTCTTCTGAATGTGAGCAAAAAATTAAAGAAAAATATGGATTCACCACAAGATGCATTCCATTTGATGATAAAGATTTAATATCTGATTTTTGTCCTATATGTGGGAAAAAATCATCTGTGAATATTTACTTTGCAAAGGCTTATTGATTATTAATTAAATACTTAATCTTATAATTATTTGCTTATGTTAAAAGTGTTACAAAATATAGCATCTTAAATGAGAAAACTACCATTTTTTATTGTCATATTTTTAATATTTCTTAACTTCTGCAATGTATATTTATCTTTATTTCTTTCGTAGCTGTTCATTTTTCGAATTTTTGTCATTTATTCGTCTAAAAATTAAGAAATTTAATCAAAAACACTTGACAAAAAAAAAAACAGTTATAATTACAACAGTAACTATTGAGATACTAGTACAATCAATAGTTACTAATGATGACGAAAGTCATCAAATAAAATTTTATATTTAAGGAGATGATTGTTATGTCAAACCGCAATTTTAACAGAAAGCTAGCTATTGCATTATGTGCTGCATTGAGCGCGGGTGCGCTAAATTCTGTATCTGTAACTGCTATGGAGGATGTTGTAAAAAGTAAAAGTTCAGAAATATACGGTGTAGTTATGGATGTGCTAAACGCTCTTGATGATAAAGCAAATGAAAATATAAATTGGACAAATTTAACCAACTTCCAAAAAACATTAAATGAAAAGATGGAAGAAGCAAAACTGATAACTCCCAATACAGAAAACAATATACACAAATTGTTACAAAAAATGATGACTATTGCTCTGAGAGACTTAAAAGGGGTTAGTAATTTCATCGATAATCTACTAAAAGCTGAAGCTAAAATATTAGACGATAACCAGTTTGGGACACACGTCAATATGACGGAATCCATCCGCCAAACTACGACAAAACTTTTAGATGATTTAAAAACCAAATATGGAATTAAAGATACTGATCTGAATTAATTTTTGTAACCAAGTATAATCAAAAGTCTGGTATATAATTATTTATGTATCGGACATTTTTGTTGACAAATCAAATAAATATGTTATTATATGGAATCACAACTGAAATATGTTTTCAGTAAAAAATTTTAAGGAGGATTTCAGTATGAAATCTAATGGTTTTGTTTCTAAATTTTTAGTTGGTGCTACTCTAGTTGCAATTAATTCATTCGTGGGTGTTTTTGGATCTGAAACGGCGCGAATAATATCTGGAGTAACATCTGTAAACCGCCCTAATAATTATATTAACAGTAGTACTGACAGAAGAGGTCAATCTTCCAGGGATCCGTGGCGCCCGAATCCTTGTGGTCATGGCATTTTCCAACCACCTTACAGAGCACACTAATCTACCAATCTCATTCAGCTCATCATCAAGATGAGCTGTTTTAGTAATCGAATGGAAAATTAAGAGGATCTATTCGTCTGCCATTTTTACGAAGTTCAAAATGAAGGTGAGGACCAGTAGAGTTTCCAGTGTTTCCTACATATCCAATGATTGATCCTCTCTTAACTGTTGTTCCTTTTCTAGCAACTATACCACTTAAGTGTCCAAAATAGAAACAATAATTATCATTTTTATGAATGAATGTGCCAGTTACAAGATTTCCATATCCTCCATTCCATCCATTAGCGGCATGCGTAATAACCATATCAATAGGAGCTCTCACAGGACGTCCATATATACCTTGAGAAACCTTACCATTTTTTCCACGATTGCTTCCAATATCTATTGCTCCATGAGAATGTTTGCGATTTGCAACATCAGTAAAATTAGAAGTTATTCTTGTGAATCCTGCTACCGGCCATAATAAACGGGGCAAGCTTCCATCATATTTGGGAACGTAATCCTGCTTACGCAAAGATTCATAATAATCATTGATTTCAGATTCAATACTTCTTAATTCATCATTTTCAGAATCGAGTTCACATTTCAAACTTTCTTGAACTTCCTGACTCTCTTTATAAAGATCATCAAGTTCAGACATTTTTTTCTTAAGTTCTTCTTCTTGCTTACCATACTCAGCGAGATTTTGTTCATATTGCTTTTTAGTTTCCTCTATTTCTCGAATAGAATTTTCGATAACCTGTAAATCATTAACAATTTCATCAATGAGAGCAAAAACTCGCTCCATAATAGATTTCAAAAGATGAGCCTTATCTATGAAATCATCGAATCCACTTGATCCAAAAATAACCTCATATGCATCAGGAATCTTCGACATATATATAAGTCTTATGCATTTCCCTAGCTTGATTTTCTTATCTTTAATCTGCTCTTCCTTCTCTTTTTTTAGTTCTTGAAGAGAAGAAATCTTACGTTGTTGTTCATCGAGATTAGCTTTGCATCTATAAATAGATATATTCAGCTGATCTACTTCATATTGAATTTTAGAGATCCCATCTTTTAAATCTTTTTGAACTTTTCTTTCAGAATCAATTTTTTTCTGAACGTTATTAATTCTAACCATTATTTCATTTTTTTGACTCTTTAACTCTGCTACCTGTTCTGCATTTCTTATTTTTCCACTTGGTTTAAATCTTTTTTTTATATTTATTTCGTGTTTCCTCAAAGATTCAACGCTAGGAGAAACAAGACTATTAATTAAGAATGAAAAGGCAAGAGTTTTGTACCATAATCTTCTACCACGCAACGGACATCCCTCCTTCTTTCTTGAGATACTTCTTTATAGAAATAATACTTGCAAATACTCCTAATAAACTTCCAGAAATAATAAAAGAAACCACTATTTTCTTAAATGTTTCCTCAAAGAACAAACTATTCAAAGGAACTATATTATTTATGAGTCCTATCGCCTTAACACAAACGATATGTAGAATGGTAATAGATATAATTGCTGAAATAAGCCCCAACATAAATCCTTCAATTATAAAAGGAATTCGAATAAATGAATTAGTAGCTCCTACGGACTTCATTATACTTATTTCGAATCTACGATTGTGCATTGTTATGCGTATAGTATTGGAAATTATCATTAAAGAAACTATAGCAAGCCCAAGGTTAATCCAAAACCCAACAACACTAACTAATTTTTTTAAATCTGTTAATTTTTTAGCTATTTCACTTTTATCACTAATGGAATCTACCACATCAATATCCATAATTTTATCTACTGTACTATCATACAAAGAGAGATCTTTCATTGAGATTTTAAATGCATCAGGTAACGGATTATCCTCTCCTTGAAATAATGAAGATATAGAATCTCCTAAAAGTCCTTCATATTCTTTGATAGCATCATCTTTAGAATATAAACTACAAGATTCTATATTATCTATTTGACAAATTTTATCACGAACTTCATCTAGATCAACAGGAACGCCATATTCCAAATAAACAGTCATACTGTTATTTTTTTCTATCCCTTTCAATGAATTCTGAATATTCTGATATACCACAAAAGCCATTCCCGTCATAACCAAGCAACAAACCATAACAACAACTGATGCTACAGACATGAGACCATTCATATATATATTTTTCATTCCTTCTTTGAAGAAATATCTAAAAGATCCAAACATAAATATCCTTTCTATAAAATAAAATTTTATCCCTAATATCCAGGGATAATGATTCATGCAGTGACTTTCTTTGTTTCCAAATTATCATCAGATAATTTAATATCATTTATGAGAAACAACAAAATATAAGCGGAAATTGAAATAGACAAAATAGAGAAAGTACTTGTAGGAGATCCCATGGCACTAGAAACCGCAGTAGGAATAAAATGACATAAGTTAACAGTTACTGCGGGAATTCCAAATGCGAGGCAGCGTTTTCTGAAATTTTTATCTGAACATTTAACATAAAAGTGAGAGTAATATACAAAGAACAACAAAGTTAACGATTGAGCAAGAACGTTGTATGCACTGTAATTTGTTAACTCAAATGAAAAAAATAAAGTTAAGGATAATATATACATTATAACGGGAGTAAATATCAAAATTTGTAATGCTTTAAATGCATTCTTCCCAGAGTAATGAGAATAACATACAAGAGCAAAAAACAAAGATAATAAAGCACAGAATATTGCAACAAATAAATATCTAACCTTTGCATCACTTGGAGGAGTACCATTAAAATAAGAAATTGATGTCCATAAGCTCATAGCAGAACATATGGCACTCACTGCAGTCAGAGGCATATTTTTAAATGAATAATCAACTTTAGAATTTTTAGACAACTGACTGGATAACAACATCATTGCTAAAATGCAAGCTGAAAAAATTATTGCAAAAACAGTAGACCTAACAGAATTAAAATTAATATATTGCATTATAATCTTGACGGGTAAAGCAATCACTCCCAAGATTCCTAAAGTTAAAAGTATAGACTTTTTTTCCAAAATACATCCCCTCTTTGTTATATTGTCGAATCTTGCCATACATAGCCTATCATTCTACAATGTCATAAAACGTATGTCAAATTTGTAATATTTCTATGGATGATGACAAAACAAAGGAAGTAAAATATCTTATGACATTGAATTTTAATAATATGTACAAAAAAATATCTCTGTGGATTTCTTTATTTTTATTAACTGGATTGATTCCTGTTTTTTCTGCTGTATCATCGAAATCTGTTGCAAAAAAAAAAGAAAATGGTGCACGAATATCTATTTTAGATTCTCAATCTAATTCAGTTTTAGAAGTTTCTATTGAAGAACTTTTGACAGGAGCTATTGCGGCTGAAATGCCTGCTTCATATCCTATTGAAGCTCTTAAAGCGCAAGGAGTAGCAATATTTACATATTTCCTGAGATCAAATGGATTTAATCAAGTTATTTCTTTAAATGCAAATGATGATTCAAGTAAAAGAAGATACATAAAAAATTTTTGTTACAAATCAAAATCACAAAGAAGAGATCTATGGGGGAAAAAATTTGATAAATATGAAAATAAAATAAAAGGTGCTGTGAAAGATATAAAAGGAAAAGCATTATATTATGACGACAAAATAGCATTTACTCCTTTTTTTTCCTGGTGTTATAAAGAAACTGTTCCATGTCATATTGGATTTTGGCAAAAATTACCTTACCTTATTTCTGTTTCGAGCCCTGAATGTGATGATAAGGCATTAAAAGATAAAAAAATCACTGTTAAAATAGATAAGTCAGAAATGCAAGACATTTTAGAAAAAAAATTTCCAAATAAGAAAAAACAACTAAAATCAACTGATCCATCAAAATGGATAAAAATAAATGATAAGACTAAAAATGGATATATTATCAAAGTTGAAGTTCTTGGAGAAAAAATTAAAGGATCCAAATTTGAAAGTCTACTTAAACTTCCATCTGCTAATTTTTCTATGTCTTATGATTCAAAATCAAAGACGTTCGAAATATCATCTGTTGGATACGGTCATGGAGTGGGTATGAGTCAACACGGAGCAAAGCATTTTGCATATAAAGGATGGAAATATGACCAAATTCTGAGTCATTATTATCCCGGAACAGAAATAAAAGAAATTCCTTTGCAAAATAAATCTAATAAGGAATCTGTAAATAAAATAGATGATGTTTTATTAAAAATGCTAAAAAACAAAACTTAAAATAAAATTTTCAAAAAAGTGTTGACATAAAATTTATATTGTGGTATGTCAATTATGTAAGCTTATAAATCGAAGTATACTTCAAATAAATTGATTTTATGGAGGTTCTACTATGAACATTAGAAAAAAACGAGTTTATTCTTTATTATCATCTGCGCTTATTTTTTCATCTTTCGGATATGTTAGTGGTATGGAAAATAATTCGGATATGTTAGTGGTATGGAAAATAATGAGGATAGAAAACAAGATCAAGTTAGACAAACGGAATTTGTTGCTAAGAAGAGAAGTTTAGTCAAGGACAAAACGGAAAAGACTACTCTATCTAGTTTGTTCCATTTAGTACCAGGAGGGAAAGGAAACTGCTCCCGCCAGATGTCTAAAGACGCCACCCCTTTTGATTATACCGTGATGAAATTAGTGTCTATTACTAATTATGTTATCAGGAGCACTTGTAAACTGCTAGTCAGTCCTGTACAAGCCAAATTCATTTCCTCTATATCACGATCAAAAGCTGAGTTACTCGAAGATCAGCTTCGTGATGCTTTGTCACGTTTTGAAGGTGATGATGACGATGCAAAAGTTAATCGTAAATATGTGGATATATGGTATGAAAAATTGATAACTACCTCATGGATTCTCCCTAATGACTCTAGTGAAAACCTCACAAGCTATTTAAGCAACGATGAAAAAGAATTTAGTAAATTTTTGTCTGTTTATAGAGCTAACAGGTGCCATCTATCATATTTGAATGACAAAAAAGGCGAATTATCCGATAACGTCCGTGAATTAGGTTTGGTCACACAGAATATGATTAATAAAGCTATGCAAGAGATTTTAAAAATTTTAATAAAGAAAGATGAAAAACGGAAAAATGACGGGGAAAATGGTATTGTAAACGGTATAAAGTGTGAATTCAAAATTTTTGAATATTAAGGCTCTTTATGAAAAAATAATCCTTTTGAGTTGAAATAAAAAGAATAATTTTATTATTTTCACAAGATTTTCTAACTAATTTAAATACAATATTTCAGGAGGCTTAATATGATAGACAATGAATTATTTTCTCTTATTAATTCTGAAAGAAAAAGACAGAGATGTTGTATAAATCTAATAGCCTCTGAAAATATTGTATCGGGTGATGTTTTGCGAGCATTAGGAAGTGTTTTGACTAACAAATATGCTGAGGGATATCCTGAGAGGAGATATTATGGAGGATGTGAGTTCGTAGACAAAATAGAGAAGCTGTGTATAGATAGAGTTAAAAGTTTGTTTCAAGCAGAATATGCTAATGTTCAACCTTATTCAGGATCACAAGCTAACATGGCTGTATATAATGCTGTTTTATCTATTGGAGATACTGTCCTTGGAATGAATCTTAACTCTGGTGGACATTTGACTCATGGATGTAAGGTTAATTTTTCGGGAAAATATTATAATTTTGTTTCTTATGGGCTTAATGAATATGGATACATTGATTATGATGAAGTAGAAAAAATAGTTAAAAAATGTAATCCTAAATTAATTGTCTGTGGAGCGAGTGCTTATTCTAGAAGCATTGATTTTGAAAAATTCAAGTATATAGCAGATAAAGTAGGAGCGTTTTTGATGGCTGATATATCTCATATATCTGGCTTAATTACAGCAGGATTTCATCAGAGCCCTGTTCCTTATGCTGATTTTGTCACATCTACTACTCATAAAACTTTAAGAGGTCCTCGCGGAGGATTCATTTTATGCAAAGAAAAATATGGAACTATGATAGACAAATCGGTTTTTCCTGGAATTCAAGGGGGACCCCATATGCATACGATAGCTGCGAAAGCGGTGTGTTTTAAGGAGGCTATGTCTTCTAAATTTAAAGAATATATTTCAAATGTTATATCAAATTGCAAATCTATGGCTGATGAATTTTTATCTCTTGGAGTGTCTCTTGTTTCAGGAGGTTCTGATAATCATCTCTTAGTTATAGATTTATCTAAGTCTGATATATCAGGAAATGATTTTCAGAATATGCTTGAAAAAGTTAATATCATAGTTAATAAGGAAACTGTTCCGGGAGATACAAGACCTCCGAGAGAGACAAGTGGAATTCGTATTGGTACTGCTTCTGTATCTTCTAGAGGATTTTCAAATAACGATTGCAAAATTATTGCTAATCTTGTATTCTTAGTGTATAAGGATTTTAGAAAATATGAAAGTTTTATCAAATCTGAAGTAGATAGATTAGTTTCTAAGTATCCAATATGTAATGGAGGGTATAATGTCTAAACAACAAGCTATTTTAACAAAAGAAGGATTAGAAAATCTTGAGAAAGAATTAGAAGATCTTAAGGTTAACAAACGAAAAGAAGCCTCTGAACGAATTAAAAAGGCTCTCGCTTTCGGAGATCTTTCTGAAAACAGCGAATATGATGAAGCTAAAAATGAACAAGCATTAATTGAAACTCGTATTTTAGAAATTGAATCTATCATTAAAACTGCTACTATTATAGATGAAGACTCTTTCGATACAAGTTCTGTTTTTGTTGGATGTCTTGTTTCTGTTAAAGATTTAGATAGAAATTGTGAATTTGAATATAGAATCGTAGGAGTTGGAGAATCAGATCCTTTAAATAACAAAATTTCTTCAGATTCTCCCGTAGGATCGTCTCTGTTAGGATCACATATAGGAGATTCAGTTCGAATTCATATTCCTAATGGATCAGTTAGAAATTTTGAAGTTCTGAATATTTCTAAATGAAATTAAGCAATTAGGTATTGCAAGAAACAAAAAAGACTCCCTGAAAATAATTGGGAGTCTCTTTAGGTTGTGCCGATTAACAATTTAATGTTGCATAAGGTAAACTACAGTTGTCTACTATAAATCACCGGTATAAACCCGAAGCTATTTCTGCTATTCGATTTTTCACTTCAGCGTCATCCATTCTAAAAATTAAATCCTGGATTATTGGATTATGGTAAACAAATTTTGTACCACCTTGAGAGTCAAACAGGGCTTGGAGAATATCATGCGTAGGCAATTGTTCACTACATAATTCCTTTAATGTTTTTTTATATTCTGCGTTGTCCATCATTTTATCATTAAGAGCAGAAAATATTCCCAATTTTACAGCACTTTGCATGACTGTTTCTAAATATTCATTTTTTTCGGATGCCGTCAACTTGCTCTCCATAGCAGATATAGCAGGAGTTAACATATTTCCAGCTCCTAAAACACCTAATGCAATAGCTAAACCTTTTCCTAAATTACGATTTGACATACAAATCATCTCCTTAAATATAAAATCTTATTTGATGACTTTCATCATCATTAGTAACTATTAGTTCAACTAGTACTTTAATAGTTACCACTGTGATTATAACCGTTTTTTTTTTTTTTTTTTTAGTGTTTTTTTTTAAAATTTTTTTTTTTTGT
>Ga0256405_10002696_pt1 | contig 39361 bp, 31 predicted proteins | sample RumenRJG_02DNA_FD_189096 | JGI IMG/M metagenome (GOLD analysis project Ga0256405, IMG submission 189096) | Bovine rumen microbial communities from Lethbridge, Alberta, Canada - RJG_02 | ecosystem: Host-associated > Mammals > Digestive system > Stomach > Rumen | place: Canada: Alberta... | reverse complement strand
TCCTGGAACAACGATGGAGAAAAAGATTGTTCGTGAGGCCTTTGCCGACCTGCTACCCGACGAGGTGGTCTGGCGACAGAAAGAGCAGTTCAGCGACGGTGTGGGTTACTCATGGATTGACACGCTGAAACAGATGACCGCAGAAGCCGTCAGCGACGAGCAGATGGCGCACGCCGCAGAGCGTTTCCCCATCAATCCGCCGAAGAACAAGGAGGAATACTACTACCGCAGCATCTTTGCCGAGCACTTCCCCAGCGACAGCGCGGCCAAGAGCGTGCCCTCAGAGGCCAGCGTGGCTTGCAGCACGGCCATCGCCCTGGAATGGGATGCCGCCTTCAAGGGAGTGAACGACCCCAGCGGCCGCGCCGTCAAGGGCGTTCACGAGCAGGCTTATTAGCGGCGCGTACCCAGGAGGGTATAGCGCCCGCCATTCTTTTCTATGACTATCCGGCGGCCGTCAAGGCGTTTTGTGACCTTGGTGGCTGTCGCGTTTGTTCCGACAGTAGCGATACCGGTTGCCGAGGTATCGGGCACACGGATGTAGATATCGTAGATACGGGCACCGCCACTGGTCGAGTTGTTCAGCAGTTCGATGGTGCGCACCTGCGTACCGTCTTTGATACCGGCCACCTCCAGCAGGTCCCAGCCTAAGAGGGTCTGTTTCTTCATCTTGTCTGTCGTTTTAGTTCCCTGTGTACCGTCGACCAGCGTCCAGTTCAGCTTGTAGCTGCGGTCGCCGGTGAAGTGGAGGTTCACCAGCAGTTGCAGCACACCGTCGGCAAAGTGCCAACGCAGTCCGCCGCCACCCTTCGACATATCGATGCCGCCGACGGTACAACCGCCGGGTATGCTGCCGCCGCTCTCGGTCTTGGCAGGGTCGTAGCTCGTAGCGATGGTGCCGTCAACCAGTTCGATGACGCCTTGCAGGTCGGCGGGCAGTGCGTCCCAGGCATCCTGGAAGTGATACCAGTCGCCTGTAAGCACACGGAAGGGCTTTACCACGCTGATGGTGCCCGAGGTCTTGGCATCTTTCACGCCTGCCTCACGGTCGCCGCTGGCCGTCAGGGTAAAAGTACAACTTGACAGCGGCGTACCACTGATGACGACTTTCTGTCCGTCAACGGTGTATGTCAGTCCCTCGCTGAGTTGCTCTACGACAGCTGACGTGGCAGCAGCGCTCAGTTCGTAGACGATAGGTTCTATGGGCTGTCCTTCCGTGACTTCCTGTGCTGCGTTGGCCGTCTTGCAGGTCAGCGTAATCTTTTCGGGTGTGACAAACTCTGCCGGCACACCGTCAGTCTCAAAGGCTCCGAAGTCGGGCGCTGCATCGTTGTAGCCGATATAGAGGTCGTCGGCTGTCACCAGTTCCAGATGGGCGGCAGCAGCCTCTCCTTCCGTCATCTTGCGGACTGGCGTGAAACCGATGATGGGCGTACCCTTATCCTTCATCACACTGCCGGGCTTCAGCCGCGCGAAACCGTTGTCAGGCAGCGAACCGTCGGCCTCGCGCCCGGCCATGAAGTCATCGACGCTCAACGACAGGAACTCGCTGGAGTGGTCCTTGGTCACAATCTGTGTCTTGCCCTCTTTGTAGCCCTCCTTGATGGGACTGCAGCCGTCGAGTGTAGTCCAGGAGTTGAAGTCGGTGTCTGGCTCGCGGTAGCCCTCCTTGTCGGGCGACAGAAACTCGTGGTTGCCAATGTTGACGCCGCTCTTCTGGGCTGTGGCGCCCCAGCCGATGCAGTTGCGGATGGTCATCGTGCCATACTTGAACATCGTGGGGAAGCGGTAGTTGTACTCGTTGCCCCAGGCCGTACAGTTGATGATGTACATCCCCTCGTAGGCGTTGTTCTGGTCGAAGCCTTTATGCAGGTTGCCGAAGGCCACGCAGTTGGTGACGACATGGGCGCCCACCGACTGGTCGAAGGCGGCACCACCGGCACTGCCACCACCGCCGAGCTTGAAGCCGTTGCCGTTCTTGCCCTCGCTGCCGTCCTTCAGGTAGCCGGCGTGCCAGGCCCAGCAGTGGTCGATGACCACGGGGTGGTAGACCATATAGAGGTCCCAGTTGTCGTCGCTGTTGGTCCAGGCGCGACAGCCGTGGAACTCAGTGCCGGGGCCGGGGAAGAGCTTGCAGGCAAAGCCGTCGGCATCGCCGCCGTCGTCGCTGCCGTTATAGCTGCGCAGGTCGGCGTTCTCGTAGGCGTCGCAGTTGATGACCTTATTGCCGCGACAGTAGGTATAGTCCGGATTGTATTGCGGCTGTCCGCTGATGGGCAGCGACTTCGTCTCCTCAATGGAAAAGTCCTTGTACATGCCTATCTGCAGACCGGTATCGTTGTTCCAACGGAACACGCAGCGCTCGATGACGTTGTACGACCCCTCCACCTTCATACCGTTGTCCTCAGCGTTCTGCAGCACCAGTCCGTAGAACGTCCAGTAGTTGGCCAGGTGGTTGATGTAGATGCAGCGGCCCATCTTGAAGGCCGACTCCGTCTTGTGGTTCATGGCCGACCCGTCGATGATGACCTTCCCGGCAGCGGCGTCGGGCCAGGCGCGCATCTCACAGCGGCGGTCGGGCGTCGTTGGCAGTTCGGGAATCTTCAGGCGCTCGCTGATGATGTAGGTGCCTTCATGGATAAGGATGCGGTCGCCCGCCTGCACCTTCTCCAATGCTTTGTGGATGGTCAGCAGTGGCGACTCCTCCGTGCCGGCATTTGTATCGTTGCCGTTGGTGGCCACGTGGATGTCCGTGGCCGTTGCTGTCAGGGCCGTTGCGGCCAACAGCCAGAGCGTAAGTAGTTTCTTGGTCATAGCTTGTAGTCTATTTGTTCGTGCTGCAAAGTTACGCTTTTCTTCCGTTGGACACCCTACGTAAAACATAGTAATCCACGCAAACGTTTACAGCTGCGCACGATTTCCACGGAATGAAAGAAAGATTGCCAATTCTTGCAGCTGTTACAAAAAAAATGCGTATCTTTGCACGCAAAAACTAAAAAAGAGAAGAAAATGGGAAAAGTAATACTCACTGGCGACCGTCCTACGGGTAAGCTCCACCTGGGGCACTACGTGGGTTCGCTGCGCCGCCGCGTAGAGCTGCAGAACGCAGGCGACTACGACCGTATGTTTGTTTTCATGGCCGACGTACAGGCACTGACCGACAATGCCGACAACCCCGAGAAACTGCGTCAGAGCATCATCCAGGTGGCGCTCGACTACCTGTCGGCGGGTCTCGACCCCCAGAAGTGTACCATCTTCATACAGAGCTACATACCCGAACTGGCCGAGCTGACGACCTACCTGATGAACCTCATCTCCGTCAGCCGTGTACAGCGCAACCCGACGGTGAAGACGGAGATTAAGATGCGCGGCTTCGAGGGCGAGAGCATACCCCTCGGCTTCTTCTGCTACCCTGTCAGCCAGGCTGCCGACATCACGCTGTTCAAGGCCACGACGGTGCCCGCCGGCGAGGACCAGGAGCCGATGCTGGAGGTGACACGCGAGCTGGTGAACCGCTTCAACAACACCTATGCCCCCGTACTGGTGGAGCCAAACATCCTGCTGCCTGAGAACATGACGGCGCGCCGGCTGCCGGGAACGGACGGCAAGGAGAAGATGTCGAAGTCGCTCGGCAACTGCATCTACCTGAGCGACTCGAAGGACGAGGTGTGGCAGAAGGTGCGCTCGATGTACACCGACCCCACCCACCTGAACGTCTCTGACCCGGGACACGTCGAGGGCAACGCCGTGTTTACCTATCTCGACGCTTTCTCCACAGACCAGGACTTCAGGGACTTCTGGCCGGAGTACCAGAACCTGGAAGAGCTGAAGGAGCACTACCAGCGCGGCGGACTAGGCGACATGAAGTGCAAGAAGTTCCTCAACGAGGTGCTCAACAAGTTCCTCGACCCCATGCGCCAGCGTCGCGCCGAACTGGAACAGGACATCCCGGAAATCTGCAACATACTGAAGAAGGGCACGCAACAGGCCCGCGAGGTGGCCGCCCAGACCATGGCCGAGGTGCGCCAGGCCATGCGCATCAACTACTTTGACGATGCAGAGTTGTGGAAGTTATAAACGACTACGAAATTTGACGACTACGAAATTTGACGACTACGAATTACACGAATTATACGAATTATACGAATTATACGAATAGATTCCGAGGGGAAAAGACTGGATGGAAGTTCGTAAAATTCGTGTAATTCGTAGTAGAAGAAAGAAGATGAACAGTGAGGATTGTGAAGCGCTGTTGGTAGCGCACGACATTAAGCCGACGGCAAACCGCATTGTCGTGGCTAAGACATTGGCCGCCGCTGAGCGGCCAATGTCGTTATCGGAGCTGGAATACAAAATCCTGTCTATCGACAAGTCGGGCGTCTTCCGCGCACTGACGCTGTTCCGCGAGCGCCATCTGGTACACGTCATCGAGGACGGCGGCGACGGCGTGCGCTACGAACTGTGCCACAGCCACGACAGCCACGCCAAAGACGACGACCAGCACGTACACTTCTACTGCGAGCGCTGCCACCGCACATTCTGCCTGCACGACACCCCTATCCCAGCCGTACAACTGCCTCATGGCTACCACCTGGCAAGCATCAACTACATGGCCAAGGGTCTATGCCCAGAATGCGCTTCCCACTAATTTCCCCGTTACACCAGCGGGCGCGGATATAGGGTCACAGTATAACAACAGTGGGTCAGAGAGAGTCCCCTGATCCACTCCGAAAAACAAATAATCGGAGCAAAGGTATTGCCTTTGCTCCGGTATTGCACCTTAGAGTTTTATCTTACTATAACTTTCTTCCTTGTTCCGTCACTTGTCACGACAACATTAATACCCTTCTGCAACTTGTCGCACAATATCCCGGCAGGGCTGTAGATGTATTTGACAGGTTGACTTGACAGAACATTGTCGATTCCCACTGTGAATGTGGCATATACAGTAACGTCGTGATTGGGCATTGTCTCTGGTATCTCACTCCAACCGCTGAAGACGTAGCCGTCCTTCGAAGGAATGGCCTCTGGAGTGATGGCTGCACCATATTCCACATCATAAGAAGCATAGGTCTCGCCGTCCACAATGTAAGTCAGTTTGTAGGTTGTATGAGCTGAAGCCGAAGCATCCCAAGTGTATTCGTGTACTTTCGAGCCATAATTACACTTCTGTACTAATCCTTTATCCGTAAAGGTATATGTCAGGTCTATAGTTTTGTTAAACGAACCTTCTTTGCTGCTGCTACCCACTCTCTTGATACTCTTGAGCAAGTTGGCTCCCAACTTGCCAAAAAAGTTCTCACAAATGAAAATGGGTGAAAGGCTAATCACCCCCGTCTCATCAAAGATGGTGGCGAGATAGCCGCTCAAACCCTGTACGATAGTTCGGTCAAACAAATCTGTATAGTAGTCGAATGTCAGGGTGGCATTGGTACTCTGACCTGAGATAGTGGCAGACGTCACATTGCCATCCTGCCAAATCAGTTCAATATCACAATTGGCGGCAGGTTCAACTTGTGAGGTACTGGATATTTTTTCCAAACGGTTATCATCGTCATAACTATATTCAATGACGTTGAAGTCCACACTACCGTTTACACCTGAGATATTGACGGTTTCCTTTACCACACGGTCATCCTGAATAGAATAATTGAATGTTATCACTGAACCATACTGTGTATACTTTGCTGTAAATAGCTCATCTTCATAAGTTGCAGAAATATCATATGACTCTTTCGTTGTCTTTACGTTTATCATAGATATCCGATCCTGATCGTCATATTGATAACTATACGTCAGTCCGTCTTTGGAAGATGCCAGCTTAAACGAAGTGACCTTAGTTGATACAGAATGCTGCTGTTGGGCCATGACTATCATGAAAGACATGGCAAGAATTGCAAATGTAAATAATTTCTTCATTTCATTACTGTTTTTACTGTCTTTCCATCAATTTTGACAACAGCCACTTCGCCTTGCCGAAGATTGGTGACAATTGAGGTTGCGTGACCATCGGCCCTGGCAGAACCTACTAGGTGACCATCGATTGCATAAATAGCAATGTGGGCATTCATGTGGGCATCAAGAACTGTTATTACTCCCTGATTGCTCACGATTTTCAGAGCAGAGAATTGGCTCTGCGAGATGCCTGTCTGATTCTGTAAGTCCTCTTCTATGAACATGAAATCCTTCCAGCCTGTTGTCGCCTTGTACTTGCTTAAAGTTCCAACAGGCACATGGAGTGTCGCGTTATTGTACGTGTTTGTAGAAAATGACCTGTTGTTATTGGACTTTCCGATAATTGTGAATGGATTCTCAATGAAGGAGAAAACAGTTTCGATGTTGCAAAGTTCAAAAGCACTTTTGCCGATGGAAGTAACACTGCTGGAAATTTCTACAGACCTCAGGCTTGTACATTCATAAAATGCACCGAGTCCGATTGACTCAACGCTTTTGCCTATCGTAAGCGAAGTCAGGCTCTTGCATCGTGAGAATGCCCATTGGTCTATGGATGTCACATTGTCTGGTATAGTCACGGCGGAAAGCTTTTCACAGTAACTAAAGGCATTATCGCCGATGGACGTAACACTATTAGGAATCGTCACGGATTCAAGATGATTACAATTGGAAAACGTGTGGCTACTAATAGTTGTCAGACCTTTAGGAAGTGTCACAGACGTAAGAGCACCACATCTACTAAATACAAAGTCGCCAAGGAATGTAACGCTGTTAGGGACAACCACAGATGTGAGTTTACTACAGCCAGCGAAGACATTGCTTCGTATGGTTTTCACACTATTGCCTATGGTCAGCGAAGTCAAACTATTGCAATTACGAAACGCGTTTTCGCCGATTGTTACCACACTGTTAGGAATTACCACAGATGGTATGCCTGTGCAATTATCGAATGCGTTAGCATTGATATCTGTCACATGATCAGGAATCGTTATTGAAGTGAGGCCTTTGCAACTTTCGAACGAACTAGAGCCTATAGTTTTCAATGTGCTGGGGAGAGTTACTGCATTTAGGTATGCACAGCCGTGGAATGCGCTGGTGCCAATGGCTGTTACGTTGCGTGTCCTGTTCATGTACGTTATCGTTTCTGGAATGTTTACAGTGCCACTATAAGCTTTGTTACCTTGTGCCACCTCCAGTTCTTGTCCATTGTTAATGTAGTTGTAATATATTTTTACGCCATCAGCATTAACAACTTCTATGTCGTAGGCAAATGCTTCACTAGAAAATATGCCCAAGAGCATTACCAAGGAAAATGAATAGACATAATTTTTCATATTAAATAAATGCTTTTAATTGAGTTAACCGCAAAAGAAGAGTAATATAGCCTTTTTATTTGCGAACAGGGCGTACATAGTAACCATACTCTCCAGTTCTCATACCTTCTATATAAACCATAGATGACCCTGCTTCAGACCTTTCCGACTGATCGGAATTAACTAAAGGGTTCAGACGCAAATACCTGATTCCACCTGACGGAATAGTTCCGTAGACATTGTACGGAGTCTTTGTTCTAGACCAATAAATTGCCATTGCGCGTGAACTGCCACTGGTAGTTTCGGCCGGCAAAAAAATAGAATTCCCATTGGGGCCGATGAAACTCACGCCTCGCACACCATTTATGGTATGGGCTTGTCTGTCACATTTGTCTCGAAGTTCAACCATCTCCTCTAATGTAGGCATACGCCATCCGTTGCCCCAGTTAGCACTGGCTGCATCATTGGAGTTGCTCAATGTCAGCGAACGCGACTCGTTCTTCCCATCAGCGAAGGTGTAAGTGTTGGCTGTATAATACTCCTTGGGCGAGGTCTCCCCCCAGGCAAATCTGTCACCCATCTCCGTTTGAGAAGTGGCACCGACATTAAATGAAGCCCATTTCACGCTGAGGCCTAAGTCGACAGCCTCTGCTACTTTTACCGTACCTGGCTTATTGCCATTATCATTACCATTATCAACGGTGTTGTTTGGATTCAGAACATCGTCTTCGTCATCACCACCACACGACACCAATGATACAGGCACGACAGCCGCAGTGAACACCATCAGCAACTCCAAAAGTTTAGAATAGTTCCCTTTCATAATTTACCATTTTTATGCCTATGAACTCCCAAATTCAGCGTTAATACTGATGATTTTAATTTTGGACATAAAAAAAGACGTGGGAGTTTGTTCCTCCGCGCCTATCCCTGTAGTCAGGCTCTCGCATTGCCCCTGTGCAAGGATAAGCAACGCAAGCCAGCCCACGCCGAGTGAAATTATATAGTTCGGCATAGACGCTAACCACCACGATACAATGATAGCAACGGATAGCCGGGATATAATACACCCACGCGAACGCTTCGTTGCATTATCGCTGTGCACAGATTCAAATTTGCGAGATTTGACTACACAGACAGATAACGTTTAGAAAACGTCCTTTCCCTTTGGCTGTTCTTACAAATGGGGTTCTCAGCCTCTGGATTCCATCGATGTTTGTTTTGACCCGCCCTGCCCTCACAGTCATCAGTCAATGCTGGCCTCCGACAACTTGAACTGGCTTGTCGGTTGCAAAATTACATAAAATTATTCAATTTGATTTCTTTTTAGAATAAAAAATAACGATTTGAATGGATTTTCCTTCATAATGCGCAATAAAAGGACGTGGGTCAGGGGACGGTCACCACCAAATTTAAATGTTCAACAAAATACACGATTTATTATGAAAAAGTTTTTTATCTTATGTTATTGGCCGTCTCTCATCGAGGCGGCATTTTTGCAAGGATTCGGCAAGAAATGCCTTTATTTATGGATTTATCTGCGTTAATCTTCCAAAATTGCTTTGCCACGTCAGCATTATTCCGTAACTTTGCAGGCTGAAAGAAGAAAAACAGAATTTTTTATGGAACAGAAACAGTATAAACGGACGACCGTGACGTCGGCCCTGCCCTATGCCAACGGCGGGGTACATATCGGTCACCTGGCTGGCGTCTACGTGCCGGCAGATATCTATGTGCGCTATCTCCGTCTGAAGAAGCGCGAGGTTCTTTTCATCGGCGGCTCCGACGAGCATGGCGTGCCCATCACCGTGCGTGCCCGCAAGGAGGGCATCACGCCGCAGGACGTTGTGGATCGCTACCACAAGATGATTAAGGACTCGTTCGAGGAGTTCGGCATCTCGTTCGACATTTACAGCCGCACCACCTCGGAGACCCACCATAAGTTTGCTGCCGACTGGTTCCGCAAGCTCTATGACGAGGGCAAGCTCGTGGAAGAGACCACCGAGCAGCTCTACGACGAGGAAGCGAAGCAGTTCCTGGCCGACCGCTACGTCGTGGGCGAGTGCCCCCACTGCCACAGCGAAGGAGCCTACGGCGACCAGTGCGAGAAATGCGGCCGCGACCTCTCGCCCACGGAGCTGATAAACCCCCGGTCGACCATCAGCGGTTCGACACCCGTACTGAAGAAGACCAAGAACTGGTACTTGCCGCTGAACGAGTATCAGGACTGGCTGAAGCAGTGGATACTGGAGGAGCACAAGGAGTGGCGTCCGAATGTCTACGGCCAGTGCAAGTCGTGGCTCGACATGGACCTGCAGCCCCGCGCCATGACTCGCGACCTGGACTGGGGTATCCCCGTGCCCGTGGAAGGAGCCGACGGCAAGGTGCTCTACGTATGGTTCGACGCCCCTATCGGCTATGTGTCGAACACGGTAGAACTGTGTGAGAAGGAGCCAGAGAAATGGGGTGACTGGCGCAAGTGGTGGCAGGACGAGGACACCCGTCTGGTACACTTCATCGGCAAGGACAACATCGTGTTCCACTGCATCATCTTCCCCACGATGATGAAGGCCTGGAACGACGCAAACAAGCTCTCATCCCTCGGAGGGGCCGGGAGAGGCTTCATCATGCCCGACAACGTGCCCGCCAACGAGTTCCTGAACCTGGAGAACGACAAGATTTCGACCTCAAGGAACTGGGCCGTCTGGCTGCACGAATACCTGGAGGACATGCCCGGCAAGCAGGACGTACTGCGCTACGTGCTGACCGCCAATGCCCCGGAAACGAAGGACAACAACTTCACGTGGAAGGATTTCCAGGACCGCAACAACAACGAGCTGGTGGCCGTCTATGGCAATTTTGTCAACCGTGCCCTGCAGCTGACAAAGAAATACTGGAACGGCGTCGTTCCCGCCTGCGGCGAACTGACCGACGTTGACCGTCAAGCCCTGGAGGAGTTCAAGGACGTGAAGACCAAGGTGGAAAACCTGCTGGAGCAGTTCAAGTTCCGCGACGCACAGTTTGAGGCTATGAACCTGGCCCGCATCGGCAACAAGTACATCACCGACTGCGAGCCGTGGAAAGTGTGGAAGACCGACCCGAAGCGCTGCGAAACCATCCTGAACATCTGTCTGCAGCTGACGGCCAACCTCGCTATTGCCTTCGAGCCGTTCCTGCCGTTCTCGAGTAAAAAACTCCGCGAGATGCTTAACATCGACAGCTTTGAGTGGGAGCAGCTGGGCAGCACCGACCTGTTGCAGGCTGGCCACCAGTTAGGCGAGCCGCAGCTGCTGTTCGAGAAGATTGAGGACGACGTCATACAGAAGCAGCTCGACAAGCTGGAAGCCACCAAGAAAGCCAATGAGGCTGCCGCCTTCAAGCCTGCTGACATCAAGGAAACGGTTAGCTTCGAGGACTTTGAGAAGCTCGACATCCGTGTGGGCTTGGTGAAGGACTGCCAAAAGGTGAAGAAGTCGAAGAAGCTCCTGCAGTTCACCATCGATGACGGTTCAGGCACCGACCGCACCATCTGCTCGGGCATCGCCCAGTTCTACGACGACCCGTCGGCGCTCGTGGGCAAGCGCATCCTCTTCGTGGCCAACTTCGCGCCGCGCACGATGATGGGCATCGAGAGCCAGGGCATGATTCTCTCGGCCGTCGATGCCGACGAGAGCCTGAGCGTAGTCACCACGACGAAGGACGTCAAGCCCGGCTGTCAGGTGGGATGATCCGTCCTGACGGACAAGCGCTCTGAAAAGTCAGAAACGGATGGACACATTGAAGGAGAAGACCGCTAAAGGTCTGTTCTGGGGTGGACTAAGCAACGTGTTGCAGCAGATACTGAACCTTGTGTTTGGCATCTTTTTGGCACGGTTGCTGAGCACCGAGGATTATGGTCTGGTGGGTATGCTCACCATCTTCTCCCTTGTGGCAAACTCATTGCAGGAGGGCGGGTTCATCTCAGCTCTGAACAGGCGCAAGGAGGCGAGTCACAAGGATTATAACGCCGTGTTCTGGACTTGCACGCTGACGAGCCTTCTCCTTTATGTCATTTTCGCTCTCTGTACCCCCCTTATAGCGCGCTTCTATCACGAGCCACGGCTTGTGCCCTTGGCGCGCTTTATCTTTCTTGGCTTTTTCATCTCAAGTCTTGGCATTGCGCCACGGGCCATCCTCTTCCGGAACATGAAGGTTCGCGAGACGGCCATCGTGAACTTCGTCGGTCTTCTGCTGTCGGGAATCGTGGGGGTGTGTATGGCCGCAGCGGACTTTGCCTACTGGGGCATAGCGACCCAGTCTCTTGTATATGTAGGCGTCACGACGGGTCTTAACTTCTGGTATGCCCGCTGGCATCCCACGCTGCCTGTGGATTTCTCTCCGGTACGCGAGATGATAGGCTTCAGCAGCAAGCTGATGGTCACCAGTCTGGTGGTGATATTCAACACGAATATGTTTTCCGTCATTCTGGGACGTAAATTCCCGGCCAGTGTGGTTGGCAATTACACACAAGCCAGCAAGTGGAACAATATGGGGTGGTTGCTCATCAACAACATGCTCAGCGGCATAGCTCAGCCAGTACTGGCTAAAACCGACGACGAACCCGAACGCCAGAAACGTATCTTCAGGAAACTGCTGCGCTTTACCGCCTTTGTCAGTTTCCCCGCTATGCTTGGCCTGGCACTGGTGTCTCACGAGTTTATTGTCATCCTGCTTGGCGAGAAGTGGCTTGACAGTGCCATCATCCTGCAGTGGCTGTGCGTGATGGGGGCTTTCTACCCGCTATCCAACCTGTTTTCCTATTATATGGTCAGCCATGGCCAGTCTTCACGCTTCATGTGGTGTCACACCGCTTTAGGAGCGGTTCAGTTGGCGGCGGTCTTCGTCTCGGCGCCCTACGGGATGGGGATGATGATTAAGGTGTATGTAGGAATAGCTGTCGGCTGGTTTTGGGTGTGGTATCGTCTGTCGCGAAGCTGGATAGGTCTTACGCTATATGAAGTCGTGAAGGACATTTCGCCCTATTTCTTCATCACTGTAGCATTGGTGCTTTCGGCGCAAGTCATTACGGAGCCCATAGCGAGCCTTTACCTCAGGTTTGCTGCCAAGGTGCTGTTTGTGGCATCGCTCTACGTTCTGGTACTGTGGCTCTTAGGTTCGGCCATATTCCGTGAGAGTCTCGATTTCGTCGGAAGCAAAGTGAAATTTCCTTTTAAAAAGCACGCACAATGAGTTTGAATTTCTACCATAAGGCCCTAACGGCAGGACGTCGTATTTATACTAAATACTGGTACCCGAAGACATCGTTGCTCACCTTTGAGTCAGACCCTGACAGGGCTGGAGACAGAATCTACGAACTGCTGGCAAGTGGCAAACCTTGCATGATAGCCAGATACGGTGCCAACGAACTGACGACCGTGTTCAACTATTTGGGCATTACGGAACATCGGGGAGATGCATGGGGGTATATGACGCGAAAGAATGGTCCCTGGTGGTGGAACAAGCACATATTGATGCAGATGAAGCATGCAGCAGGTTTCTTCCCCATAGACAATGAACATCTATACCGCTTTAGCGAGATGATGCTTGAAGACTCGCAGCTGGTAGACATCCTGGGAAGCTGGCTGAATGAAGAGATTGCCGTCAGCCATCTATTAAAGAATGCCTACAAGGTAGCCCTCCCCTGTTTAGAACCCTGGCTTGCCAAAAAGCCTTGGAGCAGGGCTTTGGAAGGCAGGAAGGTGCTTGTCGTTCATCCATTTGATGAACTGATACGCCGGCAATATGAAAAGCGGCGGTTGTTGTTCTCCGACAATGTGCTTCCTGCTTTTAAAGAGCTCCATGTCATCAAAGCCGTACAAAGCTATGGGAATAATAGTGAATCATGTGGATATGACGACCGGTTTTCTGCCTTACATTGGATGGAGCAAGAAATGGACAAGAGCGAGTACGACGTCTGCATATTAGGATGCGGAGCCTATGGTTTTCCGTTAGCAGCCTATGCCAAGCGCCAAGGTAAGCAGGCCATCCATCTTGGTGGCGTCAGCCAGTTGCTGTTTGGCATCACAGGCCATCGCTGGCTTAATCCGATGCACGGTGTAGAGCGATGGGGACTGCCCAAGGACTTCTACGTCAACCTGATGAACGAGCATTGGATAAGACCTGACGCCACCACCAAACCCAAGGACTCCGACAAGGTGGAGGGGAACTGCTATTGGTGAGGGCTGCTTATCCCCTTCCGAAGAGCCACTTCTTGAAGAACGGACTGACGCGCAGGATGTTCGACGCTATGATGCTGAAGCCAATGACGATGAGGGCTATCAGTAGTGAGAGTGTAGTGTCAATGGCGAAATTGTGGCGATACTGGTTGAAGTAGGTGCCGATGGTAGGCAGGTTGGGCATGAAAAGGAAGTGGATAAGGTAGATGTCGAGCGTGCGCCGGCCGATGTACTGCAAGCTGGCGCCGATGACCGTCCGCTGCGTAAAGTACTGGTGGTAGTGGCGGAAGTACATAAAGACTATCGTCAACAGCGAGATGCGTGCCAACGTCAGTGGTATGACGGCCCAGGCAGCGTGTAGCCAATGCCATTTCTGTGAGTCGAGCCAAGCATACATGGCCAGCATGACAAGTGCAGGATAAAACCATTTGGAGTCCATGAGGCGCTGGGCCTGGTCCCAGTAGCGGCGCACGGCGTTGCCATAGACGAAATAAGGGAAGTACATGAAGAGCTGCCCGAAGCTGCTGTAGTTCATAAACTCGTTGCCCGGTCCCTTTCTTCCCTGTGCCCAGCTGAAGTATTGAGGCTGGTAGCAGGTGTCGTAGCAGACCAGCGAGATGACGAAAAGCACGGCTATGGGCAGCCACGAAGGCATCTTCGGGAAATGCTTCTTCAGTAACTCCTCAACGTAGCAGAACAGGTAGTAGACGATGAACATATAAAGCAACACGATGGTGAACCAGTAGCCGCCCTTCGTCGGCAGTGCTAACCATTTCAGTGTCGTGGGCAGAAAATAGCCGCCCAGGATAGCTACGCCAAAGAAGAAGAAGACGACGGTTGGTATGGTCTGCACCCTGATTTTCTTCAGCAGCAGACTTTTGAGCGTGCCCATATTCCACACCAGCCCTGCCTTGTAAGCCAGGAAACCACTGACGAAGAAGAACAGCGGCATACGGAAAAGGACGAGGAAGCGCATTGAAGACGACAAATTGTGCTGCTCGGAGAATCCGATAAGTGCTACATGATAGGCTACAACAAGAATCATCGTGAGCCCTCTGAGAGCGTCCAACCATTCCAACCGGGGCTTCTTTGCTACTGTTTCCATACGTATGTGTTCTGTTTTTAAGTTTTTTTGGTGCAAAGATACAAAATATTTCACAATAAATTTATACCTTTGCAGCAAAAATGCGAAAAAGCTCATGGAGGATTTGAGAATAGCGCTTCTGAAGCAGGATGTCTATCAGGATTTGTACGTTTGTCCTGTCACCGAGAAATCGGCAGCCAACGTACTGTTCAGCTCAATGATGCGGGTGGGACCTATTGGTCTGGTGAGCGACCTGAGAGCCGACTTCTATATTGTCAAGGAAGAGCCTGCCCCCGAAACGCAGATTTACAAAAAGGTAATCCCTCATATCGTCTGGATGCTGCCGCTGCTGAAGACGAAGCCGCTGAACCAGGTGCCGGGCTATGAAAAATGGCAGTTGGAGACCGACCATGCCAATGGCGACTTCTCCGTCGACTGCCATGACGTAGACTGGGGGCAGTATGATGTCGTCATTTCCGTCAATGTCTGTCTGCCTACGGAGGTGGTGAAGCAGTACCCTAAGACCCTCTTTGCCTATATGATTGGTGAGGCAAATATGGCTATGGGCAAGGCACGCTTCGGCTACGACATCACGCTGAACCAAATGGCACGCGGTATAGTGGCCAACGGCTTAGGTGAGGTGGACTTCCCCTATACCTTCGTGGGACGTGACACCCTGGAGCGCATCATTCATTCCAAAGTAAAACGCGCTTCGAAGCGCGATGGCGTGTTTGTGGAAATCAACTCCGTGGCCAAGGACCGTGACAAGGTGCCGCCTCAGTTCCTACCTATTCAGGAAGCAGGCTACGCCATCCACCTGCACAAGCCGAAAATCAGTGACAACCTGATGACCATCTACGACTCAAAATACTTCGTAAAGATTGGCGGACGCCCCATCCGTGGCAACTCCGTGGCAGAGGCCGTGTCGTTAGGTACATTGGCCATTATGAACCGCGACGAGGTGACCCACGGCGAACTGATTATCGACGAGTGTAATGTCGGTACGTCAGAGGAAGTGCTTCAGCTGATGCGCCGCCTCGATGCCGACGACGCCCTTTACGAGCGTCTGTTGGAGAAGCAGAGGCAGGCGCTCCACCACCTGTTCTTCGAGACGCCCGTTGAGTCGCTGCGCAACTGTCTCAACATCAAGCGGCAGATGAAGCCACGGCGCTACAGCCTATGGGATAAACTTGGGGACCTCCTCTATCTGAAAGGCTGCGACGTCTACAACTTTCTGAAGGAGAAGAAGCGCTGGTTAAAAAGCTTGAAGAAGAACAAATAACAGTAAGAACAGAATATATATGGAAAAAGAAAAGATAGTTTACGTCGGCATGAGTGCCGACATCATACACCCGGGACATCTCAACATCCTGCATGAAGCCCAGAAATACGGACGCGTCATCGTGGGCGTACTGACCGACGCGGCCATTGCCAGCTACAAGCGGCTGCCCTACTTGAACTACGAACAGCGCTCGCTGATAGTCAGTGACCTGAAAGGCGTTTCAGAGGTGATACCCCAGACGACGCTTGACTACCGCCCGAATCTGGAGAAAATCAAACCAGACTACGTGGTTCACGGCGACGACTGGAAACAGGGTGTACAGGCAAAGACCCGTCAGCAGATTATCGAGAAGCTGGCGGAATGGGGCGGCAAGGTCATAGACGTGCCCTACACCAAAGGTATATCCTCGACGATGCTGAATGAGCGTCTGAAGGAAATCGGCACGACGCCCGACGTCCGTCTGAAGCGTCTCCGCCGGCTCATCGGTGCCAAGAAGATTGTGCGATTCTGCGAGTCGCACAGCGGACTGACAGGTCTGATTATCGAGAACACATCGGTGATGATTAACAATATGAAACACGAGTTCGACGGTATGTGGGCCAGTTCGCTAACCGACTCGACGTCAAAAGGCAAGCCCGACATCGAGGCCGTTGACCTGACGACACGACTGCACGACCTGAACGACGCTTTGGAGGTGACCACCAAGCCCGTCATCTTCGACGGCGATACGGGGGGCAAGCCAGAACATCTGGCCTTTTCCGTGCGCACGCTGGAACGACTGGGCATCTCGGCGATTATCATCGAGGACAAAGTAGGACTGAAGAAGAACTCTCTCTTCGGCACGGAGGTGAAACAGGAACAAGACACCATAGAGGGCTTCTGCGAGAAAATACGTTCAGGCAAACGGGCACAGATAACCAGCGACTTCATGCTGATAGCCCGTATTGAGAGCCTCATTGCCGGCAAGGGCATTGACGATGCTATGGAGCGCGCCTTGGCCTATATCGAGGCAGGGGCCGACGGCATCATGATTCACAGCAAAGAACAGACGGGCGAGGACATCAAGGAGTTCTGCCAGCGATTGCGAGCTAAGAACGCCTCTGTGCCCATTGTGGTAGTGCCTACGACTTACAACCAGATTACCGAGGACGAACTGGCATCTTGGGGCGTCAACGTCGTCATCTATGCCAACCACTTGCTGCGCGCTGCCTACCCGGCAATGGTACAGTGTGCCGAGTCTATTCTGGCCAACGGCCGCTCATACGAAGCCAACAGTCTATGTATGCCCATCAAGGAAATCTTAGAACTTATTCCCGGCACGAAATGATACGTCCTTCATTCTTCTACGATACTCTGGCATCCAACGGCATAAACTTCTATGCCGGCGTGCCCGACTCCCTGTTGAAGCAACTCTGTGCCTACATCACAGACCATGCCGATGCCACGCATAACATTATCGCTGCCAACGAGGGCGGTGCACTGGGTGTAGCCGCAGGGCACTATCTGGCCACGCGCCAGATTCCCGTCGTCTATATGCAGAACTCAGGCGAGGGAAACATCATTAACCCGCTGGCTTCGCTGACCGACAAGGATGTGTACAACATTCCCGTCCTGCTGCTGATAGGCTGGCGCGGACGTCCCGGCGTACACGACGAGCCGCAGCACGTGAAACAGGGGAAGGTGACGCTGACACTGCTGGAGACGATGGGCGTCAGGTATGAGGTGTTTAGCAAGGACGAGGTTCAGGCGGCAGCGCAGGTCAAGGCGGCCGTCGACTATATGCACGAGACAGGTGAGGTTTTTGCGCTGGTCGTTGAAAAGGACACGTTCGATAGCTATGCGCTACAGAATGTCGTGCTTAACGACTTGACGATGACACGTGAAGACGCCATTCAGACCGTGGCGGCGGCATTAGCCCCACGGGACGTGATAGTGTCAACAACGGGCATGATCAGCCGCGAACTCTTCGAATACCGTACGGCGAAAGGCGAAGGTCACGAGCGCGACTTCCTGACGGTTGGCTCCATGGGGCACGCCAGTCAGATAGCATTGGGTATCGCTATGGAGAAGCCAGAGCGCCGCGTCTGGTGCTTCGACGGCGACGGTGCAGCCATTATGCACATGGGCGGTTTGGCTATCGTGGCCAGCAAGCGCCCTCGGAATTATGTTCACGTCGTCTTTAATAATGGTGCTCACGACTCTGTTGGCGGCCAGCCGACGGTAGGTCTCGACATCGACTTGCCAGCCATAGCCAAGGCCGTGGGCTATGCCCATGCCTATAGCGTCAGTACACTGGAGGAACTGACGGCACGGTTGGACGACGTAAAGCAACAGGCAGGGCCGATGCTGCTACAGGTGTGTGTGAAGAAGGGCAACCGCAAGGATTTGGGCCGTCCCACGACCACGCCTGTACAGAACAAGGAAGCCCTGATGGATTTTTTGGAGGACTGATATGGCACAACAGATTTTGAACGGTATAGAGCACCTGAACGGCGTAGTGGCAGACAGCAGGAAAGTTATGCTGGTTTGCGACGGCTCATTCCCGTTCCTAAGTATTAAGACGGCCGTCGAGAGCATAGGCGTGCCTTTTGTCAAGTTCGACCAGTTTACTCCCAATCCGCTGTACGAGGACGTCTGTAAGGGTGTTGAACTGTTCAATCAAGAGCAGTGTGACACCATTCTCGCCGTTGGAGGCGGAAGTACTATCGACGTGGCAAAGTGTATCAAGCTGTATTGCCGGATGCCGGCAGACAAGCTTTTCCTGGAACAAGAATACCACGACACGGGCGTGCAGCTCATTGCTATTCCTACCACAGCCGGCACGGGCAGTGAGTCGACCCGCTTCGCCGTAATATATTATGGTGGAAAGAAACAAAGTGTGACGCATGAGAGCATCATACCCAACGTGGCCATCTTGGAACCACAGGTGCTGAAGACGCTGCCGGTCTATCAGAAAAAGTGTACGATGATGGATGCCTTATGTCAGGGCATAGAGTCGTGGTGGTCGGTGAACAGTACGGACGAAAGCAGATGTCTTTCGGAAAAAGCCGTGACAACCATTATGCACTGGTGGCGCGACTACATCTTCGATAATTCCGATGAGGCTGCCCGGCAAGTGATGGCCGCAGCCAACCTGGCCGGCCGTGCCATCTGTATCACGCAGACGACGGCGCCCCACGCTTTCAGCTATAAGATTACGTCGCTCTACAAATTGCCACACGGCCATGCCGTAGCAGTCTGTTTACCAGAAATCTGGCAGTATATGCAGAGTCATCCCGACCGTTGTATCGACCGTCGGGGAACCGGCTATCTACAGGCTACTTTCAAAGAAATAGCACAGGCTATGCAGGTAGCCGACGTTCCGTCGGCCATCGGCTGTTTCCGCGAAATGATGAAAGTGCTGGGCCTGCAGAATCCTGTGTCGTCGGAAAAGCGGGATGAAGAATTACACACGCTGAGCACTTCCGTCAACCCTATCCGTCTGCGTAACAACCCCGTAGAACTCGACGCAGAGGCCATCATGGGATTGTACCATACCATCATTGACAAACCGCTATGAACAGTATTAAAGAGAAGATAACCATGCCGCTTGACGATAGCTTCCTTCAGGAAGAGGTCAGGTGCGAGTATACAGTGTCGTCAAGGCAGAAACGGATATGGGCCATTGAGATGGATCTGCTTTACCAGTTGCTGGCGGTATGCAAGAAGCACGACATCAAGGTCTTTGCCTTTGCCGGTACATTATTGGGAGCCGTCAGGCACCGTGGCTTTATTCCCTGGGATGACGACATTGACGTGTGTATGACGCGGCCGGAGTTTGAGAAGCTTCGTGCCATAGCCGCCACAGAGTTCCGCCATCCGTATTTCCTACAGACGGATTTGTCTGACAGACGCTACTTCTGTCAGGGCTATGCCCGCTTGCGAAACTCGTTGACAACGGGGCACATCCTGGCTCACGAGTCGCCAGACTACAATCACGGCATTTATATTGACGTCTTTGTGATGGACGGCTATGTGGATGGCGCAGCGTTCAAGCGCCAGATGCTGGTTAAGGATACCCTCGTCAGTCTGGTGTCACTATACCGCCCTAAACAGCAGAACAATCTGTTGCGGCGCCTGTATCGTAGCGTGATGGCCCATACGTTCTGCAAACTGGTACCCTACGAGACCGTGGTAGGCTGGTATGACAAGAACCTCAGGAAGTATAGTGCTACCGCTAAGCGGCTGACGATTCTGACACATCCTATGTATTTCATCACACGCTACTGGTGTGAGGCTGCTGATTTGGACGAGACGGTCTATCTGCCTTTCGAGAACATGACGGTTCCTGTTCCGGCAAACTACGACAAGGTGCTTAGAAACATATATGGCGACTATATGGCCTTCCCGCCTGTTGAGGAGCGGGGCAAATGGCATTCCAATGACATTTACTTCGACCCCGATATGGCTTATACCGATTATTTCAAACAGAAAAAGGATTCATGGCGGAAGTGACGAAGATAGCCGTCTTACTGACGGTGTTCAACAGGAGAGAGATGACGCTTGTCAGCCTGCGCACATTGTATGCAGCCATCGACAGGTTAGGTCCGGGCTATGCGTTTGATGTCTATCTGGTAGACGACGGTTCTACGGACGGGACGTCTGAAAGCGTGGGTAGTGAGTTCCCGGCTGTCAGACTGTTCAAGGGTGATGGCGGTCTCTATTGGGGACATGGGATGCTGATGGCGTGGGAGAAGGCTGTTGAGTCGGGTGTCGGCTACGACTATTTCCTCTGGTATAATGATGATTCCGAGTTGTACCCCGATGCCTTACAGACGCTATTCAAGTCGATGGATGACAATGGCGAACGCTGCGTCGTGACGGGCGCCTTCTGTGACCATCAGGGTTGCTGTTCATACGGCGGCGGGGATGAAAACAACAAGGGGTTAGTCCCGGATGGCAGTTATCAGAAGGTGGTGACGATGAACGGCAACTTGGTGCTTATCCCCTATCAGGTCTACAAGGCTGTAGGAATGATTGACCGAGGGTATCGTCATGCGTTCGGTGACCATGATTACGGTTACAGAGTCCAGAAGCAGGGCTTCAGTGTGCTGTTGACGCCTCGCTACGTGGGCGTGGTTGACAATCATACCGAAACACCTTACTCTGGTATTGCGAGTTTTAAGAAGCGGTGGAAGAACTTGCATAGCCCGAAGAACTCGCCCCGCTATGGTTTCCGCTATCTGCGGACTTACAAAGGTTGGAACAGCGCTTTACGCTATTGGCTCAGTTCCTACCTATACACATTTTTCCCCTCTCTTGCACCAAAGCGAAACTAATAAATAGGAAATATGAAAAAAGCAGCTCAAGTTGATATCGCAGTATTGATGTTGTTCTTCACCCGTTCTGATACGTTTCAGCAGGTATTCGACGAAGTAAGGAAGGCGCGTCCCTCGCGGTTGTTTCTCTTTCAGGACGGTCCCCGTGGCGAGCGCGATATGGCGGGTATAGAAGCCTGCCGACAGATTGCCAGCGACGAGAACATCGACTGGGAGTGTGAGGTACACCGAAACTATCAGGAGCGTAACTTAGGCTGTATGATAGCTGGATATACGTCCCATCAGTGGGCTTTCTCGCTGGCCGACAAGTGTATGGTGCTTGAGGACGACGTGGTACCGTCGCAGTCGTTCTTCCCGTTCTGTAAGGAGATGCTCGACCGCTACGAGCACGACGAACGCATCTCGATGGTGGCGGGCTTCAACGTCGACGAGGTGACGCCCGACATTCCCTACGACTACTTCTTCACTTCTGCCTTCAGCATCTGGGGCTGGGCGTCGTGGCGCAGGGTCGTTAACCAATGGGATAAGGAATACGCATTCCTTGACGATGCGTTCAGTATGCGACAGCTTGAGGCGCTCATCAAGCAGCGCGGCTATAGGAAGAGCTTTGTCAAAATGTGTCGCGACCATCGCGAGACAGGACACCCTCAATTCGAGAGCGTCTTCTGGGCGACGATGCTGTTCAACTCGGCCATGGCCATTGTGCCCTGTAAGAATATGATTAATAATGTTGGTGCCTCGGAGGACTCTACCCACTATTCGGCCTTCCGCACCTTGCCCCGTCGCCTAAAACAGCTGTTTACAATGAAACGCTATGACATCGATTTTCCTCTGCGTCATCCCAGGTACGTGATTGAGGAAGTGGGCTATTGGAAGCGCTTCTATAAGGCTCAGGGCTGGGGCTATCCACTGACGAAGGTCGGACGCTCCTTCGAAGAACTGGCTCTGAATATCCGCTACGGCAACTGGTCGTTCATCATGAATTCTGCCAAGCGGCGTGTCCGAAAATGGAGGGGCATGGAGAAGTTTGGATAAGTTTTGTTGATGGGAAATCTCAGGACGGTGTGTGCTTCCTCACGAAAGATGTTGTAAGAGTTCCTTCAATTCTTCAACGCTTTTCCCCAATTTTGCTGAAATGGCCTCTAACGACAATCCATTATCCTGCATTATCTGAATAGAATAGCCTAATAGTTTTTGCTGTTCACTCAGCTGGACCTGCTGTTCACTCAGCTGGACCTGCTGTTCAGCGAGTTTGCGGTCACGAAGCATAATTTCCGTATCACGTTTCTCAATGGCTGCGAAATATTCGTCTTCGACATTCATATCCTGACGTACGTCGGCATCAGTAGAAGCCATTAACAGGCGGTGGACGATGTGTTTCATATCGGCATCGTCCTCGTACAGACTATCATCAAGTGTCAGTACTTGCTGACTTTCCTTGCTCTTGTGCGTCTGGTCAAAGATGCTCAGAACTTTGTCCAACCGAGTATTCACCTGACCGTGCAGACGGGGAATCTGCACAATGATACTGTCATGCGTTAGGCTGTCTACAAACGGATTTGGAATTCCCTTGGTGACGGGATGTCCTTCATAGTCATAGGCTTTATGCTGTACGTACAACACTGGTTCCTCAATATCTCCTACTCTGTGACCTAACAGGTATATTGCCACCATAGGCAAGGCAAAACTATCCCGATTTGCTCCTACGATGTTTTTGGGATTCTGATACTGCGTACCCAAATATTGGCGGAAGCGAAGCGTTTCTGTCTCAAGCCACGTCTTCTGCAGTTCCACAAGAATCAGTTGCTCTGAACCGTCACTGTTTCGTACAGTGGCTCCAAAGTCAATGCGGAACACGGAAAGCGTGTCACGTTGCGTATTTGAGTATTCGTGAGGGCGAATTTCAACACGAACGATATCCATCTTCAAAAGAGCCGACAAGATTGTGCGGGCAATGCGCTCGTCCTCCATGAGATACTTGAATACGATGTCGTAAATCGGGTTCGCTATATTAACCATATAAAAACGTTTTTTCTTTTGGGCAAAGATAGGAAGAAAAATTGAAATGGCCAAGAAAGCGACGTATTAAAATGTTAAATAATCGTAAATATGGAACTATTGGCTCTAAGTATGTCTTCTAAAAGAAGAAAAAGCAGTACCTTTGCAGTCCGATTATTGGGGAGAGACTTAGAATCCCCGGAAATGCTGTGTGAATAGCGGCGTCTTTGGCCGGACGAAGCGGTTCGTGAATCAGTGTTTCAGCAGACGTTAGACTTGCACCTGGGTGACTAACCCCAGATGTGGGTTTTGTGTGTGCAAATAATTTAATGTATAACTGTTTTTTAGTAAACCAAAAAAGAGAAATGAACACTTTAAGTTACAAGACGCTTTCCGTCAACAAGGAAACCGCACAGAAAGAGTGGGTCGTCATCGACGCTACCGACCAAGTGGTGGGTCGTCTCTGCTCAAAGGTAGCCAAGCTGCTCCGCGGAAAGTACAAGCCTACTTTCACACCGCACGTTGACTGCGGTGACAACGTTATCCTTATCAATGCCGATAAGGTGGTATTCACTGGTAAGAAGGAGACCGACAAGGTCTACACGCGCTATACGGGCTATCCCGGTGGCCAGCGCTTCAACACGCCAGCCCAGCTGCGCCAGCGCAAGGACGGTATCGACAAGATTCTGCGTCACGCTGTGAAGGGTATGCTGCCGAAGGGTCCCCTCGGCCGCTCGCTCATGACCAACCTCTTCATCTACGAGGGTACAGAGCATCCCCATGAGGCCCAGAAGCCCAAGGCAATTGATATTAACCAGTATAAATAATAGATAAGGTATAGCAATGGAAGTAATAAATGCAATCGGTCGTCGCAAGAGCTCGGTAGCTCGTGTGTATCTCCAGGAAGGTTCTGGTAAGATTACGATCAACAAGAAGGATCTCGAAGTTTATTTCCCCTCTGCCATCCTGCAGTACGTGGTTAAGCAGCCGCTGAACCTGCTCGAGGTGGCTGAGAAGTACGACATCAAGGTGAACCTCGACGGTGGTGGTTTCACTGGCCAGAGCCAGGCCCTGCGCATGGCTATCGCCCGTGCCCTCGTCAAGGTGAACGAAGAGGATAAGAAGAAGCTGAAGGACGCTGGTTTCCTGACACGTGATAGCCGTGAGGTTGAGCGTAAGAAGCCAGGTCAGCCGAAGGCTCGTCGTCGCTTCCAGTTCAGTAAACGTTAATCTTGAATGGAGAGTTGAGAGCGGAGAACTGAGAGGTATGATTACCTTTGCTCTGAAGGAGACTCGAAGCAAGAAACTGAACAGTTTAGCATCTAAACCCATGAGACTTGGTGGCTGTATTGGAAGTATATGTAATGGGAGTATTATGGTAATCATACCTCTCAACTCTCACTTCTCAGTTCTCAATTACTCAAGGGCTGATTCTAACGAGTAATCGCTTTAGCGCTTTTACCAAGCGTAGCGACTAAAAGAATTAAAAAGAAAGTAAACAACAATTAAAGTAAAAAGCAAAATGTCAAGAACAAATTTTGATCAGTTGCTGCAGGCTGGCTGCCACTTCGGCCACCTGAAGCGTAAGTGGAATCCCGCTATGGCTCCCTACATCTACACCGAGCGTAACGGCATCCATATCATCGACCTGCATAAGACGGTAGCCAAGATTGACGAGGCTGCCGAGGCTCTGAAACAGATTGCCAAGAGCGGCAAGAAAATCCTCTTCGTAGGTACTAAGAAACAGACTAAGGACGTGATTGCCGAGAAGGCAGCCAGCGTCAATATGCCTTACGTCATCGAGCGTTGGCCGGGCGGTATGCTCACCAACTTCCCCACCATCCGTAAGGCAGTGAAGAAAATGGCCAATATCGACAAGCTGATGAACGACGGTACATACGGCAACCTGTCGAAGCGCGAGCTCCTGCAGATCACCCGCCAGCGTGCCAAGCTCGAGAAGAACCTCGGCTCTATCGCCGACCTGACCCGTCTGCCCAGCGCACTGTTCGTCATCGACGTGCTGAAGGAGCAGATTGCCGTCAAGGAGGCTAACCGCCTGGGTATCCCCGTGTTCGCTATCGTCGACACCAACAGCGACCCGAAGAACATCGACTTCGTCATCCCCGCTAACGACGATGCCAAGGACAGTGTTGAGGTGATTCTCAATGCTTGCTGCGCTGCTATCGCCGAGGGCGTCGAGGAGCGCAAGGTAGAGAAGGCCGACGAGAAGGCTGCCGACGCACAGGAGGAGGCTGAGGCCGAGGAGAAGGCTGCAAAGCGCCCCGCCCGCAAGGCTCCCAAGGTTGAGGAGGCTCCCGCCGCTGAGGAAGAGGCTCCCGCCGCTGAGTAATAAACAGTAAATAGTAAATAGTAAAATTGTAAATCAAAATGGCAATTTCAATTGACGATATCAAGAAGCTTCGCGCAATGACTGGCGCTGGTCTGGCTGACGTTAAGAAGGCTCTGACCGAGGCTGAGGGCGACTTCGACAAGGCTAAGGAGCTGCTCCGTGAGCGTGGCCTGGCTATCGCTGCCAAGCGTAGCGACCGTGAGACCTCTAATGGTTGTGTACTCGTAAAGAAGGTGGACGGCTTTGCTGCTATGCTCGCCTTGAAGTGCGAGACCGACTTCGTGGCCAATGGTGCTGACTTCATCGCTCTGACACAGAGCATCCTCGACGCTGCTATCGCCGCTAAGGCTGCCGACATTGAGGCCGTGAAGGCGCTCGACATCAACGGTCAGACAGCCCAGGAAGCTGTGACACAGCGCAGCGGTATCACCGGCGAGAAGATGGAGCTGGACGGCTACCTGACGCTCGAGGGCGATAACATCGAGGTTTACGACCACATGGGCAAGCACACCCTGTGCACCATGGTACAGACCAACAAGCCTGCTGCTGAGCAGGGTCACCTCGTGGCTATGCAGGTGGCTGCCATGAAGCCCGTCGCTCTCAACAAGGAAAGCGTTGAGCAGAAGATTCTGGACGAGGAGTACAAGACTGCCGTCGAGAAGACCAAGCTCGAGCAGGTGGAGAAGTTCGTGGAGATGAAGATCAAGAAGGCTGGTATCAACCCCAATCTCGTCGACAGCGAAGACCACATCGAGTCGAACATGGCAAAGGGCTGGCTCACCAAGGAGCAGGCTGACGAGGCTCGCAAGATCATTGCCGAGGCAAAGGTCGAGGGCGAGGCTCAGCTGAAGATGCCTATGATTGAGAACATCGCCAAGGGTCGTGTGCAGAAGTTCCTGAAGGAGAACTGCCTCGTTGACCAGGAGTTCCAGTTCGGCGACGGCGACAAGGCTACTGTCGAGCAGTGGCTGGCCAAGCAGGACAAGGAGCTGAAGATTACCGCTTTCAAGCGCTTCACGCTCGTTGCTGACTAAGTAAAACCACTCTTAATAGTTTGAGGGATGCGCCGCCCGGCACATCCCTCATTTTTATGATGATGTATCACCCGCTACATACCAGCATCCAGCGCCCGTCGCGCTTCACCTATCCTTTCTGCTACGAGCCCCATCCGCTCTGTCTCTTAGCTGCGCATGAAGTGCAGCAGGAACTCGGACGTATGACGCTGACAGAAGGGAAAATGTTCGGCGTGCTCGTCGTGGCCGACAGCGACGGCCAGTTAGGCTTTGTCGCTGCCTATTCAGGACTCCTCGAAGGACGTAATGACTGGTCTTATTTCGTGCCGCCCGTCTACGACGCCCAGCAGCCCGACGGCCATTTCAAGCAGGAGGAGCGCCTCATCTCGGCCATGCGCGCCGACAACCAGAAAGAGGAGCGCCGCCAGCGGTCGCAGCAACTACAGCTATGGCTCTTCGACCAATACCGCTTCCTGAACGCCCATGGTGAGCGTCGCCGGCTGGTCGACGTGTGGCAGGACTATCACTGCTCAGAGCGCATACGCCGGAAATATCCGCTGCCGCCTGGCGGCACCGGCGACTGCTGTGCCCCGAAGCTGCTGCAGTATGCCTACACGCAAGCGCTGAAGCCGCTCTGTATGGCCGAGTTCTGGTGGGGGCCGTCGCCAAAGACCGAGGTGCGCCAGCACGGACAGTTCTATCCCGCCTGCCGTGGCAAGTGCAAGCCCGTGCTCACGTGGATGCTCCAGGGGCTTGAAGTAGAGCCGAACCCAGAGGAGCTGACAGCACCGCCACAGCTCGATATTGAGGTGATTTACGAGGACGATGCCATTATCGTCATCAACAAGCCGTCGGGCCTGCTCAGTGTCCCCGGACGCATTGGCAGCTACTCGGTGGCTACCATCCTCAGCCAGCGCTATCCCGGCGCACTGTTAGCCCACCGCCTCGACATGGGCACCAGCGGCTTGATGGTGGCCGCCAAGACACGTGACGCTTACCGGCATCTGCAGCAGCAGTTCTCCGACCACACCATCCGTAAGACTTACGTAGCCCTCTTGGACACGTCGTTGCTCACCTCTCATTCTTTGCATCCCATAACAGGCACCATCTCACTGCCTCTGCTCTGCGACCCCATTAACCGTCCCCGTCAGGTCGTCGACTACGAGCACGGCAAAGCTGCCGTCACCGACTACGAGATGGTTGGTACAGACCGCGTCCGCCTCTATCCACATACCGGTCGAACACACCAGTTGCGCATGCACTGTGCCCACCCCGACGGTCTCGGCTGTCCCATCCGTGGCGACGAACTCTACGGTCACCCTGCCGACCGGCTCTATCTTCACGCCGAACGCCTGGAGCTGACACATCCCGTAACGGGAGAGCGGATGACCTTTGAACAGCCTGCAAGTTTTTAGTTAATAAAAAAATAACGGCCTCGCTTTTGAGCGAGGCCGTTATTTTTTCCGTATATAAAGGTTACTTGGCTTCAGCCACAGCAGCCTCGTCCTCGCGGATGGTGCGGCCCATGGTGAGGTAAGCCACGGGAGCAGCGATGAAGAGCGACGACAGGGTACCGAAGATAACACCCAGAATCATGGCGAATGAGAAGCTGCGGATGCTGTCACTACCAAGGATGAAGATACAGAGCAGCACAATCAGGGTCGTCACAGAGGTGTTGATGGTACGAGCCAACGTCTGGTTCAGCGAGTCGTTGAACAGCATCTGACGGTCACGCTTGCCGAAGAGCTGGATGTTCTCACGGACGCGGTCGAAGACCACCACCTTATCATTAATAGAGTAACCGATCACCGTCAGGATAGCACCGATGAACGTCTGGTCAATCTCAAGCGACATGGGTACCCAACCCCAGAGCACGCTGTAGAAGCCGATAACCACGAGGGCGTCGAAGGCCAGGGCGACCGTTGAGCCTACAGAGAAGGCTACGTTGCGGAAGCGGATGAGGATGTAGATGAAGATAGCAATCAGGGCGATGATAACCGAGATGATAGCACCGTAGGTGATGTCCTTAGCCACTGACGGGCCTACCTTAGCCGAGCTGATGATAGAGCCACCCTCACGGACATCGGGGTTCTTGAAGGCGCTGACATCAGCCTGATTGATGAGGCTGGCCTTCTTCAGGGCATTGTACAGGATGGTCTCAGCCTTGTCGTCCACCTCGGGATTGTTCGACTCGATATCCCAGTTGGTAGAGATACGTACCGTCTTGCCGTCGGTACCCAGTGCGATAACGCTGGTGTTAGCCTCCTGGTTGGCTTTCTCGCCGATGGTGTTGATGAAGGCACCGGCAAGAGCCTGACGGACAGTCTCTACGGGTGTCTCCTTGTCGAGCACCACGACGTAGTTGCGTCCACCGGTGAAGTCGATGCTCTGGCTCAGGCCGCGGACGGCGAACGAGATGCAGAAGATAACAGCTGCAGCGCCCCAGATGATGAATGACTTCTTATAGGCACCCATGAAGTTGAAGTGGGCATTCTGCATCATGTTCTTCGAGTAGGCTGTGACGAAGGTGAGCTTTGTCCACTTATCCTTCTTCAGCATGTGCTCATAGACCAGACGTGTCAAGAACACGGCGGTGAAGAACGAGCAGAAGATACCGATAATCCAAGTGGTGGCGAAGCCCTTGACGGGGCCCGTACCGAAGAACAGCAAGATGAAACCGGTAATCAGTGAAGTGACGTTCGAGTCGAAGATAGCCGAGAAGGCGTTCGAGTAACCCTTGTTCAGAGCCTCCTTGACGCTGAGACCCTTGCGCAGCTCCTCCTTGGCGCGCTCGTAGATCAGCACGTTGGCGTCGACGGCCGTACCGAGCGTCAGCACGATACCGGCGATACCAGGCATGGTCAGAGCGGCCTGAAACGAGGTGAGAATACCCATTGTGAAGAACAGGTTGAACAGCAGGGCGCAGTCAGCCATCAGACCGGGAACAGGACCGTACAGCATAATCATGTAGATCATCAGCAGTACGAAGGCTACGATGAACGAGATGATACCCTGCTGGATAGACTGTGCACCGAGTGACGGGCCTACCACCTCTTCTTGTACGATGCGCGTAGGAGCCGGCATCTTACCAGAGTTCAGCGTGTTAGCCAGGTCCTTGGTATCCTCGATGGTGAAGTTACCCGTAATCTGTGAGTTACCACCGTCAATCTGTGTGAGGATACGGGGAGCGGAGTAAACGGCATCATCGAGGACGATAGCTACGCCGCGACCGATGTTCTGCTTTGTTATCTGGCTCCAGCGGCGGGCGCCGTCAGAGTTCATCTGCATTGACACAGAGGGGTGGCCCATCTGGTCGAAGTCGTCCTTGGAGCTGGTGATGACGTCACCCTCTAACGGAGCACGGCCGTTAGGCTCGGTAATCTTCAGTGCATAGAGAGCGAAGATGTCGCCATGGGTGGTCTCACCGCCAAAGTCCTCGGCCTTGGCACCCCAGCGCAGTTTGCACTCTGCAGGCAGCACCTGAGCAGCAAGCTCAGAGTAGATAATCTTGTTGACGTCAGCAGTATCGCGGGCGTTAGCATAACCGACAACGGCCAGTCCCTGTCCCTGAACGGGCTGGAAGACGGCAAACAGCGGGTTCTGCTGCTTCATCTGCTCGCGAACCTGTGCTTCTACGCCCTTGTTGGCAGCGCCTTTCTTGGCCAGCTTGGCAGCCAGGTCGGTGGCAGCGGCCTTCACGGTGTCAGTAGCAGCCTCAGCAACGGCGGTCGTATCGGCAGCAACGGTGTCGTTGCTGACGGTGGCCTCACCGCCCTGGGCAGCATATTTCTGGTTCAGCGTAGCCAACAGGGGAACAATCTCCTGCGAGTTGTAGGTCTCCCAGAACTCCAGGTTGGCCGAGCCCTGGAGCAGCTTACGCACACGCTCCGGCTCCTTGATACCAGGCATCTCGACCATGATGCGGCCCGACTGTCCCTCCAGCTTCTGGATGTTGGGCTGAACGACGCCGAACTTGTCGATACGGTTACGAACCACGTTGAACGAGTTGTCGACGGCCGACTGGATTTCTGCGCGCAGGGCAGTCTCCACCTCTGAGTCGGTAGACTGTGTGCTCACCTTGCCCTTCATCTGCTGGGTAGCAAAGATGGCGGCCAGGGGGCGACCGTTCGAATTCTGTTTCCAATACTTGATGAACAGCGAGAGGAAGTCGTCCTGACTGGTCTCCTCTTCCTTTTTAGCCTGCTCCATCGACTTCTTGTAGGCAGCGTCCTGCTTGTGGTCGGCCAGCACGTCGACGACGTCGGGCACTGACACCTCGAGGATAACGTTCATACCGCCTTTCAGGTCAAGACCCAGGCCAATTTCCATCTCACGGCACTGCTTCAGCGAGTAAATGCCCATGTAGACTTTCTCGTTCATGATGCTGTCGAGATACTCCTGACCAGCCTCCTCGCCCATAGCGGCAGCCTTACTCTCGTAGTGGCGTGTGACGAATGAGAAGGAGAGGTAGAAGCAGCATACCAGCACCAGAAGCACTGCAATAAACTTTACAATTCCTTTGTTTTGCATTTTTGTTATTTATAATAATTATTTATTTATACGCGCAATTGAGCCTGCAAATATACACATTTTTTTATGGTTGGGAAAATTTCTTGGCATTTTTCAGCAAAAAAACGCTATTTATCCTTCATTTTTAACGAACAAACCACAGGATAATGGTCACTGAAGTCAATTTTAGAGTCAATTTCACAATTGTATGGCGTGAAGTGAGAAGAGCATAAAATGTGGTCGATACGCACCCAAAATCCTTTCTGATTATATGACAAACCGATTCCCCGTCCAGATTGTTTGAAGCAGTCAGTCAGGCGCTGTGCCAAGGCGTGGCGCGTATAGGATATTGGGGTGTCGTTGAAGTCGCCACATACGATGGTGGGATATTGGCTGTGCTCCTCCATGTAGCGCAAAATATTGTCAACGCCGTTGGCTCGAAGTACCGCAGCCTCTCCCAACTTGTCGATAAGCAGCATCGACTCTGCGCGTGCAGTATCGCTGTCCATATCGCCTCGCAACAGGTCCTTATATCGTGTGCGGTCCTCTGTGGTGAGATGAGAACTTTCCAAGTGGTTGTTGATGACCAACAGCGTGTCGCTTCCGCATAGCAGGAAATAGGCGACGGAGCCGTTTGCCGATGACGGGTACATGATACGCTCTTTGCGCAGGATGGGATAGCGGCTGTGTATGCCCACGGCATTCAAAGATTCCGATGTGTTACAGACGACGGTAGTGTCGTTATAGGGGAAATATTTCTCAAAACGCAGAAAGGCATAGCGGCGCCACGTGTCGACATCTTCCTGCAGACAGACGATGTCGGCCTGCTGCTGGCCCAGATAGTCCACAATACGTTCAAAGGCATCTTCGTATTTATAGTTGCCGCCATAGGAGCACACGTTATAGGTCACCACCTTGATGGAGCCATCGGGAATATCCTGACGCGGGTTCAATGGCAGGTAGATCGAGATGGGCGGGTATGCCAGCAGATAGCCGACAATGGGAATCCACAGCCGCTTCCATTTAAAGATAATCCAGAATAGCAGAAACAGCAGGTTTAACAACAGGAACATCGGAAACGTCAGCCCCAGCACAGACAATAGCGGATGGTCAGGAGGATACAGACGGTCGGCATAGCCTGTTGCCAGCATAAGAAGCACCGTCGCGAAGTTGGCTCCGGCTATCAGGTTGAGTGTAAATTGCTTAAGTTGCTTAATCATGAATTCCTGCTGGCTTCGAAGAGCTTCTGTTTCTCTTCCTTAGTCAGACTGTCGTAGCCGCTTTTGCGTATCTTGTCGAGGATGGCGTCTATCTCGTCCTGATGTTGCTTCTTGCGGGCGTTATACTCCATGTCGTCCATTCGGTCGGCCCCTCCTTGCTCTACGTGCATATGGCTATTGCCGCGCCGCCGGTCGAAATTCTGCTTCAGACGGTCGAAGAACTCCTGACCGCCCGAACGGTTGTAGCTTGAGTCGGGATGGCTGTTCCAGTAGCGTATCATCAGGAATCCGAAGAGCATACCGCCCAAGTGGGCCATATGGGCGACGCCGTCGCCCGACGAGCCGATGGCAGAGAACAGTTCAATGGCTGCATAGCCACAAACAAACCACTTCGCCTTGATGGGAATAGGCAGCGGAAAGATGAAGATGCGCTCGTTGGGGAATATCATGCCGAAGGCCAAGAGCACGGCGTAGGTGGCTCCAGAAGCACCGATGGTTGTCCAGCCATTGAGTGCTTGGCTCAGCTGTCGTCCAAGGACAAAGAGTTCTGAGAAGGTGACACTTGGCTCTTGGGCTGTAATGCGGAAATAGAAGTCGAAGAACTGTACGATTTCCTGCATAAGTCCGGCGCCGATGCCGCACGAAATGTAATAAAAAAGGAATTTCTTCGGTCCCCATACATTCTCTACTACGCAACCGAACATCCACAGTGCAAACATATTAAAGAAAATATGCGTCAGGTTGGCGTGCAGGAACATATAAGTGACGAACTGGAACAGGTGGAAATCGCTGGCCATGAAAAAGTGCAGGCCACCGATGTTGGCCAGGTCGATTCCGCGCAGTTGTAGAATCCATGTTGCTACAAATGCCAGGAAATTAACAATGAGCAGATTCTTGGTGATAGTGGGTATACTGCGAAACACGGTTTTTCTAACTATTTACTGATTAACTCCTTGATGCTTTTTGCCGCGGCACGTTTTTGCCGCTTTTCGGATGCAAAATTACGAAAAATATCTGTTTCTCAGTACAAAAATGGCCGTTAAGCAACTATTTTTCATTAAAAAAGCAATTTTTTTTGTTTTTTTGTTGTTTATCTGAATACTTTACCCTATATTTGCGGTGAAATTCTGAACTTAAAGCAATTTTATCATTTATAAATCATTAAATTAATAACAAATTATGAACAAAACAGAATTAGTAGAGAAGATTGCAGCTGGTGCTGGTCTTTCAAAAATTGACGCAAAGAAGGCTTTGGACGCTACTGTAGCAGCTATTAAGGACGCTCTTGTAGCAGGCGACAAGATTGCCCTCGTTGGTTTCGGTACTTTCAGCATTAGCGAGCGTCCTGCTCGCGAGGGTATCAACCCCGCTACTAAGGAGAAGATCACCATCGCTGCCAAGAAGGTTGCCAAGTTTAAGGCTGGTGCTGAGCTGGCTGACGCCCTGAACTAATTTTTGTAATAAAAAATCAAAGGAAAAGAGGCGGCTCCTACGGAGCCGCCTCTTTTCCTTTATGATGAGGAAGGCGAGCCTTAGCTTTCCAGTCCGCGCAATATCATGCCCCAGCCGCTGAAGACGAACCACAGAGCGACGATGGTCAACAGGCCACCTACTAAGCCGATAACGGGAATGAGTCCGATGATAAAGGCGACGATAACCAGAATCATGCTGGTACGCAGCTTACCGGCACCAGCCTGACCTTCCAATCCGACGGTTGCTGAGCGCGTGAGGTTGCCGTAGCCGATAAACTCGAGAATGAAGGCAACGATGTTGGCAATGCCGATGAGGATGCCGAGGACGAAGCCGATGAGTGGAATCCAGCCAAGCAGCACCTTGATGGCAAAGCCGATGATGCCTATCCATGCGGCAATCTTCAGTTTCGACACACCGCTCTGGCCATTGGCATCGAGCGAACGGCCGAACTTGCCAAGTGCGATGATGAAGATAACCAGTGCCACAAGACCGGCGATGGCCGTAGAAATCTTTCCGTCGATGTTGTAGTAGAAGTGTACAAGGGTTGTCATCAGAATGAGATAGGCTCCCTGTGAACTCTCCAGTTTCCAGACGATTCCCAGACTGTCCTTACCCATATAGAGGGCGACGAGCATCAGGATCAAGGCTACGTAGTCGAGCCAGACGGGGATACCGGGAATCAGGGTGATGAGTGTCAGGGCCAGAGCACCTCCCAGCACACAGAGATAGGGCACAGGAATCTGGTCTTTCATACCATCATACAGTTTGTAACAGGCCCAGCCGGCCCCCAAGAGACCCACGACGCGAGCGATGATAACGGTGATGCTTAGACCGCCTAAGCCCAGTGCAGAGCTGATGACCGACCCGAAGTCTGGCAGAAGCGAACAGGCCAGGAGTAGTGTGCAGAACTGCAGTTGAACGAATTGGTCTTTCTTTAATGTTTCTTCCATCATAGAAATAATTGTTTAAAGGTTAGTATAATAGGTAATTGGCCACAAAGTTACAAAAATAATTTAAATTGACAACTTAAATAGATAATTTTTCGTAACTTTGCAGCCAAATTTTTTAATTTGACTAAAAAATGGCTTACACACGTATGACGGCTGCCGAGGCGGCAGCGCTTATCAAGAATGGCGACCATATCGCCATGAGTGGTTTTACTCCTGCCGGTGTGGCAAAGGCTACGACCAAGGAGCTGGCAAAGATTGCAGTGGCTGAGCACGAGGCTGGCCGCGAGTTCAAGGTTGCTATTTTCACGGGTGCTTCCACGGGACAGTCTACCGACGGCGACCTGGCCAATGCTCAGGCCATCCTCTACCGTGCACCTTACACGACGAACCCCGACTTCCGCAAGCATGTCAATCTGGGAGAGATTCCCTACAACGACCTGCACCTGAGCCACATGGCACAGGAGCTGCGCTATGGCTTCTACGGCGATGTGGACTGGGCCATCCTCGAGGTCTGCGACATCGAGGAGGTGGGCAACGACTATCACGTCTATCTGACAGCTGCCGGTGGCATCTCGCCCACGGCTGCCCGTCTGGCCAAGCACGTCATCCTGGAGCTGAACTCGTTCCACAATCCCAACGCCAAGTTCATCCACGACGTCTATGAGCCTCTGGATCCCCCTTATCGCAAGGCTATACCCATCGAGCACGTCGGCGACCGCATCGGCAAGCCCTACGTGTCGATTCCCAAGGAGAAGGTGGCAGGCGTCGTAGAGTGCAACATCCCCGACGAGGCCCGTGCCTTCAAGGACAGCGACCCCGTGACCGACAAGATTGGTTTCCTGACCGCAGAGTTCCTCGTTGAGGAGATGCACAAGGGCCGCATTCCCCGCGAGTTCCTGCCCCTGCAGAGTGGTGTCGGCTCGACGGCCAACGCCATCCTTGGCGCCCTGGGCGAGGACAAGCACGTGCCCGACTTCAACATCTATACCGAGGTTATCCAGAACTCCGTCATCGAGATGATGCTCAACGGTCGTGTGAAGGACGCTTCGGCCTGCTCGCTCACCGTGTCGAACGAGTGTCTGATGCAGGTCTACGACAATATGGACTATATGAAGCAGCACCTGACGCTGCGCCAGAGCGAGATTTCCAACTCGCCGGAGATTATCCGCCGCTTAGGTGTCATCGCCATCAACACGGCTATCGAGGCCGACCTCTACGGCAACGTCAACTCGACGCACATCAGCGGCACGAAGATGATGAACGGCATCGGCGGCAGCGGCGACTTCATCCGCAACGCGTACCTCTCTATATTTACGTGCCCGTCGGTGGCCAAGGGTGGCGTCATTTCCAGCATCGTGCCTTTCGTCTCTCATCAGGACAGCTCGGAGCACGACGTGAACATCATCGTCACCGAGCAGGGTGTTGCCGACCTTCGCGGCAAGTCGCCTGCCCAGCGTGCCGAGTGCATCATCGAGAACTGTGCCCACCCCGACTACAAGCAGTTGCTCTGGGACTACCTCAAGATCTCGAAGATGGGCCAGACGCGCCACAACCTCACCGCCGCCTTCGCCATGCACGACACGCTGGCTCGCAAGGGCGACATGAAGCTGACCGACTTTGCGGAATACGTCAAGTAAACCTGATACACAGCAAAAGAAGAATGGGACCCGCCTGGGTCCCATTCTTTCATAAACGGGCTTTCGCTCAGAAGAGCATCATCATCTGTTCTGCACTATTGCGGTACAAGGATAACGAAAGAGTGATAACCGTTAATCGTATTCTACTTTCCACGCAGCACTGCCAGCATTGACAAATCGGAGCAAGTCGCTAAACTGACTTATCTTCTGCATCTGGGGATGTTCGAACTCCTCCACCGTCTCCAACTGCCACGTCACGTGGAAGGGAATGTGTATAGCCCAGGCGCCGACAGCCAAGGCCGGCGCTATGTCGCTCTTCAGCGAGTTGCCCACCATAAGCAGCTCCGAGGGATGACACTGCTGGTGCTCGCAGAGAGCCAGGAACTCCGCCTGCCCCTTGTCGCTGGTAATCTCGACGTCGTCGAAATACTTCAGCAGTCCGGAGCGGCGCAGCTTGTTCTCCTGATCCTGCAGCTCACCTTTGGTGAAGCACACTTTGCGGTAGCCGTCGATGGCTGCCAGGGTCTGCTCCACACCGGGCAGTGGCGTGGCCGGCAGTTGCAGCAGTTTCTTACACTGGCCGAGCAGTGCTGACAGTTCCTCGCTGCCGACATGGCTTCCCCCTACCCTCAGGGCCGTCTCTATGATAGAAATGGTAAAAGCCTTGCAGCCGTAGCCCAGGTCGGCCATGTTGCCGCTCTCGGTCTTGAACAGCTCGCGTGCGGGGTCGTCACAGAAAGAGGCAATGAGGCTGTAGAGCTGATTCTCTACGGCCTCAAAGTACGACTGACAGTCCCACAGTGTGTCGTCGGCATCGAAAGCAATAACTTTCCAGTTCATCGCCCCAGCCAGCTCAGTCATCAGTCTCGCCTTTTACCTCCAGGATGGGTTCACCGATGCAGGCATTAGGCTGCTGGATGTGCAACATCTGGCAGACGGTGGCGGCAATGTCGGTGATATGCACCTCGCGAGAGGTAGCGCCGTGATCGACCTTCCACCCGTAGAAGAGCAAGGGGATATGAGCGTCGTAGGGATTCCACTCGCCATGAGTGGTGCCTACGGGCGACGACGTCTTGCCAAAGCTGTAATAGCCAGGCTCGGGCACCACCAGGATGTCGCCCGAGCGGCGGTAGTGATAGCCTAACAAGGCACGGTCGCGAATGACGGCGGGCAGACTCTGACTTGCGGCATGCTCGAAATCGACGACGAAGCTGACGTGCGGCGACTGCCGCAGGTATTCAATAGCGATGGCCTTCACCTGCTCGTAGTCGAGACCTTGCTCACTGATGGCCTGACGGTCGAGGAAGTATCGGCAGTCCAGCTCGCCGGCCACCACCGGACGGCTGTTGCCCAGCTTCTTGGCAATAGCAGCGTCCATACCGTTCTGCATATCGGGGTTGAGCCATTTGCCCGCTGGCAGCTTGTGGTCTTGCATGAACTGGAAGTTATGGGCAGCACCGTGGTCGGCGGTCAGGAACAACAGATAGTTACCGCGTCCCACCTGCTCGTCGAGTGCCGTCAGCAGACGGCCCAGGTCCTTGTCCAGCTGCAGGTAGGCAGCGTCGGTACGCTCACCGCGTGTGCTCCACTTATGGCCGATGACGTCGGTCTGCGAGTAGCTCACGCAGAGCATGTCGGTGACGTCGCCCTTGCCCAGCTGCTCACCCTTCAGGGCGGCGATGGCCATGTCGGTGGTGACAGTGCCGCAGAGGGGAGAGAGGCCGATGTCGCCTTGGGCTTTCTTGATGGCCTTCACCTCTTTATCGGCATCCATCTTCTTGTTAAAGTCACGTACCCACGACGGCAGCTCCGTCATGTAATAGGTGCTGGTGATAAACTGCAGGTTCTTCGTGTCGAGCCAGTAGGCTGCCGTTGCCGAGTGGCCGGCAGGGAGGATGGCGGCACGGTCTTTATAGCTCACGCCGATGACCTTCGACTTGAAGTCGGTATGCAGGCGCAGCTGGTCGCCGATGGTTGTGGCCAGCATATTGCGCGGCGACATCTGGCCCTTCTTCTGGTTGTCGGTACCGATGACGTTGACCGTAGAATCGTCGGTGCAGTAGATCTTACGGCCGTCTTTGAAGAAGTTGTTGCCGCAGATGCCGTGGAACGCTGGCGTGGTGCCAGTATAGATGGACGTGTGGCCTATCGACGTCACCGTCGGGATATAGTTGATCAGGCAGTTGTCGCAGGAAAAGCCATCACCTATCAGCCGCCGGAAGCCGTCGTTGGTAAACTGGTGGTAGTAACGCGACAGGTAGTCCCAGCGCATCTGGTCTACGACGACGCCTACTACTAACTTCGGATGTTCGCCGAACTGGGGCTGAGCGACGGCCGGTGTCAGACAGGCCGCCAACAGCACCAAAAGCAATAATTTCTTCATCATTTCTTGTCTGTTTATGTTATAACGGTTGCAAATATAACACAATTTCCCGATATCTGCAACTTTTTCCTTACGAAACATTTCTATGTTTTGAAATTAATTCGTAACTTTGCCAGAAAAACAGAAAATCTATGCTTGTTAAGACATTCTGCGCAGCCGTCAACGGACTGGAGGTTACAACGGTAACAGTAGAGGTCAGTATGGCGCGCGGCGTGCAGTTCCACCTGACAGGACTGGCCGACACGGCCGTCCGCGAAAGTTACGACCGCATCAAAGCCGCCCTGACGAACAACGGGTTCAAGATGCCTGCCATGGACATCACTGCCAACCTGTCGCCTGCCGACATCAAGAAGGAGGGGTCTTCCTACGACCTGCCCTTAGCCATCGCCATATTGGCGGCAAGCACGAAGCTGGAGAACACGCGGCTGACGCGTTTTATGATGGTAGGCGAACTGGGCCTCGACGGCCGTCTGTTGCCTGTGCGAGGCGCACTGCCCATTGCCATCCGTGCCCGTGCAGAGCATTTCGAAGGTCTCATCGTGCCCATGCAAAATGTCCGCGAAGCGGCTGTCGTCAACAACATTAACATCTACGGCATGGAGACGCTGAGCGATGTCGTCAACTTCTTCAATGGCGACACCAGCTACCAGCCTACTGTCAT
>Ga0256405_10002695_pt1 | contig 39368 bp, 35 predicted proteins | sample RumenRJG_02DNA_FD_189096 | JGI IMG/M metagenome (GOLD analysis project Ga0256405, IMG submission 189096) | Bovine rumen microbial communities from Lethbridge, Alberta, Canada - RJG_02 | ecosystem: Host-associated > Mammals > Digestive system > Stomach > Rumen | place: Canada: Alberta... | reverse complement strand
AGGAAAATCTTTCTTCTGTACCGGGGGCAGAAAACGAAATGATACCGTATGAGCGAGACTGTTGTTTTTGTGTATAAATACTTGCTTTTCATAGATGTATTATAGCACAAAACTGTAGATTATTAAACAATAAACATCTACGACAGAAAAGAGAAAGAGCGGATTCATCCCACGGTTAAAACCGTGGGCTTTCTCCGAAATCTATTGTAAAAAACAAGCTGCCAGTCCTTCCGCGTCATTTAACAGGGATCATGATCTGCATGGTAAACAGGCCTCCCTCAGCCGAGTATTCCATCATGCCGCCATATTTTTCCGCAAGATAACGGATGCTCTTCATCCCGAAGCCATGATTTGCGGTATCTTCCTTGCTGCTGCGCGGCAGTTCTCCCGATGGCAGCGGCGCATCTTTATACGGGTTAATGACCTGAATCCCGATAAACAATCCTCTGCGCTCGATCCGCATACTAATGGCGCGCATATCCGGATCGCTCTGCTTTTCTACATACTCGATTGCGTTGTCGATCGCATTGCCGAGGATGGCGTACAGGTCCGGAAGCCGGATGAAAGACAGATCCACATCATCCACCGAACAGCGGAAGGTAATCTTCTTCTCCTGGCAAAACAGTCCCTTTTCCGCAAGGATCGTATTGAGCGCTTCATTATCCGAGTACACGAGCGACTGGTAGAAGTTGATGCTCCGCTCCGCTTCATGAATATAATCGGCGCGGTCCTCTTCCTTCGCTTTCTCCAGCGCTTTCAGCTGATGCTTCAGGTCATGGCATTTGCGGTTGATGATCGCAATGTGCTCCTTGGACATCTCATAGTATTTCTCGCTACTTCGCAGCATGTTTTCCAGAACACTCTTCTCCCGGATCTGCACGACCCCTCTGACAACGCTGTACTGGATGACCAGGATAAACGCGCAGACAATCACGCCCGATAGCCAGGCCATTGTATCATATACGGAAACGCGATATGTAAAAGCGCCCTGGTAAAAGAACAATACGGTCATGACCAGCACACAGAATACAAACAGATTGCTGAATGTAAGCAGCGTATCCTCCAGGAGTACCCCCTGCGCCTCCCGCAGACTCCCGGCAAACAGGCGGTGCAGCAGTACGCACAAAAGGCCTGTAACCAGCGCAGCTCCCAATATATAGAATGGAAGATGCATTCGCAGCTGCGGCCACAGTACCCTTGCTATAAAAGAATGATAAAAGCAATAGACAATGTTTTGACTAAGGAGCGCCGAAATCGTAAAATACAGCGCGTCACAGCGGCTGATTACAAATACGGCGCGCGCGTAGACCATCGCCAAAAGCATGATCAAAACGTACCAAAACACTGTAAACACTCTAAATCGCGGCGTCTCCTTGTTCAGAAAAATCGGAAAGTACAGAAGCGAAAAAAGGACCACGATCGCATATCCCACTGCCGCTTTCCGCTTAAAATGGGGCTTTCGCGGCGCAAAGGGAAGCAGAAATACCAGAAGGCAGCTGAGTAGTTCCGCCGGGAGCCGCATCTCCTCAAAGTATAAGACCGCCTGCATCATAGACCTCCTGCATAACGCGTAAAGGCAGAAAGGAACTGCGCGCGCTGTCTTCTGCTGATCGGGACGCGGTCTCCTCCGACGACCACATCTGTGCCTTCAATCCCCTGCACATAGGCAAGATTAACCAGATAACTCTCTCCGGCCCTGGCAAAATGATAGGGGTAGAGCGAATCCGCAATCGCCGAGAGTTTTCCTCGTACTTTCAGACATTCGCCCTTCATGTGGTAATAAAGGTAGTGCTGCCTCGACTCCACATAGAAGATCTGCGAAGTGCGTCGGGTCACGGTCCCTTCCGACGTCTGCAGAAGGACCGGCGCGTCTGCATTCCGCAGAATATAGCGCTCCGCCTTTTTCATTTTGAGGCAGAAATCCGGGTAGGAAACCGGCTTGAGCATGTAGTCCATGGCTTCCACGGAATAGGCCTCAATGGCGTATTGGGGCATGTTCGTGACAAACATCAGCGTCACATGCGGGTCCTTGTCCCGCAGGATCTTGGCCGCCTCTATGCCGCTCAGTCCCGGCATATCGATATCCAGAATAATAAAATCAAACGTATAGTGATAGTCCTTTAGAAAAGCCTGCGCGTCCGAAAAGAACGTTGTCTCGTATGCAGCTCCCGCATTGGCAAAATACCGGGTGAGGCAACCTGCAAGCTGCGCCTGATCCTCCGGGCTGTCATCCACGATCGCAATCCTCATTTTGTGCTCCCTCCTTCAAAATATTGTAGCAACGATTTTTTAAACGGGCAACCACTCGCCGAATTTGCCAGCTCGGGCGCCGCATTTGCCTCCCCCCTTTTCTCGTTTTGGGCGGCGTGCTAAGGTTGCATTACAGAAAAAAAGCAATACATATTAATGAACGGGAGGTAACTATGACAAAAGAAGAGCGTAAGCTTCTCAAATATCGCATGTATGACGGCAAGAAGATCAAACGCCCCTCAAAGATCGGGTTTGCGATCGTTTCGATCCTGCTTGTGATCAACCTTGTGGCCGCGTTTGTGATCTCCGGATTCAAGGGCTATTTTGGCGTAGTCGACAACATCGTCTTCGCCTCCGCTCCTTCCGGTGCGGAAGCCGATGCGATCGAAGAAGAGGCGAAAGCCATTACCATGCAGGAAGCTGAGGAGGGAATCGTCCTTCTCACCAACAAAAACAATACTCTGCCGCTGCAGAGCGGCGCAAAGATCAACGTCTTTGGCAGAGGCGGCCGCCTTTCCACCTTTGGCGGCACGGGTTCGGGCTCCGGCGGAACCAATTATGTCAGTCTCTATGACGGACTGCGCGAAGCCGGCTTTTCTATCAATGAAGACCTGGTCGCCTTTTATGACGAAAATGCGAAGGAAGCACAGAACATGGGCCTTGTCGGAACAGACTTCGGCCTCTATGAGAATCCTGCCAGCGATCTTGGCGACGACCTGATCGCCGGGGCTAAATCCTTCTCCGACACAGCTGTCTACGTCATCTCCCGTGTCGGCGGCGAGGGCGACGACCTTCCCATGGAAACCTCTGCTTATTACGGTGGTTCCGCGGACCGCCACTATCTCGAGCTCAATGAAGCAGAGGAGAGCATGCTTTCCATGATCGAGCAGAATTTTGGCACCGTGATCGTTGTACTCAACTCGACCAACGCCATGGAACTGGGATTTCTGGAAGATGAGAACGTCGACGCCGCGATCTGGAGCGAGTGCTACGGCAGTATGGGAACAGTCGCGCTGGGCAATATTTTGAACGGTACTGTAAATCCCTCCGGCAAGACGACTGACACCTTTTCCTATGCAGTGGAATCCAATCCCACTTACTACAGCTTCGGTGCTTACGATTACACAAATGCGTCTTATTCCAATGACGGCATGGCAGCCGGCACAGGCGATGCGATCGCAGGAGCGGATCCCTTCCACTATGTCAAGTACAATGAGGGCATCTATGTGGGCTATCGCTTCTATGAGACTGCTGCCGCGGATGGCTTCATCGATTATGATCAGACCGTGCAGTTCCCCTTTGGCTTTGGCCTAAGCTATACAACTTTTGAAAAGGTGTTGGACGATGTATCTTTTGACGGAGCAACGGTAACGGCGACTGTGACCGTGACCAATACCGGATCGGTCCCCGGCAAAGACGTTGCAGAGATTTATTACAGCGCGCCTTACACCAAGGGCGGCATCGAGAAGAGCGAGGTCGTGCTGGGCGGCTTTGCCAAAACACAGATCCTTGCACCCGGTGCCTCTGAGACTCTGACGATCTCAATGGCAACCGAAGACATGGCTTCCTACGACTATCTCGGCATCAAAGCGGCCGGCGGCGCATATGTCCTGGAAGAAGGCGACTATGACATCCGCCTGCAGAGCGACAGCCACAACATGATCGACCACAGGACGATCACGGTTGCAAAGGACGTCATCTACAGCGATGACAAGGACGGAAAGCGCCCCAGTGACGGGATCACCGCGCACAACCTCTTTGACGATGTGACAAACGGCGAGGAGATCACCTATCTCTCCCGCGCCGATTGGGCAGGCACTATGCCGACAGAACGCGCAGCGTCCACGCAGGAAGCGCCTGCCGCTGTCGCTGAGCAGCTTCTTCACCCTGCGCTTGTGATTGAAGATACTTCTAAGGCTGACTGGAAGACGACCAACAACCATCTCACTTTGTCCGATATGAAGGGCGTAGATTACGAGGACGAAAAATGGGATCTGCTGCTGGCCCAGATCTCCAAGTCCGAGCTGACAGATCTGATCTCCTCCGGCGGATGGCAGACAGCTGCGGTCCCCAGCATTGGAAAGGCCCGTTACCTCGAGTGCGACGGCCCCAACGGCATCAACAACCTGATGGCTTCCACTTTCAAGGGCATCAAGGGCAACATGTACACCAACCAGGCCATGCTGGCACAGACATGGAATGTGGACCTGGCTTATGAGAAGGGCCTGGTCTATGGACGCGAAGCAAAGGTTTATGGCGTTGCGGGCATCTACGGACCTGCATCCAACATCCACAGGAGTCCTTTCTCAGGAAGAAACTACGAGTACTACTCGGAGGACGGATATCTCTCCGGCGTGATGGCAGAGCGCGAGTGCACAGGCATCAAGGAATCCGGCGTATACTGCTATCTCAAGCACTTCGCGGTCAATGACCAGGAGACCAACCGTGACCACGGCGGTCTTGCGACATGGCTCAACGAGCAGGCACTCCGCGAGATCTATCTCAAGGGATTCGAGGTCGCTGTCAAGGGCGGCGGTACAACCGGCATCATGTCCTCTTTCAACAGAATCGGCGCTACGCCTACCGCGGAAAGCGCTCCCCTGCTGAACACCGTTCTTCGCGACGAGTGGGGCTTTAAAGGCGCCGTGATCACAGACTGCGTCATGGCTTGTGTCACAGAAGACATCAACCGCGCCACAATGGCAGGCAATGATTTCCAGCTCAGCTATGGTCTGATCAGTTCCCTGTCCGAAGAAGTTACGGATTCCGTCTCCGGTCAGCAAGCAATGCGTCAGGCTGCCAAAAACATCCTTTACATGACGGCCAACAGTGATGCTCCCGAACTCTATAAGGCACACATGACCACGCTCGGCAAGATTCTTGTCGCCGTAGGCTTGCTTCTGGCTCTTCTCTTTGCACAGTACTACTTCCGCTACTTCCGCAGGCTCAGCAAGTGGAAAAACGCAAGCCCGATCACACAGTAAGAAGTAATCATAAAACCCCCCGGCTACTGACCGGGGGGCTTTCTTTTGAGTGGAGTGTAGGGCGGCCTCTGGGGTGTAGGGGTTAAAAGCTGGTCGATATACTGGAAATTATATATCTCTTCTTAACATTCAGTTCGATAGACTCTCCAGAAAACCTCTAGCTTCGGCACTCCCTCCGCATGCCTTGAAGCTCCCGGATACCTTGGCAGCACCTTCCTTATACTTCGGATCATTGAGAACCTGATTCAGCGCATCAAGTATGTCTTTCTCAGATATTGATTTCAATCTTACTCCTGCACTGAGTTCTTCAGTTCTCCTGGCAACAGCATCCTGCTCAGGTGTCTGAGGGAACAGCACAAGCGGCACTCCAAAGTACAGACCCTCAGATGCAGAATTCATTCCGCAATGTGTGATGAAAGCGTCCGCAATCGATAATACTGCCATCTGATCTACTGATTCATACACCTGTATATTCTCAGGGAGATTCTCGAAACGATCAGTATTGGTTCCCATGGAGATTATGACCTGCCATCCAGTGGATGCGAGCACACTTATACAATTGCGGTAGAACTCACGGTTCTGATTCACAGTCCCCATTGAAATGTAGACCGTCTGATCTGCAGTTTTTTCAACAGGCTTAGTGATCGGACGTATTGATGGACCAATGAAGTGATATTTATCAGAGAACGTTTCTGAACACGGCTGAAAATACCTGGATGTATAAACTATGGTATTGGTATCATTGTCATTCTGCACGATGTCGAGAATGCTCTTAACCGGATACCCCTTCTCACGAAGACGCTTTATCTGCTTATTAATACGCGGCATTGCTATCAGCATTCTGGCGATATCCCAGACACTCTCCTGCATATACTTTGCTGAATAACGGTTGAAAGCAAACGTCGTGGTCGATGAAACATACGGCAGACCGTGTTTCATAGCTGCAAGTTTGCCCCAGAACGCCACGGAGTCGGATACTACTATATCAGGCTTGATTTCATCGATCATACGGGCAGTCATCTCGTCGAGTGCAAGTGTGGACGAAACAAGCAGCTCAGTCGCATATACCTTGTCTTTGCCGACACGATCCGCATTGCCCTTGTCTTCCATTTCAAAATCGTACCCGTCGCAGCCAATGAATGTCGCACCGGCTCCTTCGATTTTCTCTCTGAATTCTTCAAATGAGAAATACCAGACTTGATGTCCGGCTTCGGTAAGAGCTTTCACAAGTCCGAGGGTCGGATTTGTATGTCCGTGTGCAGGAATACAGAACCATGCTATCTTCATTTTTGATCCTCCTTGAATCCCTCGAATAAATGTAAGTGCAAACTTGAAAATCAGAAGTATGCGATTAAAGGCCCCTGAACGCCAATAAGTGCAACTCTGAGAATCTATATTTTACTGCTTATCATCCTCATCCTTCTCGTCATCGTTTTTACTGTTATGGCCTAACACCAGGCCAAGACATATACCGACTGCAAGTCCGATAGGCATCCACAATCCGATATTGTTGGTTGTTACTCCGATCGTTGTTCCAATCGCAATTCCTATACACAAGCCGATTAGCAGACTGGATAAGCCATTATTCTTATTATTATCGTTCATCATGCACCTCTCTAAACAAAAATAAATCTAAGCATTGACTACCTACTACATACACATACGCTTAGAGGCGGGGAAGTCCACTATCCCATTCATGATTTACGATTGAACCATGCTGCCAGTATGGCCCCGGAAATATTGTGCCATACTGAAAAAATCGCTCCCGGGACTGTCGCCATAGTTAAATTCGGAAAAGCAGATCCGGCAAGTGTTGTTGCAAGCCCCGAATTCTGCATTCCGATCTCTATGGCAACTGCCTTTTTTCTGGGCAGATCCATCTTGAACAGAACGCCGATCAGATAACCCAAAAGGTACCCAAGCAAGTTATGAAGGATCACAACGACAAAGATGATCAATCCTGTAGACAATATTTTGGCGCTATTATGTGATACGACCGATGCAACAATGAGACAGATGGCGGTCACGGATACCACAGGCAGGGAATCTCTGATCTTCTGGGTATACTTTCCCCAAAATCTGTTGACCAGCACTCCCAGTCCGATAGGAACGATCACAACCTGAATGATGGATAGGAACATTGCTTTGGCATCTACACTTACAGATGTTCTCAAGTAGAGATATGTCAGTAAGGGAGTAAGGACAGGCGCCAGCAATGTATTAATACTGGTCATGCCCACAGAAAGCGCCGTATCGCCTTTGGACAGATAGGTTATGACATTGCTTGATGTTCCTCCGGGACACGTTCCGACAAGAACTACTCCGACCAGTAATTCATCGTTCAGGTGGAATGCTTTTCCCAGCGCAAAAGCCAGCAAAGGCATTATTATGAACTGTGCCGAACATCCTATTATGATATCTCTGGGTCTTTGGAATACTATGGCAAAATCAGACAGCTTCGTCGTAAGTCCCATTCCGAACATAACGATCATCAGAAGATAGTTGATCCATTTTGTCTGGATCCAAAGGCTCGTCCCCGGCACAAAAAGTGCTGCTGCTGCAATGATCAGGACGATCCATGCCATATTCTTGCCAACAAAATCACTTGCTTTCTTCATCAATTCCACTCCCGGCAATAGTTGCATTCCATTTTGTTATCATTCCTTATTCAGGACGATCTTGACATCGCCCAAATCCTGCGGCACCTCAAATTCTTCCGCACACGCTTCATATCCATCCGGCACCTTCTGCACATGAACCGTATATGCCCCGTCTTCCGCCGTGAAGGAAGCCGTTCCTTCCGCATTCGTCTTTCCCATCATGCAAGTGGTATCGGAACAGAACTGCACCGCAACACCGGCAACCGGACTTCCGTCCTGGTCTGTGACAATGACACGGCAGGCATTCTGCTTTTCCGGTGTGATATCGGTCGATGAAGGTTTATGATCTACCGTTTTCTGCGCAAGCAGGCTGTCGATCGTTTTCTCATACTCCGAAATGTCGGCAGGCACACCGATGATGGGATATGTCAGGATCTTCCCTTCACGATCAACAAAGAATGTTGTCGGTAAGCTTTCTACCGCCAGCTCCTCCATCCCTTCATAGGGCAAAAGATTGATGTACGTGAGATTGTTTTTGCTGATCAGCGTCTTGCAATCATCCGTCTTCTCTCGCGCATCGTCACAGATGCCGACGATCGCGCAATGTTTTGACTCCAGACGGCGGTGCATATTGCCGAGTTCTTCCAGCTCCTTTTTGCAAGGACCGCACCAGGTAGCCCAGATGTTGATCATGGTTACGGCATGGGCAGAAAAGAGGTCTTCACTCTTCACGCGATTGCCGTCAATAGCTTCTGCTTGAGCGCCTTGGCAATTTCTTCCGGACTCTGTTCGCCTTTCATGCCGACAACCACGAGAATACTGCCCATGGCATCAGCAATTTTCAGTTTATCTTCTTCACTCAGCTCGCCGCTCTCAGACTTGCCGGCCATCGCTTTTATGTCCTCTGCGGAAACAGCCATATAGCTGAACATCATTAAGTACACGCCGTCGCCGGTATCTCCGAACGCCATCGGTGAAACCTGACCAATGGTATGATCGAACATATCAGGGTAGGTCAGACGGAATCCCATGTTGTGAAATGTTTCTGTTCTTGCCATCTTCTTCCTCACTTTCGAAAACTTATCAGTTTTGGCTGTTCCATTTTAACACTAATGTGGTCTTTCACAAATGTTGCGGATATGTCTGGAAATAACCGATACGTCACGGCTAATTGTGGATAATACTACTAATCAATTCGTTTAGAACACCCAGGAGTTATGACTTCAGTTCATACAGGCGGTATATCTTACGATACAGCTTCCCCGTAAACAGCAGATTGAAAATCAACCTGTCTGCCGGTGTAAGCTCTTTGACCAGCGAAGCAGGAGTAAAGCTATGCTCTTTTACAAATCTGACTCGAAGTCCATCGGTGACGCTCTCGATATCATCGATCCCATACAATTTAGAAACGCCGACATCGTTGACAGGGTTTTTATATTTTGACGCCCTGGCACCGAATTCAGTATATACATCCATCAAAATATGAAGTTCCCGATACTTTTTGTCAAGCGCTTGCAATAACCCCCGTACCTGGCTTTCTGTCAGATACATGCTGAGTCCCTCAAGGACAACGATGGCTGTATCACAGTCCGGGAGCAATCCAATCTGCGCAGGTCTGGACGCATCCAAGGCCATCATATGGTACGTTTCATTTTCCTGAAAGTACTTCCTGCGGATCTCTATGACGTCCGGAAGGTCACAGTCCACCCATTCAGAACGATGCGATTTTACCCTCATAAATCTGCTGTCAAGTCCGCACCCGATATGGAGCACTAACGCGTCACCCCTCCGCCGCAGCATTCTTTCTGTCCAGTCATCGAAAACACGGGCTCTCATGGCCATATTATAAGCCAGCCATTTTGATCCGGACTTACCGCGAATCGGGAAAGCTTCTTCTTTCCATATCCTCTCAGCAGAGGGATCGTGCAGGATAATCCCCTGCCTGCTCACCTTTGATTTTCCATACAGCGGAATATAGAGTGTTTTATTCACTTCATTCATGTACGCTTTTCCTCTGCAAACACCGATCTGCTCATCGCCGGCCAACCTGTGTATCGTAACGCAGTATTTCACTTCAGGCAGATCATCGATCCATTGCGCCCGGTCACATGGTGGTCGCCTCTGTAGGAATGATACTCTTTGTGGCCGCACATCGTGCACACGCCGCTCAGGAAAATGTTTTCCTTTGGAATGCCCAACGCAGCAAGAAGATCTCTGTTCACGGCAGTTGTATCCATAAAATACTTCTGTCTGCCGCTCTCTATGCGGTCCTTGCGGCAATATTTTGACACATCCACTATGCCAGCAAATTGTTCGACCACATCCTCTTCGATCTCAAAGCAGCATTCCAGGATGCTGGGATTGATGTAGATCTCGATGTCCCGGGGGCTGCTGCCGTAATGGTCTATCATGCGCTGCGCCGCTTTCGGGGCAATCCTCTGGACGGTTCCCTTCCAACCGCTGTGCACGTTCCCAATCACGCCACGGACCGGGTCATACAGGAACACACTCTGGCAGTCCGCCGTATGGATTTCCAGCGCGACGCCCCGAAGATCCGTGAGAAGGCCGTCCGCAGGGCCTGTCTCCTCGTCCAGATTCTGCTCATCCACGATGATCACCCTGTCTCCGTGGACCTGTTTGGTGCACTGTTTGACAGCGCGGAACTTATATCCGAAATCGGCCTCGATCGACTCAATCAGCTTCTTTCTGCCCTCCGCTTCCAGCGCCGCGCCGCCGAAATCGATCGGTTTGCGCGAATAAAAGGACAGAATTTTCTCGTTGTTGATTCTGTCAAAAGTAAAATAGTGATTCATATCAAGTTCTCTCTTTCCGGGAAGATTCTTACTTCATGTTCTCATCTTCATCCGTTTACATCTAAAACGCCCTCAATAGTCCTCCAGGAAGCTGTGCTTCTCTCCATGGATTTTATATCCGAGGACTTTATTGAGCACAACGTTTTCCGTCGCCCGGAAAATATTGCTCTCCACCTGAGGAACGGTCTCCTTCAAAGCGGCAATCAGTTTCTTGGTCTCCAGTCTCTTGGAATTGGATGTGCCGTCGGCCGCGCAGCTTGAGCAGTTCTCCGTGAATTTGCAGGCACACTGCAGGAAATGCAGTCCTGCACTGTCACGCCAGCGAATGATATCTTTTTCGCGGATCAGATACATGGGGCGGATAAGTTCCATCCCCTCGAAATTCGTGCTGCGCAGTTTGGGCATCATGGCCTGATACTGGCCCGAGTACAGCATCCCCATAAGAATTGTCTCGATGACGTCGTCGTAGTGATGTCCCAAGGCAATCTTATTGCATCCGTGATCCTTGGCGAAACGGTACAGATACCCTCGTCTCATGCGTGCGCACAGATAGCAGGGCGACTTTTCGATATTGTATACCGCATCAAAAATATCCGTCTCAAAGAACTCGATCGGGATCCCCAGAAGTCTTGCGTTATTCTCGATAATGCCGCGGTTTTCAGTGCTGTACCCCGGGTCCATACAGACAAAAAAGAGTTCAAAGGGAAACTTGTTGTGCCGCTTCAGCTCCTGAAAGAGCTTGGCCATAAGCATAGAATCCTTGCCGCCGGAGATGCATATCGCGATCCGGTCGCCTTCCTCCACCAGGTTGTACTGCACCACTGCTTTCTCAAACCGCCCGATCAGGTCGTGACGGAATGTCTTCCGCAGCGCTTTTTCGATCTCATTCCTACGCTCTTCGTCCGCTGCCGCCCTGCGGCTTTCCTCGAGGGCCCAGGATCCATATCCACCCTGCAGACTGCAGAAGTTTCTGTAGCCCTTCTCCCTCAGCGCTTCTGCAGCGTCGAGGCTGATCTTCCCATATTTACAATACAGAACTATGGGCATACCTTCTTCCACAGCCTGTGCCAGAGCCGGCAGCGGCTCCCCGTTCTCCCCAAAGGCCTGCAATTCATCTTCTGCGACCCTGACAGCTCCATCCAGCATACCGTAGCCGCAGGAATACTCATCCCGCATATCTGCTGCCAGATAGCTGCCTGCCGGCAGCTGTATGAGTCTCTCTGCATTGATTTCAAGTGGTAATTCCATGTAGTCTTTCATAATTTCACTCTTTCACTGTATTGTATCGATGCGGCTTTTTCTATCATTATGCGTCATGTCAGACAAAAAGTCTCTACCCATAAAGAAAAACCTCCTTCAGCACATCCCCATGCTGAAGAAGGTTTACTTGGAAGGAAATGGAAAACGGTGTTGCCGGCAAAGCATCACCACCACTTACACATATCATTTGCTCTCGCCAAAGCAGATCTTCTTGATAATGGGCGAAAGCGGTTTTCTCATGATTTCAATTACCTTGCCGGTAACCAGCGCCGCGAGGATCGTGCCCTCTCGAATGCGGACGCCGGGATCCCTGAAGGGGATCAGGTGCAGGCAGACGACCGTCAGGATCACGCCGAGCAGAACGACCGTGCAGTCCACGACGGTCTTGACCTGCGGGAAGGGCTTTCCGACTTTTTTGGCGATCGCCATTGTCATGCCCTCCATGGGCATGGGGACAAGTTCCACATCCAGGTACAGAAATACGCCGAACGCTACGAAGACAATACCGATGCACTGCATACCCAGGCGTCCGATATAGCCTCCGGGAAGGAGGAAATCGCCGACCATCCACTTGGTGAAGTTGACAAAATAGCCAAAAATCGTGGAGAAAATGATCTGGGTCAGGTTGATCGGATTGAATTCTTTTCTAAGAACAATGACCTGCACAAGGATGTATAGGCAAAATACGATTGTCACGCAGGTGCCGGGCTGCATTTTTACAATGTCGCTGATGACATACGGAAGAGAATTGACCGGAGAAATGCCCAGGTCGGAATTGGCGGAGAACGCCACTCCTAATGCCATAAAGAACAAAGCGATGCAATAGAACAGTACTCGGATCCCCCACTGGGGAAGTGTGCTTTTTCTCATGTTGTTCTCCATGTTTGAATCATTTGCGGGGGAAGCCCGGTGAGGGCTTTCCCCCGCAACGATGAGGAAATTATAAGTTATTGGCAGTAAAGATTACTCGTCGATACCGGTAGCTTCGACGTTGTTCTCTTTGAGATATTTCTTCTGGATCTTCTTGTTTGCAAGAACGATTGCAGGGAAGATCAACAGAGGCAGGTTGAGGTATCCAAGGATTGTGTAACCTGTGGATACAAGCTTCACGATACCGATCTTGGAAGCAGCTGCGCAAGCGAGCAGCAGAACGACTACGAGAAGACCATCCTTCAGAGGAGCTTCCTCGGTGGGCTTACGATACAGCTTGGAATATCTTGCTACTGCGCCGAAGCTGAATCCTACAGCAGTGGAAAGAACAGCGATGAAGACTGTGATGACATACACGAGCTTCAGGCCGGAGAATCCGAGTGCATGCAGTGTTCCGTAGAAAGGAAGCGGGTTTGTAGCAGTGTCAAGAACGTTGTAGTTCTCAAGGGTTGTAGCGGAAAGGAAGAACAAGGTCAGTACAACGAGCATAAGAGAGTTTCCGCAGATACCGATGATAGCGCCGAGTCTTGTGGTCTTGCGATCAGGAAGAGTCGGAGCGATAGAAGAAATATTACCAATTACGTTTGCCTGGAAGGATGCATAGATGATGCCGCTCCAGATTGCGCCAAGGAAGCTGGGGTTGATTCCTTCAACAGTGCCTGCGCTGATGTTTGCAAGTGCCTGGCCAAGGTGAAGCTTACCAGTGGTTGCGCTCATGATGATGATGATTGCAAGAACTGCGATAACCAGATACATCATGTATGAAGATGCACGTGCAACGAGCTTAGCGCCGTATGCGCAAAGAAGACCTGCGCAGATGATAACCGCGCCTACGCCTACCCAGTAGTTCAGACCAAACTGGCTGTTGAGCAGGTTACCGATCGCGCTGAGGGATCCGCCAAGAGCGGTCAGCATAACGACGATGAAGGAGAAGTCAAGAAGATATACGATCCAATCGATGCCCCATACCTTCTTGGTCCAATCAGCGTAGTTGTAGGTCTTGTAGATTCTGGAGAACTCTGCTGCGCAGTAGATGCAGTAGCCGAGAAGGCCCATAGCCAGGATGCTTGCAAGTGCACCCCAAATGCCATACTTAACCCAGTAAACCAGGATCTGTGTACCGGATGCTACGCCGGGGCCGAAGTGAGTGCCCATCCAAACGCAAGCCATACCGATCGCGATTGATAAACTTGACTGTTTCTTATCCATTTTGTTTCCTCCTTTTTGTGGATTGATTTATTATCACTGCGCACAGTTCCCCTCTGTGCGCAGCAATCCCCAATTGAAAATGATTATCTGAGAAGATTACCGGAGATAACCATCTGCTGCACCTGAGAGCTTCCCTCATAGATGGAGGTGATGCGGACGTCGCGATACAGACGCTCGATCTCGTACTCCTGAGAGTAGCCATAGCCGCCGTGCAGCTGCAGAGACTTGTTGACGATCTCAATAGCAGCCTCGGTGGTGAAATATTTGGCCATAGAAGCAGCCTTTGTAGCGTCTTCCTTGTTGTCCATGAGCCATGCTGCGTTGTAGACAAGGTTTCTTGCTGCGTTGAGCTTGGTCTCCATATCAGCCATCATGAATGCCAGTGCCTGGTTCTTGCAAAGAGGCTTGCCGAACTGTACACGGTTCTTGGTGTGCTCAACAGCGAGGTCGATCGCTTCCTGTGCGATACCCAGAGCCATGGAAGCAACGCCGACACGGCCTACGTTCAGAGTCTTCATTGCGTTGATGAAGCCCATGTTCTCTTTGCCGAGCAGGCAGTCAGCGGGAACGCGGACGTCTTCCAGAATCAGATCAGAAACCGGAACGCCGTGCTGGCCCATCTTCTCCTCGTGCTTACCAACGGATACGCCGGGAAGATCCTTGGAAACGATGAATGCGCTGATGCCCTTTGTGCCCTTGTCCGGATCAGTCTTTGCATAGACAATGTGATAATCCGCGATGGGAGCCATTGTGATGAAGCACTTTACGCCGTTGAGGATGTAGCTGTCGCCGTCCTTCACTGCCTTTGTCTTGAGGGATCCTGCATCGGAACCTGCGTTGGGCTCAGTCAGTGCGAAGGAGATCTTGGTGCTGCCATCTGCAACGCCGGGAAGATACTTAGCCTTCTGCTCTTCTGTACCGGACAGAAGGATGGGCTGTGTGGACAGAGAGTTTGCAGAAGAAATGAAGAGGGTAGCTGTTGCGCACTTCTTAGCAACTTCTTCCATAACACAGACATAGCTGCGCATATCAAGGCCGAGTCCGCCGTACTCCTCCGGAATCTTCAAACCGTAAAATCCAAGTTCAGCCATCTCCTGGACAACTTCTTCCGGAAATACGTTGGTCTTGTCAATCTCGCCTGCGATGCCGGCCAGGGTGCCTTCTGCAAACTGCTTTGCCATCTCGCGGATTGATTCGTGATCTTCATTAAAAAATGCACTAGCCATAGTTTTGTCCTTTCTTTTTAATAAATTGCCTTTGCATAGTTTCCAGTAGTTCCAATCGCCTTAAGGCCGTCCGCATCCGCTGCGTTCTCGGCTGCGATCTCTTTGAGTGCGCCTAACCGCACTTTTCCGCTTGCTGTCATAGGCAGCTCCCGGAATGTAAAGATATATTTGGGAATCTTGAAATAGGAAAGGCGGGCTTTCAGGAACTGCAGCAGCGCCTGGGGGTCAAAATCCTGTCCTTCCTCGACGACGATGCACGCCGCGATCTCCTCCTGCGTATACACATTCGGAACGCCCACAACCTTCACCTGTTTCGTCACTCCGCTCTCGATGATCGCTTTCTCGATCTCACGGGGAGAAATATTCTCACCGGACCGAATGATCATCTCTTTTCTTCTGCCTGTAATGCAGATCTCGTCAAATTCGTTAAAATACCCGATGTCGCCGGTCTTCAGCCACCCGTCTTCGGTCATGGTCTCCGCCGTCTCCTTGGGCATCTTGTAGTATTCTTTGAAGATATTGAATCCTGCAAGCTCCAGTTCGCCGGGCTTTCCGAATTCTCTCTTCTTCGTTCCGTCGGGATTGACCACTGGATCCGCCTCTGTACTCCAGCCGACGATCTCTCCGGTTGCGATGTCGCGTACCCTCGCCATCGTATCCTCGTAGAAGGCTCCGCCCGTAACTTCTCCGCTTCGCAGCGGGTTGTCCCAATCTGAGAAGGAGCCGCTCGTGGAGGCCTCTGTCATGCCAAAAGAGGGAATCAGGTGAGCCTGCGGGAATCTCCTGCAGATCTCCTTGAACTCTTCTGTTGTGATCACGCTTCCGCCGATGATACCGGACCGGAGGGAACTGCCGTCATAGACTTCATTTCCCTCTTTTCTGACCAGCGCCAGATACATGCTCGGTACGCCCAGCATGACTGTGCAGTGGTAATCGCTGATCGCTTCCCAGACAACCTGCGTCCGGAAGGAAGGCACGATGTGCATTGTCATACCGACAATGACGCTTCCCGCCAGCGCGGTATTCAGTCCGAATCCGTGATACATGGCAACCGATACGACTGTTTTGTCATCGGTGGTCCATCTCATGCATTTCTGCACGTGCAGGTTGACATTTACGATCCCATAATGGGTAAGTACAACGGGCTTGGCCCTGGATGTCGTTCCGGATGTAAATATGATGCATGCCGGCGTCTCGGACGGAAGGTTCTTCAGGTTCTCTCTGATCTCTTCCACAGGAAGCGTCTTTCTGCTTCTCTCCGAGAAGTCGCCGGGAAGCAGCCATTTGCCCGTTTCTCTCTCCTCGATGTGAAGGAAATATCTCACTTTCGGCGTATTCTTGCGGATCCTGGGGATCATCTCGTCAAAGACACTATTCCTTGCGCCGGATCCATAGAAAACCACTTCCACATCTGCGCGGTCCAGCTGGTCGATCATCTCGTCCACGCTGTTTGCTGCATTGAGAACAACCACTGTAGCGCCAATCTTGTAAAGGGCCAGGACTGCCTGCGCAAATGCCGGGGAATTCTGACTCCAGATGCCTGCGTGCGTGCCTTTCTGAATGCCATAGGCTGTCATAAAGCGTGCCGCCAAAAGATCGGTCACTTCATCAAGTTCTGACCAGGTGCAGGTCCAATCCTCAAATTCTATTGCTGTTTGCTGTCCGATACGCGATGCCGTCTCTTTGAGGCAGCCGCCGATCGTCTTGTGAACCAGTTCCATTCCCGCACCTCCGATTCGCTTATGAGGCCGGATCGCGCGGGCAGGTGATCCTGCCCGCATCCGGCTCTTATGTAAAAGCTTTAAGTAGAATCATTAAATCGATCAAAGAAGGTCTTTAAATGTCTCGATCGCGGTTCTTGCCTGCTCATAGTTGACCATCTGACGGTCGATCTCGATGAGTACGCAAGGGATATCTGCCTTGTCACATGCGCGCTTGATCAGAGGATAATCAAATTCCTCGGGGTCGCAGAACTTGGTCATAAGGACCAGTACGCCCTGTGCCTTCGCAGCCTTTGCATCCTCGACGATCTTGTCGACGCGCTTCTTCTCTACGTCGTAAAGAACGCTGCAGTTGTCCATCGCGCAGAACTTGGATGCAAGACGATCCAGTGCGCTCTCGCCCTCTGCGGGTGCATCGGTGCGGTACTGTCTGCTCTCAGCTGCGACGTCGTCACAGACGATGCGCATACCGTTGTCGTCCAGGATCTCAAGGAGTCCGGGAGCATCGGCAAGGATACCGGATGTCATAACGCGGATCTTTGCATCTGCGGGCTCCTCAGCAGCGAGGACTGCCAGCAGTTCTTTGACAAGCGCTGTGTGCTCTTCTTTTCTCATGAAGAATGCGCTCTTGAAGATATCGCTTCTCTGTGCGTTTGTGATCTCAGAGTGTGCCGCAAGAGCGGGAACCAGCTCTCTCATAACTTCGTTGTGCGCGTTGTAGACTTCGATCGAATCTGCGAGTTTCGCATCGTCGAACTTCAGTCCTGTCGCATCCTCGAGGCCCTTGATCACATACTCGTAGCCAGCCTTTGTGAATGTGTGGCCAAAAGCGGGCTTTCTGTTCTGGGGATAGGTCATTGCGATAAAGGGAATGCCCTTTACTGCGTATTTCCAGTTCTGTCCGATTACCTTCAGGGAATCGCAAAGGCTGGGAATCACGATTGCGGATGCGCCGTCGTAAGCACCCTTGACGCCCAGCTCGACAATGCTCTGCATGATGGTGCAGATGAATGCCGGGAAGTATTTTTTGGCTTCGTTGATCTGAATGTCAGCGCCCCATACGCCCATGGGAACCATATCCATGGAGTGGATGATCTCTTCGGGTGTATATACAGGGGCGGTCAGAACGACCTTGCGGCCTTCTGCCAGATATTTGTCCATCAGCTTCCGGGGGCTTGTTGCAGCCTCATGGAAGCAAGCGAGTAATTCTTGTTTATTCATATATTTCTCCTTTACTTCCGTGCTTCCATAATTTCCATAAGTCCCTGAACACGAGTGTCATACTGTGCTTCAGAGAAGTTGCGGGGATCTGCCTGGTCGCCGTCAAAGCTTGCAACAGGGATGTCGCACTCTTCGCCGATCTGGCGGCTCATCTCATACATGAATCCGCTCCAGAGCTTGCAGCTTCTGTTGGTGTGGACCAGAAGGCCCTCGACCTTGTTGTTCTTGCAGAGCGTGACGCGCTTGTCGCGAGCGTACTCGAGGTTGATGGCGTTAGGCACCTTGCAATATGCACGGCACATATCGTCGAAGTCGTCGTAGATGAATCCGAAAGCGTCGGCGTAAATGGTGGTAACCATGTTGATGCCTCTGCTCTTAAGTCCGGTGGATGTCACGCGCAGCCAAGGCCAGCATGCGATACCTTCGAACATGATTCTGTATTTTTCCTCTGTACGGAAAGTGCTGACGCCCTTCTCGTGGTTCTCTTCGTACTCCTGATACAGCTTCTCCATCGCTTCCGCTGCTTCGAGTTTGCCGCGGGCGGTAACCATGACTGCCATGTGGTTGAGCAGATCGAAGCCGTTGAAAGGTGAGGGCTCGTAGTGTGCGCAAGCAGTAGCCTTGAGCCATGCACGGCTGGTTCTGCCGCTGATCTCTCTGACTTCGTTGTACTTCTCTTCACTCCACTTCTTGCCGGTCAGCTCTTCGAGCTGTGCGATCGCGGCGCGGAACTGATCGCGCACATATGCGACTTCCGCATCGGATACTTCGTAATCGGGGTTGAAGGGGATATCGATCATGATCATGGGGATATTCAGTTCCTTAGCCAGGTTCTCATACCACTTGATCATGCAGTTGCAGATGTTGTTGCAACAGAGGAGGAAATCGGGCTGGGGCATATCCTGCTCCGGCGCGCTCTTGACCTTTGCATAAGCAAGGCTGATTCTTGCATATGCGCAGATATCGTTGGAGTATCCGTCTGCCTCAGAGATGTTGCACATGCGCTCACCGGCTCCACGTGCCGCAATACCTGCTGCCTGGTTCTCGGGATAGACAACTGCCAGTCCGAGGGTCTCAGGGATTTCTACAGGGAAGTTACTGGAGCACCAGCCTACCATCTCACCGCGCTCCTTCGCAGCCTGTGCGGAGGAATAAGCTTCTGCGGCGATCTTGCCAAGTCTTGCCTTTGCTGAATTGGGATCCAGCGGCGGACGTTTTTTCTTAACTTCTTCTGCCATATCGATCCTTCCTTTCTGTAATGGTCCAGCCCCCGGACAAAGTGATCACAACAGGAGGCGGGAAGCCCGCTCCCCGGATCATACTTTGTCATTTTTCCGGGTGCTGAATGATGTATGTTGCTATTATTATTTTGCCTCTTTCTGGTATGCATACAGCGCTGCGCCGATCGCGCCGAACAGCTGTGCCTGCGGTGAAAACAGGATGGGCTGCCCGATGCTCTGTGACAGAGCGTTTCTGACGCCGGCGTTCTGTGCGACGCCGCCGCTCATGCATACGTCCGGAACGATGTTGATGCGCTTGGCGAGATTGCCCACGCGGACTGCGACAGAGCTGCAGATGCCCGCGATCAGGTCTTCCATTTCCACGCCGTTGGCCAGCTGGCTAATCACTTCGCTCTCTGCAAACACTGTGCAGGTGCTGGAGATCTGCGCCGGATTGTTTGCCTTCTCACAGTAAGAAGCAAACTCGTCAACCGGTACGACCAGGATATTGGCCATGACGTCGAGGAATCTTCCGGTACCGGCCGCGCATTTGTCGTTCATCAGGAAGTTGTGCATGCGGCCCTTTTCGTCCAGGGAAATTACCTTCGCGTCCTGTCCTCCGATGTCGATGATCGTGCGGACAGTGGGAAATGTGTGGTGCGCGCCGAGTCCGTGGCAGGACAGCTCGCTGACGTTATAATCAGCGCCTTCATAGCGGTTGCGGCCATAGCCTGTAGCAGCTGTCGCCGTCAGGTCGTCCCATGTGACGCCTGCTGCCTCCAGGGCCTGACTGACTGCCAGTTCCGGGCTCTTTGTTCCGATCCCCCCCACAAGAAGTGAGGAGCCCAGTATATTTTGACCATCTTCCATGACAACGCATTTGGAAGTGGTCGATCCGATATCAATGCCAAATGTGATCATTTGCGGATTATTCCTTATCCTCCCAGATATACAGGGAGCCGTTTGTCAGCATCTCGTCGACCTTCTCGTCTGTGTAGCCGATCTCCTTGAGGATCTCGCGGCCCTGCTCACCGATCATGGGAGCGGTTCTGCCGTCGATCTCACCCTCGGACTCGAGGCGGACAGGTGTGTGGGTTGCCTTGCGGACTACGCCGTTGGGGCAGGTTACATCGTAGAAAGCGCCGACAGCGTGTGCCTGCGGATCGTTCATGATGTCGTCCCAGCTGTAAGCGATGCTGTGCGGGATGTCGCCCTTTCTCAGGATCTCGTCCATCTCCTTGACGTCGTGCTCAAGGAAGGTCTTCTGGATCTCATCCATGAACTCCTTGATCAGGCCGTTAGCGAGCATGTCAGTCTGAGGATAATACTTGCCTGCGTCGATCAGATCCTGTCTGCCGATGGTCTTAAGGAACTGCTCGAAACGTACGTTGTAGTCAGGGCATGCGCACTGGATGATACGGTCGTCGCTGGTGCGGTATGCGCCGTTGAAGGGGTTCTTGTTGTCATAGATGGAGATCGGATAGTCGTGTGCCTGGCCGTCATACTGTACGCCCAGAAGCATCATGGACATATTGAAGATCGCGGTCTCGTAAAGGGATGTTGTAACGAAATCACCCTTGCCGGTTGTCTCTCTGTTGTAAAGAGCGGTGACGATACCCATAGCCAGCATAAGTCCTACGTTGTTGTCGCCAAGGCCGGGGATCATGGTGATAGGGTCGTTGCCTCTGCGGCGAAGGTTCTGTGTGTAGCCGCCTCTGCCGAAGAATGCGGTGAAATCATATCCGGGAAGATCCTTGTCGGGGCCGGTCTTGCCGTAGCCGAGGATCATCGCGTAGATCAGCTTGGGATATCTCTCTTTGAGGGTCTCATAGTCAAGACCTGCTCTCTGCAGAGCGCCAAGTCTCCAGTTTGTAAGCAGTACGTCTGCGCCGTCAAGGAGTTTGAAGAGTGCTTCCTTGCCTTCCTCAGTCTTGGTGTTGATCGAGATGCAGCGCTTATTTCCGTTGAGGTACTCCCATGCTACGTTCTCTTTAATATTCTGGGGACGTCCCTCCTGCTCCTGTGTGTAACGGATCGGGTCGCCCTTAGGAGACTCAACCATAATGACGTCTGCGCCGTGGTCTGCGAGATAACGTCCTGTTGCTGCAGCTGCAATAAAGTTTGCCAGCTGAATAACCTTGATTCCTTCCAGTGCCTTCCTCATCTGTTTCCTCCTTCCGGTTGGTACTCCGCACATCGCGCGTACAAAAATCGTAGATGCTGCGTGCCGCTGCGGAGTTGTTGCCGCTCCGCTCTTATTTGTTTTCTATGCGCGGAGTATGTTTTTTATTTAACAATATTGTAAATTTCCAGGGTGTTTTCTTCCAATAAGGCTTTGCTATTACTTAACAAGCAAAACCTTATGTATTTTGAAGTTTCACTAATTGTTTGGCATTCTTTGGGCTATTTTTTTCCATTTTTCATAATTTCTATAAGGTTTTTCTTATGGATTGATGTTAAAATAGTTTCACCTAATGCATATATCTATTCGAAATAACACACCTTTCGCTCCGCAGGAGCACTTTCCGGAAAGAGGTTCCTATGACAACGAACCAACTGAAATACTTCATCACAGCAGCGGAAACGCTCAGCTTTACAGAGGCAGGCAAACTGCACTATATTTCGCAGACTGCCATCACGCAGCACATCCAGGCCCTGGAAGACCAGCTGGGCGTCAAGCTCTTTACCCGCAGCAAAAAACGTGTATCCCTGACGCCTGCAGGAGAAATCTTCTATATGGAGGCGAAAGCAATCCTCGAAAGAAGCAAGATCGCTGTCAATAAGGCTCGGAACGCTGCGGACGGTATTTCCGGATCACTGAATATAGGCTATGTGAAGGGACAGGCGTTCTCTCTGATCAGCCCGCTGATCAAGGACTTTTATCTCCATAACCCTTCTGTCAAATTTCAGATATTCCGTCAGGCGCATCTCGATCTGCTGATGAGTTTGGAACACGGCAAGATGGATTTCATATTTAACATTGTCTACGGCAACACGGATCTCACGGATTTTTCCTACCGCAGACTCTGCAGCGACAAGCTCTATGCCGTTCTTCCGTCCGTGCACCCCTATGCGCAGCTCTCCTCCATCCGCCGGTATGATCTGCGCGACGAGGCTTTCCTCTTGACCAAGTACTACGATAATCCGACTGCCAAAAAGTACGGACATATCATTCCCGACAAGTATGCGGAATCCGGTTTCATTCCCAAGATCAACGGCCGCTCCTCTGATGCGGAAACGCTGTTGGTTCTGGTCTCCGCAGGCGTGGGGATCACGATTTTGCCCGAGTCCATCGTGCGCGCCTACAACGGTCTTTCGGATCTCTCCTTTGTACCTTTGGAGGGGGAACACGAGCACGTCGATATCATGGCGATCTGGAAGGACAATTCCGACAATCCGGTCACACAGGTCTTCAAGGACTTTGTCCTTGCGCAGTTTGGCGTCACCGAAGAATAAGACCGGAGGGTCACCCTTCGGTCTCTTCGTCATTTCAAAATAGGATATGGGTCCTTCAGGGCTCCGCGCTTAAAAGCCGGAAGTCGCCCTTCAGAATACATTCCCACAGTTTCGTGAATAAAAATAGGATATGGGTCCTTCAGGGCTCCGCGCTTAAAAGCTGGAAGTCGCCCTTCAGGACCCATATCCTATTTATATGAATGATTCAATTCAGTGAAGTTCAGTCTTATGCTATTCTGTGACTGACACATCTACGTCAGGTGTAATCGTGATCTTATAATCGGGATAGGCCTCGCGCATTTCCGCATAGATGATCTGCAGGCCTTCTCTGGGCTGGATGTCAAAACTCATGACCACGTCAAACGTCATCTCCTTTGTTTCCGTATCGACATAGAATCCGTGGAGCTGTACCGCCCATTCGTGTGCCAGCACTTTCTCCGTCACATCGTTCTGAATCCGGGCCGCTTCGCTGTCGCCGGTATTGTAGGAGTAGAGTCCGACGCCGGTCAAAACAACGCCGGTCGCCTTATATACCTTCGCCTCCAGTTTTCTGGTCAGGCGGTCGACCTCCTTGACGGTCATCGTATCGGGCAGCTCGATGTGCACCGATCCAAGGTGTTTGTCAGGGCCATAGTTGTGCAGGATCAGGTCGTACGCACCGCGCACGCTCTCTTCCGATCTCATAATCTCCATGATCTGATCGGTGAGTTCCTTCTCCGCACGCTCGCCAAGAATCTGGTTCAGGGTTTCCATCATCATTTCGATGCCGGACTTGATGATGATCACAGAGATGACCGCGCCGACGAATGCTTCCAGCGAAATGCCGGTCACCTTGAAGATGATCGCGGACGCCAGCACCGATGAGGAAAGGATCGCGTCAAACATCGCGTCAGAGCCGGATGCGACGAGGGATCCGGAGTTGACCTTTTCGCCCTGGGCCTTTACATAGCGGCCGAGCACGATTTTGACAACGACCGCAACAGCAATGATGACCAGCGAGATCACGCTGTAATCGGGCTTCTCGGGGTGAATGATCTTCTTGACGGACTCGACCGCGGACGTGATACCGGCGTAGAGAACGATGCCGGACACCAGCATGGCGCTCAGGTACTCGATGCGGCCGTAGCCGAGCGGGTGCTCCTTGTCGGGGAGCTTGCCGGCGAGCTTGGTGCCGACGATGGTGATGATGGACGACAGCGCGTCGGACAGGTTGTTGACGGCGTCCAGCACAACAGCGATGGAATTGGACGCAAGTCCGATGGCGGCCTTGAAGGCGGCCAGCAGCACATTGGCCAAAATACCGACGATACTGGTCCTGATGATGACCTTGTCGCGGCTCATAACGGGGGTTTCAGATGTTGTCTGATTATTGCTCATAATCTTTTCTCCTAAAATAATCAGTTCTGGAAGCTTTCCACCAATTCCTGCAAGGTGAGGAAGCGCTCGATCTTCTCCTCCAGCTCCTCGTCGGTCTTCTGCTTCTCCTGGGCAAGTTCCTGCAGGCGCACGTAGTCGGTGGAGGCCTGCGCCATGTCTGCGGCAAGCTGTTCGGACTTTTCTGTCAGTGCGTCGATGATATCCTCGAGGGTGTCATATTCGCGCTGCTCGGAGAATGTCAGCTTCTTGCGCTGGGAGGGGGCTCTGTATTTCTTGTTCTTAGCGGGCTGGTCCGCAGGGGCGCTTGCGCCTGCCGGGCCGGATTTGCTTCCCGCTGTTCCAGGGCCGGCTTTGCCGCCCGATACTCCGGGTTTGCCGCCGTCCGCCTCCTCTTCCGCCGCCACCTTGCGCAGCAGGTACTCCTCGTACCCGCCCTCGCTCTGGTGCAGGAGTCCGTCCGGCTCGAAGCTGAAGATCCGATTGACGACTCTGTCCAGGAAATACCGGTCGTGGGACACCACGATCACGATGCCCGAGAAGTGGTCCAGATAGTCCTCCAGGATCTGCAGGGTCTGGATGTCCAGGTCGTTGGTCGGCTCGTCCAGGATCAGCACGTTAGGCGCGCCCATGAGCACGCGCAATAGGTGCAGCCGCCGCTTTTCGCCGCCCGAGAGCTTGGCCACAGGCGTGTACTGCTTGCTCTTGATGAACAGGAAGCGCTCGCACATGGCCGATGCTGTAATCAGCCCGTCCGCCGTGCGTATGTACTCGCCGATGCTCTTCACCACGTCGATCACGGTGTCGGTTGGCGGCAGCTCCTCGTATTCCTGGCCAAAATACCCAACCACTATAGTCTGTCCCTGCTCCACCTCGCCTTCGTCGGGTTCGATCTGGCCGGTCAGTATTTTGAGCAAGGTGGATTTTCCGCAGCCGTTGGGGCCGATGATGCCGATGCGGTCGTTTTTCAGGAATGTATAGGTGAAATCGCGGAACAGGCGCTTGTCGCCATAGCGTTTGCCGAGGCCGCGCACTTCGATCGTCTTGTTGCCCATCCGAGATGGAATCGACTCGATGAGGACGTTGCGCTCCTCGACGATCTTCTCCCGGTCCCGCAGCGCCTCAAAGCGCTGGATGTGGGCCTTCTGCTTGGTCGAGCGGGCCCGTGCGCCGCGCATCATCCAGGCCAGATCCTGCTTGTAGAGCTGCGCCATCTTGCGCTCCGCCGCCAGCGCAAAGTCCATCCGTGCCTGCTTGGTCTGCAGGTACTTCTCATAATTGCCCGGATAGCTGTATACATTGGCCCGGTCGATCTCCCAGATGGTAGTCGTCACTTCGTCCAGAAAATAACGGTCGTGGGTGACCATCACCAGCGCGCCGCGATAGCTCTCCAGCTGGTTCTGCAGCCACTCGATCATCTCGTGGTCTAGGTGGTTGGTCGGCTCGTCCAGGATCAAAAGATCGCTCGGCGTCAGGAGCGCTGCTGCCAGGGCTGCTCTCTTGCGCTGCCCGCCGGACAAGGTCTCCGGCATCACAGAAGGATCCTCGATGCCCAGCTTTTCCAGCATAGCGGCGGCTTCGCCCTGGACGTTCCAGAATTCCTGGTCTTGTTCAATGTTTTGCACGACGTTCTCCAGGACGGTCCTTTCTGGGTCAAAAACCGGATTCTGCGGCAGGTACGAGACCTTGAGCCCGCTTCGCCGGATGATCTGCCCCTCGTCGGCCTCCAATGCGCCGGCCACGATTGCCAGCAGCGTGGATTTGCCGGTTCCGTTGACACCGATCACGCCGATCCGGTCATATTCGTCGATGCCCTGCGTCACGTTCTGCAGGATCTGTGTGTCGCCGAAGGTGATGCCGATTCCCTCCAGAGTCATCAGAATCATGCGTTACCTCCAATCTCCTCGTCAAACCAGTGGGTATTGCGGGTCAGGATGATGATCACGATCAGATACAGGAAGTCCGCCGCGATGCTGAAGATCATGTCGGTCACGCGGACGTCCGCGGTCAGATTGACCATGCCAAAGCCCATCATGTAGAAGGTAGCCATGTTATTGGCGATGTGGGCGGCGCTGGACGCCTCAAGGCCTCTCGATATTTTGGCAGTGAAGCCCCAGATCAGGCCGCTTGCCAAAACAGAGAGCACGCCGGCCATGCTATAGGGGTGGCCCGCTGCGAAGATGACGGCGGAGACGACGATGGCGACGATCGGTATTTTGAACCAGCTGCCGAGTGTCTGCAGGAAGAACGCGCGGAAAAGGTATTCCTCCGCGATGCACTGCAGGGGACCCATGACCGTGAGAAGCAGGAACGTGAAGACCGTTAAGCGGTTGACGCCGTCGCCGGGCTCCATCAGATTCGAGATCACTGCGGGGATGCCGACAGTCACGATCGCGATCAGCAGGCACTTGCCGAAAAGCTTCCAGTTCCAGCCGCCTCGGGACGAGGAATAGGACGAGAAAGGACGGTCTCTGACAATCTTGGCGGCGAGCCACAGCGCGGGAATGAAGACCGCCAGGCCGCCCAGATTCAGAAGTATGCCGCCCACGGAGCTCACGTCCATGTTGTCGTAGCCCGTCTGCAGGAGAAGGGGCTTCACGTCAGACAGGAAACCGAGTGCGATGCTGGCAAAGATCGCCCCTATGACGACAACCATCGCAAAGATCGCTGTGAGCACACCGACCAGAATCGGCTTGTACCATCTGTAGGAATTGAATCTTCGGCCGTAGGTTATATATTCGTGCTGCTGATCGAAGGTTTCCTGTGATTCGGAGTTGTTCTGCATTTCATTGTTGTTTAAGTCATTATTATTCTGCTCGTTATTTATAACTGACTTCTCCTTTCTTTAATAAAATAATACCCGAAATCAGCTATGTCAATTTCATCAAAAAATAAGGATACAGGCCCTTCAGAGCTCCGCGCACAAGTGCTGAAAGTCGCCCTTCCGGACCCATATCCTTACTTTTCAGAAAAAAGCCCTGTCCAAGACAGGGCTTCCACATCCGCGCTCCTCGTTGAGACCGAAGGGTAACCCTTCGGTCTCACACTTCGGTCTCGATTATTTGCAATAGATCTCGATCGCCTGGTGCGCGAACTCCGCTGTGCCCTCGCCGCCGTAGCTGTCGATGTTCTTCGTGAAGTCACCGCCGCCGGCATACATTTTGCCGAGTCCGCTCAGGATCTCGTTCGTGCAGGTGTAAAAGTTCTGCGTGATATAATCCTGCAGCTTCTTCACAAGAGCCTGCGCTCCCGCAGACGCAGGATCCGCACCCTTGATGGCTCCGAACTCGGAGAAGATATCCATCAGGCCCAGGGCAATATTTTGATCCTCTTGCTGCGTCCGCCCCTTGGATTTCTGCTCAAATTCCTTGTAGGCGGGCGTCGTCCCCCACGCGGCCTTCGCCTGCGCGGCGTACTCGTCGATTTTCTTTGTATCAAATGCGTCGAATTTCAAATTTCTCACTCCTCTCAGTTTTAATCCTTTGGCAAGGTCGATCAGGTTCTCGAGGTGCTCCTTCTTCAGCGTCAAAAGCTCAATCTGCTGCTCCAGCGCCTTACTCCGATCAAAATCCGGACTCCCCACAATTCTCTTGATGTCCTTCAGAGGGAATTCCAATTCTCTGAAGAGCAGGATCTGCTGCAGAGTCTCCAGCGCCGCGTCGTCATAGAGCCGATACCCCGCTTCGGTGTACTCCGCCGGGTGCAGAAGCCCGATCTTGTCATAATACTGCAGGGTGCGTATACTCACGCCTGTCAGCTTGCTGACTTCGTTTACTGTCATCATAGTTTGTTGCCTCCCTTGCCTTCGGTAATTCTACCATAAACTATGACGTTACGTAGGGGTCAAGAGGTTTTGCAAAAAAAGACCGCAGGGTTACCCTGCGGTCGCGAACCAGCAATCAGATCAGTCCATATTTGCCGCATCGCCGATTCCATCGTAAGTAACAGATGTGACAGGCAGGTCTTTGAACGCCTCATAGAAGTCAAAGTCGTCGCTGTTGACCATCGGCTCGCCTTCATACGCGAACTTGACGATGTACGCAAACGGCCCGTGGTTCAGGCCGGCCTCCATCTCGTCCAGGTTATAGTAGTAGTAATCCCAGCCGTCATCGAAGAGGTCCTGTCCTGTTTTGCCAACGAGCTTGTCCAGCTCCTCCTGACTGGGGATCTGCTCGGTGAGATTCTCCAGTCTTGCGACTTCGAGCGGGGAAACCAGGTCGCGGACCTTCTGATCCTTGTCCTCGTCGTCAAACTCGATAGCCCAGACAGCCTCCGAGACGTCCGCCGGCATGTCCGCCACCGCGCGGTAGCACACATCGCCCACGTAGAAGACGTAGATATACGTCGTGTCCGTATATAAATCCTGATCGTTATCTTCGTCCGCCGCCGCGAAGACATCTCCCATCGTCTTCACCTGAGCCGGGTCAAAAGATACAGCCCCGCCACTCGCATTGCTGCCGTCGCTTCCATTTCCGTTACTGGAATTTCCACAGCCTGCAAGCATAACCAGTACCATTGCAATTACTAAGATCAGTGATAATTTCTTTCTCATCTTTAACTCCTTTCTTATGAGATCACAGGGTTACCCTGCGGTCGCGGTCTCGATACGCCTGAAGCCCTGCCTTGGGCGGGGAAACCTTTTTCCAGGGGCCGCCCATGTTGCGGATGATCGTGACGTGTGGCACGAATTTCTTGCGGTCGTAAGGGCTCCGCGCACAAGTGCTGAAAGTCGCCCTTCCAGACCCATATCCTTACACTTAGAATTTAATCCTTGGTACGCAGTGCCAGCAATGCTGCAAACGCCAGCATCGGCAGCCCCGCGATGAACCCGACAGGCGCGGGCCCCAGAAGCCTTGTGTTGCCGCTGAGGACCGAGCACACCGCCATGGGCACCGTCGCCGCCGCATTGATCGCCCCGTGGAAGATTGCCGGCATCCAGATGTTGCCGCTCCGCTCATACAGCCAGTCGCTCAGAATTCCACATCCGACTGTGAAGACGCAGAACAGCAGCATTCCCACCACCGGGAAGCCCCAATATCCCACGCCGTACTCATATCCGATCAGCCAGATCAACGGCCAGTGCCACGCGCCCCAGATGACGCCGCCCAGGAGCCAGCCCTTCTTGTGTCCGAATCGGGACTTCAACTGCGGATACAGGAAACCGCGCCAACCGACCTCTTCGCCGAATGCAAGGACTGAGTTGATCAGAGGCGCATACGTAACGCATGCCAAAACAGACCCAAGAATATACGTACGATAAGAAATGCCCTGAGCGGCCAGCTGATCGAGCGCAGCCTGTGCGCCGTTGTTTGCCATGTAAGCGCCGGTCAGGTCAAAGTGCCCCGGGAAGACCAGAAAATACAGGGCCGCGCCGATCGTAGTCAGGATCGCAGGAAGAAACCATGCGATCAGGATCGTCTTGAAATTCCTGCGGATATACAGCCTCTTCCACTCCATGCCCTCGGCCTTGCCGCCGGAAAGCTTGACGCCGAGCAGAGGAACAAACATCATCGCAGCCATGATCAGCTGCCCTATTCCGCTGCCCCCGTTCCGGTACAGCATCGCGACGCCAACCTGAATGATGTAGGCAATCCCGAACGTATATGCCAGATACTTGATCACTTGCGGCTTGTTGAATTCTACAGTGCGCATTCTCATTTCCTCCAAATATACTGAATCAGCGGACCTGTTCTCATTGACTCAGTCTTCCAATAATCTCCGCAGGAGCAGCTCCCTGTTGTTGATGAACATCTCCGTCACCTGATAGCTGTCCGTCTCCTCGTATTCGACCGCATGGAGCGCCCCGTTGTCAAAACTCAGAATTTCCGCCCCAGGCAGTCCCAACAGGATCGGCGAGTGCGTGACGATGAAGAACTGTGCGCCTTCGCGCGCGCACCGGTCGATCTCCACCAACAAGGTCAGCTGCCTCTGCGGCGAAAGCGCCGCCTCCGGCTCATCCAGCATATACAAGCCGCCCGGCCGGAAACTGCTCTGCACAAGTGCCAAAAAACTCTCCCCATGCGACTTTTCGTGAAAATGCTGCGGCCGCCCCCCGGGGCCCCTGCTGTACTCCTCTTCCATTGTCGCCACGTTGTAAAAACTCTCCGCCCGCAGGAAATATCCCCACTTGGCGCTCCGCACGCCCCGCTTTAATCGAATTGCGTGGCAGAGCTCGGAATGGGAGTCGTAGGTGGAAAAGCTGTAATTCCGGGTGCCGCCCTCCGGATTAAAACCGCAGGCAATCGCCATCGCCTCGAGTAGCGTGGATTTCCCGCTGCCATTCTCTCCCACGAAAAACGTCACGTTATGGGTGAAGTTGATCTCGTCGACACCACTGATTGCCGGAATGTCGCGCAGGTAACTGTCCTGCGATATTCGGGCCCAGTCGATCGTCACGCCGCTGATCAGCTGCCTGGTCAACATAATTTGCTTGTCTCCTATCTGGGGGCAGTGCCCCCATCATGCCCCGGCAGGGCTTCCACAGCTGCGCGCACCGTCGTGCGCGCACCGATTTCGCGATTTCATATCGTAATATCCCGAATCCAGACGCCTTTCTTGACGAGCGTGGAACCGATGCCGACTTTGAGCAGCTCGCTGCCGGACACCAGCGCATACATGGGCACGATCGGAATCTGTGTATAGTGCGCCAGGTAGAACGCGGCCGGGATGGACACCACCCAGCAGAAGAATGAGTCAAACAGGAATGTGACCCATGTTTTGCCGCCGGAGCGGATGATGAAATAAGATGCATTATTGAACGCCTGAATGGGCATGATGCAGGCGGCCACGCAGATCAGCCGGCTCGCCAGCGCGCGGATCTCGTCGCTTGTGTTGTAAATCCGCGGGAAGACGCCGGACACCAAAATCATCAAAAGCGCTGAGATCAGACACAGGAAAACCGAGAAAAAGGTCAGCTTCCAGGCCTCTTCTATGAGATCGTCGGCGCGCGATTCGCCCCATTCGCCTAGTTTTTGGCCGATGATGATGGCGGTCGCCGAGCCCATCGCGATGAACGCGACGTTGAACACGTTGCCAAGCGTCTGCGTAATGTTCAGCGATGAGACCACCGACAGCCCGCGCACGCTGTAGCACTGCGTCAGGATTGCCATTCCGCCGGCCCAGAGCGCCTCGTTGAAGAGGAGCGGCAAGCCTTTCACGATGCAGCTGACGACCAGCTCCGCCGGCACGTACATGCTCCGCAGCGCCCCCACCACGAACGGCACCCGCCGCGTATGCGTGTTGGCCCAGACCACGATGTAACTAAGTTCCACAAAGCGCGCGACCACCGTTGCGATCGCAGCCCCGACAACGCCCAAAGCCGGTGCGCCGAGCTTTCCGAATATCAAAATATAGTTCCCCACGAGGTTCACCCCGACCGAAATAAAGGACGCGACCATGGGTGCCACCGTCTCCCCGTAGGAGCGGATCGTCGTGTTGTAGGCCTGCGTGATCGCAAAGGGCAAAAAACCGATGCACATCACCGACAAATACTGCAAAGCCGCATTCATAGTGGCCTCGGCCGAGCCGCCGCCGCCATCCTCATGCAGATACAAGCTGACCAGCGGCCTGCCCCAATTCAGAAAGACCGCAATTCCCACAACCACGAGCAGCAGCGTCATAAGAATCTGCAGGCGGAAGGTCCTCCGAACGCCTTCGTCGTCATCTTTGCCGCAATACTGGGCGGTAAAAATCCCGATGCCCGACAGGCCTCCGAACACGCACAAATTCCACACAAAGAGAAGGGAGTTTATAATCGAAACTCCCGTCATCGGATCCGTGCCGATCCGTCCCACCATGATGTTGTCGAGCATGTTCACGAAGTTGGTGATGCCGTTCTGCAGCATGATCGGCAGAGCGATCAGCATTGTATGCTCTATGAAGTTTTTCTCAAATGTCTTTTTCAGCAGGTTCATAGTTGTATATTCTGCCCGCTCATTCGAACATCTCCGCTGCGCGCTTTAGGTCTTTGATCACGGGGATGCCCTGCGGACATACGCTCTCGCACTGGCCGCACTCGATGCAGTCCGAAGCACGTCTGCCCTCAGGTGCCGCTGCGGCGTACGCTGTTTTGGCCTCTTTGAGGCGGCCGCTGCCGATCTGCAGGTTGACCGCTTTGAAGATATCCGGAATCGCGATCTGCTGGGGACATCCGCCCGTGCAGTAGCTGCAGGCTGTGCAGGGGATGTCGTTGACTTCGCCCATGATCTTCATGGCCTTGCCTATGATCGCCCACTCCTCTTCGTTGAAGGGTTCAAAATCCTTCATGTAGCTGAGATTGTCCTCCATCTGCCCGATCGTGGACATGCCGGAGAGCACGGTCAGAATTCCGTCCAGCGACGCGACGAAGCGGATGGCCCAGGACGCATAGGAGCGGTCGGGAGCGTAGGCCTTGAACAATTTTTTGACCTCCTCCGGCGGATCGGCGAGCTTGCCGCCCTTGACGGGCTCCATGACGACGATCGGCTTGCCGAACTTGCGCGCCACCTCATAGTTGGCCCTCGAGAGCACCGAGTCGTTCTCCCAGTCAGCGTAGTTGATCTGCAGCTGCACGAACTCAACCTCCGGATGCTCGGTCAGGAGCTTCTCCAGAAGGTCGGGGCGCCCGTGGAAGGAAAAGCCCACGTGCCGGATAAGGCCCTGCGCCTTCTTCTCCCTGGCGAACTCCCAGATGCCGAACTCCTCGTAGCGCTTGTAGTTCTTTTCATCCAGCGCATGCAGCAGATAGTAGTCAAAATATCCCGCCCCGGTGCGCTCGAGGCTGGTCTCGAACTGCTTCTTGGCCATCTTCGCTGTCGCGGACACAGAGAGCATGCTCGCGTTGAGCTTGGTCGCCAGGGTGTAGGACTCCCTGGGATGGCGGCTGACCAGCGCCTTCTTGGCGGCCGCTTCCGACCCCTGGTACACGTACGCCGTGTCAAAATACGTGCCGCCGGCCTCTAGGAACATGTCCACCATCTTGGACGTCTGCTCGATATCAATGCCTGCGAGCTTGTGCGGCAGGCGCATCAGGCCGAAGCCGAGTTTTCCGGTTTCTTGGAACGTCTTCTCTTTCACTTCTGATTCCCCATTCTTTCTACTTTCTATGTTGTCATTTAATTGGTCTTACGTTTACTATTATACACCTTTCCGAGCAATGGGGTCGTACCCCTTTCTGCTTCTGTGGGGTCGTACCCCTCCGCTCACTCCGGGCTCCGTCCCCTGATATACGGGTTCGTGAAGAATGCGAACACCAGGTGCACTGCCATCACACACCATATGAGCGGCTCGCACAAGATGACCGCCCTGTATCCCATCCTGGGCACCAGGCTCCAGGCGAAGATGCACTTGCCGAACAGTTCAATGAAGCTCGAGACCAGCGGCGTAAACTTGGCCCCCAAGCCCTGCAGCGCAAGCCTCGTCTGGTGCAGCACGCCCAAAACGCCCGAGAAAACAGCCGCAAACCGCACATACGCCACCGTATTCCCGATCAGCTCCGGGTTGGTGGATCCGGAAATCAACACCGCCAGCTCGTCCGCGAACAGGAACAGCACGACAATCGTGAACAGGCCGCAGACCAAGTCGTAGACATACGATTCCCACACGCCGCGAATGATCCGCTCCCGCTGCCCCGCGCCTTTGTTCTGCGAGACGAATGTGGAGATTGCCATGCCCATCGAGATGTTGGGCAGCGCGCACAACATGAACAACTTCCGCGCCGTCGTGTGCCCCGCAATCACCGTCGCCCCCAGGCTGTTGATCCCCGACTGCAGGATCACCGACCCGACGTTGACGACTGAGCCCATGAACGCCATCGCGTATCCCTGCCCGGCCAACTCCACCATCAGCGCCTTCCCGCAATTCCAGTCCTCTCTGTTCGGAATCAGTATCCTTGCCCGTGCCAAAATATAGCCCACGCAGAGCACCGCACTAATTCCCTGCGCAATCACCGTCGCAGCGGCAGCGCCGCGCACGCCCATGCCAACGCCGGCCACCAGAATCAGATCCAGAATGACGTTGAGTACCGACGAAATGATCAGAAAGACCAGCGACATGGCCGAATTGCCGATGGCCCGCAGCAGCGATGAAAACAGGTTATAGGCGAACATCACCACGATCCATCCGCCAATGATTCGGATATAGGAAAGCGCTTCCGCATAGATTGCCTCCGGCGTCCCCAGTGCGCGCAGCAAAGGTCCCAATCCAAACAGCGACAGAACAGTCATCACCAGCGTCGTGGCGACGCCGATCACGAGCGAACCTGCCACCGATTTGCGCAGTTTCTCCTCATCTCCCGCCCCGTACGCTCTGGACACCACAATGCAGAGACCATTTCCAAGCGACTGCGCGAACATAACCATCAGGTCAAAAATCGCCACATTCGCCCCAACCGCCGCCAGCGACTGCTCTCCCAGATAATGCCCCACAATCGCCGTATCCACCGCATTGTAAAGCTGCTGAAATATGTACGATACCAGAATCGGCAGCATGAAGATCAGCAGATTCTTCATGATCGGCCCATGGATCAGGTCCACAGCGCCTGCCTGCCCGCCTGTTTTGTTTCTGTCAACCTTCATACAGAATGAACCTCATTGGGGTCGTTGTACCCCATCACCCAATCACTCCGTACCCGGCCTCGCGCAGCGCCGCGATTGCCCTCTCGAAGTTCTCCTCCTTGGTCAGCACATAGTCCGTATTGTACGTGGAAATCGCAAAGATCCCAATCCTATTCCGCGCCAGCACTTCCGAAATCCCGGCCAACGATCCGGCCGCGCCGATCAAGATAGAAAGGACCCTCGAAAGTATACCCCTTCGTTCCAACAATAGCAAAGTCTTCATACGTCTCATAACTATCTTGCAAAAAAGTGAGCTTAGGCTGATACAAATCGTTCAAATGCCCAGTCTTCTTCACATCCCAGAACATGTCGTGATTGCCTCGTGTCAAAACCTTCCTCCCCGGCAAATCACAGATATACTGCAGATCCAGCTCGCATTCCGCAAGATTCTTCCCCCAGCTGTGGTCTCCCACCAGAACGAGCGTGTCGTCATCCGTCACCAGCTTGTCGCAATTCTTCCGAAATTTCTCTTCATGCTTTTTCCACACACGATCATGCAGCTGGCCAGGTGCTTTCAGCACGGACTGATAATGCAGGTGCAAATCACCGATCGCATATAGGCTCATGCTCGCCACCTCCTTTGAGGCACAGTGAATCTCTGTCCCCGTAGCGCATTGTGTACAATGAGTCAGCCGACTGGCCCTCTGACCCACTCCCCTGATTCACTTTTTTGACTCACTCCACTCTTTCGGGACCTCAAACGCCCCATTTCGGCACTCTGCCACATACACCGCACAGTTGCCAATATACTTGGACCAATACGCACCGCCCGATCCCGGTGTCAGATACTCCAGGATTCCCTTCATCGCTATTGCATGCGTAGAGATCAAAACATCGCCCTCCAGGTCCTTAATCTCCTCTATAAACGCACCCGCTCTTTCCACCACCGAACTGAGCTGCTCCATCCCGTCAGGCGCCGGATTATGGGCAAAGTCACTGAAAAACGCCAGCATTTCAGGCGGCAAATGGTTGAGGTCCGTCCCCTCATAAGGGCCATAGTCCATCTCAATCAGACGCTCATCAATCACAGCATCTGCATACGGTGCAATAATCTCCGCCGTCTGGATAGCCCGCTTCAACGGACTCGTATATACCTTGGCAAAAGCAATATGCTTCAATTCCTCGGCCGCTTTCTGCGCGTGGGCAATCCCTACCTCATTAAGCGGATAATTGCTCCTCCCCTGTAGCACCTTCCTGTTATTCATCTCCGTTTGTCCGTGGCGAACGATATATATCATCATTTCACATTTCCTCCGGGTGAGTCACCGGCCCCCCTTGACTCAGTTCTAATACACCTTCTTCTTTATCTTCTCTCCACAATTCTTAATTACACTAAACACATTATCTGGATTTGTGACCCATATTCTATCAAAATTAAATTGATGTTTCTTCAATTTATCATACAAATTTTTCTCAATGATAAAGTCATGCTTATATTCTTTATTGCTCTTCGACCCTAACAAATCCTTTATCTCTTTAACATCTGTCGATCTCTTAATTTCGTCCTCCAAGTTATGCACCTGCATTACACACCAAGTTTCTTTCACATGTGGATGTTTTTTAAGGATCTCCAAATTTCTATAGAGAGTCTCGATAATACCTGTGTCAGTGTCAAAAACCAGAATAACTACAGTATTTTCGGAAAGCATCCTCAATCGCGTATTAGAAAACACTTCTTGAATAGCATTAAAGATATCAATCTTTCCAGAAATAATCGGCAGCTGTTGTTTCTTAAACTCATCGATAAGCTTCTTCTCGCAATTCCCCTCGACATAATAGTGATATCTCACATTTTTCCTCATATAATGTCCCCATCAAATGTCTTTAATCCCTATAATCTGATCCACATTCGGCGCAGACGAAAACAGGTCATTTTCAACTGCATTCTTTAAGGAATCAGTATTTTTTTTCAGATAAGCGGAAGCATAAACGCATGAGATTTTATTCTCATCCAATTCATCTCGCCTCATAAATGCAAAGGAATGCTTTGGCAGATCCATGTCAAGAATGTCTGAATTATGCGTTGTATAGAACATCTGACGATCAGGTCCCAAAAGATCGATAAATACAGATAAAAACGCTCTCTCCGCCTCCGAATGGATATGTGCAAATTTCTCATCACAGTAATAAAAACTCACATCGTTTAATTTCATAGATGTGATCATATTTGCAACACCAATTCCATCCACAGTACCACTTGACAGAATCTGTGAATCAATAACCGTGCCGTTTCTTATAATGGCTGAACAATTAGGATACTGGACTATGTACGTTCTGTTTGTCTTTGCTGCTTCGTCAACCTTAGAAACGCCGATAATTCTGGGATCCAGCGACTTTAACGTCATCTCCAGCGTCTTGCGATAGTCTTCCGAATTGAAAGGAATAAGTGTACGCAGCTTCCCCTCAGGAGCAAATGGATACTGGAAGAACCAAGACATCTTAGGAACCTTTTCCAACGCCTTTATATAGCTTTCGACAATGATTGACTGTTTTGCCGCCAATCGTTCAACACAGCGCTCATAACTATCATTAGGCAAAATACTCTCATTCCATACTTCCACCAATACATCATCACTGCTGTAGTCATCACTTTCTTCGCGCAGCGCCTTAAAAGTTCCCTTTATTCTATAAAGCTGGAAGTTCGGGAAGGCTAAGTCTATTGTAAACTCCGCCTTCTTTCTCTTATCATCAATCAGCTTTACAATACCGCCGTATTCTTTCCCATCAATAAAATTAAAAATAGACATAAGAACACGCCCCAGTGCTGTTTTTCCAGTAGCATTGGCGCCCATTAAAATAACAATTTTCTTATATCTAAAACGCTCTCTCCCTAACAAGTGCTCGCCCTCAATAGTGGAACGAACAATCTTTTTGGGATAAGACATACATAATTCAAAGTCGTTGAAAACCAGAAAATTGTCCAAATATAAATTCATTATTACCATAACTATTTCTCCACAAAAATAACATTACTTCCAATTAATAGAAGTAATGTTATTATATCGCTTTTTATGACCTTGCACAATCTTTTATTACGGACAGCGATGAGTCACTGGACCCTCTGGCTCACAGCTGAAAAGAGCCAAGGAACCATTCCCTTGGCTCTTCAAACTAACTATCCGTTTATCTCTTTACTGTCGTTGCCTTCGCAGCGCTCCATGAAGAATAGAATTTATTCTTGCCCACAGTCTTATATGTGCGGATTCGTACATAGTATTTCTTTCCGCCGGTGAGACCGGTGATCGTCTTGGATGTGGCAGAAGCGCCTTTCACAGTTACAGTCTTTTTGTTCTTGGTGAACTTACTGTCTGTCGCATATTGGATCTGATATCCTGTTGTCTGCGTCGCCTGCTTCTTCCACTTAACTGTCATCTTTTTGGAAGCCGGTGTCAGCGAAACCAGCGCTGTTCCCTTAGGGTTGATCTTGAAGGAAACCGTCTTGGTACCGGAGTAGTTCCCTTTCATTATAACAGTAACCTTGTATGCGCCGGGATTCTTGCGTCCGGAAGGATACTTCACAGCGTAGTTGGACGGAGCGAGCCTCGTGTTCCCATCCTTAACTGTGACAGCAGGTTTCCTGACCTTGCCATTATATACAAATGCGGCTGGAGTCAGTATTACTGTCGGTGTGATCTTCTTGGCAGCAATCTTATAGGTTGTTTCAAAATTGTCTCCAATGTAATTGCCTTGCAGCGTTACAACTACCTTGTATGTACCCGCGTTAACACTTTTGTCAGGATATGTAACTGTGTAATCTACGCCTTCAGTCAGCGTCGTGCTGCCATTTTTCACAGTTACGGAAGGCCTCTGTGTTTTGCCCGAGTAGGTGAAAACGCTCTTAGACAGAACAATGGTCGGTTCGATCTCGTGGGCACAGAGCGAACTGTACCAACCCGGTGCACTTCCGTCGTAGTCGGAAAGGTTTTCATAAGTCGGCGCATCCGCAGCAGCTCCATCCAGTGTTGAATACCTCGTCCAGTTACCGTTGGGCGGATTCTGAGTGAAGACCGACTTTTCACCCAGCGCGATGGTATCAAGCGCGGTAGTCTGGGCGAAAATTCCGTTCATATAAACAACATTTTCTGTATTAAAATTACTGACGTTGAGTTCTGCCAGTTTACTGCAGCTCATAAACATGGAGCCCATATCTGTTACTTTCGATGTATCAAAACTCGAAACATCAAGCTCTGTCAAATTATTGCACCATGTGAACATAGAACTCATGTCCGTCACTTTCGATGTATCAAAGCCCGAAAGATCAAGTCCGGTCAGCTGATCGCACTTGCAGAACATTCCCGACATATTAGTTACATTTTCTGTATTAAAATTGCTGAGATCAAGTGTTGATAAATCTACATGATGGAACATGTAGGACATATCTGTAGCTTTATCTGTTACAAATCCGCTGACATCCAGGTCTTTGAGAGCAGTGCCTTGGAACATAGATGACATGTCTACTGCATTCGCAGTATTAAAGCCTGAGACATCAATTTCTTCCAGAGCATAACAATA
>Ga0256405_10002694_pt1 | contig 39369 bp, 29 predicted proteins | sample RumenRJG_02DNA_FD_189096 | JGI IMG/M metagenome (GOLD analysis project Ga0256405, IMG submission 189096) | Bovine rumen microbial communities from Lethbridge, Alberta, Canada - RJG_02 | ecosystem: Host-associated > Mammals > Digestive system > Stomach > Rumen | place: Canada: Alberta... | reverse complement strand
GGTTGCGACGAGTCAAACGCATAGTGGCTTGAACAAAGTGAAAGCCAGCGCCTTGAGACGCCGGCTGAGTAATCAGAGGCTTATAGCCTCAGAGCAAACCACCCGTTTTACGGGTGGTTGTGATTTTGAGATTTTATTAGGAGATGAGGAATAATTATGGTTACCTTAATAGATCATGGAGTTTTTATTGATAGTCAGTACAATGTCACAGATGAAAATATTTTGGCATCTAATGATAAAAAAGGATTTAAAGTAAAGGTTGAGTATGGCCGTTGTAAGACTATGGCCTATAAGATTTTAAAAGCTCACAATCAAAGTGATGACATGAAAAATTTAAAAATAAAATTTGATAGTATGGTCTCTCCAGATAACAATTATGTTAATATCCTGCAGACAGCGAGAGCCTCAGGTCTTAAGGAGTTCCCATTACCTTATGTTCTTTCAAATTGCCACAATACTCTCTGTGCCGTTGGTGGAACTATCCTTGAGGATGACCATGCATTTGGTTTGTCTAATGTTAAAAAATTTGGTGGTATATTCGTGCCTCCTTATATGGGTGTGCTGCATCAGTATATGCGTGAAATAATGGCTGGATGTGGAAAGATGATCCTTGGTTCAGATTCCCATACTCGTTATGGTGCGCTGGGCACTATGGGTATTGGCGAAGGTGGAGGAGAGCTAGTTAAGCAGTTGTTAGGTCATACCTATGATATTGCTTATCCAAAGATTATTGGTATAAAACTTACAGGTAAACCAAGAGCCGGAGTAGGTCCTATGGATGTGGCACTTGCGCTTGTGGCCGAGACATTCGCAAATGGGTTTAATAAAAACAACGTGCTTGAGTTTATGGGTGACGGCATAGGCAATCTGTCCATGGAGTATCGTATGGGCATTGACGTCATGACCACAGAGTCTGCAGCTTTAAGCTCAATATGGTGTACAGATGATAGAACAAGGAAATATCTGGAAGAGCATGGTCGCACTTATGACTATAAGGAGTTATGTCCTGAGACAGGTGCTTATTATGATAAATATATAATTATTGATTTGGATAAAGTAGAGCCGATGATCGCTCTGCCTTTCCACCCGTCTAATGCAATGCCTATACGTTTGTTTAAGGAGAATTGCGAGAGTGTGCTGCGTGAGATTGAGGAAGCCGGTAATAGAATTAAGGGGGAAACCGGTGAGCCTTTCAGCATCATGCAGCATTACAGAGACGGTGCCTTTTATCCAGATCAGGCTCTGGTATCTGGCTGCGCGGGCGGAATGTTTGAAAACATTGTTGCCATGGCGGATATTTTAAAAGCGGATGTGTTAGTAGACGAAAATCAAGAGCTAGAAAAAAGCATAAATAAAAATCTAGAAAAAGGCATAAATGAGGATCTGGATGAAAGTCAAAATAAAGATCTAAATACAGATTTTTATAAGAACATGATGCCTGAGCTCAGTCTCCATATAAATCCTGCGTCATTGCCTGTTATGGAAGATCTTATGACCCAGGGCATCGGGTCTGAGCTAGCGACTTTTGGAGTAACAATGCGACCATGTATTTGCGGTCCATGCTTTGGTGTTACTGATGCACCTGCAAATAATCAGTTATCAATCCGACATGTAACAAGGAACTATCCTAACCGTGAGGGCAGCAAACCAGGACAGGGTCAAATGGCAGCGGTATGTCTGATGGATGCCAGATCTGTAGCAGCGACAGTAAAAAATGGTGGCAGACTTACAGGCGCAGATGAGCTGACTGGTGTAGAGTATCGTTCTTTAAAACATCATTTTAATAAGAAAATATATGACAATAAGGTCCTGAATAATTATGGCCACGCAGATGAGACTGTGCAGCTTGTTAAAGGACCTAATATTACAGACTGGCCAGAGATGGCTCCATTAAAGGATAACATACTCCTCAAGGTAGCAGGATCTTATCATGGTTCTGTTACAACGGATGAGCTCATCCCATCTGGTGAGGTAAGCTCATACCGCTCTAATCCGGAAAAGATATCTGGATTTACCATGATTTCCAGGGATCCTGAGTATGTAAAGAGAGCCAAAGCAATAAGGGCTATCAGTGCAGAGCCTAACCTAAAAACTGATCATGATGATGCGCATGCTTTGACCTATGGTTCTATCATGATATCTGACAAGATTGGAGACGGATCAAGCAGAGAACAGGCGGCATCATGCCAGAAAGTATTGGGAGGATTTGCTAATCTGGCAAATGAATATTCAACTAAACGTTATCGCAGTAACCTGATCAACTGGGGACTTTTACCTCTCCGTACAGAGGAGAAACTTGAAATCCCTGTAGGTGCTTATGTTTATATCGGAGGCATCAGAGGGATACTGGAGAGCGGTGAAAGCAAGGTTGATGTTTGCATTCTTGATAAAGATGTAACTATAGAAGACAGTAATGATTTAAAGAATATAAGTAAGGATTATGTTGATAAACATACTGTGGAGATAATCCATGCTACTGTGGATAATCTAACTCATGAGGAAAGAAATATACTTCTTTCCGGAAGCCTCATAAACCACTACAGGAATTAAAGTGAATATTATATTTCTATCTACATATGTAAGTTGATTCATTTGTGAATAAGATTGTAAATGCAAGGATGAAATATAGAAATGCAAATGTATGAATGCAATACATGAAAGAGAATGTATGAATGAAATATAAGAGTGTGAATATAGGAATGGACTTTATGATTTCATAAGCCTTAATGAATTACCTGATTGCAAGATACAAAAACATGCGTTTTTTAGCTAAGATACGTCCCATATGTCCATAATGCATAAATAATGGCGTAAAACCAATATGGTTATGGCAGATATGCGAAAAAATAATAGAGACATGATTGACAAGTCCATAATATGAGTTTATTATAGTGGACATAGAGAAAAGGACACGGTTAATAAGTCCTAATACTCAAGACAAAAATCAGTTCGATCAGATGATTATATAGACGAGGAAATGTGGGGTAATTATCCGATATCAACGTTCTGACAGATAATAAAATGCAAAGGGGCAGGAGGCAATCTATGAGAGTAACAGATGACAAGGCAATGAAGACAGTAACATTCTTTAGAGGCGATGGTATCGGACCTGAGATTTCAGATTCAGTTTTTGCAATATTCCAGGCAGCTCATGCTCCTGTTAAATTTGACATTTATGATGTAGGTGAGGCAGAGTATAACAGACATGGCAAGCTTATACCGGACGAGGCATTCGCATCTTTTGAAAAGACAAAAGTGCTTTTAAAGAGTCCGATCACAACACCAGTTGGTAAGGGATTCCGTTCTCTCAATGTAACAATGAGAAAGAAGTATGATCTTTATGCTAACTTCCGTCCTGCCAAGTCTAACTCGGCAGTACCAACACCATTCCCAAATACTGACATTGTCACATTCCGTGAAAATACCGAAGACCTGTATGCGGGAGTTGAGGAAAAGATATCAGATGACGAGATGCACAGCATCAAGATCATCACAAGAGATAAGTCTGAGAGGATCTGCAGATCAGCATTTGATTTTGCAAGACAGAATGGACGTAAAAAGGTGACTTGCATCCATAAGGCTAATATCATGAAGCTTACAGATGGACTTTTCCTTCATGTATTCCAGGATGTTGCCAAGGATTATCCTGATATCGAGGCTAACGACATGATAGTTGATGCATGTTGCATGAATCTCGTACTTGATCCTACAAAGTTTGATGTTCTCGTTACAGAAAATCTCTATGGAGATATCATCACAGATCTCACATCTGGACTTATCGGCGGAGTTGGTCTTATGCCATCTGCAAATATTGGTACAGATATGGCTATGTTTGAGGCAGTACATGGTTCAGCACCTGATATCGCTGGCAAGAATATTGCCAATCCTACAGCATTCCTCTGGTCAGCATGTATGATGCTGGATCACCTTGGATTAAGTAACTATGGTGACCTCATCCGCACAGCTATTAAGAACGTTATGGATGCAGGAGTACACACAACAAAGGATATCGGCGGCAACGCTTCTACAACGGAGTACACAGATGCAGTGATCAAGGAGATCAAGGCTATCGTAGAGGCAGCTGCTTAATCAAAGTATTTTATAAAGCATATCTTGGAAAATTACATACTTATCAATCGGCAAGGGTACAGAACTCGGCCACAGTAACCAATGGGAAATGTAACATTAATCCAGACAACGAAAACGTAACTGAGACACAAAAGTAACAAGTCAGACGACAGATCAAAACTACTCTAGTAACGTAAACCAAAAGGCGTAAGCAATAGGGCAATCCTAAGCTTTACGCCTTTTTTGCTGTGATAATATGATATTAGTGTCATGAAGTCTATCTCCCACTTTTGTGCAAGCACACGTGGGAGAAGACTTATGACACTAATATCATATAAAAATAAAAGCAAACAATACCAAAAAATAAAGTTATTTTTTATAATTATAAAGATAATACTTAGATGGAGTAATTTTACAGGGATGAGAAACTTATTCATTAGGAATAATAAATACTATACAAATCTGGTACAGAGATCAGGAATAGTCATAATGATACTTATGATGATTTTTACTTTTTATGTGGATTTCAGAAGTTATAAGACTTACAGTAATGTCCTTATAAGCCAGGAGGAGACTCAGCTTTTGTAAATTGCCAGAATAGTCGGTGATAATCTCAACAATTATTTAAAGCAGGAAAGGGACAAAATCGATGTTACTTTTACAGAGGTACATGATGATTTGAAAGAGATTCATTCAAAAAATAAGTATCTGCTTGATGATAGTTACCCTCTTTATAGAGGATATGTTCTCCTGGATGGAAATCACAATATTATAGATATTATTACTACAGGAAGTAATGAGGCAGCCAATAGAAAGAGACTGGCAGCGGGTGCCAGACAGGTGACTCTAAACAAAAATTATAGAGCTGAGATTGTAGGTAAAAGTTTCTCTGAGGAAGAGGGTGAGTATACGCTCTTTATAAAGAAAACAGTATCGCTATCTGACAAATTATACACTGCAGTATATGGGGTGGATGTGAGTGAAATATACAATCGTATTATTAAGCCTGTGCAGATAAAGGGCGCTGGTTATATCTATGTAAGAGATGCTGATAATACTATCATCATGCATCCCCGGGAAGAGGAGATAGGAACTGTTGGTTTCCACACGATCTATGAAAACACTACAGGTGATGCAACTGCCTTTGATGATATGTTCAGATGGTCAAGTTATCAGAAGCAGTCGGCTGAGGGCTCTGATGTTGTCAGCATGTACAGTGTAAAAAAAGACCAATTGGTTTGGGAACCTATGATAGGGGCTTTTACCAAACTGTATATACAAAATGAAGAGTGGACCGTTACCGCAATACTGCCTATGAGCGTGTTGTCTGAGCCATTAAATCAGTTTATATCCATTTTCCTGATAATTACGCTGATCGTATTTATACTGGCTATTTTGGGTACAGCTGTATTTATGAATATAGTTAAGCAAAAAGAGGAGATTAACTACCTCAGAGAAATCAATAATGGTATGGAGATGATTCAGAAGCAGAGTGACGAGATAAGAAATTATCAGAGGGTCCAGTCACTGGGTATGATGTCTAGTCATATTGCTCATGAGTTTAATAATTTCCTGACTCCTGTAATGGTATATGTGGATCTTTTAGAGGCGGACCCGGATATTTCTGATGAAAATCACGAGTTACTTAAGGAAATGTCATCATCCCTTGATAATGCGAAACAGCTTTCCAGAGATCTGCTTACTTTTGCGAGACAAGACACAGGTGCCAAGCTTACAGATATTAATCTTAGGGATGAGACGGAAAAGGCTGTCAATATCATAAAACATCTTACGCCGCATAAGATAAAATTTGAGAGCAATATTACAGCTCAAGACATTCACCTGTATGGCAGGAGCGGAAATATAGAGCATATCCTGCTTAATCTGTCTAAGAATGCTTACGACGCTATGGAAAACGCTGAGACGAGGGTTCTCAGGATAGATTTAACAACTGAGGGGGAGGAGGCTGTACTGTCAGTTTCTGATACTGGCTGTGGTATACCTGACGAGACTATTGAACGTATCTTTGAGCCGTTTTATACAACAAAGGGCAGCAGACAGGGGACTGGTCTTGGGCTCTCTGTTGTCAAGAATATAGTCAACTCAATGGGTGGACGGCTGGAAGTAAAAAGCAGTGATAAGGGAACAAAATTTATCATACACTTCCCTGTTACACAGGAGGCTGTTGAGGGCAAGGCAAGCAGGATCGGAAGCATTAAGCGTATTGCGGTTATATATAATAAGCGTATAGATGTAAAACGTATTGATGAGATATTTAAAGGCAGTAATTACAGAGTAGAGTATTATGATCATCCTGCCGCTGTCATATCACTTGTTCAAAAGAAAAAGGATTACTTTGGCATGATCATTTCATCCTATCATTTGCCGCTTATGAATGGTGTGGAGACCTTTAAAATAATACGAAGGCTAAATCCTGAGGTTAGACTCATACTGGCATCGGATGAAAAGATAACAGAGTTTGAGTGGTATCTAAATAATGGATATTTTGACAGGTTCATTACTATCGGGGATCTGTATAAGGAGCTTCATTACTTTATAGGAGTGGATCATATCCCGTATTTTCCTGTGCCAAATGGTGAATGATTATATATGGATGATGGGATATAAAGATGTGATTTATAAAACAAAAGATTGATTGATCAGAATAGTATAAGACTTTTATGAATGCGATTATGACAAAACTGTCATTGTTAATTGTGACGGATTTGTTGTCTTTTCTCCTTTCGAAATATACAATGTGAACATAGGTTAAAGAACGAAAGGAGAAGTTCTATTATGAAAAAATCATTTTTAGGTTCAATTGCTGTAATCACAGCAATGTCAATGGCTGTTCTCGCTGGTTGCGGTTCATCCTCAGCTTCAAAAGGTGCAGCAGAAGCACCTAAGGAGACAAAGGCAGCAGAGGCTGCAGCAGACGCAGGTGCTGCTGATGCCGGAGCAGCAGATGCAGGTGATTGGACCTGGGAGCGTAACATCGAGATTATCTGTCCTTGGGGTACAGGTGGTGGAGCTGATACAACACTTAGAACATTCGCTACAGCTCTTGAAGAGGAGATCGGAGTTAAGGTAGTTGTTAACAACAAGTCAGGTGCAGGCGGAGTTACTGGTGTACAGTTTGCAGCATCACAGCCAGCAGATGGATATACATATCTTCTCTGCACACAGTCTCCAATGCTTGCTCAGATCACAGGAGCGACAGACTTTGATGTATATGGTTCAATCAAGCCACTTTGCCAGCTTGTACACGATGTAAACGTATTTGTAGCTGGTAAGAACGAGCCTTATAACAACATGGAAGAGCTCAAGGAGTACCTTAAGGCAAATCCTGGTTCTGTAAAGTGCGGTGTTATGACTATTACAGGTCTTGATGCAGCTTGTGTACAGGGTGCATTTGAGGGTGAGGTTGAGGCTGTAGCTTATACAGAGGGTTCACAGCTCAATGCTGATATCGTTGGTGGACACATCAATCTTGGTTGTGAGGGACCTGCAGAGGTTTCAGCAATGGTTGAGTCTGGCGACATGAAAGTTATCGGTGCATGTACAGATCAGCATCTTACACTCGCTGGTTGGGAGGATGTTCAGACAACAGCTGATATCCAGAACGAGACAACATATGGACCAGCTCGTGGTATCTTCTATCTTCCAGGAACACCTGATGCAGCACTTAAGGCATTTGAGGCAGCAGCTGAGAAGGCTGTAGCATCTGATACATTCCAGGAGTTCTGTAAGCAGCAGGGCCTTGACCAGAGACAGGGATGGCTCAATACAGCTGACTACCAGGCAGCATGGGATGCAGATTATGAGGATCTTAATGGTCTTTTCGGAACTAAGTAATCTTATCTAGAGTAAACATTATTTAAGGTATTGTCGGGGGAACAATCTTAATTGTTTCCCCGATTTTAAAAAAGGGGGATATGTTTTGGACATTTTATTTTCCGTATTTTTAATCGTTGCCGGAATAGGATTGTTTGCCATGGTTGGAGCAGATCCTGCAGCTGCAGCTTCTGAGACAGAGCTTGGTGCAGCATTCTGGCCACAGATCATACTCGGACTTATGATCATTCTTTCTGTTGTTAATATGGTTACAGCTATTAAAAAGATGAAGGCTGACGGCAAGTCAATTACAACAGACATTGATGTTGTTGGATTTTTCAAGAGCAGACTTTTTATGGGTATGGTTCTTGTTGCTATATTGGCACTTATTCTTCCTGTGATTGGATTTATTCCATCATGTATTCTTTTCCTCATTGCATATGGCATCCTTCTCAAGGCGCCAAATGTACCTAAGCTTGCTATCGCAGCAGTTCTGATTACAGTTGTTATCTACATTCTGTTCCAGGGAGCTCTTGATATCATGCTTCCAAGAGGTACTGGTTTCTTCCGTGAATTCGCACTTGCAATAGAGACAGCATTACCATTCTAAAAGGAGGAGTAAAAGGACATGTTTGATTTATTAATAACTGGTTTTTCAATTGTGTTTGTGCCTTCAACCTTCCTTTTTATCGTAGGTGGTACAATCATTGGTGTTATCTTTGGTGCAATGCCTGGTGTATCTGCATCTATGGCAGTAGCTCTTGCACTTCCATTTGCTTATGCGATGAAGCCTATCATAGCTATTGCATTCCTTGTATCTGTTTATTGTGCATCTATCACCGGTGGTGGAATTACAGCTATCCTGTTCAAGATTCCTGGAACACCTTCATCTGCACCAACAACCTTTGATGGCTATCCAATGGCTCAGAGGGGTGAGGCAGGTAAGGCACTTGGATTCTCACTTGTAGCTTCTGCATTTGGTGGACTTGTTGCTGCATTTGCTATGGCACTTATTTCTCCACAGCTTGCAGCAGTTGCTCTTAAGTTTGGTCCTTCAGAGCTTTTTGCAGTATCATTCCTTGGTCTTTCAGTTCTTTCTTGTCTTGATAGTGATAACATTGTTAAGACACTTATTTCCGGATGTATCGGACTTTTCCTTGCAACAATTGGTATGGACCCAATGCTTGGTATTGCTCGTTTTACATTTGGTAGTGCAACACTTCTTTCAGGCATTGAGATGATCCCTGTTATGATCGGTCTCTTTGCTGTAACTGAGGTTCTTAAACAGACAAATAAGCAGAAAAAGATTGATGTTGAGAAAGATTCTACATCAAAGGGTGGCAGCACATCAGCACAGCTTCCTTCATTTAAAGAGCTTTGGGCTACAAAGTGGACAATGATCCGCGCATCTGTTCTTGGTACAGTAGTAGGTATCCTTCCTGGTGCCGGTGCTACAATTGCTTCTTTCCTTGCATATGCAATCGAGAAGAAGGTCTCAAAGCATCCTGAGCTCCTTGGTACAGGTATTCCAGATGGTATCGTTGCATCTGAGGCAGCAAACAATGGTGCTACAGGTGGCGCCATGGTTCCGCTTCTTTCACTTGGTATTCCAGGTGGTAACGCCGCAGCTATCATGATGACAGCTCTTGTTATCCAGGGCGTACAGGTTGGACCACTCCTTATCAAGCAGCAGCCAGAGTATCTTGCATCTGTTTTTGCATCAATGTTTGTAACAAACATTGTCATGGTTATCGTTTCCATGGGTATTGCAAGAGTATTTGCCAAGATCCTTTCAGTTCCATATTCTATCCTTGGACCTGTTATCGTAATGCTTGCAACAATCGGTGCCTATGCTACAAACAATAACACTGGTGACGTTGTCCTCATGGTAGTAGCAGGTATCATAGGTTACCTCTTCTCTAAGCTTAAATATAACTCTGCAGCACTTGTTCTTGGCCTTGTACTTGGACAGATGTGTGAGTCCAATTTCCGTAGAGCATATACACTTAAGAATGGAAGTATCACTGGTATATTCACATCACCTATTACATTTGTAATTGTATTTGCATGTGTGATCATGCTTGTATATCCATTTGTTAAGCCACTTATCTCAAAGAAGAAGGCAGCATAAAAATTTCATAATAGAAACTGTTGATATAGGCTCCCGCTTTATGGCGGGGGTCCTTTTTGTTACAGAAAACTAGCAGTAATAGTAAATGCAATGTATAATAAATTAATATTTAGTATATAAATGTAATTTTTGATATTTAACTGTTATTTGTTAATTATATATATTTGCTTTACAGGAGTTTTAGATGGCAAACGAAAACATACTTGTAGTTGATGATGAAATAGCAATACGTATGGCGATACGTACCGCATTACGTCGAGAGGGTATGCGAGTAACAGAAGCACCAGATGGTAAAGAAGCTTTGGAGCTTTTACATGATCAAAAGTTTAGTCTTGTTATACTGGATGTAATGATGACCAATGTCGGTGGATATGAGGTGTTGCAGCATATGAGATCTGCCAATGATATGACACCGGTACTCATGTTGTCTGGCAAGTCAGATGAAAATGATCAGATGATGGGTCTTTTGTATGGAGCGGACAGCTATATAACAAAACCATTTCATACCGCTCTTCTTATACAAAATGTTAAGGCACTTATAAGGCGCTCCCAGATATATGCCAATGCCAACACCGACCAGATAAGCTCGGGACCTTTCAGCGTTGATACCTTGAAGATGGAGTGTCAGAAAAATGGTGAGAGACTCGACTTTACCGGCAGAGAAACCATGCTTTTCAGATTCCTCATGGAGCATCCGGGAGAGGTATTTACAAAAGAGCAGTTGTATAGACAGATATGGGACGACAGTGGCGCTGTTGTGGATGAGAATACAGTTACTGTATATGTAAAGCGTATCCGCAGTAAGATTGAGGAGGATCCTAAAAATCCTGTATATTTAAAAACTGTTCGTGGCGTGGGATATAGATTTGATCAGTGATTTTTTTGACTGTTATAGTTACGATAAAACGTAGTGTTAGCTGATTTAATTAAAATACTTAATATGATAAGTTGTGAAATGTCATGATTCATAAATATCAGGATCTGTGTGGTATTGTGAGCTATGTAATTTCATTAGTCAAATAGTACATTGTGTATAGTCGTTGATAATTGTGAGGGAATTATGTTAAACGTCATCATTGTGCTTGCCATATCAGTAGCTATTTTTCTGGGATATAAGACTAAGATAAATACCGGACTTTTTTACAATGTTGCAGCAGTTAATGGAACATTGAAAAGGTATCTGATTCATTATTGTATTCCTGTCGTAAGTTTCCGGGTTTGTTGCCATTTGCCCTGCTTACAGTCGCTATAATACTTTCTGTTATGGGTGCCACTTATTTTACAGTAATAGCATTTCTTGCTCCTATAACAATAGTAATTTGTGAGGAATCACGGATGGATAAACTTACAGGAGCGATAGTTATAAATTGTGGCGCAATTTGCGGAGGTAATTTTCCAACATCCAATTTTGGGGTGGTTTTTCGTGGACTTGCAAATATCTATGATCATATAGGGATATGCCGAGTCAGAAATACACATAGAAACAGGTTATGTCAGTCATAGACAAAAATGTATAAGACATATCTGCAATAATAGGTTATACCTATATTATCCATATACTTAGAAGTATTTTACTATTGTACAGCATTGTTTTAATATGGGTACATAGATAGATGTAATCAAAACGACGATGTTGATGAGAGAGTATTTATAATGGAAAAAGGGTATCGTACTTATAGCTCATCGCATAGCTTTTGGGTTATCTATGAGATTTTAAGTTGAGTTAATTATTGCCCACTGGCAGGGCACATTAAAGGAGGTTATTTATGGTCAAGCTTCATGATGGCGGTGTTTATCTGGTTCACGGAACAGAACTTGTTCCTGAGGCAGAGGCAGCTAAGGTTGAGCAGCTTACTGGCAAGGCTGCAGACAAGGCAGAGGCAAAAAAGGGAACAATTGCATATGGTATTATGAAATCTCATAATACAAACGATAACATGGACGATCTCAAGATCAAGTTCGATGCCATGGTATCACATGATATCACATACGTTGGTATCATACAGACTGCTAGAGCATCAGGTATGGAAAAGTTCCCATTACCATATGTACTTACAGGTTGTCACAATTCACTTTGTGCAGTAGGCGGAACAATCAATGATGATGATCATTACTTTGGACTTTCAGCTGCCAAAAAGTATGGCGGAATTTATGTTCCACCTCATGTAGCTGTTTGTCATCAGTTCATGCGTGAGAGATTTGCAGGCGGTGGAAAGATGATCCTCGGATCTGACTCTCATACACGTTATGGAGCTTTAGGAACCATGGCTATCGGTGAGGGAGGCGGAGAGCTTTCAAAGCAGCTTCTCCAGCAGACCTATGATGTTGCTTATCCTGGCGTTGTATGTATCTACCTTACAGGTAAGCCACAGCCATTTGTAGGGCCTCATGATATAGCTCTTGCAATCGAGAGAGCAGTATTTAAAAACGGCTATGTTAAGAACAAGGTAATGGAGTTTGTAGGACCTGGTGTATCATCCATGACTACTGATTACAGAAATGGTGTTGATGTTATGACAACTGAGACTACCTGCCTCTCATCTGTATGGAGAACAGATGATGATACTAAGGCATTCCTTACAAAGCACGGCCGTGGAGATGAGTTCAAGCAGCTCGATCCAGCAGATGTAACTTACTATGACGGATGTGTAGAGGTGGATCTTTCAGAGGTCAGACCTATGATCGCACTACCATTCCATCCATCCAATGCTTACGAGATCAGTGAGTTATATGCCAACCTCGAGGATATCCTCCGTGAGACAGAAAAAGAGGCAGATAAGGTTGCAGAGGGCAGAGCTCACTTTACACTCCTTGACAAGGTAACAAAGGATCATAAGCTTCAGGTACAGCAGGGTGTTATCGCAGGTTGTGCCGGCGGTAACTATACAAACGTTGTTGAGGCTGCACATGCACTCAAGGACAAGAATATCGGTGATGGTGAGTTCTATCTCAGCGTATATCCTTCATCACAGCCTGTATATACAGACCTCGATCGTAAGGGACTTCTTGCAGACCTTATGGATGCCGGTGCTATCATTCGTTCAGCATTCTGCGGACCTTGCTTCGGTGCCGGAGATACACCTGCCAACAATGCATTATCAATCCGTCATACAACACGTAACTTCCCTAACCGTGAGGGATCAAAGCCAGGTAACAACCAGATGTCAGCAGTATGTCTTATGGACGCACGTTCTATTGCTGCTACAGCTGCTAACAAGGGTTTGCTTACATCAGCAGAGGAGCTTGATTGCTGGGGCGATATCCCTGAGTACAACTATGATGACAAGGCATACAGAAGCAGACTGTATCAGGGCTATGGCAAGGAGGATCTTGAGCTTCCATTACGTTTCGGACCTAATATCAAGGACTGGCCAGAGCAGGAGGCTATGACAGACAATATCCTCCTCAAGGTAGCATCCAAGATACTTGATCCAGTAACTACAACTGATGAGCTTATACCATCTGGTGAGACATCATCCTACAGATCAAATCCACTTGGACTCGCAGAGTTCACTCTTTCAAGAAGAGATCCTGAGTATGTTGGCCGTGCAAAGGCAGTAAGAGATATCGAGGATCAGCGTAAGAAGGGTACTGTTGCTGATGAAGTTGCTGAGGCATTTAAGGTTATCAATACAATCCCAGGTCAGGAGAGTGTCAAGGCTGCTGACGTAGAGATCGGTTCAACAATCTACGCTAACAAGCCAGGTGATGGTTCAGCTCGTGAGCAGGCAGCATCATGTCAGAGAGTACTTGGAGCACTTGCCAACATTACACAGGAGTATGCTACCAAGAGATATAGATCCAACTGTATGAACTGGGGTATGGTTCCATTCCATCTTAAGGGAGAGCCTGACAAGTTTGAGATTGGTGATTTTATCTATGTTCCTGGTATCAAAAAGGCATTACAGGATAACAAGCTTGATGATATCAAGGCTTATGTAATTAAGGATGGTAAGGCAACACAGATTGATCTCTATGTACTTCCTATGACACCAAATGAGCGTCAGATCGTTCAGGACGGATGTCTCATCAACTTTAACAAGTTTGGACATGCCAAGGATTTTGCATAAATGATTTTGGCAGCGCTGATGTAAATACCTTATGATCAGATATTTATGTATTGCAGAGACGTTAACACATATTAATAAAATAAATATGTTTATATGATTTAGCAGGACGGCCTTTTGGCTGTCCTGCTTTATTGCTATCACAGGGCCTGAATGAATTTGCCGGCTAAAGCCCGCGCTATGAGTACAGGTCCGCAGGTTCACAGAGTCGCCTGTTGGCTCGCGGATCTCACAGGAGAGCATTGCGGGATTGCATCTTTCCTACTCAAATTAAGGTAATATTAACTATTTAAAAAATTTATACCCCTTACTATTAAAAAACGAGAATAAAATTTACTTTTTTATTTTTTGATTGATAAAAAAGCGTTTTCAGAGAGATTTTGATAGGGAAAACCTATAATTGTCATAATATTATAACTATTTTACTATATGCGGCATCTGGTTTATTATGGAAATACCACAATTAAAAAGTTTAAATTCTCAATTTGCTAGGATATAATTGCTAGTAGTTGAGGCGTGATGTCAAAACGCCACGTGATAATCAGCAGTCTTATTGATTCACTTAAATGTGATAAATAAATTGCTGTGAAATAACTTAAAGTAACAATTGTTTAAGCGGGATCAAGGTAAAGGTCCTGTATCCAAGGAGGAAACTATGGAAATTAAGAAACCTGCTGTAGCGGGCACTATGGAATCCAGTGACTGCCAGGTTACTGTTGAGCCTGGAGAGGGAAAGATTGATTTCACTCTGGACTCTGCAGTCGCTCATCAGTTCGGAAATCAGATCCGCAAGGTAACACTCGAGACATTAGCTAATCTTGGCGTTGATAATGTAAAGATTTCTATCGTTGATAAGGGAGCTCTTGATTGCACTATCAAGGCACGTATCGAGGGAGCAGTTTATCGTTCAGTAGACCAGTACAAAGATTTACCATGGGGAGGTGCAATCAGATGATTGAGAATCCTAACAAGAAAAGATTAAGAAGATCCATGATGTTCCTGAATGCGCAGAAGCCATCACTTATCAAGGATCCATATATTTACAAGATTGACTCTCTCATGCTTGATCTTGAGGATGCAGTTGCTGTTACAGCAAAGGATACAGCAAGATTTTCTCTTTACCATGCACTTAAGACAATTGATTACAGAGGATCAGAGCGTGTAGTTCGTATTAACGGACTTGATACAGATCTTTGGGAGGAGGATATCCGTGTTTGTGTAGCCGGTGGTGCTGACGTTATCCGTATCCCTAAGACAGAGGATGCCGCAATGGTTCATGCCGTTGAGGAAAAGATTGTTGCAGCTGAGGAGGAGTTTGATCGTGAGCCTGGTTCAACACTCATTATGTCTGCTCTTGAGTCAGCTAAGGGCGTTATGAACGCTTATGAGGTATGTACAGCTTCAGATCGTATGATCGGTGTTGCTCTTTCTGGTGGAGACTATACAAAGGATCTTCAGACACGTATCACTGGTACAGGTGTAGAGCTTATGGGAGCTCGTCAGCATATGATTATCGCAGCACGTGCTGCTGGTGTACAGTGCTTCGATACAGTATGGACAAATCTTGATGATATGGATGGATTCCGTAAGGATGTTCAGACAATTCACGATATGGGATTTGATGGTAAGTCATGTATCAACCCTCGTCAGATCGACATAGTTCATGAGATCTATACTCCTACTCAGAAGGAAATCATTTTTGCTGAGAAGGTTATCAAGGAGATCGATGACAAGAAGGCTAAGGGCATTGGTGTATTTACTGTTGATGGAAAGATGATCGATATCGCTTTCTATGATGGTGCAAAGAGAAACATCATGCTTGCAAAGGCTGCCGGAGTATATAAGGGGGATCTGTAATTATGATTAATGCAGTTGGTAGAGACATACCTGAGGAGATCTTAAAAGCTACAGGTAAGGAAGTTTTCCAGGGTACTCATCACTTCGACGGTTTTGAGTATCAGACAGCTTCACATAAAGTAAAGTGCGTAATTAATTCTAACGGAACAAAGCTCGTTGAGAGTATTCATGATGTTCTCGTAAAGTGCGGAATCAAGGATGGTATGACACTTTCATTCCACCATCACTTCCGTAATGGTGACAAGGTTCTTAACATGGTTATGGAAGAGGTTCATAACATGGGTATCAAGAACATCACCATCTGTGCTTCATCACTTGGAAGCCAGAACAACCCAATCGTTTACATGATTGAGGATGGAACTATCACTAACATCCAGTCATCTGGTGTTCGTGGTGAGATCGGTAAGGCTATTTCTGAGGGTAAGCTCCAGGGTCTTGCTATCATGCGTTCACACGGTGCTCGTGCAAGAGCTATCGAGAGCGGCGAGACACATATCGATATCGCATTCATCGGTGCTCCTACAGCAGATGAGTACGGCAACCTTAACGCTAACGGCGGTAAGGCAGACTGCGGTGTTCTTTCATACTCAGCAGTAGATGCTATGTATGCAGACCGCGTAGTTGCTATTACAGATACACTTGTACCATTCCCAAATCTTCCTGCACAGATCACACAGACATATGTAGATTATGTTGTTAAGGTAGACGAGATTGGTGATCCTACAAAGATCGCTACAGGTGCTGCAAAGCCTACAACTGACCAGAGAAAGCTTCTCATGGCTAAGTATTGTACAGATTTCGTAGTTGCTACTCCATACTTCAAGGAGGGATTCTCATATCAGACAGGTGTTGGTGGAGCTTCTATCGCTTCGACAAAGTATCTTGCAGAGATTATGAGAGAGAAGAACATCCACATGTCATTTGGTGTTGGTGGTATCGCTAAGCCAATGTGTGATCTTCTTGACGAGGGTCTTATCAAGACTCTTGTTGATACTCAGGATTTCGATCAGGATGCTATCAAGTCTGTTGCAACAAATCCAAATCATCACTACATCACAGCTAGTGAGTATGCAGATCCATTTAACAAGGGTGCTTATGTTAACAAGCTTGATTTCGTTATCCTTGCTGCACTTGAGGTTGATACACACTTTAACTGTAACGTAGTAGTAGGTTCTGATGGCGTTATCACAGGTGCTCAGGGTGGACATCCTGATACAGCTGCCGGTGCAAAGTGCACTATCGTTATCGCACCTATCATGCAGGGTAGGATTCCTACAATCTGCACAGATTGTACAACAGTTACTACGCCTGGTGAGGATGTTGACGTTGTTGTTACTGATTACGGTATCGCAATCAATCCTAAGAGACAGGATCTTATCGATGCAACAAAGGATAAGGGACTTCCTATCAAGACAATTGAGGAGCTTAGAGATATTGCTTACAGCATCACAGGTGAGCCAGAGAAGGTTCAGTTCGGTGATCGTATAGTTGGTATTATCGAGGGACGTGATGGTACAATCATGGACGTTGTTCGTGAGATTAAGCCATTTGAGTTCAAAAACTGATAGTTTAGATAGTATTCTCAATATAATTTCTAGATAAATAAAAAGATATATGGCGTTGTGATCGATCAGGGGGATAAGTCACAACGCCTTTTCTTTATGTTTAATTTCTATATGCTTAAATAACTATTAGATATTTTGGGTGAGAGCTATAAACATGTTATAATTTTTTTGCTTATATAGGGGGATATAAGCCCCGGGCAAAAAGTCGTTTTATACGATACGTTTTTTGGAAGATATTTATGACTGATAATTTTTATTTTGCAGAGGGGCGTCCTTTCGCTGGGAGAGAGCTTGACAGGCTTAAAGCATTCTTAAAGGACAGAGGCCTCGATTATGATGATAAAATCACATATACTGCATGTATTATTGATGAGAACACTGGAGATATTGCAGCGACGGGGTCAATGAGTGGCATTATACTTAAATGTGTGGCAGTATCTCAAAACTATCATGGCCAGGGCCTTTTAAATGATCTTATGTCCAGGTTGTATGAGACCATGTACAACAAAGGGAGCGTTCATTTTGTTGGTTTTACAAAGCCGGACAATCTTGGAGTATTTTCACATATGGGACTTTATCCTGTGGTATCCACAGAACATATAGTGTTTCTGGAAAATCGTAAGGATGAGTTTAAGAAGTATCTGTCAAAACTTAGAGAAAGATCTGTAAAGGGTGGTGACATGAGTGTTGGCAACGATACAGGTGCAGGAGTTGACCTGTCAGATGATGCCGGTGATAAGGCAGGTACCAGATTGTATATTGAGGAGATGGACAAATGTAAGGAGGCGGGCTCACCTGATCAGGTAAGCTTTCCTGGATATCTCATACCTCCGGAGCAGATGCCAACATACTTTATAAAGGATAAGGATAAGGCTTTACAGTACAGGCAAGAGGTCTTTGATAGAGTGAAATATGAGATTCAAAGGGCTATAGGTATCTGTGACTGATCCTTTGCAAAAGTGATCATTTTACATTGACGTAATTTAATATATTTTTGTAGCTGAGATCATGAAAAAGTTTAGAAGAGCAAGGGTTTTAATGTTTTTTGGCTGGTATTTTAGAAGCATAGAAGTAGCATTTTAAATAAGTTTGAAGTCAGGATTTCAAGCTAGTTTGAAGCTGAGATTTTAAATGAGTTTGAAGTTGGAATTTTAAATGAGTTTGAAGCTGAGATTTTAAGTGAATTTGGAGTTTGTATTTTAATGAGTGATGGAATTGATTTAAATCATGAGGTGACTGTGCCGGAGATGCTTATGGCAAGGGACCATAGAGTTGATATGCAGAGAGGACTCATAGAAACATTTGGTGACCCTGTAGTCTGCTTTATGCTTAATATACCTGGACCACATAAAGTGGGTGAGGATTTTTTATGGGCCTTTGATAGGGGCTTGAGCAGCATAAAAGAGACATTCGGAGCACATGATATGACTATAAACAAAGAGATACGTGAGGAGGCAGTTACAGGATATATTTATTATGCCTCAGTCCATAGTGATGCTATCGACCTGAAAAAGGTCATGTGCGAGATAGAGGAGGCAGACAGGATCGGACGTATCTTTGATATAGATGTACTGCGTACTGACGGCAGTAAGGTGAGCCGTGAGGAGTTTGATATGGGACCAAGGAAATGTCTCATGTGTGAGTTGGAGGCACATATCTGTGCTAGAAATCGTTCTCATACTGTTAAAGAGATTGTAGAGGAGATACACAGGATCATTGAGGATGCCAGAAGGACTGTTTGATTTTAGGGTTTTGACTCTATAGATATGTTAGGCACGAATCACAGACGACAGGGTAATGGAGACTTGAGGGTTTGACTCTGGTGTTGTCTAAGTCATTTTTATATCGATGGTTAGATATCGAGGGATAGGCCTGATATATATTTTAAATACAAGATTTAAAGGATATTTTATTGATGCAGTTTGTAGACACAAAGAAAGTGCATAACCGTGATGAGCTTGTAGAAATCGTCGGCTGGCATGTGCGTAATGCGCTTTTAGGAGAGGTTTATGCTACACCTAAGCCGGGTCTTGTGGATAGACGGGATACCGGTGCACATAGTGATATGACTTATGAAACTTTTCTTGCAAGTACAGAGGCTATTACACCGTATCTGGTAAAGATGTTTGAGTATGGACTTGATTATGTGGACACTCCCGGCGTCCAGGATGATCATACCAGTGAGGAGAGAGCGTTCTTAGGCATTCGCAGTATTGGTGTTGAGGCTGAGAGAGCTATGAATGCTGCTACCGGTCATGTCAACACTCATAAGGGTATGATATTTACTATGGGGATAATACTTGCAGCAGCGGGACTCATCATTAGCCGTAAGAGGGATGAGCAGCTCTTTAATATAGATGAGATCCTCAATATGGGGCGAACTATGACAGCCAGGATCCTGGAGCAGGATTTTGTTGAGATGAATAAGAGGGAGCCTGTTTCTCATGGTGAGCTGCTTTATCATAAGTATGGTGAGAGAGGTATACGCGGTCAGGCTATAGATGGATTTCCTATTATCAGGACCATGGGTATACCTGCCATGAGGAGATATCTCTCTATTAAAGATGATACTGCCCTGAGAGCTGAGATAGAGGAGAGAGGTACACTGCGTACAGATCTTTTGGACACAGAGGGGAGTATGCGTAATGAGCATTTTGAGAATGCTGTTAACATAAGTACACTGATTTCCATTATGTCAAGACTTGACGATACTAATGTCCTCACCAGGAGCTCCTATGAGGATATGAAGTGGCTGCAGTCGGAGAGCGCAAGGATCGAGAGACTTGGGGCATGCTTTAGTCTGGAGGGAGTGGCTCTCATAGAGGGGCTTAATAAAAAATGTATAGAAAAGAATATCAGCCCTGGAGGAGCCGCTGATATTCTGGCGGTTACGATATTACTTTTGAAGTTGGAAGGGGTTAAATATGTATGAGTGTCCAAGCTGCGGAGGAGATCTGCGCTTTGATATACCATCACAGATGCTCAAGTGCGAGCATTGCGACAGTGTCTTTGATTCGTACGCTGTAAATAAGGAGCAGGATGCTGAGGAGAGAGTCATCACTAAGGATGCTTCTGAGTTTAGGGATAGTGAGGCTGTTGTTGGAAGTGATGGTGCGGCCGCTGCATCTGGTATTGGGGAGAATGCAATCAATACTGGTGATGAGCCTGTCAAAAACGGTGTATCTGTCAGTAGCGATGCATCTGAGAGCGATACAGAGACTAAAAAGGCAGATGAGTTTCAGGTCACGATTTTTACCTGTGCGAGCTGTGGAGCAGAGATCTCCAGTACCAATCTGTCTGCTGCAGGATTTTGCAGTTATTGTGGACAACCGGCAGTGTTTTCCTCCAGAGTCACAAAGGAGCGCCGTCCGGAAAAGATCATCCCATTTAAGATTGATAAGTCTACATGTAAAGACAGGTTTATAAAACGCATGAAGGGAGCTCTTTATGCACCTAAGGAGCTGACAGATCCGGATGCGTTGTCCAATTTTGTGGGCATTTACATGCCTTATTGGATATATGATTTTACCGTGGGGCCAAGGGTTGTAGTACCTGTACAAAGGTCTAAACGAAATGGTAATTATATATACACAGACAAGTATGATCTTGATATAGATATGTCTGGTGAGTTTGTGGGCATGGCATTTGATGCGTCAAGCTCCTTTAGTGATCATATTGCTGAGGTGATAGCTCCATACGATGCCAAGGATATGATAGATTTTACCCCATCATTTTTGTGCGGATTCTATGCGGATATATCTGATGTTCCGTCAGAAACATATCAGGATGATGCAGAGGCGGCTGTAATTAATTACAGCTATCAGCAGATAGATGATGTATGCAGGAAAAAGAACTTTGAGAGAAGCGGTCATAATGTAAACCAATTTAATGCCAAGACCGTGACCAATCTTCAGTATGCAGGAGAGAAAGAGGCTATGCTTCCGGTATGGTTTCTGACTTATAGAAAGGATGAGCGAGTATGCTATTCTGTTGTTAATGGTGTAACAGGCAAGATATCATCGGATATTCCGGTTGATTATAAAAAGTTTGCAATAGCCACCTTTTTCATCGCAATACCTATATTCCTCATGCTAAACCTGCAGTTTACAATACCGGCCAAGGCGACACTGATCATCTCTATGATACTGAATCTCATAGTACTTATTTTATATATCACTGAGCTTTCTCATCTTGATACAAAAGACAGTCTATCGGAGGATCAGGGATATGCAGCAGTCAGAGCCAAAGGAAAGCTTGGGAGTGGTGACAAGGTCCAGTCCAATGCATTCAAAAGCTTAGGCAATAAACTGGCACCAAAAGAAAAGGGCGGCGGTTGTGTCAGTGTCATTGCAGTTGTTATGGCAGCTTATTGGTGCATTGAGGTGGCTTTAGGGGCCATTTACGTTGTGATTGAGTATTGGCCTGTGATTGTTTTTGGACTTATCGTGGCACTTATCTGGTTTGGCGTAGTCACTCTGAAAGACCGGATAAAAAAGGAAAACGCAGATGCTAAAAAGGCCGGTGGAAAGAAAAATAAAGTTAAGCGTAATAGAGCTTACGGATATTATGAGCTGATTGGTATAGTGATGGGTTTTATCGTCACTGGTGCAGTACTTATGTGGAGTCCTATAGACGACATTATTTATTATGGCGCCAGCACCTTGGCCTTTGCCGGTATTGTCATAACGATTTCTGGTATGATCAGGAAATATAATATCCTGTCGACTCATCCGATTCCTGAGTATTTTGACAGAAACGGAGGTAATGTTCATGCATAAAAGTAAAGATACCACCTTTTTGAGAATGTTACTGGCGGGAGTTACTCTCGGAAGCCTGAGAAAATATTTTAAAGCCAACAGATCGAGGATGAGAGATAATCCGGTATCAAGATTTCTAAGAGTCATACTAGGTGTGCTGATCGCTATTTTTATATTTGCATCAGAGACATTGGCAGCTGATGACTCGGATTTATACCTTGATAAAATAGCTTATGATGAGAGCTGCGTAAAATATACAAATCCTGATACAGGTTATGTGGTTTATATTGATGATGAGGCGGGACTCCTGACTGAGGAAGATAAGGAGGAGCTCACTTTAGCAATGCAGGATATCACTCATTATGGTAATGCTGCATTTGTGAGCAGTGAAAGAGGCCACTATAACAGTACTGCATATTTCACTGAAGATTGGTACCAGGAGCTGTTTATGTGGGACAGCGGCACCATGTTCATGATAGATATGGATAATCGTGAGATTTTCATACATAGTGACGGTGCTGTTTATAAAATTGTGGACAATGGACATGCACTTACTATTACGGACAATGCTTACAAGCTGGCAAGTAAGGGGGATTATTATGGTTGCGCAGACCTTGTGTTTGGGCAGGAGCTGAGAGTACTTCAGGGTGAGAGGATAGCTCAACCTATGAAGTACACCAGTAATGCAGTGCTTGCAATATTACTTGCAATGCTTGTAAATTTCGGCCTGCTGATACTTTCCCGCAGATCCTATAGCAAGGAAATCAGCAGTAATGAGCTTTTACGACATGCATTAAATACATTTAAAGTCGGTGACAGTGTTGAGACCTTTAAGAGTCAGACCAAGGTGTATTCACCACCATCCTCCGGCGGTAGTGGAGGTCACAGCGGCGGACATAGTGGCGGTGGCCACAGCGGTGGTGGCGGAGGCCATCACGGCGGCGGTGGCGGACATTCATTCTGAGTTTTGCAAAGCAAAATCAGCACTGGGGAACAGACCCAGTGCTGACCGGCGGAGCGCCAGCGGGTACGGCCAAGTAGAGAGGAGTTTTCCATCAGGAAAACTCCGACCGACATGGCAGTTTTTATGAAATAAAAACTGTTTTGCGAAGCAAAATCAGCACTGGGGAACAGACCCAGTGCTGACCGGCGGAGCGCCAGCGGGTACGGCCAAGTAAATGATTTAAGTTGTATATATAGAAAAGGAATAAATAATGGCAGAAGCAAATTACGCAATATCATCTGTGGGTCCAAGTGACCGATACATGGCAGAAAGAGTGGAGGAGCTCCTGGAGAAGGAGGGCATCCATCTTGACAAAAATCTGGATTACACTGCAGCAATGCTGGATGACGATTACAATGTCATCGCTACCGGCAGCTGCTTTGGAAACACACTGAGATGCATGGCAGTAAGTTCTGATCATCAGGGCGAGGCACTTATGAATGATATAGTGTCTCATCTTATCGAGTATCAGTACAGTCGTGGCAATTATCATCTCTTCCTTTACACAAAGTGTAATACAGCACAGTTCTTTAGCAGTCTGGGATTTAGAGAGATTGCCCGCATGGAAGAGTGTAATATCGTCTTTATGGAGAACAAGAGGACCGGATTTAAGGATTATCTTGAGAGACTTCGTAACGAGTCAGTTGAGCAGCTTAGGGCTATGGACTTTGATAAGGCGGCAACGTATCTTTCTGTACTTGAAAGTGATTTAAACGATGCAGCAGCCGGTGCTGATGTTAAAGACTCTGGTGTAAGAGTAGGTGCAATTGTTATGAATGCCAACCCATTTACCCTGGGCCACCAGTATCTTGTTGAAAAGGCCATGGAGGGCTGTGATATACTTCATCTTTTTATGGTATCAGAGGATGCGAGTCTGGTCCCTTTTTCTGTTAGAAAGCGTCTTATTGAGGATGGAACTAAACATCTTAAAGGCATCATATACCATGATTCCGGGTCATATATTATCAGCTCGGCAACATTCCCGGCATACTTCCAGAAGGGAGACAATGCTGTAATTAAGAGTCAGGCAGGCATCGACCTCCATGTATTTGAGGGGATAGCAGGTAAGCTATTTATCAAGGATAGATTTGTAGGATCTGAGCCCACATCACTTGTAACCGGTATTTATAATGATATTATGTCAGAGGCACTGCCAAAGGCAGGTATCGAGTGCCATATCATACCTAGAAAGGAATTTGGAGGCAAGGCCATCTCTGCATCAACAGTAAGACAGGCTATCCATGATGGTGAGATGGACAAGATAAAGGACATCGTACCTGAAAGTACCTACAATTTCTTTATCAGTGATGAGGCAAAGCCTGTGATAGACAGGATATGTGGATGCGATGATGTGGTGCATTACTAAGACATATACATTTTGACAAGACAAAAAAGTGTATGAAAGTATTGCAATGTTAACATATTTATATTAAAATATGTCAGTATTTTGTGAGCTCGCACGCCGGCAAGGCTTATTATGAAGCCACAAAGCACGAGTATTTAATAAAATTAAGATAAAACAGAATAGAAATATTCAGTGGTTTCATTATTTAGGAGGATTTTATGGTATCAGCAGGTGATTTCAGAAACGGTGTCACACTCGAGATCGATGGTCAGGTAGTACAGATCATTGAGTTCCAGCACGTTAAGCCAGGTAAGGGAGCAGCTTTCGTTAGAACAAAGCTTAAGAACGTAATCAACGGAGGTGTAACAGAGCGTACATTCCGTCCAACAGAGAAGTTCCCACCAGCACATATCGACAGACAGGATATGCAGTATCTTTATGATGATGGTGAGATGTACAACTTTATGAACCCTGAGACATTCGAGCAGATTGCACTTTCACATGATGAGATCGCTGACTCTATGAAGTTCGTTAAGGAAAACGAGACAGTACGTGTTGATTCATATCAGGGCAAGGTATTTGCAGTAGAGCCACCTCTTAAGGTTACTCTTGAGGTTACTCACACAGAGCCAGGTGTAAAGGGCAACACAGCTACAGGTGCTACAAAGCCAGCAACACTTGAGACAGGTGTAGACATTCAGGTACCTCTTTTCGTTAACATCGGAGACAAGGTTATCGTTTCTACTCAGACTGGTCAGTATGAGTCTCGTGGTTAATCTCGAGTTATAAATTTAAAATTTACGGAGAAATCTCCGTTTAGAGAAAGGTTTCCCGCAAGGAAGCCTTTTTCTTTTATATGTATTTCATTTTATGTAAAAAGGAGTTTGACATTGACTACAATTCTTAATGTTATAGGGGATGCTGTAAGGACAGGATTTGCTCTCGCCGGATATGATGCAGAGCTTGGTCGTGTAACTGTTTCCAATCGTCCTGATCTTTGTGAGTATCAGTGTAATGGCGCTATGGCGGGTGCCAGGCAGTATCATAAAAAACCGATAGATATTGCCAATGATGTAGTAGAAAAGCTCAAGGACATGAAGAGAGATGATGTTATCATGTTCTCTGAGGTTTCTGCTGTAATGCCAGGATTTATTAATATCAACCTGTCACAGGAGCTGGTTAAAAAGTATCTTAATGAGATGAACTTCCATGAGGATCTGGGACTTGATGCACATGAGGGCAAAAAGATAATTGTTGATTATGGTGGAGCCAATGTTGCCAAGCCTTTACATGTAGGACATCTCCGCTCTGCAGTAATTGGTGAGACAATCAAGCGTATGGCCAGACAACAGGGCAATGAGGTAATAGGTGATGTACACCTTGGAGACTGGGGCTTACAGATGGGACTTATCATTGCTGAGCTTGAGGATAGGGGACAGCTTGATGAGGAACTCAACATAAGTCAACTTGAGGAGATATATCCATTTGCTTCCAAAAAGGCTAAGGATAAAAATGATGACGGTACTCTGGTTAATCCTGATTTTGCAGAGCGTGCTCATCAGGCAACTGTCAAGTTACAGGAGGGTGATCCTAAGTATCGTGAGGTTTGGAAGAGGATCATGGCTGTATCTGTAGCTGATCTTAAAAAGAACTATGGAAATCTTGACGTCCATTTCGACCTTTGGAAGGGAGAGAGTGATGCTCAGCAGTACATCCCAGGGCTCATCCAGGATCTTATAGATAAAAAGCTTGCCTATGAGTCACAGGGTGCTCTCGTTGTTGATGTCAATGAGCCTACAGATCCTAAGGAGATACCTCCATGTATGGTACGTAAGTCAGATGGTGGTGCTCTTTATGCTACATCTGATCTTGGTACTATTATTGAGCGTGAGAAGCTTTATCAGCCAGATGAGTATATTTATATTGCAGACAGTCGTCAGTCACTGCACTATACTCAGTTCTTTAGAGTTGCACGTAAGGCTGGTTATGTAAGACCTGAGGAGGAGCTCAAGTTTATCGGCTTTGGTACTATGAATGGTAAGGACGGAAAGCCATTTAAGACACGTGAGGGTGGTGTACTCCGTCTTGAGACTCTTATCAGTGAGACCACTGAAAAGGTGCTTGAGCGTATCCGTGAGTCACGTGGCGATGAGATGACTCAGGAGGAGGCTGAAAAGATTGCAGAGCTTGTCGGCCTTGCAGCATTAAAGTATGGTGATCTCAGCAATCAGGCTACAAAGGATTACATCTTTGACCTTGATAAGTTCACATCATTTGAGGGTAATACCGGACCATATATCCTTTACACAATCGTACGTATCAGCTCAATCATACGTAAGTATATGCAGGAGCAGGGCGTAAGTGAGGATGTATCAGTTGGAGACTATATCAGAGATCAGGCAGTAGAGTTCAATATCCTCCCAATAGAGGATAAGAGTGGACGCAACCTTGAGACATTACTCACCAGATATCAGGATGAGATCAACGGCGCATGGAAGGATCTTGCTCCACACCGTATCTGCTCATATATTTATGAGGTATCCAATGCCTTTAACAGCTTTTACCATGATGTTAAGTTCCTTAGCGAGCCAGATGAGGCCAGGAAGAAAGGATATATTGGACTCCTTATGCTCACCTGGAAGACCCTTAACACCTGCATTAATACCCTCGGCTTTACCGCACCAAGTAAAATGTGAGCGAAGAGTTTTTCATCAGAAAAACTCTGACCGATATGGCAGTTTTTATGAAATAAAAACTGTTTTGCGAAGCAAAATTAAAGCCAGGGCAACCAAAGCCCGGCTTTAACCGGCGGAGCGCCAGCGGGTACGGGCAAGAAGAGAGACGTTTTTCATCAGAAAAACTCTGACCGATATGGCAGTTTTTATGAAATAAAAACTGTTTTGCGAAGCAAAATTAAAGCCAGGGCAACCAAAGCCCGGCTTTAACCCAAACGGCCAAGTTGATATAAACAGAAGGAGTTTTATGAAATATTTCATAGCCAGTGACATACACGGTTCATCATACTGGTGTCATAAGACACTAGAAGCCTATCAAGAAAGCGGCGCAGAACGCATAATTTTGCTTGGTGATATACTATATCATGGACCACGTAACGATCTCCCAAAAGATTATGCACCTAAAGAGGTCATTGCAATGCTTAATCCACTCAAAAACCGTATATGGGCAGTACGTGGCAACTGTGAGGCAGAGGTAGATCAGATGGTGTTGGATTTCCCTGTTTTGGCAGATTATGCAGTACTTGCTTTAAATGGGCATACAATTTTTGCAACTCATGGACACATATTCAATGAGGATAAACTGCCTCCACTCATGGATGGTGATGTCCTGCTCCATGGACATACTCATCTTTTAAAAGCTGAAAAACTTGAAAGAGAGGGAGTTAGCTTTTATCATTTAAACCCAGGCAGCACATCTATACCTAAGGGTGGCAATCCAAATACCTATGCCATACTGGATGAGGATGTTTTTACAGTTTATGACTTTGATGGGAATGTCGTAAAAAGTATCGAGTTGGATTGATGAAAATTATTATATAGCTGCTTTTAGGAGCATAAAAATAGAAGTATCAAAAGTGAGGAGTACATTAATCTAACGCTTTTGATGCTTCTTTTTATATAAAATGGTTATTATATTTTATGTCATGATCCATATGGAGTTGAAGCGTATGTAATAGAACTTACGCATAGTAATCATAATTTGTGCCGAGATCCTCATAGGCATCTGGTAATTTGTAAAGGTTATTTGAGAATTCCTCTGCAGCTGAGATATTTTCATTGCTGATTGCCTTGGCAAGAGCTGCTGTTGCAATCCTCTCAAGATTCTGTGCGTGATGCATCCTTGTTGCTGCGTCTGCGATGCTAAGTGAAAAATCTGTTGACATAATATTATCTCCTTACAAATGCTTTATATTTTGTGTGACGTTTAAACTCATATTTGATACGTTTTGCATTATAATACTCAAGCCTTAAATGAAACTGAAAGCATTTCAAAAAAATAAAAAAAATTAATCGTAAAATGCCATGACAATATATGTGCAAAATTAACTAAAATCTGTTCAAAAATATCTTTTTGCCATGCAGTATTGATAAAAACGCCTCAATTTGCTATTATGTAAGCGTTAACAATGTTAAGCATTTAACAAATAATCAGGTCCAATTCCTGAAAAAATAAAAAAAGGAGATTAAACGATGGCTAACAGATTTATCTTGAACACAGTTTCTTATCACGGAAAGGGAGCTATTAATGAAATCCCTGGTATTGCTGAGAGAGAAGGATTTAAAAAGGTTTTTGTATGCTCAGATCCTGATCTTGTAAAGTTTGGAGTAACTAAAAAGGTTACAGATTTACTTGACAAGGCTGGCATTGCTTATAGTTTATACTCAGAGATCAAACCAAATCCAACAATTCAGAACGTTCAGGATGGTGTTAAGGCATTTAAGGACGCTGATTGTGATTCCATCATTACAATTGGTGGTGGTTCATCTATGGATACAGCCAAGGCAGTTGGTATCATCATTACAAACCCTGAGTTTGCAGATGTTCGTTCACTTGAGGGCGTTGCTCCAACAAAGAATCATGCAGTAAAGACAATCGCAGTTCCTACAACTGCCGGCACAGCTGCAGAGGTTACTATCAACTATGTAATCACAGATGTAGAAAAGGTTCGTAAGTTTGTTTGTGTAGATGAGCATGACATCCCAGAGTATGCAGTAGTTGATCCTGATATGATGTCATCAATGCCTAAGGGACTCACAGCTGCAACAGGTATGGATGCACTTACACATGCCATTGAGGGATATACAACAAGAGGTGCATGGGAGCTCTCAGATATGTTCCATCTCGAAGCTATCAAGCTTATTTCAAAGAGTCTCCGCAAGGCTGTTGCCAATGAGACAGAGGGTCGTGAGGGTATGGCTCTTGGTCAGTACATAGCTGGTATGGGATTCTCAAATGTTGGCCTTGGTATCGATCATGCAATGGCTCATACACTTTCTGCTCATTATGATACACCTCATGGTGTAGCCTGTGCTATGCTCCTTCCTATCTCTATGGAGTTCAATAAGGAGTATACAGGAGAGCGCTTGAGAGAGGTTGCCAGAGCAATGGGCGTTGAGGGAGTTGATCAGATGTCCAAGGAGGAGTATCAGACAGCTGCCATTGATGCAGTTAAGAAGCTTTCTGAGGATGTAGGCATTCCTAAGACACTTGACAAGATCAAGGAAGAGGATCTTGATCAGATTGCTACAGATGCACTTAATGATGCTTGTTATCCAGGTAACCCACGTGAGGCTACAAAGGAGCAGGTTATCGAGATGTTCCGTATGCTTATGGTTAAATAAGACAAAATCTAAATTCTGCCCAGGGTTTCTGCCCTGGGCTTTATTTATTTAATAGACGTATTTGATTTATTTGCAGATTTGATTTATATCGGAAAGATTTTTTTATATAATATATTAATACATATCAAGTTTTTAAGGAGCAGGTAAATGAGTAAGAGCCGTAAGGCAATGTGTGGATTATTACTTATCACCGTATTGTTTTCTATACAGTATATTTTCTTAAGGATGTTGCCTACAGGGGTGATGATCGGAGAGTTTCAGTTCATAACCAACCTGATGGGTTTGTTAACTTTACTGTTATACAGCAGATATAAGAATCATAAATTGGATCTAAACAAGATCAATATAACACTAGGTATGCTCCTGGGTATGCAGGTCTTTGGTATGAATGCATTTTTGATACTGGGAGCTGTTGAGCTTGATCCGCTTGTGGCATCCAGCCTTGTATCGATCTATTATGTATTTATCATACCTATGCTGGTAATACTCAAGCGGAAACTGAGCTTTAGATTGGCATCTGCCATAATCATTGCTGTTATCTCTGTTATACTGGTTGTAAGTTCCAACTCCACAGGCTTTAAGCCTTTTAGCATTCTATTCATAGTTTTATCGGATATCTTTTTTGCATTCAATTTCATTACACTTGACAGATACGCCCTTAAGTCGGATGGCATTTCCCTATCTGTCATCCAGCTTATCACATCAGCTATATTATCTTTGATCTCTTGGGTCATACAGGTTATTTTTGAGGGTCAGGCTCCTGATTTTACCTACTCCAGAATGTTTTTTGTAGCTGTAGTATTTTTTGGCGTATTTATCAGATCCTCCAGGACAGTTATACAGCTTGATTGTCAGAGAGTTCTACCACCGGTGACAGCTTCTGCTATCTTGTCATCTGGGATTTTTGCTACATTTATCTTTGAGCCAATTTTATGCAGGATATTTAATCTTCAGTATACTTGCCCTACTGTTTATCAGATCGCAGCAATCGCACTTTTCCTGTGTGCACTTGTTATGACAGATGCTGTTATAATGAGAAAATTTGGCTACAGGGATATTGATGATTATTCCAGAGCTGGTGCTTATAGTGAGATTCTGAGCAGTAAAAGACAGACAAGCGTGGCCAGAGAGGTGGCGAATGCTGTCCTCGGACTCGTTATCATCACTCTCATATTTACATCTGCCGTGAGTATTTATGCCATCACTAAAGTGCAAAACTCTACACAGAAAAGCAGCTATAGTTTTGGACAGAATACTGCAGAAAAAAGTAAGATTGCTCTAAAGGAAAATCTTGAGGACCAGTTATGGGATGTCCTGCAAGATAAAACTGTATATGCCAGCGTGATTTTAGAGGGTTACATGGATGATGCCTATTATCTTGCCAACTATGTTTCGGATATTTATAAAAATAAGGACGCCTATAGTCCCATAGAGGTTTCTGATCCTACAAAGGATATGGCATATCACAACAGCTTATATAAGATCCTGGCTAACAAAAATATATCTTATACAGGTGCTGTAAAAGATGAGGCAGAGCTGCTAGCCAATATAAAAAATATGTTCTATCCAATAAAGACTACTGATCCGGAGTTTTTGGATCTTTATATCGGCACTGAAACCGGTGTGCTTATGAGCTATGATGACCATGCTCAGATAGTATTGGATGCTTCAGATAATGACAGATATTATGAGTTCAGGGATTCAGAGTGGTATAAGAGTGGTAAGGAAAAAGGTACTGTTGGTTTCACAACCAGTTACAATGATAAATTTGGAAGAGGCATAGTTATTACCTGCTATGCCCCGTTATATGATGAAAACGGTGATTTCAGAGGTTGTATCGGTATAGACATTCTCACCAGTATTATATATAAGCAGCTCATTGAGGATAATGTGGCTGATAGGATGGAGGCGTATATCATCACTCTGGAGGGCAGCCTCCTGGCATCAAAAAATAATTTGGGTGAGGACGCATACGATGCTGAGGAGAGGGTACTTTCCAGCAACGGTTTTTTGAGATCCTTAACAGACCATCTCAATGAGGATAAAAAGGCAGTATATCTCGTAAGTGGCAGAGACGGATATGAGGATGACTATTATATCGGTGTTTCTCAGATAGAGCACACTGACTGGATTTTGTGTCTTGAGGCACCAATGTCCAGTTATATACAGGCAGCAAATGATATCCGTAAGGAGCTTTCAGATATTACAGATACTGTGGCTCTGGAGTTTCAGGGTGCCATACACAATGTTATAGCCAGTTGCCTCATACTATTTGCAGTATTACTGATCTTTACCACCTTTGCAGCAGGTGTGGAGACCACTAGGATGGTCCGTCCGATACAGCGCCTGGAAAGGGATGTACTCAGGTTTGCCAAAGGAGAGTTTAATCACAGAACAACAGTAGATACAGATGATGAGATTGGTGATCTGGCAGAGTCATTTAATAAGATGGCGTCATCTCTAAGACAATATATGGTAAATATTAAAAAGGCTGCAGTAAAAGAGGAGCGTATAGCCACAGAGCTTTCGATGGCTAGAAAAATCCAGTATGATCTTTTGCCAAATGTTTTTCCTGCTTTTCCGGAAAGAAAGGATTTTGATGTTTTTGCCACCATGCATCCGGCCAAGGAGGTAGGCGGTGATTTTTATGACTTTTTCCTGGTGGATGATAACCATCTAGCCATGATAATTGCAGATGTTTCCGATAAGGGAGTTCCTGCAGCTCTTTTTATGGCTGTAACCAAGACACTTTTAAAGGCACATGCCTTTGTTGAGCGCTCACCGGAAAAGGTATTTGAGTATGTCAACAAGGTGCTCTGTGAGAATAACAGAGATGATATGTTTATAACCTGCTGGATGGGATTACTGGATCTGAAAACTGGCGAGGTTGAGGCGGTCAATGCGGGGCATGAGTATCCTGCCTTAAGGTTACCTGGAGAGGATTTTAAACTGTATAAAGATCAGCATGGTATGCCTTTAGGGTGTCTGGCTGATGTGAAGTATAAAAAATATGAGTTTGTTATGGAGCCAGGCAGCACCATTTATCTGTATACAGATGGTGTAGCAGAGGCTACTAATATGGATAAGGAGCTATATGGCACCGAAAGACTCCTTAAAGCGTTAAATAAAAATCCGGATGATATGCCGGAAAGTATACTGAGTACTGTAAGGGATGATATAGCAGCCTTTGTGGAGGAGGCTCCGCAGTTTGATGATATTACCATGTTGTCTGTCAAGTTCAATGGTAGTTTGAAACAGGAGATAGGAGATTAATGAAGAGTCATAGCTTAAGACTTTTAAAAAAAAGAAAGGCGAATGCCTCGGACACTAAATCCTCGCATCGCAGATCAATAGCGCATAAGCTTATGTCTATGGCGCTGTGTATTTCTCTTGCCACCATTGTTCTCGCAACCTTTGTCTGCCTGTATGCCCTTAAAAAGGTACAGAATACAGCAATAAGTGACAGCATTTCCTTTGGCGACAATGCAGCAAACAAGAGTAAAGCGGCTCTCCTTATGTCCTATGCAGAGTTTCTGGATAATACGGTTTCTGATAAAGCCAATATAGCCACAGAGAAATTTTACAGTTACATAGAGGATATAGAGTATACCTCGGTGTATATAAGCGAGATACTGGCTCATCCTGATGAGTATAGATCCATACCGGTAGTGTGGGAGGATGAGCTGCCCGAGGGCTTTGATTCTATATTTATGACACTTTGTAATGAGGACGTTGATTATGATACAGTGCGACCTAAGGCAGAGCTGCTGGCTAATATGCAAAATATATGCATATCCATTGCAAAGAGCCATCCGGAAATAGTTTCTATATATCTTGGTACAGAAGATGGAATCATGCTTACCTATGATGATTCTACGGCAGTCCATAGTAAAAGTACCAGAAAGATGAAATACTACAATTATAAAGACTCCTCCTGGTATAAGCAGGGAAAGGAAATGAATCGCGCTGTTTATACAACCAGCTATAATGATACTTTTGGCAGGGGAGTTGTCATTACCTGTGTAAGTCCATTTTATGACGCAAAAGGGGAGTTTGCTGGATGTGTCGCCTTAGACATTCACACTGAGGAAGTATATAAGTCCATAGTGAGCGGTGGTATAGTTGAGCCTGACCTTGCTTATCTTATAGATAACTCCGGCAACATACTTGCTGAAAAGGGCAAGGTTTCCACAGAACACGATAATGAGAATGTTTCTACAACTACACATCATCCAGAGTTACAATACATTAGTAGTTTCCTTTATAAGGATGACAAGAAACATGGTGTTGAGTTTTGGGTGGATGAGGATACCGGCACAGAATATTTCCTGGCTTTTGCCAATATTGTGGATGTTGACTGGAATCTTGTGATAAAGAGTCCGCTTACTGAGATATTGGGACCTGTCAATGAAATAGAAAATGAGATAGATGATAACACGAGTCGTATGGCCATGTCTGTGAACCGGGCTATAAAGTCAGTTATTGGTAATTGTCTGTTCTTGTTTGCTGTACTGCTAATTATCATCATTGTTGCAGTGCGTAAAGAGTCTGATAAGATGACAAGACCTGTCAAGATACTTGACAGAGATGTTAAAAAGATCAGTCGAGGCAATTTACATTATCGTTCAAAAGTCAATACTGATGATGAGATAGGTAATCTGGCCACAGCCTTTAACTCCATGACAGAGTCTATGGAAAAATATGTCTCAGACCTTCAGGAGGCAACAGCCAGGGAGGAGCGTACAGCATCTGAGCTTGCACTTGCATCGAGTATTCAGGCCCATATGCTGCCGGACGACTTTGATGAACAGAAAAAAGACAGTCCTTTTGATATATTTGCTACCATGACACCTGCCAAGGAAGTGGCCGGAGACTTTTATGATTTCTATAGACTGGATGAGGATCATATAGCTCTGGTAATGGCAGATGTATCTGGAAAGGGCGTTCCTGCGGCGTTGTTCATGATGATCACAAAGATACTCATAAAGACCAATGCTCATACTGAGAGGTCACCGGGAGAGCTTTTCAGACTTGTTAATAACCAGCTTTGTGATAATAATAAAGAGGACATGTTCACTACGGCATGGATGGGGATCATAGATCTAAAAACAGGACACGTGGTATCGGCCAATGCAGGACATGAGTATCCGGCGCTAAAGACATCAGATGGCAGCTTCCAGCTCATCAATGATGTACATGGCATGCCTCTCGGTGTAGTGCCAGATGCCAAGTATACAGAATATGAGTTTGATATCAGTGATGGCTGTGTTATATTCTCTTATACAGATGGTGTGGCTGAGGCGACAAATGTCAAAGAGGAGCTGTTTGGCACTGACCGTATGCTGGCAGCCCTTAATACAAAGCCTGATGCAGACCCTCATGAGCTTTTGGATATAGTTAAACATTCAATTGATACTTTTGTTGGTGACGCTGAGCAATTTGATGATATTACGATGATGGCGTTTAAGTATTTGGGTAAAGCTGTCGATGTAAATGAAAGTGTAACTTGTAAAGTTAATGGAGCTTTAGTTATGAATGGTATTATTGAGAAAAACAGGCAGGAGATTACGGTAGACGCAGATGTTTCAGAGCTTGATACAGTGCTGGATTTTATTAATGAGTATCTTGAGGAGATGGGCTGTAATATGGCTTTGAGCGTCAAGATAGGCGTTGCCTGTGAGGAGATATTTATAAATATTGCAAATTATGCATATAAAAAGATTTCTCCTGATAAAAAGGGCGATGCAAGGATTATCATTTCTCAGGATGAAAAACTGGACAGTGTACAGATCATGTTTAGAGATAAGGGTATACCATATGATCCATTAAAGAAAGAGGACCCTGATATCACTCTGGGCATTGAGGAAAGAGAGATTGGCGGTCTGGGTATATTTATGGTCAAGAAAGCCATGGACCAGGTCCTCTATGAGAGGGACGGCGATGAAAATGTTCTCATGCTTATAAAAAACATCAGATAAGTACCTGATGACATTAATTTATATGATCATTTATGGGAGGTCTTAAGGACCTCCCTTTTTGTGTGCAAGTAGATTTCGACAAAATATATTTTGCACAATATGTTTTTGTTGACACATATACCCCCGGGTGGTATATTGACACTAACCCAAATATAGGGGGTGGGGGTATATGACCAACATATCAAACAGGAGGTTTTGATGGAACAATATATAGTAACAGGCATGAGCTGTGCTGCATGTCAGGCAAGAGTGGAAAAGGCAGCAAAAAATGTGCCGGGGGTGACGGAGGCCAATGTTTCCCTCCTTACAAATACACTTATGGTAGAGGGAGATGCTCCTGCCTGTGATGTCATTAAGGCTGTGGAAAATGCAGGTTATGGAGCATCTGTAAAGGGTGCTCCTCTAGCAGTGCATGGCAAAACCTACAGTGATGACTTAAAGGCTCAGGAGGAGGCATTAAAGGATCACGAGACTCCAAAGCTAAAGGCAAGACTTACACAGTCTGCGGTGCTACTCGTTGTGCTTATGTATCTTTCTATGGGACACAATATGCTGGGACTTCCTGTTCCGGCTGTTATAGAAAACAGTGTTGCCAATGCTGTGACGCAGATGCTCATCAGTATAGTCGTTATGTATATAAACCGTAAATTTTTTATAGATGGTTTCCGTACACTTTTTGACGGGTCACCTAATATGGATGCCCTGATAGCACTTGGTTCATCTGCATCATTTTTGTATTCACTGGTTTCACTTTATATAATGATCAATGCTCTGGGCTCTGGTGATATGGAGATGGTCCATCATCTGGCTCACAATCTTTACTTTGAGACAGCGGCTATGATACCTACACTTATCACTATTGGTAAGCTGCTCGAGGCCATGTCCAAGGGGCATACTACAGATGCATTAAAGAGCCTTATGAAGCTTGCTCCAAAAACTGCAGTTCTTATCAAGGACGGCAAGGAGACAGAGGTGCCTATATCTCAAGTAAAGATTGGCGATATTTTTGCTGTAAGACCTGGAGATAATGTTCCTGTTGATGGATTTATTGAGGAGGGTTCCACTGCTATAGATGAGTCTGCTCTTACAGGTGAGTCTATACCAGTTGATAAGACTGTTGGTGACATGGTATCGGCAGCCACATTAAATCAGTCTGGATATATAAAGGCCAGAGCCACAAGGGTCGGGGAGGATACAACTCTTTCCCAGATTATACACATGGTCACAGATGCAGCAGCTACCAAGGCACCAATAGCCAGAATAGCAGATAAGGTGGCAGCCATATTTGTCCCTGCAGTAATTATAGTTTCGGTCGTTACATTCTTTATATGGATGTTTGCCGGTAAAGGAGTGGAGTTCTCTATACCTAGAGCGGTGGCAGTACTTGTTATTTCCTGCCCGTGTGCGCTTGGACTCGCCACACCGGTTGCCATTATGGTAGGTAATGGAATGGGAGCCAAAAATGGTATACTTTACAAGACAGCTGCATCTCAGGAGCAGGCTGGTCGTATTGAGATAGTCGCACTTGATAAGACGGGGACTATAACATCTGGACAGCCTGTTGTTACCGATGTGCTCCCAATGGATGGAGTATCTCAGGAGGAGCTTTTGGAGCTGGCTGTTAATCTGGAGCAGAAATCAGAGCATCCACTTGCAAGAGCTATTGTAAATTATGGTATAGAGCACAATATTAAGACTGTAGATGTTCAGGATTTTGCAGCATTACCAGGTAATGGTATTACTGCAAGACTTGATGGAGCAGAGCTTTATGGCGGTTCGGAAAAGTTCATGACAGAAAAGTTTGGAGCTTCTCAGGATATCAAGGTAAAGGCTGAGGAGTTTGCATCTCAGGGCAAGACACCTCTTTTCTTTGCAAAGGGAGACAGACTTTTAGGACTCATCGCAGTTGCAGATACCATTAAAGAGGATTCAGCACAGGCTATAAAAGAGCTGGAGGGCATGGGCATTGACGTATATATGATCACCGGAGACAACGAGAGGACTGCCAGAGCAATTGCAGATCAGGCGGATGTCAGACATGTGGTTGCCGGAGTACTCCCGGATGGCAAGGAGGCAGTTATACGTGAGCTCCAAAAGATGGGCAAGGTCGCCATGGTAGGAGATGGTATCAATGATGCACCTGCACTCACAAGAGCTGACCTTGGTGTCGCTATAGGAGCAGGAGCAGATGTTGCCATTGATGCAGCAGATGTTGTTATTATGAAGTCTAAACTTACAGACGTGGCAGCAGCCATACGACTGGGTAGAGCTACTATAACTACCATTCATGAAAATCTTTTCTGGGCATTCTTTTATAATGTTATATGCATACCTCTTGCGGCAGGATTTTACTCAGCACTTTTCGGATGGAATTTTGAGATGAATCCTATGGTGGGAGCTGCGGCAATGAGCATTTCCAGCTTTACAGTATGTATGAATGCATTGAGACTCAACCTTTTCAATGTGTATGATGCATCCAGGGACCGCAAGATACAAAAGAGAACTACAGCTGCAGCAGATGCTACAGCTATAGCAAATACAAATGAAATCAAAAAGGAGAACAAAAACATGACAGAGACAGTTAATATCAAGGGAATGATGTGTGGACATTGTGAGGCATCAGTTAAAAAGGCATTAGAGGCTATAGACGGTATCACAAGTGCAACAGTATCTCATGACAGCGGAACTGCTGTAATTGAGCTTTCCAAGGAGGTCCCTGAGGAGCTTATCAAGCAGGCTATTATTGATAAGGATTTTGAGTTTGTATCTATTACAAAGTGATTTTTGCTAAATGAGTTATTTCTTCCAGGAGAGAGGTGGATATTATGCCTGATTGTTGCGGTGCTGATGAAAATGTAAGACATAAACATAAACCCAGGACTGAGGAGCAGATCAAGGCACTGGTCACTAGACTTAATCGTATAGAGGGTCAGATATGCGGCATTAAAAAGATGATTGAGGACAATAGATACTGCCCTGACATACTTATGCAGGTCAGCTCTGTTCAGTCATCCCTCAATTCTTTTAACAAGGAGCTGTTAAGCGCCCATATCAAGTCCTGCGTTGTAGACGATATAAAAGATGGCAAAGAGGAGGCCGTAGACGAGCTCTGCGACCTTTTGAAAAGGACAATGAGATAGAGTGGAGGAGTTTTCCATCAGGAAAACTCCGACCGACATGGCAGTTTTTATGAAATAAAAACTGTTTTGCGGAGCAAAATTAAAGCCAGGGCTACCATAGCCCGGTTTTAACCGGCGGAGCGCCAGCGGGTACGGCCAAGTAAATAGTTTTCCATCAGGAAAACTCCGACCGACATGGCAGTTTTTATGAAATAAAAACTGTTTTGCGGAGCAAAATTAAAGCCAGGGCTACCATAGCCCGGTTTTAACCCAAACGGCCAAGTA
>Ga0256405_10002692_pt1 | contig 39376 bp, 26 predicted proteins | sample RumenRJG_02DNA_FD_189096 | JGI IMG/M metagenome (GOLD analysis project Ga0256405, IMG submission 189096) | Bovine rumen microbial communities from Lethbridge, Alberta, Canada - RJG_02 | ecosystem: Host-associated > Mammals > Digestive system > Stomach > Rumen | place: Canada: Alberta... | reverse complement strand
TGGGGTAAGGGGATGGTGGCTACATATTGATGTTGTGCTGTTGCTTTTTACTGAAAGCTGCTACTAACGACTCATAAATCTACCCTTAATCGTGTATTGGATGATAGTTGCGGATTTTAGGCTATATCCTTTTTCTGTTCCAAGCCTAGAAACTTGTGTTCCAAGACGAGGAATATACGTTCCAAGACCACGAACTTGTGTTTCAAGTACTGAGAATACAATTTTTCACCCTGCAAAGGTACATATTTCTTTCTTTATTGCCAAATATTTCTGCGAAAATCAAGGAATTGAACACTTTCTCCGTCCCCATATCTATCCCGTAGTATTAGCTACGCTGAACTTACTCTGCACTTGGAAATGAAAAGATAGTCCAACTTTCCACAGAACAAATAAAACAAAAAGTGTGAATAACAAACAAATAATGCCACCAATAATATAAGCTTTTTCTCTGACAGCCCAATAATAATCGTCATTACTGGTCAAAGATATATTTGTTTTTCCTACCCTATTTTGCAACTTCAAGGCAGATGGGTAATAAGTAACCTTGTGAATCTTAGTGTCTAACAGAAAGTATTTATTACCCGATAGTCCAATTACAGAGTCTCCGATCACTTTTATTTGTTGCACCCCATCAATACTTTCTGCGTGATGGTCGTCATCTTTATAAATACTGCCATTATCTGGCACATCAACGGATATTAATTGATAACCGTTAGGAAGTGGAGCTTTCCAAGAATCTCCAAATCCAATATCAACATTTAATAGTTCCGATATAATAATCATAGCTATGACACTACTGCCTACGTAGCTTGCTATTCCAACTATAGGCGTAAGGAAAGTCAAAAGCATTTTTCTTTTTCTCGCTTTTTTTGATAAAAAGGGATAGACAACAGCTACCCCGATCACGCCAAGTATGGCTGCGATAGCAGCAAAAATGACTAGCCATATTACAAGAAATATAATTCCCATCTTTCTCTTCGATAAAATATTAAGTAAAGATTTCCTTTACCTGCTGTCTACATGGCATTTGCCTTGACGTAGTTTTTCAAGGCGGGGATTCGGACTGCCTTGATAGTAACGATTCTTGTCGAAGGCAAAAGGACAGGAGTCTACATAATCGTAACCACAAATAAATGAAACTATATCAACTCCTGTAATCAATGAGTCTCGATAATACACATGGTCACCGTCACATGAATAACTGGCATCCTTGTTGTTATTCGACACATTATTCTCCGACACATAGTGCGACTGGAATATCCTGAATGTTTGCGGATTGGCTCCTGGCAAGAGACGATTCTCGTAATAAACTCTATTCTTGTCAGCATACCAGTCACGATAACGCTCAATCCGATGAATAGTTGCAAAGTCACAACCAGCAGGCATGGCCATAAGTTCTGAATTATATACAGTTTTGCCATCAGTGTGGAATGCTTCGTTCAATCCCTCATTAATATTCTTATGTCTTAACGATTTGAGATCTCGTATAGATGTAGCACTAGCCTGATAATATACGCGATTCTTGTCTTGTGCAAAGTGCTGTTCACCATCCAACACTCTGAAAGTTTTTGGATCAGCCCCTTCAACTATCTGATTCTCGTAGTAAACACATTTAGAATCCTTAGCATAGCGGAAACTAAGAGCTCTAAATGTTGTATAATCGCCGATAGGAATATTATTTTTCCCAATGCTTGCATCTAATCCTAGATAATAGACATTCTTGCAATCTATCGCCCAACTGCCATCTATTTCCTTAAAGCTGCCCATATCTGCCACATGAAGTGGATATATGCCGCAGTAGTAATCATGGGCATCGTGTGAAAGTGCGAGAGAAAAACTTAGATCGTTCTTTCTTTCAGGAACAACAAATGTTGCAGGATCAGCACCCGGGATAGTGTCGTTATTATACCATACATGTCGATTGTCAGCAGAATGGTTTTCGTTTAGTACACGAAAAGACGAAGGGTCTGCCAAATCTAGAATTTCATTGTAAAAGTATACATAGTTTACGTCTTTTGAATATGCTTCATTTAGACGTACGAAAGTTGATGGGTCGTATCCTTCAGGCTTCTTTGCTGCAAATTCGCTCGAAGCTATTTCAATAAATAATGAAAATACAGCCACAGGTATTAAAGGACAGAAAAAGAAAAGCCAAGAAGTCCTCAGACGCTTGGAAACCCAGAAACAAAACCTCATTAACGGGAGCAGATAGAGGGGATACAGCAAGATGGTAAAAAACATGCCATAACGGCAGATCTCGTCAGCTGTCGAGTGGATTGGAGCATCAAAGAGGAATAGTGAACCAAAGAAAAATAGCGGCCAAATCAATAGCGACATAAGCATAACCCAAAAGACTATCTTCTGAGCAGCTGTAGGCTGATCACCCAGGATGCGTGCTATCAGCCCATGACGTTTATTTGTCTCATTACATATAGATTTTTCTTTTGACATATTATGATAGGTTTATTATTTCTCCTGCAATAGTACTGTATTGCGCCAATTATCTACCCTTTTTCTTGAACAGTTGGAGACCATAGTACCTCACATCAGTAATGACGGTGTCTTCAATGCAGATACCTTCAAGTACCAGCATCAGTGAGTCGTTGCGATAGGTGAGCAGTTGTTCAGGATGATGCAGGAGCATCGTGTCCTGACGGATTATCTTTTGAATAGGATATTCGAGAACGGTATCCTTATCCTGGGTGATGATTACCTTCTGGTTGTTGAACTTGTATTCGTATGCTTTTGAGGGAAGCATGATCGTGTATTCGCCCAACTCTACCGGCTTCCGCCTGGTATACGTGTTGTCACCGCTATTGCGAGGCACAATGGATTTGCCATTAGCTTTATCGTAGCCGAAACTATACTCCGAGTGCGCCCATTTACCGTATTTAGCTTCAAACTCCTTGTCGCCAATTTCGCTGCGAACATAGCTGATAACGCTGGTGACATCCTTGTATTGCTCGCACTTCAGACTGTCCTGCCTAATGCTTCTCATATCGAGGTCATCGTTCAGTTTGCCCGTCTTGGCGTCTGTCAGTTTCAGTTCGCTAATAAGCTCTGTGAGCCGCTGCTTCTGACAGGCTAATCCTATGCTCTTGGCAGAGATGCCTGGGATATAGGTGAAGAGGATGATGGCCGCTCCGAAGATGAGTGCCATAAGCTGATAACGACGGGTACGCTCGCGGAACAGCATCAGCACGAAAAGTGTCATCAGTACACCTGCCACCATCAGGTAGAAACGACTCTCAGTGAAACTGTAGAGACGGATGCGGTAGATGGAACCGATCCAGTACATAATGAGCGGAGGAATGGCAATCAGCGTGAACCGACTGTAGAACCAGTCGTAATATCGCTGGCTGAGTATCGATTGTGCTACGCGTCCAACCAATGCCGCAGTTATAAATCCCATCACCATCCAGGCCACACCGCCTTTGGGCAAGTCCCATTGGAAGACTATCTTAATAAAATAGGTATAAAGAATGATAGTGTAGATGATAACAGCTGGCGAAAGGATGAAGTTGAGGATAAGCTTGAGCACCTTGAAGGGTTCGACAACATTGTCTTCATTCTGGCGAATCATAGTACAGCAAACTTGTGGGGCCAACACAAACCAGATAAACTGATAAATATGTTCATAGAAATGCTTGGGTTCGTCGATGCCGAAGATGTAGAAGAAAGAGGCGAAGATGGCTACCACTGCCATGTTGAGGACTATGGTAATAATCAAGCCGAAGAACATCTGAGTGACCACATGCAGGGCATGAGCGGCAAAGGAACGATTGTCTAACCTTTTATTACCTACGATGAGCAGGATGGCTGCCAATACATAGGTGAAGCCGAAACCATACGTCCACAGAAACGGCTTCAGGTCAAGAGCCATCAAGGGCAGAAAGAGGAAGAACGAAACCAGATAAGCCCAGCGATTGACTCGATGGAGCCAGAATGTTAGCGCCATCAATGGAACAAACAGCCAAAGCACATCTCCATTAACTGAGCTTTCCATCTGACCTTTTGTTTCATTCCATGCAGACGACTCACTGTCCCATACTGCAATGACAAAGAAAGCCACTCCCAATGCCAACTCTATAGAAAAGCGTCGTGGGCTTTGCAGCAGTTGCTGCAACAATGTTTTCAGTTTTGTATTCATTTTCCTTTCTTCATTATGTTCTTTGTGGTTACTCTTAAATATTAGGTGATTCGTTATCTGAGGGGTTGGTATAGTTGCCCCACGTACGAGAGGTCCACACAGCTCGATGTGTCTCGATGTTTTTAATGCCCATTATATCTACAACGGTACTGTGTTCCATGTCGCATGGCCAACCATTATAGAAGTATTCGTAGTTCTCATACGAAGTTACTGTGGCATCTTGATATTCTATTTTATCCATCTCCTCGTTTACCTTACCAGCATACGTATCAGCCACAGTCATATTGATGGCATTAATAGCGTATTGCTTCACATCATCTTTAGGAATGGTTTTCTTTACTATTGCCTCCATAAAGAAATCGTCCTCAAAACCTGTCTCCTCGTCTGTTTTTTCATATCCGGCAACAATTGTGGTATGCTGTTGATAGCCATTCTCATCAGTATCATCACTATCTGTTTTGCCAATGTTTACACATTTACCATGCATTAAAAACAGCAACTGCAAGTCGTCGCTATTCTCAAGATATGCTTTCTCGTTTGCAAGCTGCATGTTTATCTGAGATTCAAATCTTGTACGAGGAATAATCTCATTCAGTTGCGGCTGGTTGGCATAAAGAGAGTCGCAGAATGCCTTAATCACTCTCCGTGTAAAGTCTTTAATCTCCTTCCAGTTCTTAATATGCTGTATTTGTCCTAATTCGTCGGTGGTTAATATGGTACTCATATCGCCCATCTTATTCTGTAGCGCCTGAAAAATACTCGTCATCAGAGAGTCGTTGAAGAAGACCACCTCTGTTTTAAGCGGCTTTACCTCAATCTCGTATCCATTAGCAGTAGAATCTCTTACTATCAGCTGGAACTGGTCTACTATATGATGCTTTACTGTGGTGTCATTGTTTTCCACCTTTGCCTTATAGTCATGATAAACATACTCTAAGGTATCGTTCTTACAGAAATAGGCAATAATGTTGATTGTTGAATCCTGACTAACCTGTTCTGCAGATACGGCCTGAGCCTCAGCCGTGGCACTAAATGCCAAAGCGAAAATAATTGTAAATAGAAATCTGTACATATTATCGATAATCACTTATTTTTTTGCTTTTGTGAAAACTTTACTCAATTCTTTTTCCAACTTACCTTTCTTCTGTAGCTTCAGATAGTTTTCAAGCAATTCAACCTTACCGGTAAGTTCGCTGTTGGGCTCGTAAAACTGCAATAATATATTGATGGCATAAGCGAAAAACTTCTCATCAAGTTGCTTAGTGTTTTCTGTCAAACAATAATAACTATAGGCTGCCAAATACGCTACAAAATACGGAAGGGTCTTCTCTGAGGTAACCAAAGATGCCATTTCCTCTCCAACAGGGATATTCACATCACCGCTGGCATCAGTCCAATTGATGATATATTGGGCTGTCTGATTAATCTGTGAAGCACTCAGTTTGTGGGTTAGATAGTATTTGATGCATTTAAAAGCATCGGCGTTATGCTCTCTGCATATTTCTTCGCTCTTGAATTTTGTAGGTTCTGGTAAGTCTACAATACCATCTTCTTTCTCTTTCTGAAGTTTACTGATAGTTTCTTCAATTTCTTTGGCGTTCTTTTCATCGCCAAGAGCCTGATAGTATTTCTGCAGGAATGGTAACTCGCCTATATATTCATCAGAATGTCGTCCGTACACATTCTTGATGGTGTTAAGCGCACGTAACTCGAATTTAAGTGCATCTTGGGTTTCGCCATTATAGTGGCATGCTTCTGCCATGTGCATCAGGATGATTGCCAGATCGTAATCCTTCTTGCCCAACTGCTCGTAAATGGTTAATGCCTTTCTGCAGTTTTCCTTGGCCTTAGCATACTCCTCAATAGACAACTGATAGAGCGACAGGTTGTCAAGATAGAACGCATAAAGGTCGTCATTATTACTAATATTTTCGGCATATAACTGTGCTGCTTTTTCTACAATTGTAGCTGCCTCTTTTACTTGTTTGTTCCTATAATACAATTTTGCGCTGAAAGCTAATTGCCGGATATAGGTACTATCATTCTCGCCATAAAGCGATTTAAGTATTGTCAGCTCTCGCTCTTTGGCTTTAATGGCATCCTCATAACGCTCTTGGTTCATTAACTTAACAGTAATAGAATCCAACTTGTCTGCTTGCGCTCTGGTTATCTCGTCATTCTGCGCCCAAGTGGCCAGACACATCATCATAACCGATATCGTTAGAAATAATCTTTTCATAACTCTTTCTTTTTTAATACTACTTTCTGATTATAGATGTTGTTGATGGTGCGGATGAAATCGGCGAGCTGGGGGAATTGGGATTTGGGGAATGAGCCAGACTTCATCAGCAGGCGGTTATGGATGTGAATCTTATCACCTTCGACCTGCATCGTGAAGGAGAACGAGGCAAGGGGTTGGTTCAGCGACACATTCTTTGGACCAGCCTCTATCTCAAAGCCTTCTGGGATGGTGATGGTGATGTCATCTTCATCGAGATAGCCCAAATCGCGCCAGATGTCTTCCGTACGGTCGGCATTGGCTGTTGGTACTGTATAGCCACGATGCAAAGGACAGATGGGAACAAACAGGCGTTGCCCAGTCTTAGTAGCATATCTCTGGCTCTTAATATCTGCATCTATCGTGATATTTGCTCCAGATTTCTGAATGTCAAGTTGACTGATTTCGGCTTGAGGGGCATAAACAATCCTCTGGATGGTTTTCTGCCTATCCCTTTCATCCATCTTCAATAAGGGTATCAAACTCTCATACTGGCGATTCATAGCCTGTTGTGATAGTTTCATATCTACAGCCCCGTTTTCATTCAGGCTGATGCTGACAGAAGTGCTCATAAGGTTTGTACTATCAGGATATACGGGCAGACGTACTAACCGGCCTCCTGTTTCGTTAATCTCGATAGCATCATGCCCTGCTATATCCTCGTGAACATAGCCCATAGGCAACTGCGGATTGGTACATTCTAACCAGAGGGTATCATGCTGCAATGGCACCTGAAGGATGACGTGGTTCATCTGGCCCACACTGGCAAAGTCTTTCTGAAAACGGCGGTTGGTGGTGCTGATAGTGGTATAATTAGAGGGTATGCCCACCTCTTTCAGCATGGCTCGCATGTAGTTCGACAGGCCTTTACAATCGCCAAAACCGCTTTTGCTCACCTCGGCGGCAGGGGCTGGTTGCTGACCACCAATACCCAAAAGGATAGCCACATAACGCGTGGTCTTTTCTAAGCGTTTGTAGATGGCCTCCACCTTCTCGCGGTCAGTCTTAAGTCCATCAGTCAACTGATGCAATTCCTGACGTTCTGCTTCCGACAACAGGTCTCTTCCTTGAATCAAACTATATTCCCACTTGCCATAGTCGGTCCAGTTACGCAGACTGCCTTTTGTACCATAATAGTAGAAATCGGTAGGTGCAAACCAAGCCATCGGCAATCGTTCGCGTAATGGACGAGTATAAGGCTCTTGTTTCAGCATAGGCAGGTCATTAACCTCGAGCGACAGAATATGGGAATTGCCAATCTCGTCGCTTTTCACCTTATTATATATATTCTGCAAGGAGTGACGAATACCCATACTCTTGGGGGCACTCAGCTTGTAGGTGGCCTTCTTTACGCTGATGTCAAAATCACTCTGCGGACAAAATGAAGGGAACTCTATCAAATTATCACGGCTCTCGATGGTCCACTCGTAAGTGATAGTGACAGGATATACAGGGGGAGTATAATCGAGGAACATCTTATAGTCGTCGATGGCCAGATAAGATGAGTATTCCGTTTTTTTCAGTTCACTCTCCTTTAGTTTCTTGATAATGCGACCAGAACAATCTGTTACCTGCCCCTTGAAATTAGTCAGTTTATCATGTTTGCTGCACGAACAAACAAACAAGGCCTGGCCAGCCCCATGCTCGTTAAGTATGGTTGTTACCTCCTTAAAATTCTGGATGGCATGATCAGGCGCATCGCAGACGATGTCTATAGAATACTCTTCAACAATCGCTTTCTGTGCCATGACAGCATGGGCACAGAAAAGCGATATTAATAAGAGCGAAAATTTCTTCATTATGCTTTCTTAATGGTAATGATACTCTTGTTACACTCTGTCAGATGATCGAAGAAAGCTTTTATCTCCTGATAATCTGCAGCAGTATAGAACGTTTTGTCGATATTAAGTTTAAACTGGGCTCCCAGCATATCGCCATTAAGATTATAGGTGATACGCACATTGATGCCATCGAACTTCAGAACCGTAGGCTTTGGCATCTCTTCGAGGGTATAGCCCTCAGGCAGCTTGATATAAGCATTGATGGTTTCTGATTGTTTATAAGGGAACTCGATAGGCAGACTACGCTCAGCATCGGTAAATGGCGATTCATTCACAGGAATCATAATCAGAGGGTTCAGATAAATCATATCGCCTGCAGCATCACACTGTTTTGTGAATGACATCTGTTCGTCCATTCTTGACGAGAAGCTGGTACGATCTGATATCTGATAACTCTGAATCTGAATACCGTTACGCTCTTGGATTTTATTAATTTGTTCAACGCTATCTTTGGCCTGGCGCCAGCTACGACGCAGTTGTGCAGCAGCTTCTTCATACAAGCGGCTGGTCTTCTTACACTGCAGCAATCCGTCAGCACTTAGTTGTGCCTGAATGGCTGTTGTCTCACGACTGCGAGCTGGAGCCTGTAAGTTTACCCACTCGCCTGGAACACCTTTTCTCACAAGTCGGGCTCTGTTAACAAGCAATTTTGCTGGAAGCACATTCAGATATCCATCTTCAGCCGAACTATCGAAGAAAGCCATTGTAGAATCATTAAGATGAACACCTACAACAAATGTATTCAGATACTTCAGGCTGGAGTGCGAAAGCGGAAGGTTGCCAAGGTCGCGACTACGCATCACTACAGGCGAAGCTTCAATACCAGCATCATGCAGCATATTGATCAAAAGGAAGTTCATATCTGCATTTGTTCCTGTTCCATCTTTCAGTATCTTTGAAGCTGATTTACCCCAGAAGGCATAATTGCCATTCCAGCGAACCTTGCTCTTCAGCATCTTCCAGACTGCAGCAAAACGCTCGCTCTTATCAGCGATATTAGGGATACCAGCAGCAACAATGTCTGCTTTTAACGGACTGCTGCTCTTGAGGCGTCCTCCAAACTCTTCATCTCCCATCAGCTGATTATCTACGTCGGCCCAAGTTGAGGAATAGTTCTTATGAACAGCTCCTGGAATATAAATTCCAGCTAACTCAGCAGTAACCTTATTCCCATAGTCTTCAGCGCACCAAAGATAATCGTCAGCCTTGATAGCTGGCAGCCTACGTGCATTAAAAGACTGAACCTTACACGTTAGCGATTCTGATTGGCCACCAACAAATATAGTCAATGGTGCCTGATATACCTTCTTCTCCATGGGCTGACTGCCTGTTTCTTCTACATTGAAGCTGAACCATTCTGGTATCGACAACTCGTAATTGGTGTAAAGTACAGGAATATCGCTCTGAGCATACCAGTCGCGAATATAGTAGAAGTAATCGCTCTCGATGCGATATTCATACTCGATGACAGTACCAACCTTTACTTGTGGCACACTGAATTTCAATTGTTTCTGATTCTTGTCTAAACGCTCTTCGTTTACCATCGAGCGCTCCATCTTGGTCTTAACCAGCTTACCGTTCTCCATATTATAAGCGGTAGCCTTGAGACCTGTTATCATCTCCTTATTGGTACGATTGATCTCGTTTTCCTGAAAGACGATTGTCTTGTCGGCCACACGTTTGCCTTCTGGTTTTAACACCTTCAATCGGGTTTTAACTCCATAATACACTTTGAAATCACCCTCGGCATAACCATAGTAGACATCCGTTTTGTGGAACAGCACAACGGCATCGGCATCCTTATCATCAGGATACTCTGTCATTTTCAGTTCTTGCTCCGTGGGTTTACCCCATTTTAGGTTTGGTTCAATCGTTTGGGCACATAATGTCTGTGCAAGCACTACAAGTGCCAGAAAAAGATTTCTTTTCATTTTGGTTATAAGTTTATATTAAAACATTAATGCAAAGGTACAAACAATAGCTGATATCACCAAATATTTATTGCATTAATTTGCATTTTCCTTGCTTTTTACTTAGGAAAGACAACCAATCCCTCAACATCACCCTAAATAACGTACAACTATCCCTTAAGGCCGAAGACTTCCGCCCTGAGATAGTCGAGGAAGATGTTGAGGGGATGAAAATAGAGAAATAAATAATTGGGACTTCTTATTCGAAGTCCCAATCTGTTTTATAGCCATCGAACTTGATGCCGTCGAGGGGGCCGAATTGAGATACTATCTGTAGTATTTCCTCCTGCTGTTTGGGCGATAGCAGTATTTCGCCGTGGTGGGCTCGATAATACTGGCCATTACCACTCCCCCAAAATCCCCTTACATAACTACGAGCCACAGCCCTCTCGTGGTGTGAAACGTTGTTATATAGATTGGTAAATCCCCAAGCCTTTTTTACAAGTTTCTTTTCGTGATAGCATCGGCACTTGCCATCTTGCCAAGCTGTGGGAAAAACGGCATTGCCTTTATAACGGTCAGCCGATGTTAGCAGCATGGCCTGATAGTGCATACAAGTATCCTTGTCAGCACATCCGCCGTTGAAACATAGTTCGTATCCCATGGGGATGTCACTTTCTTTTAGTATTTTATCTTCCATATTCAAAATTTTAGTGTTATCAAAAAATATCTCATCTCTCACATAAGGTGGGTGAAAGGCCTGTAAACAGAGGGATTTCGCGAAAATCATCCCTCACGTCATCCCTCACATGACCTCTCACCCCATCCCTCACATCTGGGTTATGCAGCCTTACGTGGGACTACCTCGTAATAAGCCACATGCGAATGGTTCTTTTGCTTATAACCAAGTGCCGTTATGGCTTTGCCCAGCTTCACCTTGTTGCCAATCGTCTTCACCAGCGTAGGATAATCCTTCTGCATTATGCCGATAATCTCGTCGCAGCTCATTGTCTTAACATTCTCGCCTTCAACTGGCTGACGGAAGCAAGCTTCGAACATCTCAGAAAGGTCCTTCTTCTCCATAAACTCTTGGTTCAACTGCTGGATACGTGCCACCTCGTCGTTGCTGAACCAATAGGGTGCTTTCTGCTCCTCCAACTCGTAAACCACCTGAGCATACAGCTGACCATAGTCAATCTCGCCCTCATTATTAATAAGGTGTCCTTCTGGAATCTGGATACAGATGTATCGACGGCTTCCTGTTGGGTCTGTCAGCGGATGCGGATTGTTGGTGGTAGCAACAAACGATGCAAATCGAGGACGATCCTCCTGAGTTCGACCAAAGATTGGGCGACCATTCACTTTACTTACCGACAGCGTCTGCTTGAGTTTGGCGTGCTGCTTAGAGCTGATGGCGTCGAGCTCATCCAGATTCACAAGGAGATTATTCGTCAGAGCCATCTCCTTGTCGAACTTGTTCGATAGATTCAGATGATCCAGATAATACTCACGCAGCTGTTTAGGCAGCAATCGACGCACAAAGGTGGTTTTTCCACAACCCTGCGCACCAATAAAAGTAGGCACGCACTCGTTGCCGTGCAACATATCCATCTGCTTCCAGTGAGCCACAGTAGAACGTAACCAGATGGTGAGATAGTTCAGCTGTTCTGAGGTGATGCCAGGTATGCGACCAAAAACCTTAGCGATATGGTTCTGTCCGTCCCATTTGGGCAAACCCTTCATGAATGCCTGCACAGGATTATACTCTGGCACCTCTTCTGATGCCACATACTCAGCTATCTCCGTCTTTGGACTGCCTTTCTCAATTATCTGTTCGCGCTTGGCACGAATCACGATGCTGTTCAAGGCCGCCTGGGTCAGAGGGCGGTATTCTAATTCAGCCTCAACAGAGGTGCTTGAGAGGCCATCGGCTGAGTTTTCAGCCTTTGGCAAGATTGCATACTCTACCTTTCCATTCAGTATGTTTCGACGGAAACGGTAGTTGGTCATGAGGAACATCTCGACTGCGAGAGTTGCCTCCTGTGAAGCATTATTTGCCTCACTAGTAGTGATAAAGTTTTCTTTCATAAAAAGTTTATAATCTGATGTTTCTAGTTCCTTAAGTCCTTTTCCTTAGGCCAGGTTTAGGCGCGCTTTCCACAGCGTGCTTTTCGTGTTGCAAAGGTACAAAAATTATTTCTACTATTGGCTGTCTTTACCCTTAATATTTCGTTAAAATTTGTAAACGCCAAAAATGACGTGAGGGATGATGTGAGAGATCATGTGAGGGATGACGTGAGGGATGATTTTCGCGAAATCCTTTGCCTATAGGCATTTCAGCTACCTGATGTGAGGGATGGAGAGATTTTTCGAAAAACACGCTCCATAAATATGTCTATTTATTCCCTAGGCTGGGAACGTTTCATTCCCAACGTGGGAACATTTCATTCCCTAGGTGGGAATAAAAGATATGTCATTGTAGTTTCATTTTTCTCGCATAATTATTTGGCGGAATGAAGAATTGTGTGTACCTTTCTTCGCAAGCGAAGCGGGACAGCTAGTGCGTACCTTTACCTTCTTATAACAAATCCTCTATTTTCATCTGGAAGAATTCTTTGAATTGTATACCATCGGTGCCGATGACTAATGCCCGTTTGGGATGAAAGTTTTCGCAGAACTTTGGTAATCCACTATTCATTCCACGTCGTCCACTTTTCACTTCAAGTGCTATTGCTGTTCCTTGACTCGCAACTATATAGTCGACCTCATCAGAACGTTCGCGCCAATAATATACTTTGTATCCTCCATCTTCTGCACCACCAAGCAGGTAGCCTCCTACTGCAGATTCCACCCATCTGCCCCATATCTGAGGATCTATGCGGTCTTTATCGTAGGTTGTACCCCTATAGGCTGTCAGTAAAGCATTGTTATATACTTGGAATTTGGGTACAGACTGATATCGTCTGGCATCATCGTTGGCATATTTTTGCAGTCCGCCCAAAAGATTACACTGATTGAGAATATTAAGATACGAAGATAGTGTGGTGACATTTCCTGCATCCTGAAGTTGTCCTAACGCCTTGGTGAGAGAAAGTAATTCGGCAGAGTATGAACATCCCAGTTCGAATAGTTGTTTCATTAATGCAGGCTTATAGATGTTTGATGTCATAATAATGTCTTTCTCGATAGCTGGTGCAACCAAAGACTCTTTGATATATTTACGCCATCTTCGCATATCTTTAATAAGCGAAGCACTTCCAGGATATCCTCCGTAGTAAATCCATTCATCAAGCGTAAGCCCAAAGGCATCTTCCATTTCTTGTAGAGTCCAATGTCCTAAACGTATTAGTTCAAAACGCCCAGCAAGTGATTCTGTTAGTCCTTTACGAAGCATTAGACGTGAGGAACCTAGCAGAAAAAGTTTCAGTTGACGCCGATTTCTAGTGTCAGCATCCCATTCACGTTTTACTATATCGCTCCAACGTTTTATTTTCTGTATTTCGTCTATAACAAGAATTGCTTCTGTCTGTTGCTTGGTATCCATCTGAGTGCGGGCACTTTCCCAAACTCTTCTAATCCAATCTGTATCATTCTCATCTACGCCATCTGCATTATATAAGTAATGTGGTAACGTGCATTCCTCCAAGACCTGATCTATAAGTGTTGACTTGCCAACCTGGCGTGGACCAGCCAAGACTTGAATGAATTTTCTTGGTTCATTCATTCGTTCCAGTACCGCTGAAAATTGTGGTCTTTTGTACTCCATAATGTTCAATTCTTGATTACAAAATGTTCAAATCTCTGTTACAAAATGTTCAAATCTCAGCTGCAAATATAGGAATTTAATCTGAAATAAAAAAGGATTTAGCAGATTTTTTAAATTAGCATCGAGAATTGGTGCGTTATGACCACAATTACAGAACTCCATCAGCCCCTTACGCAGGTCGATCATACCAATAAACATGATCGCAGAATCGATAGACGTTGTTGTCAGTAAACGTAAAGCCCATCTGCATCAGTTGGTAGTACTCGTTGTAGCTCATGGCCACTGCGGCGTGAACACAAACTTATTGCTTGTCTGCTGTGCCGCCATGGGCAAACATGCCGTTAGTAGTAATGTTAGTATTAGTAGTTTTTCCTTCATCTCTATTTATTCTTCGTATTCTGTTGGATCATCAATTCCTGCTGCGGCCAGGGCTTCTTTGCGCTCTACACAGGTGCCGCACTTGCCGCAATGCTTGTCGCCACCACGATAGCACGACCAGGTTTCTGCATAGTCGATACCCAGTTCCTTGCCTCGTGCTGCAATTTCAGCTTTGGTCATGTTACAATATGGCGAGAGCAGTCGCACACCGTTATATGTTCCTGCATGGGCAGCCTGATCGAAAGCCTCAACAAACTCTGGACGACAGTCAGGATAGATGGTGTGGTCGCCTCCGTGATTGGCCATCATCACATACTGCAGATTGTTTGATTCTGCCATTCCTGTGGCTACAGCCAGCATGATGCCATTGCGGAAGGGAACAACAGTCGACTTCATATTCTCATCAGCATAATGCCCCTCTGGGATAGCGTCATCGCCAGAAAGAAGAGAGCTGCGGAAATACTGTCCCATAAACTCGAGTGGGATAACCAGATGCTTGATGCCCAGTCTCTCACAATGCATGCGGGCAAAGGGTATCTCCTTGGCATTATGATTACTGCCATAATCAAACGATATAGCTAAAGCTATGCGGTCCTTATAGTCGTATAATAAGGTGGTTGAGTCTAGTCCACCGCTTAGAATCAAAATACAGTCCTTCATCATATTTCTAACTTTGGGTGCAAAGATAATAAAAAAAGCCATGAATTAAGACAAATACGCAAAAAAAAATGTATCTTTGCAGCATGAAACTAAAAACAATTGTTACAACCGTATGTTTGCTGCTTTGTTCGATGGTGAGCTTGGCGCAAGTTTGGCAGTATGTTGATCCACGTATTGGCAGCGAGGGTGTGGGACGAACATTCCCTGGACCATCGATGCCATTCGGAATGTGTAAGCCTGGTCCTGATTGTACCGTTAAGCCTAATGCAGGGTGGGCCAAAATGCCAGAAGTGGTTACAGGTTTCTCGCAGACTCACGTAAGCGGAACTGGTGGCGGACAGAAGTATGGCAATATCTTAATACAACCTGAATGCACTGAACAGAAACGTGTTAGCGAGGAGTTTTCATTAGGTTATTACGCAACTACATTCGAGAGTGGCATTCGTACAGAGATAACTACCTCTGATCGTTGTGCCTTCTATCGCATACATTATCCTAAGAGCGGTTCATTGCTTATCGATGCCACACACTACTTAGGCAAGAACCCTGTTCCTGATCTTCGCGAGCAGCAGCAGTTTGTTGGCAGCGAGGTTGAGATGGTGAATAACCATGAGATTCGTGGCTATTCTCGCATTCGTGGCGGATGGAACAATGGCGATGCATATACTGTATATTTCTGCTTGGTAAGCGACAAGCCATTCAAGCAGAAAAGCGAAAACACAGTTGTGTTTGCTGACACATTAGTGAATATTAAGGTGGGAATATCGTATGTAAGCGAGCAACAAGCTAAACGTAATATCCCAACTTGCGACTTCGACACTCAGTTGGCTCAACTTAGAAATAGTTGGGAGGCTCTTTTGAGTCGTATCCAGATAAAAGGCACAGAGGCTGATAAGCGCATGTTCTACACAGCCCTTTATCACACCATGATAATGCCTGTGGATAAAACAGGCGAAAATCCCAAGTGGACAGAGCGCCCCTACTACGACGACTACTACGCCATCTGGGATACCTATCGCTCCAGTTCGCCACTCATCACGCTTATCGATCCTAAGCGCGAGGCTGAGATAGTAAACTCGCTGCTAAACATCTATAAACGAGAGGGTTACATGCCTGATGCACGTAGTGGCGACTGCAACGGACGAACTCAAGGTGGCTCGAATGCAGAGGTGGTAATAGCTGATGCCTTTGCCAAAGGCGTTGAGGGCATCGACTACGATTTTGCACTCGAAGCTATGCTGAAGGATGCTGAGGTTGACCCAGGTGCCGACCATGAGAAACATGGACGAGGCGGACTGCACGAATACCTGAAGTACGGCTATCTGCCTTACGGCATCGACAGAGCAGGAACCCGAACCATCGAGTATGCTTATAACGACTACTGTATCGCCTTGGTAGCCAAAGGATTAGGTCGTATGGACATCTACGACCGCTACCTGCGTCAATCGCAAAACTGGAAGAATCTGTGGCGAGCAGACTACGAGTGGGACGATGTGAAAGGCTACATCATGCCAAAGGATGCACAAGGTCGTTGGCTGGACTCTGTACCCTGGGGCAAGTCGAAGGTATTTCATCCACTAATCCCCTATACTCCTATCACAAAGGTTGCGCCCTGGTATCTGCCTTGGTGGAGCACATTCTTCTACGAGGCATTATCAGCAGAATACTCGTTGAGCATTCCTCACGATGTGCCTGGACTGATTGAAGCTTGTGGTGGAGCAGAGACATTCCGCAAGCGACTGGATATGTTCTTCGATCGCAAGCGCTACAACGTGGGCAACGAACCATCGTTCCTCACCCCATGTCTGTATCACTGGATTGGTCGACCTGACCTTACTTCCGATCGTGTGCGAAAGATTATCAGCGAGAATTATAACGACAAGCCTGATGGACTGCCAGGAAACGATGATAGTGGCGCCATGAGTTCGTGGTTGGCTTTCCACATGATGGGACTTTATCCCAACGCTGGTCAGAGTTACTATCTGATGCATGCCCCACTGATTGCGGAGTGGACCATGCAACTGGCCAACGGCAAATCGCTGCATGGAATAGTAAAAGGCAAAGGCACTCACTTTGAGAAAGTAACCCTTAATGGCAGACTTCTTAATGATGCTCGACTTGAACATGCTGACCTGATGAAAGGCGGAGAATTGGTGTTCTATGTTTCAAGCAAGAGTATCAAAGAGGGAAACAAACTGTTTCCTACGGAGAAACAAACAGTTTCTGCCAAGGAAACTACTAGTTTCTCGGTAGGAAACTACTCGAAAGCTACCCCTTCGCTCAAAGCGGCCATCAGCTTTACGCTCAACAAGCAGTTCCGCACTTGGCCTTTAAGCTATGCTTGGCAAGGCGACACTATGATAGTAATCTGCAAGGAGGCTACATACAGAATACCTCGTGCCATCGTAGAGAATGGAAACATGTTCTGTTGGGAGATGCCATCTGCTGATGGTGCTATCTACGATGCCAAAGGCACTTTCGCCTTTATCTCTTATAAGGCATTCAGAGAGTTGGAGCAGAATGGCGTAACCATCTATGATGGTATTACCTGGAAATTGGTCGACAGATCGGATGTCACACTCCATGTGATGGCTGATATCGATCGCACAGAGATGTGGATAAAGTGCGACGACTATCTGCCATTGGTATTGGAGATGCGCCACAACCCACTTGGTATTGATTGGACAATAGACGAATAAGGATATGAAGAAACTACTGCTAGCTACTTTATTATTTGTATGCACCCAGGCTTTTGCACAGAAATCGCCAGAGCAGATGGGTGGCGTGTATTATGCCTATCCCATAGAAACAGGCACAGATAAGCCTCAACTGCAGTCGGCTCCTGCTGGTTACGAGCCGTTCTACATTTCGCACTATGGCAGGCATGGGTCGCGATGGCTCACTAACGATGGCAGATACCTGTGGGTGAACAAGCATTTTGATGACGATAAGAATCTTACCAAACTTGGCAAAAGCGTAAAGAAACGCTTGGCCAAGGTGTGGAAAAACGCCAAAGGCAATGGTGGACAGCTTACTGCTCTTGGTGCTCGTCAGCATCGCGGCATAGCACGCAGAATGTATCAGAACTTCCCCCAGCTGTTTACAAAAGAAGCACACCTGACTGCCCATAGCAGTACTGTAAACAGATGTAAGGTAAGTATGGAGAACTTTGTGGACGAACTCAAACAATTATCCAACACCCAACACCTAACACCCATCACCCGCGAAGCAGACATGGCTTGGATTGCCTATACTTCGCCAGAGGAGAAGGCTCACGAGAATCGTACTAATGTACCACTAAAGATATCGCCAGAAAGATTCATCAAAGCGCTTTTCGTGGATCCATCGAAGATAGAGAATCCAACAAAACTGCTCACAGAGATGCATACCATAGCATCAGATATGCAGGATGTGGAGCTTAATGTTTCGCTATACGACATTTTTACGCCTGAGGAACTGGAGGCTGTTTACAACAAGAACAATCGCAGCATGACCATCGTTCATGGCGACCTTATAGAAAACGAAGGAATCCCTGCGCGTAGTGCCATCTCGCTGTGGCAACGCATTGAGACAGAGGCAGATGCTGCAATCGCTCGTGGAGGCGTAGGGGCAGATCTTCGATTCGGGCATGACTCTAATCTATATCGTCTGTTTACATTAATGGGCTTCAAACTTCGAGGCGAGGATTACAACTATATGGATGAGATTCTGCCAATGGCAGCTAATCTGCAGATGATATTCTATCGCAATAAACAAGGCGATGTAGTGGTACAATTACTGCACAATGAGCATTCATTAGGCTTTAAGAGTTGGAAAGAACTCAAGCAACAAGTAAACGATCGCATCCACTACTTTGAACATCTTCGCCAACTCTGCGCCCTGAATACAATGGTTGGAACAGCCCCTGCCAATACCAAAACGGCAGGACTTTTTGGTAAGGGCACTGAGGAACATGGTCAAACGCTGCCAGCTGTACTTGTGCCCAATGGTCAGAACTTCTGGACACCACAGACTCAGGATACAGAAAAGAAGTGCATTGCACCTTATTATTATACTGATTCGCTGTTTCAGGGCATCCGCAACAGCCATTGGATAGTAGGTGGTTGCACACAGGATTATGGGTCGTTTACCATTGCTGCACTTAGTGGCAAACTGCGTAAGACTCCCATAGAGCGAGCTACACCATTCTCTCATTCACAAGAGGTTTCGCATCCTCACTACTATGCAGTCCGTCTGCCAAATGAACGACTGAAGCTTGAGGTTACAGGTTCTAGTCATACTGCAATCTTCCGTATCACTCCAGAGGTAGATGGACCTGTACATATCGTATTGAATCACAATAGTGATTACAAGGAAGGCTATCTCGAAATAAGCAATCAAGACAAAACCATATATGGCTACAACCCTGTGCATCGCATCTATCAAGGTTGGGGAGAACAGGCTGGTTTCGATGGGCATTATCTGTTGCAGGCCTACGATGAAATCAAGGATTTTGGCATCGACAGCCTTTGTGCTTGGTTCACCTTTGATGGTAAGGCCAATCAGCCTATCATCCTTAAAGCAGCTACATCGTTCACCTCTAAAAAAGGGGCCTATGATAACTTTGCCTTCGAGGCAGAAGGACATGACTTCGAGACGATGATGGCCCAGACTGCTAAGCAATGGATAGACCGCCTGCATACTATCGATATAGAAGATACAGATATCGCCAAAGTGTATCAGTTCTATGGCGCACTCTATCGCTGCAGCTTCCTCCCTCGCGAAATGAGCGATGTGGATGGCAGTTATCCTTCCTTTTCCTGCGGCAAAATTGCCGCAGGAAAAGGAAGAAAGTACTACGGCGACTTCTCGATGTGGGACACCTATCGCGCCCTGCATCCACTCTATACGCTGATTGCTCCCAAGGAATCAGCTGATATGATGCAATCGCTGGTTACGATGTATCAGGAGGGTGGTTGGCTTCCCATCTTCCCTTGCTGGAACTCGTACACAGCAGCTATGATTGGCGACCATTGTAGCGCCGTGCTGGCTGATGCATATATAAAAGGAATAAGGGATTTTGACTACGAAAAGGCCTACGAGGCTATGCGTAAGAACGCTTTCGATACCCCAACCAACTTCGAGGATTATAAGAATGGTATGGGTCGCAGAGCACTAACATCGTATCTGAAATATGGCTACATACCCTTGGAGGATGGAGTGAAAGAGGCCTTCCATCAGGATGAGCAGACATCTCGAACCTTGGAATATGCCTTTGACGACTTCGCTATAGCCCAACTGGCAAAAGCCTTAGGAAAGGAGAAAGACTACAAAGAACTAATGCGTCGCTCTCAGAACTGGCGCAACGTTATCAATCCCAAGACAGGCTATTGTGATGGTCGCCATGCACCAAAAGCTATCTCGAAGAAAAAGACTGATGGTGGTCTCTTTGAGAACAACACAGACTTCATACATCGCAAGTCGTACATCACAGAGGGCGCCACATGTCACTACACATGGTATGTGCCACAGAATGTAGAAGGCTTAGTTGAGGTTCTTGGAGGCAAGGAAAAGTTCGAGGCCAAGCTCGACTCGCTATTCTCAGAAGGTCGCTATTGGCATGGAAATGAGCCCTGCCACCAGATAGCATATCTCTACGACTTTATTGGGAAACGCGAAAAGACCATCGAGCAAGTAGCACATATCCTCGACACAGAATACAACGATACTCCAGGCGGATTATCAGGTAATGACGATGCTGGACAGATGTCAGCTTGGTATGTGTTCTCATCGATGGGATTCTATCCTGTTTGTCCTGCTACTGATCGCTACATGCTATCAGCCCCACGTTTCCAGAAGGTTACGTTAAACCTGCAAGACGGCAAGAAGTTTACTATCACCCCAAGCTCATTACCAAAGGACAGGCATTATATCACCCAAAGTGAAATCATAAGATAAAAAATGCAAATTATTATGGCTTTTCGAGGTTTTATATTACCTTTGCATCCAGGAAATTAAAGAACTAAAAATATTATGCTTAGAAAATTATCTAATTTCGCCCTACTTATGGGCGCTATTCTGCTTACAGGATGTTTAAAGAACGACAACGATGGCAAGAAAGGCCAGGAGTATGTTGTTACTGAGGGTGCATTCATAGTTGATGCAGGTAATCCTTCAAACGGTATCGATGGTAGCCTTAACTTTATCGACTTTGCTACTGGTACTGCAGTCAGAAACATTTATCCAATTGGCCAGAATCCATCAGATGTTCTGGTTTATGGCAACAAAGTTTATGTTGTAGGCTGTGGCACCAATACCATCTATGTTCTCGACAAGAAAACCCGTACTCTTATTGATAAGATTAACACTGTTGACGAGATGGGTGAAGAAGCAGGTTTTGAGCCTCGCTATGCAATTGCCTATGGCAGCAATGCCTATGTATCTACCCATGGCGGATATGTAGCTGTTATCGATACAGCATCACTCACCATCACCAATAAGTATAAGGTTGGTTCATATCCAGAGGGTTTGGGCGTAGGCGTTGTAGAGAATAACAAATCTGTTAAAGAGGCATCACTCTATGTAGCCAACAGCGACAATGGAAATGGCAATGGCTCAATCTCGAAGATTAACCTTAGCTCAGGTAGTGTTTCTGAAATCAAGAATGAGAAGATTAAGAATCCTCGTAACGTAATTGTTGGTGGTACCACAGCTTTCGTTCTCGATGCAGGCACCATCGATGACGAGGGTATCCAGAAGAATGCAGGAGTATATATGGTAGAAGACAATGACGTATCAATGCTGATTGAGAATGCTACAGGCATGTCGGCCAGTGGTTCGGCTATTGTTACTTACAACTTCCCAAAGGGCAGCAGCAGTGTTTCATACAGAGTCTGCAATCTTTATTACGGTAATCTCAGTGTTTTCACACTTAGCGGCGATTCATCTAAGCCCATCAGCAATCCTACATCCATCTGTGTTGATCCAAACACAGGTTATCTGATTATAGGAAATCCTGGATATATAAACATCTACGATGGCAATGGAAACTTCGCTGATTCATTCGATATTGGCGAGAATCCTGTAGGAATCTGCTACTCATACGGAACAGCAATCTACAATGGAAATTAAATAATAAAAGGCGCTTCAAATTGAGAAGCGCCTTTTATTATGTCTTAGATATTTGGTTCGTCCCAAATCTTTGTCTGTGTGCAAGCAGTACCAACACTCTGGTTGCCTACCTTCAGAACGAAGTCACCCTCTTCCAAAGTCCAGCGACCATCAGCACCTACGAATGCCAAGCTCTTTGCAGGAAGACTGAAGGTAACAGTCTTTGTCTCGCCTGGCTGAAGCTCGATCTTGGTGAAGTCGCGCAGACGCTTGTTGTCAGGAACAATAGATGCGATAAGGTCGCTGCTGTAAAGCAATACAGCCTCCTTACCAGCCTTAGCGCCAGTGTTCTTCACATCAACACTAACCGTCAGCACGTCAGCAGCAGTAAACTTGCTCTTATCTACACGCAGGTTGCTGTACTCATAGGTAGTATAGCTTATGCCATAGCCAAATGGCCACTGCAACGAAACCTTTGCATCGTAGTTATAGGCTCCAGCCATAGTTCCTACTTCTTCGCTCACCTTATAATCATAGGTGTTGAGTGAGTTAATCTCACGAGGATAGGTGTAAGGCATCTTGGCAGAGAAGTTTGCATCGCCAGCCAACAGGTTTGCGAGTGCATCGCCACCATAGTTACCAGGAATCAGGATGTCAACCACAGCCTTTGCAAGTGGTTCTATATCTGCAATCAGGCGAGGACGTCCCTCGTTCAATACCATTACGATAGGCTTACCTGTCTTAGCGAGTTCCTTTACAAGGTCGCGCTGATTCTTTGACAGCCAGAGGTCGCTCAGGTTTCCTGGAGTCTCAGTATATGAGTTCTCACCAATACAAGCGATTATCACATCAGCCTTGGCAGCAGCATCTACTGCCTTCTGTATCTGAGGCTCATTCTCATCGTAATAAGCACCATTCTCGTTATAGGTCACACCCTGTTCAAGAATGATATTCTCTTTACCATACTTATTACAAAGAGCCTCGTAAATAGTGTTGTACTTCTCTGAGAGATCCTCAGCACGTGAACCCTGCCATGTGTAGCTCCATCCACCATGCAGACAGCGCATCTGGTTTGCATTAGGACCAGTGAGCAGAATCTTCTTTCCCTTAGCCAGAGGCAGGATATTACCCTCGTTCTTCAGCAGAACCTCACTCTCCTCAGCAGCCTTCAATGAAGCAGCAGCAAACTCATCGCTACCAAACTTCTCATAGCCCTTGCCACCAGTATTAGGCTTCTCGAAGAGGCCCAAACGATACTTGGCACGAAGGATACGACGAACAGCATCGTCGATACGACTCATCTTAACCTTACCTTCCTGTACCAGTTCCTTCAGCAGGATGCAGAACTCTACGCTATATGGGTCCATCGACATATCGATACCAGCATTGATGGCGATACGGATGGCATCCTTCTTATCCTTGGCCACATGCTCACGAGAGAAGAGGTTGTTGATATCAGCCCAGTCAGTTACCAAGAATCCATCCCATCCAAGGTCTTCTTTCAGCCACTTGGTCATATATTCATAGCTGGCATGAAGAGGTACTCCATTTACTGAGGCTGAGTTAACCATCATAGTCAATGTACCAGCAAGAGCAGCCTGCTTGAATGGCTCGAAGTACTTCTCACGAATCATCTGTGGTGAGAGATAGGCAGGAGTACGGTCCTTACCAGTCCAAGGAGCACCATAAGCAAAATAGTGCTTAGTGCTAGTACCTACGTGGTACTGGTCGATATGGTTATTGTCATCGCCCTGATAGCCTCTGATCTCTGCAACTACCATCTTTGAGTTCACAATAGCATCCTCACCAAAGCTCTCGTAAACACGAGGCCAGCGTGGGTCGCGGCTCAAGTCAACAACAGGATTATAAACCCAAGGACAGTTAGCTGCACGACTCTCATAGGCAGTAATCTCAGCACCTCTGCGAGCCAGCTCTGTATTGAACGATGCACCAAGGTTGATAGGCTGTGGGAAGAGTGTACCCCCCTGAGTATAGGTCACACCGTGGTTATGGTCCAAACCGTAGATATCAGGAATACCCAGATACTTCATCGACTTCTTCTGGATAACCTGTATCCATTGTTGCCACTGGGCTACTGTTGGAGCCTTTGTTCCAGGAGCGTTCAGTATAGAACCAACCTTCCACTTAGAGATAAGTGTGTCGAGCATTTGCTCGTTAAGCTTCCAAACTCGCTTGGTATCGCCCTTATAGATGTCAACAGGGAAACCGCCCAACTTGTCGATAATCTGCTGGTCAGTCTGTTTTAGCATCTCTTTCACTTCACTTTCTGATCTGCCATACTGCTGCAGAACAGAGCGAACCTTTTCGCGATCAACCTTAGCATTCTCTACTGTCATCTTGCCCATAACATCGAGGTTAAGTTCAAGCATCTGACCAATCTTCTCGTCAAGAGTCATCTTGGCGAGCGTCTTCTCAATTTTTGCCTCCAGCGCCGCATCGCGGGGGATAGCAGTCTTCTGCGCCTGCACGCCCACAGCAGCACAAACCACAGCAAAAGTTAAAATTGTTTTTTTCATAAATTGTGTTGAATTATAATTCTGACTGCAAAGATAAGCAAAACAATTAAATAATTAACCCTTTTTGTTTTTTTTAATGTATCTTTAAATTGTCATTCGTCACAAAACGGCACAAAATATCCCAAATATTTGGATGATTTCATAATACTATATATCTTTGCACCCAAAATAATCAACTTCTAAAGCATAGATAATATGTATACTACTCGTCATCTCCCCAACACCCGTATCGATGTGGCCGATGCCTTGAGAGGTATCGCTGTGGCTGGCATCATTCTGTATCACTCAGTTGAACACTTCAACATTTTTACCAAAGAAGCCATCATCCACACATTGCCAACCGATCAGGCTGTGGCTGATGTCTTGGCCTGGCTGCTGTCAGGTAAGATGTATGGCATCTTTGCGATGCTATTTGGACTGAGTTTCTTCATTATGAACGACAACCAGCAGCAAAAGGGGCGTTCGTTCTCAGGACGTTTTGCCTGGCGCATGTGTCTCTTGTTTCTTTTTGGTGTTGTAAACGTAGCTTTCTACGATGGCGATATCCTGATGCTCTACGCCTGCTATGGTCTGCTGCTCATTCCTATCAGCTATCTGCCGTCTAAGGCTGTCTGGTGCATCATCGCCTTGTTGGCCATACAACCTGTAGAGCTGGTCTGTCTGTTAACTGGTTATGAGATAGACCATTCTACTTTGTGGGAAGTCTATGGTAAAATTAACAGTGCGCATGAGCATGGCTCTTTTCTTGAGAACACCCTTACCAATTTGCGATATGGCTTTGAGGTTAATTTCAGGTTCAATGTTTTCAGCGGGCGTCTCACGCAGCTGCTCTGCCTATTCATTCTTGGAATGCAGTTAGGGCGAGAGAGACTATTCTATAACGAAGGTCGCAACTTACAGATTTGGCATAAGATTCTGTTAAGATCTGCCATCGTTGTTGTAGCTTTGAGCATTATTGATTACAGCGAAATAGAAAAGTGGCTTAACCCCATCTACAACTTGTCTATCCTGTTGATGATTGTATCTGCAGTAGTATCTGCATGGTATGCTTTTGAAGGTGTTCGCAAGATACTTCATCACTTGTGTATTTTTGGTCGCATGAGTCTTACCAACTACCTGTTGCAGTCAATCATTGGATGCTCTATATTCTGTGGCTATGGTCTTGGCTGCTATTATAAGTTAGGTATAACATACGCTGTGCTTGTAGGTGTAGTTATGGTTTTAGTTCAATACAGCTTTGCCCGCTATTGGTTTGCCAATCATCCTCGTGGTCCATTGGAGGGTTTGTGGCGAAAACTTACGTGGATTTTTGGTGATTAATGCAACTATTTGTATCTTTGCAGCGTCAAACTATTGAGTATGACTTAAAAAATTAAATAGGTAGACAATGAAAAGAGCATTAAAAATCGTATTTTTCAGTGTCCTGGGACTGGTTATTGTCGCAGGAGTATTGATGTGGTTGGAGTTTGGCCCGTTGCTAAAAGGTGCCTCGTCGGCAGAAAAACTTGACGATGGATTGTACTATATGGAGTATAAGGGCGATGACGGATTCGACGAATTCATTAAGCAAGGCGGTGCAAAGAATGCCCAGGAGATTTCAGCATATATCATCAACTTCCTTTCGAAAGGACATTATAAGCCGGAAATGAATCCTGAGAAAACAGATTTTGGCTGTTCGGCACTTACTGTTACCACTCCTGAGGGTGGCGTACTTATGGGGCGTAACTTCGACTTCCCATCAGCCATAGGCGTGGTTCTTCATACTATTCCAGATAAAGGTTATGAAACAATCACCACTTTCAATGTCGAGTTCTTTGGATTTGGCGACGGCTTTAAGCCAGAAGGATTCAAAAATCAATATATGTCGCTGGCAAGTCTGTTCTGTGCCCTTGACGGCATCAACGAGAAGGGCTTGGCTATAGCCGACCTGATGGCTGGAGATGAGGTGGAAACACATCAGAATACCAACAAGCCCAACCTTACCACAACTGCTGCAATCTGCTATATGCTGAAAAATGCAGCTAATGTTAACGAGGCATTGGAGCTACTGAAAAATATCAATATGCACTCTGATATTGGTTCTGCCCACCACTACGCTATGGCTGATGCCACAGGTAAAAGTGTGGTTGTGGAATATGTAGACAACAAGATGATTGTGACAGATTCGCCAGAAGTGGCCAACCACTATCTCTGTGAGGAGAAGCACAACGTGGGCTTGAAAGAAGGCGATGACAGATACGACAGGCTCTGTAAGCGATACAACCAGACTGGTGGCGTGATGAGCGAGAAACAACTCACTGATGCTATCGCAGATGTATCGCAGCCAGAAAGAAAAGGATTCCTTGGCACTGCATGGACTATGGTAATGGATATGAAGAATCTTTCAGTAACCTACTATTCACGTCGCCACTGGGATAAACCATTCCGCTTTGAGCTGACCCGCAAATAAAAAAAAAGCTGAAACATGTAGTTTTTCTGCAAAAAGTACGTCTAACATAAGAAACAGTATAAACCAAATAATTAATAAATGATGAAAAAACTATTCTTCGCCGTTGCATTAGCCCTTGTAAGTGTGGCTGGCTCGGCACAAAATTTGAAAGCAAACATGGACACCAGTGTTAAACCTGGTGATGATTTCTGGCAGTATGCCGTTGGTGCATGGCTGAAGGCTAACCCACTCGACAAAGAGCATGCAGAGAATGGTGCGTTTACCGACTTGAACGAATTAAACAATGATCGCATCAACGCACTCATCATGAAGTATGCTGACCAGAAAAATCTGCCCCAGGGTAGCGACGGTCAGAAGATTGGTGCTATCTATCGCCTCTATATGGATAGCGTTGGTCGCAACAAGATGGGCTATCAGCCTATCCTTCCCTACCTCAAGCAGGTTCGTGCATTGAAGACTCGTGAGGAATTGCTGAAGCTGATGTACGAGTTGGACAGCAAAGGATTCAACACCGCTCCATTCGGCATTAGCCTTAGCCTTAACCCATTCAAGTCGTCAGAATTCATGATGGGCGTAGGTCATGGTGGTGCATCACTGCCACAGGAGTATTATGCCGAGCCTAACGAGACACAGCAGAAAGCTGTAGAAGCCATTAAGAGTCTGAATAAGGACTACTTTAAGATGGTAGGCTACAACGATGCTGATGCTGAGCGCATGATGCAGGCTGAGTGGGCTATTGAAAACAAAATAGGTGTAAAGACCCTGAACCAGGTAGCTAGACGCAATCCTATGCTCACCATCCACATTATGACTTGGGAGCAGCTGTTGAAGGACTTCAAGGGTATCGACTGGGTTGCTTATCGCGATGCATTGGACTATCCAAAGGATATCGATACCGTTAACGTAAGCCAGTTAGAGCCTCTGCACGTTGTTGAGGACATCCTGGCCAACACCAGTGTCGACGATCTGAAAGCCTATATGGAGCTGCATGTAATCAAAGCATTCTCAGGCTATCTGTCTGATGACTTTACTGATCGTGCCTTCGAGGCCAACAAGATTATCTCTGGTGTTCAGGAGCAGCAGCCACGTTGGAAACGTGCTGTATCTGAAATCAGCGGAAGTCTGGGCGAGACCGTTGGTAAGCTTTATGTAAAGGAATACTTCCCTGAGAGCAGCAAACAGCGTGTTTACCGTTTGGTTAAAGACCTGCAACAAGCCTTTGAGGATCGTCTGAAAGAGAACACCTGGATGAGCGAAGAAACCAAAGCAAAGGCTATCGAAAAGCTGCACTCTATTTACATCAATGTGGGCTATCCTGACAAGTGGGAAGATATGGAGAAGTTTGTTGATATCCGCGAGAACGAGAACCTTATCGAGAATTACATCCGCATCAACAAGGAGGCCACAAAGGCTGCCCTGCGCAAATACTGGCGCAAGCCTGTAGATAAGACAATGATGGGTTGCACTCCACAGACTGTCAATGCATTCTACAACCCAATGTTCAACAGCATTAACTTCCCAGCTGCTATCCTGCAGCCACCATTCTTCGATCCAGAATCAGACTATGCTGCCAACTATGGTGCCATCGGTATGGTTATAGGTCATGAGATGTCTCACGGATTCGATGATCAGGGTTGCCAGTTTGATAAGGATGGAAACCTCAAGAACTGGTGGACTGCTGATGACAAGACTAAGTATAACGAACGCACCAAGGTGCTTGCCGACTGGTTCTCAGAGCAGGAGGCTGTACCAGGCTTGAAAGTGAACGGTCAGAAGACACTTGGCGAGAACATTGGCGATAACGGTGGACTGAAAATTGCCTATCGTGCCTTTGAGAACCGCATGAAGCAGGAGCCTCTGAAGCAGGTCGACGGCATCACTCCTGCGCAGCGTTTCTTCCTGGCTTACGCTCGTGTATGGGCCAGCAATACTACACCAGAGTATACCGCCATGCTTGTTAACAGCGATGTTCACTCACCCAATCGTCTGCGTGTTATGGCAGCTCTGCCAATGATCGACAGTTGGTACGACGCTTTCGGCATCAAGAAAGGCGATAAGATGTTTGTGCCTGCAGAACAGCGCGCACATATTTGGTAATTAATACATCTTTTTTTAGAGAAGTTAGAGGATGTGTCTTTTTTTGACACATCCTCATTTATTTTAATGTATTGATTGTTTTTTGTAGTTCTTCCAGGAACCGGGCAGCGTGCGAGCCGTCCATCTGGTAGTAAGCGGCCAGAGGCCGAGCGCATGCCGCGCCTACGGCTCACCTTACAGAGTCGCGACACATCGAAGGTCTTTGTAAACGTCACCATCGGCATGGGCGATTTCATCCACAGCTCGAATGCGATGGCCCGATTTGTGACGAATGATATGATTAAGCGAGTATACATTGTTCCTCGTTTTGAAAAGCGTTTCAATTTGAGTATAAGCGAATGATTGTTTGGGTATAGGCGCACAATCGTTTGGGTATAGGCGCACGATAGTTTACTACGTACTTTCTCCCTGCTACTCATAGGCTTTTCCCCTGTAAACCTTAATGTTTTCCCCTGCGAGGACTAATATCCGACAGACAAAAAGCGGTCACGGTCACAACTGTGACCATGTGACCACAGGGGATTGGAAAATTACAAGATAACGATATAATATACTGATATGCAGGTATTTACAGAGTAATTGAAGCGACTGTCAAGATAGAAAGGTCACATGGTCACAGCTGTGACCATGTGACCGATCCATACCAAATAGACCATTCTTCTTTATGCTCTGTCAGAATCATCGGAAATTACTTTCAATGTTCTCTATGTTTCTCTTTTGGGGGCTCTCGCTAAAACCCAGCAAACGTTGCGACGAAGGCCAGCCATCCGTCAACTGAGTCATCTATTCCGTTAATTATCAGTATATTCATATCTTTTCTAATTCCATTTCCATTTCAAAACCTTTCCATTTCTCCCCGTCAATCGGATAGGCATCTTCGCCTATGATTCGGAAACCGACGGACTTGTAGCATTCGACGGCAGAGAGGTTGTCGCAGAACACACCAAGGGTAATCTTCTGAGCACCCAGTTCCCGCTTCGCATAATCGATAGCAAGACGTAAAAGCTGTTTGCCATAGCCTTTACCTCGTTTCAAATCGTCCACGATGACAAAACCGAATCGAATGACGCTTTTATCTTCTGAGGGGAATCTCAATAGGATATGCCCAATGATTTCCTCTCCCACGACAGCCGTGAGTGGAAACATATTATCACCCTCGTACTGCTTCATCATCTCCTCAGGCTGAGCAGGGTAATCCTTATACCTGTCAGCACTCCAAAGCCGGAAGGCATGCTTATCCTTGCACCAGCTCAGAATCGTCGGAGCATCGTTGATATTGAATGGCCTAAGACACATCATTTACTCAATCACGAAACTACGTGGATAAAAATCGCTATAGAATCGGCCGTCGGTGGCGGTGAACTTCAACACGCAGTAATTAGGATCGGTGACGCCGCCTGGATAGTACTCTGTGTCGCCATCGCGCCAGATCATCTCCTTCGAGGCGGCATCCGTCAGTACCTCCATTGTACCTCTGAGCATCATGCCCTTGAAGCCTTTGGCATCGCAGAAGTAGATGCTGGCCTTGGGGTTGGCCTTGTATTGAGCCACACGTATTGAGAATGTGTTGGTTGTAAAGTAGAAGGTTTTGATACCCTCACGCTTGCGTGGCTTCAACATGGCTTTGGTCCAGGGGAATCCGTCCTGATCGACTGACGAGATGTAAGCAATGGGCAGTTTGTCGGCCATCTGCGCGATAAGTTCTTTAACGCCTGCCAAAGCGGGGTTGACATTCACGACTTCATCGTTACTAACATCCAACGTTTTGCGCCAGCGCTTCAGCTGGGGGAAATACGTTTTCATCATGCCGATATACTCCTCTTTGGTAATAGGTTTTTCTAACCCTTCATTAACAGCATTCACAAATTGCGCACAATGCTCTATCATCTCTTCCATCGTGCAGTCCTGCAAGAACTTCCCATCCTTATAGCAGTACATACAGTAATCTTCGTTCTTACTACCATCGGCGTTAGTACCGAGGACATCTTCTGTGAGCGGCATGCCGCAACTCTGACAAAATCTTTGTTCTTTATTCATATTCTTATGTTGATTATTGACGCTACAAAAATACGTTTTTTTTGTGGAAAGCACAAAAATTCTGGGATATTCTGTATCGTTTTGTGATGAATGGAGAGATAAACGGCAAAAATGTGATGAATGGCGTAAATAATTGATAATTGATAATTGATAATTGATAATTTATTTGTACTTTTGCCCTCGGTATGAACAAAGGTTCTGCTTATTGCTTAGGATTAGGGGGAGCAGTCATTGTGCTCTTTGTCCTTAATCTGTTGCTGGGATCGGTTAGTATTCCAGCGCGGGATGTTGTCAGCATACTCTTGGGCAACGAGGCCAGCAAGGCTTCGTGGCAGTTCATCGTACTCGAGTCGCGATTGCCACAGGCTATCACAGCCACACTCTGTGGGGCAGCTCTGGCTGTAAGCGGACTGATGTTGCAAACGGCTTTCCGAAATCCGTTGGCTGGTCCAAGTGTGTTTGGTATCAACAGCGGTGCAGGACTTGGCGTAGCCTTGGTGATGCTGTTTCTTGGTGGCGGACTTTCTGTGGGTTCTGTTAGCATCACAGGTTTTGCGGCCATCCTCTCAGCCGCCTTTGTGGGCGCCATGACGGTGATGGCCATCATCTTCTTTTTCTCCACACTGGTGCGCAACAGCGTGATGCTACTCATCATAGGTATCATGATTGGCTATATCTCTAATTCGGCCATCTCGCTGCTCAACTTCTTTGCCACCGACGAGGGTGTAAAGTCGTATATGGTGTGGGGCATGGGCTCATTTGGTGGTGTATCGATGGCCAATATGCCAGTGTTTGCCATAGTAACCATTGCTGGATTGTTTGGCGCCCTGTTGCTGATAAAACCCCTTAACGCCCTGATGCTAGGTGACAGATATGCTGAGAATCTGGGTGTGAACATTATGCGCGTGCGCAACTGGCTGCTGATAGTAACAGGCGTGCTCACAGCCATCACCACTGCCTTCTGCGGTCCTGTGGCTTTTATAGGCCTGGCTGTACCACATATAGCCCGCCTGCTACTCACCACCGATAATCATCGCCAACTGCTGCCTGCAACCTTGCTTTGCGGCTCAGTTGTTGCCTTGGTTTGTAACCTTATCTGCTATCTGCCAGGCGAGAGCGGCGTCATCCCCCTTAACGCTGTCACCCCTCTCATCGGCGCCCCTGTAATTATCTACGTTATTGCAAGAAAGAGATAAAAAAAGAGGGACCCGAAACTGTCTCAGCTTCAAGTCCCCACGCAAACTTGAACTAAAAGTTCGAGTTTGTTAGCGCTCGGCAGAGCTCAAGCAAGCTTGGTTCTGCTCTCGCTTACGCAAACTTCAAACAACCAAAAAAAAGAATTGTTTGATGTCTCTGTTATCGGATGAACAGTAACTCTCTGTACTTAGGCAGTGGCCACAGAGCATCGTCAACAATCAGTTCGAGCTTGTCAATCTGATAGCGAATCTCGTCGAGCTTTGGCTCTACGGTATCGTGGTAGGCGATGGCCTTGTCGTGCTCGTCATCAATCTTGTTAGCAAGCTTACGAGCATTTACGAGCTCCTCAACACCCTTCTCGATGGCAGAGGTGCGCTCGGCAATCTCCTCGATAATCTTGATGTTACGAGCATTCAGCTTCTCGGCCTTGTCAACAGGGAATACAGATACCATATTCTCAACGTTCTTAAGCAACTGGCTCTGATAGCTGGTAGCCACTGGAATGATATGGTTCATTGAGAGGTCGCCCAATACACGAGCCTCAATCTGAATCTTCTTTGTATAGGTCTCCCACTTCACCTCATTACGTGCCTCGAGCTCCTTCTTGGTCATTACACTCAGGCTCTCGAACATCTTAATGCTTGCATCGTCGAGGTAACGCTCGAAGATCTTTGGACAGCTCTTCTCAACATCGAGACCACGCTTCTCAGCTTCAACAACCCACTCGTCAGAGTAGCCATTACCATCGAAACGGATAGGCTTACAGGTCTTGATATCCTCACGAAGAACGTCGATGATAGCATGGAACTTAGCACTGTGGTCAGTACCAGCCAGCTTTTTCTCGAACTCAGGAATGCGAGCGTCAACACGCTTCTTGAAATCAACCAGAGCCTCGGCAACAGCACTGTTCAGGGCAATCATTGCGCTGGCGCAGTTAGCCTCAGAACCTACAGCACGGAACTCGAAACGGTTACCAGTGAAGGCGAATGGAGAGGTACGGTTACGGTCGGTATTATCAATCAAAAGTTCAGGAATCTCAGGAATATCCATCTTCAGGCCCTGCTTGCCAGCCATAGCGAGGAAGTCCTTATCAGCAGTCTCGATGTGGTCGAGCAACTCGCTAACCTGCTTGCCAAGGAATGAAGATACGATTGCTGGAGGAGCCTCGTTTGCACCCAGACGATGAGCGTTTGTAGCACTCATGATAGAGGCTTTAAGCAGACCGTTGTGCTTGTAAACACCCATCAGTGTCTCAACGATGAAAGTAGCAAAGCGAAGGTTCTGCTCAGCTGTCTTGCCAGGAGCATGCAGCAGGATACCGTTATCGGTAGAAAGACTCCAGTTGTTGTGCTTACCAGAACCGTTGATGCCAGCGAATGGCTTCTCGTGCAGCAGCACGCGGAATCCGTGCTTACGAGCCACCTTCTTCATCAGACTCATCAGCATCATGTTGTGGTCTACAGCCAGGTTGGTTTCCTCGAAGATAGGAGCCAACTCGAACTGGTTTGGAGCAACCTCATTGTGACGAGTCTTGCAAGGAACACCCAGCTCAAGAGCCTGAATCTCAAGGTCGCGCATAAAGGCAGCTACACGCTCAGGAATAGCACCAAAGTAGTGGTCGTCCATCTGCTGGTTCTTTGCTGAATCGTGGCCCATCAGGGTACGACCAGTAAGCAGAAGGTCTGGACGTGCAGCATACAGTCCCTCGTCAACGAGGAAGTACTCCTGCTCCCAACCAAGGTTGCTCTGTACCTTCTTAACTGCTGGATCAAAGTAATGGCAAACATCGGTAGCAGCTACGTTAACGGCATGAAGAGCACGCTTCAATGGAGCTTTATAGTCGAGTGCCTCACCGCTATAACTAATAAATACGGTGGGGATACAAAGTGTATCATCGATGATGAAAACAGGTGATGTGGGATCCCATGCAGAATAACCACGAGCCTCGAAAGTAGAACGGATACCACCAGAAGGGAATGAAGAAGCATCAGGCTCCTGCTGAACAAGCAGCTTACCAGTGAACTCCTCAACCATTCCACCCTTGCCGTCGTGCTCGATGAACGAGTCGTGCTTCTCGGCTGTTCCCTCTGTAAGAGGCTGGAACCAGTGTGTATAGTGAGTAACACCATTCTCTACAGCCCACTGCTTCATACCAGCGGCTACTGCATCAGCCACAGCACGATCCAGACGTGAGCCATTGTCGATAACGTCAACCATCTTCTCGTACACATCCTTTGGAAGGTACTTGTACATCTTTTCACGATTGAAAACCTTTTTACCAAAATACTCGTAAGGTCTCTCACTTGGGGCTTTTACGTCGAGGGGCTTCTTTTTAAAAGCCTCACCAACAACCTGAAATCTTAATGCTTCCATAATCAATCTTTTTTATGTTTGTTATACGATTTGCTTACACTTTGTCACGATTTCGCTGCAAAGATACGACAATTTGATAGCGAATCGTTATGTTTAGCAACACTATTTATCTACTTTTTATTTCTAAGTTACAGATTGTAAGTTATACAATACCGTTTACTTACAATCTGTAACCAAAAAGCAACAATCCATTAATAAAGTATTTCTCCATCAAAGACAAATTCCGCAGGACCTGTCATATAGACGTGATTGTCTGATTCGCGCCACTCTATGCTGAGTGCACCACCATCCATCACTATCTGCGAAGTACGACCAGCCTTTCCAGTAAGGGCTGCTGCCACAGCAGTAGCGCAGGCACCAGTACCGCAAGCCTGGGTTATACCACTACCACGCTCCCAAACACGGGTACGGATAGAGCCATCGGACTCAACGCGTGCAAGCTCGATATTACAACGCTGAGGGAAGGCAGGATGATGCTCTAAAATGCGACCTGCCTCGCCAACCTGATCTACATCGTCAGTGAAGATAACATAATGTGGATTGCCCATCGAAACGAATGTACCTTTATCCACGCCGTGATGTGGCAGGAACTGGGTATCGTCTTCCAACTTTGGTTCAAGCATATCAACGGTAACACTTTCTACCTTATTATCTTTTATATGCAAGTTCAAGATCTTAACTCCTGAAAGCGTGAGCAAACGAATCTCGGTCTTATCAGTCAAACCTCGCTCGTAGAGGTATTTTCCTATGCATCGCGATGCGTTGCCACACATCATGGCCTCACTACCATCGGCATTGAAAATGCGCATAGAGAAATCAGCCTCAGGAACAGTTGACTTGTCAATCAACACCAATCCATCGGAGCCGATGCCTTTATGGCGATCGCTCCAAAGGATAGATGCTTTAACAGGGTCAGCGATGGGGAACTGCATGGCATTGACGTAGATGTAGTCATTACCAGCTCCGTGCATCTTTGAGAAAGAAACTTTCATATTTGACTATTTTCTTTTATTTAGCAAGATAGCTATTCACCTTCTGAGCTGTCTGACGGCCGCTGGCCATAGCACGAACTACGAGACTTGCACCATTAGCAGAGTCGCCACATACGAATACGTTCTTAGGATATTCTGGATGCTCTGGCTTAAGGAATCCCATAGCCAGAAGAACGAGCTCAGCCTTGATAATCTCAGGTTTACCCTTCTCAACCATGATAGGGCGACCACCCTCTGGATTTGGTTTCCAGTCAATCTCCTGAACTTTTACGCCAGTAAGCTTACCGTCTTTACCAATGAACTCCAAGGTGTTGATGTTCCAACGGCGTGTGCAACCCTCCTCGTGACTTGAAGTGGTCTTGAGGGTGCGAGGCCAGTTTGGCCAGGGGTTCTGTGGATCCTCAGGACCTTCAACGGGCTTTGGCATAATCTCAATCTGAGTAACGCTCTTGCAACCCTGACGGTGAGCAGTACCAATACAGTCGCTACCAGTATCACCACCACCAATCACAAGCACATCCTTACCCTTGGCAGTAACACGTTCGTCCTTAGAGAACTCCATACCTGCCAGCACACGATTCTGCTGTGACAGCATTTCGAGAGCGAAATGTACGCCTTTGAGTTCACGGCCAGGAGCCTTAAGATCACGAGCAGTAGGAGTTCCGGTAGATATCACCACAGCATCAAACTGCTTAGCAAACGCATCGTTCACCTCTATTGCCTCACCGTATTTAAACTCGATGCCTTCGGCCTCAAGTAGTTTTATGCGTCGATCGATGATGGCTTTATTCAGTTTGAAGTTGGGGATACCATAGCGGAGCAGTCCGCCGGCAGCCTCGTTCTTCTCAAATATAGTTACCTTGTAGCCCATATGATTCAAGTCGTTGGCTGCAGCCAGTCCTGCAGGACCAGCACCAATAACTGCCACCTTCTTGCCATTACGCTCAATGTCAGTCTTAGGCTGGATGAATCCCTCCTGGAAAGCCATCTCAGTGATGGCACACTCGTCTTCGCGATTAGTTGTTGGCTCGTGGTTAAAACGGTTCAGAACACAGGCCTTCTCACACAAAGCGGGACAGATGCGGCCAGTGAATTCTGGGAAGGGGTTAGTACTATTAAGTAAGCGATAAGCCAACTCCCAATCGCCTTTATACAGAGCATCATTCCATTCTGGAGCTTTGTTGCCCAGCGGACAGGCCCAGTGGCAGAAAGGAACGCCACAGTCCATACAGCGCGATGCCTGCAGTTTACGTTCGCGAGTGCTGAGCGTCTGCTCTACCTCGCCAAAGTCATGGATTCTATCGTGAATCGGACGGTATCCCGCCTCCTGGCGGTGTATCTCTAAAAATGCTTTTGGATTTCCCATTTTTACATTAAAGATTAAACATTAAACAATAATGATTAATAGTCTCGCTGCATGTCTGCAATCTTCTGGCGCAGCTTGTTCATCTGCTCTTCCTGCAGAACGCGCTTGTACTCGATAGGCACTACCTGTACAAATTCCTCGCAATAGTGGTTCCAGTTGTCGAGCATGCGTCCAGCCAAAGCAGAACCTGTGTGCAGGTAGTGTTGACGGATTAGCTCAAGCAGTTCCTTACGCGATACGCTGTCCTCAACCAGGTTGATTTCAACCATATCCATATTACAGAAGTAGTCGAAGTTGTGCTTGCGATCCCAAACGTAGGCCACACCACCACTCATACCAGCAGCGAAGTTACGACCTGTATCGCCCAGTACTACCACACGTCCGCCAGTCATATACTCGCAGCAGTGGTCGCCTGCACCTTCAATCACAGCTATGGCACCTGAGTTGCGCACACCAAAGCGCTCGCCCACCTTACCATTGATATAGAGTTCGCCTGAGGTGGCACCATACAGTCCTGTGTTACCAGCGATGATGTTATCCTCGGCATGGAAATCCTCACCACTTCGGGCTGGAGGCAGAATCGAAATGCGACCGCCAGAGAGTCCCTTTCCGAAGTAGTCGTTACACTCACCCTCGAGCTTCAGGTTCACACCCTTTACAGCGAATGCACCAAAGCTCTGACCGGCTGAGCCTTTAAACTTGATATTAATAGTATCATCAGGCAGACCAGCCTCGCCATATTTCTTAGCAATGACACCACTCAGCATTGTGGTAACGGCACGGTCGGTATTCTTGATGGCATAGTCGAGTGTTACTTCCTCGCCATCGTTGATAGCCTTCTCGGCTGCCTTGATAATCTCCTCATCCTTCACGCCTGTAACCTTGGTAAAGGCACCACGATCCCAATACAGAGCCTTGTCTGTATCAGGCTTGTGCAGCAGGCGTGCGAAATCGATGGTCTTCTGCTTGTCAGTAGCATTGGTAGTGTCTACCTCGATGAGCTCTGTGTGTCCGATAATCTCCTTCAGGCTCTTCACACCGATCTCTGCGAGATACTCACGCACCTGCTCGGCAAGGAAAGTGAAGAAGTTAACAACATACTCTGCACGACCCTCGAAGTGCTTGCGCAGCTCTGGGTTCTGGGTGGCCACACCCATTGGACAGGTATTGGTATTACACTTACGCATCATCACACAGCCCAGAACAATCAGTGGCAATGTTCCAAACGAGAACTCATCGGCTCCCAGCATGGCCATAATGATAACGTCCTTAGCAGTCTTAAGTTGTCCATCGGTCTGCAGACGAACCTGATTACGCAAACCATTGATCACCAATGTCTGCTGAGTCTCAGCAAGACCGATCTCAGGCGAGATACCAGCGAAACGCATACTTGAAGCAGGACTTGCACCTGTACCACCCTCGGCACCACTGATAACAATCAGGTCGGCCTTAGCCTTGGCTACACCAGCAGCAATGGTTCCTACACCACTCTCAGCTACCAATTTTACGCTCACAGCAGCTGTTGGGTTGATATTCTTAAGGTCGAAGATGAGCTGAGCCAAATCCTCGATCGAATAAATATCGTGATGAGGTGGAGGCGAGATGAGCGAGATGCCTGGGATAGCGTTACGCGTCTTGGCAATAATCTCGTTTACCTTGAATCCAGGAAGCTGTCCGCCCTCACCAGGCTTAGCACCCTGTGCCACCTTAATCTGTATCTCCTCAGCATTCACCAGATACTCGGCTGTCACACCGAAGCGTCCTGATGCTATCTGCTTGGTCTTTGAGCTCAGGCTTACACCATCAACCTCTGAGTGATAACGGGCGTTGTCCTCACCACCCTCACCAGTGTTACTGCGTGCACCCAGTTTGTTCATGGCCAGTGCTAAAGCCTCGTGGGCCTCAATACTCAAAGCACCAAACGACATTGCACCTGTTACAAAGTGCTTAACGATGCTCTCTACAGGCTCAACCTCGTCAATAGGAGTTGGCTTGGCAGCCTTCTTCCAACCAAAGAAGTCGCGGATAAAGATTGGGCTTTCCTTTTCATCAACAATCTTTGCCCAATCCTTGAACTTATCATAGTTGCCCTGACGGGTAGCCAGTTGCAGTTTTGCGATTGTCTCTGGATTCCAGGCGTGCTTGATACCATCCTTGCGCCATGCAAAGAGTCCCTGGTTCTGCAAGAAGCTCTGCTCTTTGGCAGCCTCATGCAGGGCGATAGCATCGCGTGCAATCTCCTTCAGACCAACACCT
>Ga0256405_10002691_pt1 | contig 39392 bp, 35 predicted proteins | sample RumenRJG_02DNA_FD_189096 | JGI IMG/M metagenome (GOLD analysis project Ga0256405, IMG submission 189096) | Bovine rumen microbial communities from Lethbridge, Alberta, Canada - RJG_02 | ecosystem: Host-associated > Mammals > Digestive system > Stomach > Rumen | place: Canada: Alberta... | reverse complement strand
TTTTGCGCATGAAGTCGCTGCAAGCAGCACGCATCCGATTACAAGCGGAACAATGATATTGAGTTTTTTCATTTCAATATCCTCTGTAAATATAAAAATAATCCCCGTATACACGGGAATAAAAAAATGATCTGTGTCGAAACACCGGGGTGCTCTGCACCCCAGTGCTCTGCACCCCAGTGCTCTGCACCCCAGTGCTCTGCACCCCAGTGCTCTGCACCCCAGTGAAGCCGCGCGGACATGATGCCTGCGTGTATCCGCCGGAGCATAAACGTTTGGGTGTAACAGCCTGCGCGTTTATGCTTCGGGTACCGAAACCTGCTTGCAGCGCCTAGTGGCTTGCCGCAAAGCTCTTGAGGCCTTTACGCAGCGCGAATGCGATGACGCAGGTGGCCAGAATCATGACGAATGAAAGTGCATTGATGACCGGAGAAACTCCGAATCTGATCATAGAATATACATACAGCGGCAGCGTAGTGGATCCGGGGCCTGAGACAAAGAATGTGATTACAAAGTCCTCAAGCGACATGGTCACCGCCATCATAAAGCCTGACAGAATGCCGGGCATAATGGCGGGAAGCACTACGAGCAGCATGGTCTGAGCTTCTGTGGCGCCCAGATCGTGCGATGCCTCTATAATAGAAAAATCGAATTCATCAATACGGGAGCTCACCATAAGGAATACAAAGGGCAGACAGAACGTCGTGTGCGCCGCAAAGATGGTGAACAGCCCCAGCGGTACTTTTATACCGCTGAAGAATATGAGCATGGAAACGCCGATAATAACTTCCGGCAGAACCATGGGTAGAAAGCTGATGGTCTGGATAAATGAGCGGCCCTTAAAACGGTACCAGTTGATTCCGATGGCGGCCAGCGTACCGAGCAGTGTTGACACTGCGGCGGAGCTGAGGGCTACGATTACGCTGTTAAGCAGCGCCGCCCACAGGTCGTTTGAGCCGAAAATCAGCTTGTGGTACCAGACAAGGGAAAAGCCGGTAAAATCATTGCCTTTACTCTGATTGAACGAGTAAAAAATAATGATGACAAGCGGTATGAACAGGAACAGCAGTGTGGCGTACAGCACCGTTTTAGAAAACGAGAACACGGGATTATGCCGCTTCCAAGACCGGCGCGCATGGACTGCGTTCTCATGCATCGGCGGCTTTTTTTTGAGGGAGCGTCTGAGCGCAAAATATGAGTTTATGTTCATGACCGCGCCTCCTGTGTTTTTCCTGCCGCAGGAGCTGCTTTAGCCGCGGCCGTGCCTGCTGCCTGCGCTGCGATTTCCGACACGTATGACTCTTCTTTTCCTGAGGTTTTATGCAGGTCCGCCTCTTTTTTATTGGAGATGAGCACCCACATGACACCTGCCGTACTTACCACGGTAATGACCATGGAGAATGCGGAGGCCAGCGGCCAGTTGCGCAGACGGTTCACCTGATCAACGATGATGTTGCCGAGCATGTAGGAGTCCATGCCGCCTACAAGCAGCGGCACCGTATAGGCACCGAAGATAGGAATGAACGTGAATATCAGCGCGGTGATGATGCCGCTTTTTATATTGGGAATAAGCACTTTGATCATGGACTGCATTTTAGTGGCGCCCAGATCCCGGGCGGCCTCAAGCAGCGAAAAGTCAAAGCGGTCAATGGCCGTAAAAATCGGCAGTATGGCGTAGGGCAGATACATATACACTGACACCATGATGACCGCTCCCGGCGTATACAGCAGCTTTACGTAGGTCTTTGTCAGATGCAGTGCCCTGAGCACCTGGTTCACAATACCGTCGTTGTTCAGTATGGACATCCATGCGAATATACGGATAAGTGAATTTGTCCAGAACGGAATGATCACCAGGAACAGCAGCAGCGTCTGCCGCGTGCTGCGTGCCATGGCGTAGCCGCAGGGCAGGGCCAGCAGAATAGTGATGACCGTGGACCATGCGGATATTTTCAGTGTTCTGATAACGAGCACGCCGTATTTAGGATTTAGCATCTGACGGTATGCTTTAAGCGAGAATTTCCATTCTACACCGCCGTACAGTCCGTTTTTCAGAAAGCTGTAGGTGATGATGATCACAAGCGGCGCGATAAAGAATATAATGAACCAGACTCCCATGGGCCATGCGTAGACAGGTCCGGGATTGATTGCTTTATAGCCTGTTGCGCCTGCAGGTGGCTTTGATTCCTGTGATGTCATTTCTCAATGTCCTCGACAATGTAGCCGTCATTTGATGACCATGAGACGTAGACGGAATCTTTCCATGCGATTTCCGGACCGTCGTCAAGGTAGTTCATATGCTGCTTGAACACGGTGATAAGCGCGCCGTTTTCAAGCCGGACGTAGAATTTTGACTGGAAGCCTGAATAAACCGGCTCCTCGACCACGCCTTTGAACACGTTGATGTCGGTACGTCCGTGTACATCAGGCGTTTCCGTGGTGATGCGGATTTTTTCAGGACGGATGGTAAAGGCGACTTTCTGGCCCTTTTCTGTAGGCTCGTAGTCCGTGACCATCATATATTTGTCTGAGCTTGCCATCTCAGGCGTGTCGGTAGGCAGCGGAGCCTGCTTGCCCAGATACGGTACGTTCAGCGTCACCATATAGTCGTCGCTGGCACCCGGCACCGCATGCGGAATGCAGTCCACCACCTGAGCTTCAAACAGATTCGTCTCGCCGATGAACTGAGCTACGAACTGCGTGGCGGGGCTTTCATAAATTTCAAAGGGCGTACCTACCTGCAGTACGTGGCCTTTGTTCATGACCGCTATGTGGTCGGAAACGGACAGAGCTTCGCTCTGATCATGCGTAACATAAATGAACGTAATGCCGATTTTATCATGCAGATTGTCCAGGTCGATGAGCAGGTTTGCCCTGAGCTTGGCATCAAGGGCAGACAGCGGCTCGTCCAGCAGCAGTACCTTGGGCTCGTTGATAAGGGCGCGCGCAATGGCGACGCGCTGCTTCTGGCCGCCGGAAAGCTGGTTTGGCTTTTTAAAAATATGATCGTCCAGCTGTACCAGATGCAGGTATGAGCGGACTTTTTCATCTATAGCCTGCTTGTCCATCTTTTTCAGCCGCAGCGGAAATGCCACGTTGTCATAGACTGACAGATGGGGGAACAGTGCATAGGTCTGGAATACGGTGTTTGAATGACGCTTGTCCGGAGGGAACGGAATGACGTTCGTATCATCGAACAGAACGGCACCTTCATCAGGGCTTTCAAAACCGGCAATAATGCGGAGCAACGTGGTTTTGCCGCATCCTGACGGACCCAGCAGAGAAAAGAATTCTCCGGGCTGGATCGTAAAATTAATGTCGTCAAGAGCATGAAAATCACCGAAGCTCTTTGACACGTGCTGAATCGTAACCTGACTGCCTTTCAATCATGTCTCCTTATCGAAGGTCAGTGAAGTCAGCTTCCCTGTGCAAGGGAAGCAGGTGCGCCGTTCTGAAACGGAAAACTGCGTAACCATTACATTGCAGTGAATACCCGGTTTTGTCAAGCTGTTTTTTAGTTATATTTTCATTTTTAGCACCATTAAACAGAATAGTGCCGCGGAATAGAAGGGTGGTTATAAGGCGGTGTGAAGGCGGCGGCAGCTCATGCGGAGCGCCGCGCACCTTTAAGGGGACTTCGAGCGAGGTGCCCTTATTTTTTATCCTGCATTTCCTGAGCAAGCGCAGCCTGCTCTTCTTTTTTTGCTTCCTGCTTGTCCTTTATATCGGCTGCGCCGATAAAGATAGAAATCAGACCTACAAAGGCGGCCAGTACGGGCGCACAGCCCTTTAAGAATGCAACGACATAGGAACCCCAGTTCAAGCAGCCGGGGAGCACTGAAAACACAGTAAATGCTATAAGCAGAATACCGATGATAACTGCTGCCATATTTATCTCCATTAATAATATTGTTAGTATTATACTGCTGAAATCAGGTAATAGCAAGGCACGCGCAGCTGACACTGCGGGCTGTATGTATTATATAGATAAAATAGTGCAGAAGATCATGAACTCGTGCTCAAATACCTTGACTTCTTTGACAGAATTCCGTATAGTAATAGTCCCCGTATATAAGCAGGCGTTTTGCTCACGTCTGCTTGCCAAAGGGCAGGATGCAATGTCCCGAGGCAGCAACTTTATTTGGTTTTAGTAAGGTATATACATGAAAACTATTTTCGTAAATGAAAGTGAACAGCCCCGCAAATGGTACATCATTGATGCAGCGGGCAAACCGCTGGGACGTGTTGCCGCAAAGGCAGCCGCAATTCTCCGCGGTAAGGACAAGGTTTCCTTTACACCCAGCCAGAATATGGGTGACTATCTTGTTATCATCAATGCAGGCAAAGTTGCTGTATCCGGCAACAAAACCGAAGACAAGATGTATTACCGCCACACCGGCTTTGTGGGCGGTCTGAAAGCTAATAACTTTGCGACATTGATCGAAAGACATCCTGAAGATCCTGTCCGTCTTGCTGTGAGCGGTATGCTTCCTCATAACCGCCTTGGCCGTGCTCTTATGGGCAACTGCAAGATTTATGCCGGCAGCGAACATCCGCATGCGGCACAGAACCCCCAGCCGATGGATGTGTAATTTAGGAGCTGAAAAGTTATGGTAAGAAATATTGCTATTGGAACAGGAAGAAGAAAGACCGCTGTAGCCCGTGTTTTCGTACGTGAGGGAACCGGTAAAATCGTAGTAAACGGAAAAGATGTTAAGGAATACTTTGTGACCGAAGAGCAGACCCGTATGGTTCGTCAGCCGCTTCTGGTTACTTCAAACGACAACAAGTTTGATATCCTTATCAATGTCTGCGGCGGCGGTATGAACGGTCAGGCAGCTGCCTGTCTGCACGGCGTTTCACGCGCTCTGCTTCAGATTGATCCCGATAACCGCACTGCACTGAAAGCTAACGGATATCTGACACGCGATTCTCGTATGGTCGAGCGTAAGAAGTACGGCCAGCGCGGCGCACGCAGAAGATTCCAGTTCAGCAAGCGCTAAGCTTTTGGATATTGTTTCTGTCGAGCAGGTCCTGCATGGTTGCCTAAAACTGACAACCGGCGCAGGGCCTTCTTTTTTTATACGGCCTGACTATCTGATGCTGGTGAGTGCGGACAGCATTACTGCCGGAGCTGTTTTTACAGGCGATGCTGAAAATGATATTCTGGATGCCGGGCTGGCATGTGCTGCCGAGCGTAAGGCTCTTGATTATTTGGCACGGGCGGAGCAGAGCAGGCTCGGGCTGGTGCGTAAGCTCAGCGCCAAAGGATTTCAAAAAGCTCATATTCAAAAAGCGCTGGATTATCTTGAGCAGCGCTCTTATCTGTCCGATGCGCGTTTTGCCCGCTCATGGCTCAATATGCGCAGTATCTCGCATTACGAAGGCCGTACCCGGCTCAGCGCGGAGCTTGCTTCCCGCGGAATTGACCGCGCTACGGCAAACGCTGCGCTGGATGAATATTTTGAATCCCATGATGAGGAGGCGCTCTGCCGCAAGGCACTTGAAAAATGCCGCCGTCAGAAAAAAACAGATGACAAGGCTGCGGCATATCTGACCGCACATGGATTTTCCTATGCGCATATCAGACGGTGTCTTCAAATGGACGGGGATGAGCCGTTATAACGGAGGTGAGTCGGCCTGCGGTGAAAAGGTGAGTCACCTTTGGTGCACAGCTGAGTCACCTTTTAAGAGACTGCGCAGTCAGCTGATTCTGTTGACAGGCTGCATAAAAAATATGATTATTTATTCATATATCTGTCGTATCCGGTTAATGCTTCCGGCGCAGATTTTTTAGACAATATCAGGAGAACGTATGTTTGATAGAAAAGAAGTTGATGAGTGGAACAAGGATATTGATATACCCGGTCTGATTGCCGGATGCCGCCATTTTGTGCTTGATATGGACGGCACGTTTTATTTGAGCGACAGCATACTGCCCGGCAGTCTGGAATTCCTGCGGCGCGTAAAAGAAACGGGCCGGGATTTTATCTTCTTTACTAATAACTCGTCAAAGAACGGCGAAAAGTATATCGAAAAGCTGAAAAAAATGGACTGTATCATAGACCGCAGCCAGATTATGACAAGCGGCGATGTGACCATAGAATATCTTAAGACTAATTATCCGGGTAAAAAGGTGTATCTGGTGGGCACCGAACTGCTTATCAATGATTTTAAGGCGGCCGGCATAGAGCTTGTGCAGGACGGCGCTGATATTGTGGTTATTGGCTTTGATACCACTCTGAATTATGAGAAAATTACGCGTGCTGCTGATTATATCCGTGAAGGCAAGATTTATCTGGCCACGCATCCGGACTATAACTGCCCGGTACAGGGCGGCTTTATTCCGGACGTCGGTTCATTCCTTGATATGTTCGCGGCTTCAGCAGGCGGCAGACGTCCCAAGGTGCTCGGTAAGCCGAACCGTGAGACCGTTGACATGGTGGTGCACCGCACGGGCTGGAAGCGCGATGAGATTGCCTTTGTAGGCGACCGTCTGTATACCGATGTTGCCACCGGCGTGAAAAACGGTGCGCACGGTCTGCTTGTCCTTTCCGGCGAAGCTGACATGAACACGGTGCGCGAGTCCGAAGTTCGTGCTGACGCAATTTTTGCCGACCTGAAAGAAATCGGCTCATACTTGAAATAGCCTGCCGGCAAAAAAAATGCCGCAGAGAGCTGCGGCATTTTTTTTGTGCCTCTGGTACATACACCGTAAAAGTGCCGTACCGGGGGCGTTTTGTTTTTCCGCACGAGCGGTGTCAGCTACCGCAGACCGGTGTGAATCGGTACGTAGCCGAACAGCTTCGGAATTGCCAGAGCGATGTTCTCTGAGTAGGTGACCAGGAACAGAACTACAAGCAGGGCGATGATGAACGGCCAGACTTGCTTTACAAAATCCTGGAACTTACAGTTGACTATAGAACAGACGGTGAACATCATCGAACCGAACGGCGGTGTAAGACCACCGATCATGATGTTGACGATGAGGATAACACCGAAGTGCAGCGGGTCAACGCCGCGAGACATGACGGCAGGAACGAGCAGCGGAGCCAGAATAACCAGCGCGGCGCCGCCTTCAATGAACATGCCGATAAAGAGCAGCATCAAGTTGATGACCATGAGCAGTACGAACTTGTTCTGCGTCATGTTCAAAAGACCTGCGGTGATCATCTGGGGAATACGCTCCATGGTCATGTAGTAGCCGAATACTTTTGCGGCTGCGATGATAAGCATGACAGAACCCGTGCTCTGTACGGTCTCTTTGATGATGAGCGGAATGTGGTGCGGCTTAAGCTGCTTGTAGGCGAGTATGCCGATTACAAGCGCGAACAGAACTGCTACGCCGCCTGCTTCCGTAGGCGTACACACGCCCATGCGCATGCCGAGGATGATGACGAACGGGATACACAGTGCCCAGATGGATCTGAATATCTGAAGGCCGATTTCCTTCGGGGTGGCCATATGGTCACGGGAGGGATCATAATGCTTGCGGCAGGCAATGATATACACAGTTACCATGAGCGAAAGCGTCATAAGGATACCCGGCGTATAGCCTGCAAGGAACATATCGCCTACCGTTACGTTTGCAATAAGCGCGTAGATGATCAGGTTGTTTCCCGGCGGAATAACGGGGCTGACCGATGATGATGCAGCCGTAACCGCTGAGGCAAAATCAAGCGGCATGCCTTTTTCAAGCATGGCGGGAATAAGGATCTTTGATTCCATGGCCGCATCGGCGTTGGCAGAACCTGAGATACCGCCCATAAGGGCGCTGAGCAGACAGTTTACCTGTGCAAGACCGCCTTTAAGGTGTCCGGCAAGCACTTCTGCCACGTCCATAAGCCGCGTGCTCAAGCCTGAGTAGTTCATGACGGATCCCAGCATAATGAAGAAGGGAACTGCCAGATACGGGAATGATTCAACCGCAGTTACGAACTGCTGCACCACCATGTTCGTGGGGATGCTGGTGTTGATGAAAATAAAATAGTACAGTGACGCTCCGATAAGCGACAGTGCGATCGGCACATTCAGAAAGAACAGAATGAACAGGATCGCAATGGGGAACATTGGATGGGTAAAAATCATTGCTTCACCTCCGGAGCTGTTTTTACAGCCTTATTTTTCCGTGTAAGAATCTTTTTAATATTAAGCCCGAAATTGATCAGCGCATAAATAGAAATCATGATGAACGCAAGAACTACTGATACGTAAATGAACTTGTAGGGAATGCGGAGCGCGTCCGTCAGCTTGGAAGCTTTTGACATATAGACGGCGGACAGAATACACATAGTGACTGAGCATGCAAACACAAGCAGGTTGCTCAGCAGCTCTATAAAGGCACGGCCTTTGCCCCAGGTTATCTGTAAAAGAAAATCAACGCCCATGAGCATCTTTTTTCTGAATGCGCCGGCGGCTCCCATGAAGATGCTCCATACAAAGCATCCGACTGATACTTCTTCTGACCATGAGTAGGTGAACTTAAGCACATACCGCGTAAAGACATTCATTATAACGATACAGACGGTAATGGTGATGAAAATACCGCCGATGTACAGCTCGAAATTGTCTTTTAAATCTTTTTTATCAAATCTCAAAGTTTAACTCTCCTCGTTTAAGGCAAAGAGAACCGTCCGGGAATACCGGACGGTTCTCTGTTTTACGGGACCGGTGATGCTTATTTCTTCAGATTAGCTCTGATAGTAGCAAGCTCTGCCTGGATTTTGTCGTAGATACCGGGCGTCCACTTGGGGAACTTGGTGTAGACGACGGCAGCGGCCTTTTCGAAGGCATCGGCGTCAACTTCGTTGAACTCTACGCCGAGGTTCTTCTGCAGGTCATCTGCATATTCTGACTCAAGCTTGTTTGTCTCGTCCAGATTGTCCTTGGTAGCTTTTGCAAGCTCTTCGGTGATAATCTGCTGCTGCTCTGAAGTCAGGCTCTGCCAGCATTTTTCTGAGATACAGACTGCTGAAACGCCCAGAATGTGACGGGTCAGAGAATATTTGTGTACGTTCTCATACTGCTTGGTTCCCCAGTAGGTGAGGATTGAACCTTCTACACCGTCAATAACGCCCTGCTGAATTGCTGAGTAGGTGTCAGGATACGGCATACCGATGGGGCTTGCACCCATGGCTTCCAGAGTGTAGGTGTATACTGCGCTGGTGGGAACGCGGATCTTAAGACCCTTCATGTCAGCGGGAGTTTTGATCACTTTGTTGGTCATCATGCTGCGGAAACCGAATACCCAGTCAAGAGACATGACGCGGATACCCTTCTGCAGTGCCTGCTCGTTCAGATCCTGTATAAGCTTGGTTTTGGTCATAGCCATGTACTCGTCGAATGAACGGTACAGGAAAGGACCGGTAACTGCATCATAGTCAGGTACGTAGTCGGCGATAAAGTTGATGCCGTCGCACTGAATGACGTCGCCGCCGTTTACAATAAGCTCCATACCGTCCTTGCCGTAGGGGAAGGTACCGCCGGTGAAGAGCTGCAGGTCAAGTGAACCGTTTGAGCGTGAATTGACGCCTTCCACGAATTTAACCAGAGACTTTGCAGTCTGCTCGTTGTCGACGAACTTGGTGGTCACTTTGATGACTTTCTTTTCTACCTTTTTCGGTGCAGCTGCCTCTGCGCCGCCCTGTGCAGCCTCTTTTTTAGCGCATCCGGCAAGCATGACTGCTGCTGCCGTAAGAACTGCCGCCGTTCCTAAAATTTTTGAGATGCTCTTTTTCATGTAATAAATTCCTCCTGTATGAACTTACATGATGTAAAATTGGGTTGTATTATGGTCATTCCGGTGGAATGGTGCCTTGTTTTTAAACGCGGAACGCGGGCAGTTTTGTGCCCGCGACCTGCTTAAAAACATTTTCGCAGTATAATACATCCTAGTTAGAAAGTATACTACGCAGTTTGGTGCAATGCAAGTTTTTTTTATTTTGCTGATATTCGGTTACATTAGTTTACAAAGTATTGACATGCTGTATCTGGTTACGGCTCATAGTATGCGGCCGGGTAGGTAAGCTGCGGTGTGAACGCCCCGGTGATAAGGCGGAGCACCGTGCCGTTTTTTACCGCCGCAGACACCTCTGAGATCGCAGCAGCCGCGCCCGTCATATAGTCGTAGAGCGAGGTTTTTTCTTCATACCGGTAATGCTCTATGCTGCAGTTCTCGTCAAGCTTCTTGTCGCTGATGAGCGAGTCGATCGCCTGTTCCCAGGTACAGATTTCATCTATGAGCCCGTTGCTTTCAGCCTGCCGTGCGGTGTACAGACGGCCGTCCGCAAGCTCCGTCACGGTATCTATGGGCATCTTGCGGGAATCAGCCACAATGCCGGTGAACTGGTCATAGGCGGTGTCCGCTATGGCCTGCATGATGGCTTTCTGCTCGTCGGTGAACGGAGCGTTAAAATTCATCATGTTTTTGTTCCGGCCTGAGGTGATGGTTGTTGATTTAATGCCGATCTTGTCCATAAGCCCCGTGGCGTCCATTGACTGTCCGGCTATAACGCCGATGGAGCCGGTGAGCGTATTACGGTTTGCGCAGATATGCTCTGCGGCGCAGGCTATATAATAACCGCCCGAGGCCACGAGCGGCCCCATGTAGGCGTAGACCGGGCGTCCCGTCTTTTTATATGCTTCAAGCTCAAGATACACGTTGTCCGCCTGGTACACGCCGCCGCCCGGAGAATTAATGTACAGCATGATGGCCTTGTTACGGCTGTCGTCCATAAGATCGTCTATGGTGTTCAGCAGCCATGCCTGATTATAGGTTTTGTTTTTGTCCTGTATGACGCCCACGATATGCAGAACGGCGATATAGTCACCGGACGGACGTCTCTTTTCGAGCTTTTTGATAAAGGTGCCGCCCTTGAACTGGTCGAACGGATTGTCCGCCGGTTTGTCGGGTATGGCATCGGGACGTGTCTGCTGCGGTACCGGTTCGGCCTGCTGCGGAGCCGCCCCCGCACTTTTATAGATGAGTATCATAGAGACAATGCTGGTGAGCAATGCTGCGCCGATAACCGCCAGCAGCACGATGAGTCCCTTTTTGGGAGATTTGTTATGGCTGCCGTTGGAAGGTACCGGCAGCCTGCTGCCGGTGTCAGCTGTATCTTTGTTAAAATCGTCCATACTAAAACCTCTGTTGTTTTGTTCCGGTGTTGTATCAGCTGATTATCAGCTGCCGAAAACACTGTCAGGGCTAAAAAGATCCTGTGTGCTGAGCCTGCCTGAATGCAGCGCCTCTTCTTTCATGGCCTTATATGCGTTTGTATACGACATGGACATATAAGGAATAAGCCAGAGGTAGCCGATACCGCAGCTGAGTCCGCAGAGCAGCATCCAGCCGAAAAAGCTCAGCCCCATGACGAACAGGTCGCCTTTGTGGCCGTTCGTGATTATCTTGCTGATCCGCATGGCCTGCCGTACGTTTACACCCGGGTATTCTGCAAGAATAAAGAACATCTGTGAATACGCATAGGCTTTGACGATACCGGGGAAAAAGAACACGCACATCCATATAAGCACCCACAGTGCAAACCACAGGTATGCCAGCAGGCCGCGTACCCATTTTGCAAATCCTGCTATAAAGTCATCGAACGTTACCTGCGTATATGAGCCTGCCATACGCATATACACCGTGACGTTTGCAAACAGAATGATGCCGAAAATGCAGGCACCGGTCAGCTGCAGCAGGGAAAACAGATTTGATTGCGCCACACGTACGCTGTAGTGCAGCACTGCACTGCCGGAGGTCTGTACGTCATGGATTGTCTGCGCCGTATTCAGCTTCTGCATGACGCTGTTCGGCAGCTGCAGTATAAAGACGATGATGCCGCTTACAAGCGTCATAAGCACGGGCGTTTTCCATCTGTTTCTGAGCTGCTCCCGTGCCGCAGCTTTGTACTTTGCTCTGTTAAACATGGTAGCTCCTATAAAATCCCGGCGGCGTACCGCCGCCCGGACGATAACGATGTTTCTAAGGGTGCATGATGCTTCATCCATCAGCTGTATGCCGTACCAAGCATTGTTTTTTATTTCACATGAGCTCATGTGAAGCTTTGCGGCTTCCAGCGCAATCACGCCCGGCTGTGGATTGCCCTTGTCGCCGTCATTCCTGCCGTTGTCACGTACGGTGCACTGATGGAACGTTGCATTTGCGCCGCCCGCAATCGAAATTCCGCTCCAATTATTGCTGTTGCAGATGCTGCCGGAAATATAGGGAGTGGGCGTGTCTTTTATGTGGATGCCGTGGCGTACGTTGTCATGGACTTTGCAGTCAGTATACTTGCCTTTGCCGTTGATTGTCCATATTCCTTCAATATTGTCATGAATATCGCATGCGGTAATATGCGGATCTGCATTGTCCCCGGCCATAATACCCGGAGCTCTTTTGTGTCCGTATATATTGCACTCATTCAAAGCTATCTCGCATTCTTCAACATTCGGGCAGCTGTTTTCCTGTACCGTAATGCCGTCATAGCCGCCTGCAAGAATTCTGCAGCTCTTTATATAAGGATTCGATGTGCCGGTACAGTAGATCGGAGAGCCCGCGCAGTATGCGGCATCAGGGGCGGGGCGGGAATGCCCGGCGGCTTCATCGAGCAGCAGGCGCAGCTTTTCCTGATAGCTTTTTGTCAGCGTATCGTCCGCAGCGGTGAAGGAGTCGGCAATACTGCGCGCCTGGTCAAGAAATGACGGCTTGCCAAAATGCTGGTACATGGCATAGTGGAACAGTGAGAGTGCCTGCGCGTACAGCTGCTCCTCGTACAGGGTAAGCTTGTCCTCGTCATTGCCGGCGCTTTTAACCTCGCGCTCAAGCTGCTGCGCCTGTACATACTCTTTTTCATTGGCGGCAGTTCTGCCGGCAGCGCAGGCAGTGCACATGCCCGTAGCTTCGTCAAAGCAGGAATCGCAGGTAAACTGGCCGCATTCAGGGCACTCAAAGCCCTGAGTGATCAGCACCAGTGCGCCGCATTTCGGGCATTGATTCATTGTGCTCTCCTCATAACTTTGCGAATGGCGGTATGCCGTGGTGAACTTGCTTCCCTGCAGATATGGCGTGAAAGTTTTTCTATTATATACATCTGCGCTTACTGTGTCTCCGTCTGCGCGGCGTATTTCTGAAGCATTTCGTTGTACTGGCGCGGCTCCACGGCGCTGAGCGGAATGCCCTGCTGGGTCAGCAGCCGCTCCAGCTCCGAGCGGATGCGGGCTACGGTCTGGGCATCGTTTGTAGGTGACATAATCTCTATTTCAAGGAAATCTCCGAGCGGCGGCACGGTGCACAGCTCCAGATGCGCCTGTCCGCACGGGGTATCGGCCGTAAAGCCGTACACGGTCTTATGCTTTCTGCGGCAGACGGTAAAGCCGCTGTCGGTGAGCAGCGTCTCCAGCGCGTCCGGGTCGGAAAGCGTACATTCTTTTTCTTCGTTCACTTCGTAGGCAAATGCCTTTCCCGTATCAGCTGCACCGGCTGCATCACCTGCCACCTGTGCACCGTCAGCGCCGTACCGCAGCTCCTTGCGTTTGTACGTCAGACAGCAGGTGGTGCCGCCGTCCGATGTTTCCAGCCTGATACGGGCGGTGATATGACCGTCACCTTTTGGCAGGTGGTAATATGTGTCGTCTTTCTGCACTTTGCCCTGATAGCGGCAGTGCTCCCTGAGCCGCTCCAAAACCGCCGCATGGTCTGCGGCATGTGCCTTCAGTTCAATCTCATACATGTGCCATATACTATAGCGTTTTTCAGCGAAAAGTACCATCAGATTTACCGCGGCGGGAGCGGCTGCCGGGCACAAAAATTGATTTCCGTGCCTGCGTGCTGCTTGTACTCAAAACGGATTTCCCTGTATAATCACGCAATGCAGTTAATTTGCGCCCCTATGGCAACCGTAAGCCATCAGGCGTTCCGCATGGTGACGGAACGTTTCGGCGGCTGTGATGAATATTATACCGAGATGATTCATGCGCCGTCATTGCTTAACGGCGGTCCGTTTGAAAAATATTATGTGCTGTCCGGTCCCGTACCTGAAAAAATCGTATGGCAGCTTACGGGCAGCCGTCCCGACCCCATAATACAGGCTGCTGAGCTGGTGGCCCGGCTCGGCGGTATCGGCGTTGATCTGAATATGGGATGCAGTGCGCCGGATATTTATAAAACCGGCGCGGGCATTGCATGGATGCTCAAACCTCGTGAGCAGGCGCGGGAGCTCGTGCGCGGCGTACGGAGCGTGCTGCAGGCTGCCGCATGTGCCCGTGCTGAGGACGCGCACGGTGGCAGCATGCATGATGGTACCGCACCCGGCGCCCCGAAGCCGCTGCGTCTGAGCGTAAAATGCCGGCTCGGTGATGAAGATTTTACTGACGAAAGCTTTTTTTCGTTTACTGATATGCTCGTGCAGGAAGGCGTGCAGCGCATTGCACTGCATCCGCGCACACGGCGCGAAAAGTACCGTGCGCTTCCGCGCTGGCAGTATGTGCAGCAGCTTGCCGATCGGTACAGCCGTGACGGCGTGCAGGTGGTGCTTAACGGCGCGGTGCAGGATACGGCATCTGCGCTGCGGGCAATGGCTGCGGCTCCGTCCTGTGCAGGAATTATGATCGGCCGGGCAGCGGTGCAGAAGCCGTGGGTGTTCGCCGAGATTCAGGCGGGACTGGCGGCCGCCTCTGCTATCCCGGCGGAGACGGGAAATGATATGCCCTGCGGTTTTACCGTGAATCTGTATGACACCGCCCTGGCGTTTTTGGACGCGCTGAAACTATACCAGCCGCCGGAATTCTGGAAAAGCCGGTGGCAGCGGTTCTTTGCCTATTACTGTGATAATTTTTCTTTTGCCCATTATATAAAGACAAGGCTGCTGAACGCCGCCTGTATAGAGGATGTGTATTCGCTGCTGTCAGAGTATTTTGAAAAAGTACCCGAAGACCGCGAGCGCACGGTCAGGGTATAGCGCGCCCGGCTTTTGCCGCAGGCGGCAGTACCGTCTACCGCCGCCTGCGGTTATTGCTCAGTACTATCAGCCGCAGCAGGCTGCCGATAGCGGTGAGCGCTGATGCCACATAGGTCATGGCCGCCGCCGTAAGCACTTTGCGTACGCCTATAAGCTCCGTGCTGTCAAGCGTTCCGGTCTGCCTGAGAATGGTCATGGCACGGAACGATGCATTGAACTCCACCGGAAGCGTGATCAGGTAAAACAGTACCGCGCCGCCGAACAGCACCAGACCGATGTTCGTGATAAGCTGAAAAAGCTGGAATGACGACACGCTCTGTGCGGAGGCACCCAGAATAATTCCCGCTACGGCAAGCATCGGCCCGAACCGCGAGCCGATGTTCGCAACCGGCACGAGACTGCTTCTGAGCGCGAGCGGGCTGTAGCCGACGTTATGCTGAATGGCATGACCGGTTTCATGGGCCGCCACGCCGATTGCGGCTATGGATGCACTGGCATAGGTACTGTCGCTCAGACTCAGTACTTTTGTGGACGGATTATAGTTATCGGACAGCTGTCCCCTGATATGCTGGATTCTGACGTCGGTGATACCGTTTGCCCGCAGCAGCAGTTCCGCCGCCTGCGCTCCGGTAATGCCGCGGCTGCTGCGTACTTTATCGTAGTACGCAAAGCGGCTTTTTACCATATATGAAGCGATCAGACTGAGTATGACCGCCGGCATGACGAACATTATATAGGTATAATCCATTCCATATCCATACATAGCAGTTTCTCCTTCCTGCAAGCTTCGCATGCTGCAGCTTACAAAGATAGTGCCTAGAGTTTTTCGATGATATCCACCGCCTGATCAACATAGGTTACATCAAGGCTTTCAATGTCACCGTTGTCCACTGCTGCGGTCATTTCCCGCTCCATAGGAATACGGGCAAGCACGGGCAGGTTGAAGTGCTGTGCGATAGCTTCGATATTGCTTTCGCCGAAAACCTTTATCTCCTTGTTGCAGTCAGGGCACTTTACGTAGCTCATGTTTTCGATCAGACCGAGCACCGGAATGTTCATAGTGTTCGCCATTTTGACCGCTTTTTCTACGATAACACGTACCAGCTGCTGGGGTGAGGAAACCACGATGATGCCGTCAACCGGCAGTGACTGGAACACGGTAAGCGGAACGTCGCCGGTTCCGGGGGGCATGTCCACGAACATATAGTCCACGTCTTTCCAGTTTACGTCAGTCCAGAACTGTTTTACCGCTCCGGCAATGACCGGACCGCGCCAGATAACAGGATCGTTTTCGTTTTCAAGCAGCAGGTTCATGGACATAATCTGAATGCCGCTGTCAGAAATGACGGGGTTCAGAGACTGGCCGTCATCGCTGCTGGTGGCATGAATCTGGCCTAAGCCGAATGCCTCAGGAATGGACGGGCCGGTAATATCGGCGTCAAGGATAGCCGTGCGCTTTCCCTTTTTGCTGAGTCTGCAGGCAAGCAGACTGGTGACCATAGATTTACCTACGCCGCCTTTGCCGCTCACAATACCGATGACTTTCTTTACTTTGCTGCCGGGACGAAGATCGACATGAAAATCCCGCTTTTCGCATTTTTCACCGCAGCTGCTGCAGTTGTGGGAACAGCCTTCTGATTTATCAGCCATTGAAATTCTCCTTATATATATAACAAATATACGGATAAACAGTCTGCACCGTCAAGCAGAACCCGCCGCTGTGCACGGAAATCAATTTCTGCCCGGCAACCGCTCCCGCCGGTGGCTGCCCCGCAAAACGGCTTCCCCCCTTCAGGGTTGCAGATGTTTTGCGTTGCAGGCACCCGGCTCCGCAGTTGCCGGGCAAAAAATTACTTTCCAATTTCTGCATAGGAATACAAAATTGATTTTCGAGACACTGTGTCAGAATCTGTTTTCAGAGAATGTCAGCTGATGTTTTCGTTCCCACTTTGTCAGCACTTTCAGGTCTTCTCCAACGGGGGTGGCGTTTCTGTCGGCCCTCTGCTGCCAGACATCTTTGCCGCGCAGCTCAATGCACAGCCGGTACTGCCTGTCTTTTTTGGCAAACACAATGATGCAGCGGCCGTCAAGTACCCGCTTTTTGTAGGAAGCCACACAGTTGTGAAGATTGCTGCCGATATTCCGCAGTTCCTGTGAATCCAGGGGCAGCATAAAGTCGTAGCCGTCAATGTTACATTCCAGTGACCGCTGCTCAGGGCTGTAGGTGAACGGTACGTTTTGCGTTTCTGCGTCAATTGCAAGCTTTGCCAGTATGTCGTGCTGGTACAGGGTAAGCCCGTCCTTGCTGATGTCCTCCCGCATTGCCGGAGTGATCAGCGCAAAGTACGTATTGAACATGGTGAGCGCGTCCGAGTACTCTGCGGTTTTCCAGTCTGCTTTTTTCAGTACATTCCATGCAGGCCGTTCTCCGCGTTCTTTAATGAGCCATTGGGTAAAAAACTTCTGCGGCATCTGCGGCAGCTGCAGGAACTGAACGGAAGCTTCATTACAAAGAATGTCCTGTATGATGTTCGTGTCGGTAAAAGAGTACTCCTTCAGCCGGCGTATCAGCAGCAGACAGAGCGGATTTGTGTAGAATGCTTTTCGCAGGCTCCGGTAGCTTTTTATACCGAGCTTATTGCAGACAATATTATAGATGTCGCTGGAATTTTCTTCCCCGTCAGAAAACTTCAGTCCTGTATCCGCAGTGTTTACTATACGGATTATGTTCGGTTCGTATGGAAAACGGCAGATTCCGGTCAGCAGTTCTTCTCCATGTATGCAGGTGTTAAATGAAATCGGTTTACCTGCATAAGAATTCAGGAGCGAGTGAAGCTGTTCCATTGCTGAAGCAGGAAATTCAATGTTAAAATCAGCGGTGGTTCTAGCTGATATACAGATCCCGATTTTTCCTTGAATCGTATTGTTTTTGAGCGGCAGCGGCCTGAGCGGGTTGAACAGATGTGAATCCGTCAGCTCCCTGTTAAGCGTCTGGAATGTGAGTGCAAATGAATGGTTCCGCTCGCTGGTTGTGAGCGTAAATGAAACTATGTCTTTAGGCGCTCCTTTTTCATCCAGATGGTTTTTGACCTTTGCACGGGCATTTTTTATGCTGTTATCCAGAAGAAGATATGTATGGTAATCAGTCAAGACAAGGTTTCTGACGAATTTGTTGCGCCGTTTAATATCTTTTTTCCTTATGTTCAGATACTGGTAGTTTTCTTCCTGAGCAGACGGTTTGTCTGCAATCTCAACGGGGGTTCCCTGCGTTACTGAGCCGCAGGCGGTTCGTACGCTGTTTTCACCGACAGCGGCCGGCTCCCATTGCCTGTGTTCAGAACAAAACGCGAGTACTGTGCGGGCAAGAGCATCTGTTTTTACCGGAATGGTCTGTATGTCAAATATCGGTTCTTTTGAAGAAACAAACTGAGAAGAACCGAATCTGCGGATAAAATACTGTGTAATGATACCTGACATTATAATTCTGCCCCACCAAGCAGTTCATCAATTTCACTTTGTGAAATTCTACCGTAAGGAAATACGATGTCACCGGACTCTTCGAGTCTGAGAATAATGCTGCAGATTTTTTCCTGTGCGTTTTCAATCAGCCGCAGGTTAACGTTTTTTTCACGTATGCTGATCTGTGTCCGTAATTCTTCTGCAGCCCGTACACTTATGTTCCTGAAAATCTTATTCTGCACTTCCTGATCGCATCCGCAAAGTGCAGTTGCAAGCTCCTGAGAATCTACTTCCCTCAGCACTTTTTGTATGGCGCGGTCGTCCAGCATTATAAGCTCGGTGAACGGAAAATGCATGTTGCGGAGTGTATTTCCGAAGATCGGGTTATGCTCCACAAAAGCGTTAAAAGCTGCCATGTCTATCTCAACCTGTTCCCTGCGTTTTTGCTCAAGTGCGGTGAGTTCTTGGAATCCTGAAAAGTTGCTTACGGCAAATGCAGTTTTTGCTTCGAATTCAATACTTTTTGTATTACCGCGTTCACGGTTCATCAAAAAGGTGAGCTTTTGCCGTGTATCCTGATCAAGCTCTGTAAGCACCTTGTTTGCTTTGTCAGGACTCATATACAGCAGCAGCCGCGCAAAAGTGACGAGGTAGCCTTCTTTAATATATGAGGCAAGAACAGCATCCGTCTTTTCCTGCATATCAAAAAGCATCTGCTCAAACGTTCGCGGATCCAGTTCCGAGGGAAAATAGTTTTCTGAGGTGAACTCTGCCATATCGTATATTATAGTGCGTTTTTTACGGGGGTTAAGTACTTGCCTGCTATGGGCAATTCGTGCGGTGTTCTGCGCAGCGTATCCGTTGGATACACTGCGGCTATCCGGTTGGATGATGAGCTTCTCTCTAGCTAGATAGGTGTCTTCTCTCTAGCTAGATAGGTGTCTTCTCTCTAGCTAGATAGGTGTCTTCTCTCTAGCTAGAGAGAAGGCTGTCACCTGGCCGTGTGAATGTTCATTATCCGGAGATGGGGCATACTGCCAGCATACTGCCAGCATACTGCCAGCATACTGCCAGCATACTGCCAGCAGACTGCCAGCATACTGCCGATGGTTTGAGGTGTCCTACAGTAAACTGGCGATTTCCTTGACGTTTTCAGATGCGGATGAAACGCTCGTGATATTTTGTGAAAATCGTTCAATTCCCTTTGCAATATCCTTCAGCGTAATAAAAATCTGTTCGCTTGCCCCGGTAAGCTGCTCAACGTTGCTCAAAATCTGGCGGGAACTATCTGCCGTGATTTGTGAGGACTGCATGATACTTTCAAATTCATTTTCCAACGAACGTGCGCTTTGGTAGCCGCTGTCAATCTGGGTGGTACCTTTTTCGCTGTCCTGAATCAACGTGTCAGAAGCTTTCTGAATCTCTGTAATTATTTCCCTGATTGTTTTGATGCTGTCAATAATGTTGTCTGAAAGACGGCGGATTTCTGTAGCGACTACATGAAAATTCTTTCCCGCTTCTCCTGAGTTAGAAGCTTCAAGCTCGGCATTAAAGGCAATGATTTTAGTTTTATCTGCAACACCATTTATGATGCTTATGATATCCCAGATACCATTGATTTTTGTATTCAGCTGCTTAATTCCATCAATGGTAAGCATATTTGTATTTTTAATGTTCTGAAGTTCCTCAACATTTTTCTGCAAAGCCTGATTGCCGGAAACAACCGCATCACGTGACTGCTCCGCAAGCGTTGTTACTTCTTTAATTTTTTCGCCGATATTATTGGCAAGCACTGTAGAATCCTGCATGGTTGCAACGATTTCTTTTACGGCGGCACTTTGATTCTGGCTTGTTTCTGCACTCTGCTTTGTAGCATCGGCCAGAGTGGTTGATTCTATCAGAAGATTATCGCTTACAGTTTTCTGAGTGTTTTGAATTCTCTTTGTAATCACTTTGTAGACAATAAAAAATTCAATAAGACTTGTTAACCAGCCGATGGCACTGTATTTAAGGAACGTATCATACCCGTTTGCCTTGGTAGTAAGAATAATTGTATACGGTACGGTAATCATATTTATTACCGCTGTATTAATCGAAGCCCACATGGCAACATTCTGCACGCCCTGCAGGTTTTCGCTCAGCTTTATGCCAATCTGCCGCATCTCATTTGCCATGTAGATTCTTTTAACAAGGACATAATTGATTGTATAGCACATAAAACCGGTGGCAACCGACTGAATCTCTATCAGAATGAATGTTATCATATTAAAGGGAGCGATTCCTTTTGCAGAAGTAATTATTGCGGTTGAGCCTGCTCCGACCAGAAAGCCTATCGCATTGGCGATTATGATGATAATGTCATAGTCACGGTACGCTTTCATGCATTTTTTTATATCTTTCTTTGTGAGCGAATTTTTATCTTTTTTACCTTTTGCTATGATTTTGTCAAATCCATTAAGGACCGGCCATTCAAAGAACGAGGCACCGACAATAAGCAGAAAGGTAATCACAACCGTCGGGACGCAGCCGGTAATTATATAAATCGGATGCTCGTAGATGAATCCATAATGAAAGATTCTTAAGAAAAACACTCCCGTATATGTTGCAGCACATATAGTCAAAAAATATTTTTTAAAAGATTTCATATCTCCTCCTTTGTATCCTCTTTACGGAACCAACTGACGTTTTTCATGGTTCCCGCTATTTAGTCATAAATGCAATGGCACCATCCCAGTTTTCTGGCGGATTGTGTATAAACTCATCGCAACGTTCAAGCATAAGTTTTGCGGCTTTTTCACCGGATACTGCTTCCAACGCCTTTGAAAAGTAATCTTTTGCAAGATGCCAGATACCCTGTTTATACAGCTCCATGCCTTTTATATATGCATTTTTGTATTCTGCAGGAAATTCATTTTCGCTGCGGTCTACCGCATAAATAGAAACCGCATTCTTTTTACCTTTTACGCGTACATCATCAAGATGTCGGAAACAGAACGCGTTTTCTCCTGCATCTGTACGGACACTGTCGCTTACAAGAATCTGGGAGCCATACGTTTTTGTAAGACCTTCAAGACGGGAAGCAAGATTTACGTTATCACCGATGACAGAATAATCAGTTTTATCTTTAGAACCGATTGAACCTACAATAACATCGCCATAATGTATGCCGATACCGATGTTGAACGTCATTCCTTCCGGCATAACAAGGTCACCCATTTCAACGGAAGAAAGGGCATCGCGCATTTCGTAGGCAGCCATAATAGCGCGGCGGCAGTTATCGTCATAACTTATCGGAGTGCCGAATTCGGCCATAATCGCATCGCCGATAAACTTATCTATGGTACCGCCGTGCTTTTTTATGATTTCTACCATTGTAGAAAAATAGCGGTTTAAAAATGCAACAAGCACATCAGGTCTGTTTTTTTCACTGATATTGGTAAATGAACGGATATCGCTAAAAAGAATCGCAACGGAGCGGGTTTCTCCGACTCCCAGTTTTTTATTCGTTTCGTCTGACTGAAGGACAAGGCTGTCGATAATCTGGTCTGGTACAAAACGGCTGAATGCACGGCGGATGCGTTTTTCAAAGAACAGTTTTTTTTCAACCATCAGCGCTTTGTCAAAGACATGTGCGGCATGCTGCAGACAAAAATCAAAATGGGCGTGATTGTCGCTGATAATATTGCCTTGCGCTACGATATGCACTGTGCCAAGAACCGTTTTTTCAGTCTTGATGACCCCGTATTCATAACTTGAGAGTTGAATGCTGTCGGTATAAAAATTTTCCAGAATGGTACCCGATGGCAGCCGCTTTGCTTTAATAGTAGATATGGTACCTTTGTTCTGGTTTTTCTCATAATCTGTAGAACAGACTGTTAAAAAATCGCTGATATCCTTTTGGCCGATGGTATCTGCACAGACATAATATCCATGCCCGCCGTCGTTTTGGGTTATGTACATGGCGGCAAGAGGAACTTCAGAAACTTGAGCGACTAATAGCAGGTACTCCTGGATCATGTCTTCGATAGTTTCGAGCTTTTCTACAAGATCATTCATTTTTGCGAGCATGAGATTCTTGTACGAACTGCCTTGCAGCAAAGAAGCGGCTTTTTCTAGCAGAAGTTTTTCATCAACAGTATTTGTGCCCCTGTCATTCTGTATTGTTTCTTTAGGCTGAGTTTCAATTTCTGCAAGTGTTTTAATGTCTTGTAAAAGTGTCTTGTCATTCAGCCTTATGAAGGCATTTGCCCCGCATTCCTTTGCAAAATACACGTCCAAAGCTGATGGTGCGGTTGCATACATACCGATGGCAAGGTTTTTGAAAAGCGGCTGCTCTATTGAGTGAAGGATTTGTATGAGTTCAAAACTTCTGATCATGTGAGTATCGCAATGTATCAGAAATAAATCGGGCATATAATCAGAGATGCTGGTATATACGTTCCGCTCATCGGCTTCAAACCTAAGCTCGTACTCTTGAGCGTCCAGTGTATTGGTAAAGAGCTTTTGAACTGTTGCTGAAGTTTCAAGAATAAGAATTTTCTTTGGCATCACAGATCTCCTAAAAGCTCATGTATTTCATGAAGAAGTTTTCCCCGTTTGAAATCACTTTTAGCAATAATTGCATCGGCTTTTAATCGCTGAAAGTCTTCAATAAGGGCACGGCTTTGATCTGCGGAAACCACTACGACAGGAGTTTCTTTGTACTGTGCAAGACGCCGCAGGTTATCAAGCAGGACGAGACCTGTCATACGGGGCATTTCGTGATCGGTAAGAATAAGGTCGTACTGTTTTTCTTTTGCCTTTTCCAGAGCGTCCAATCCATCAAAAGCGTCATCGACTACATAGCCTGCGCCTTCAAGTATGGATTTTTCAATTTCCCGCGAAGTGGTTGAATCGTCTGCAACAAGAATCCGGATTGTTTTCTTTTGTGTCGCCGCTTCATATTTTTTTATGTCGTAGCCGCGTAACGATTTAAATCGTTGCAAAATATCAGGTACATACAGAATGGGGACAATATCATAATGCTCGTCGAATACAATTCCTTGCAGAATTGAGCAGCCGCTGAGACCTTTAGGCATCGGCTTGACAACCAAAGAAACGTACTGTTCAATCTGTTCTACAATGATACCGATCCGCTGCTCCATATATTCAGCGATAAGAATTGGTTCTTCATCCTGCGCAAGTCCTAGTTTGCGGTCTTTAAAAAGTGAAGAAAGCGGAAAACACGGAATAAGCTGATTTTCAAACTTGATGTAGTTTTGATTCTGCAGAACGGTGTAATCAGTTTTTTTGCGGTAAATAATATCAATAATGTGCTGAGACGGAATAAGATATTTTTCTTTATTTGAAAAAACAAAAAGTCCCTGTAACGTTGAAAGTGAAAGCGGAAAATGCAGAATAAACGAAGTTCCTTTTCCTTGTTCGCTTTCAATTTTTATGCGGCCTTTGATTTTTTCCATCTTTGACCAGACCACATCAAGACCCACACCGCGCCCTGAAAGTGCTGAGACTTCTTCTTTAGTAGAAAATCCGGACTGGAACAGAAATTGAGACAGTTCTTTTTCGCTCATCTGTTTTATTTCTTCAGCCTGGTCTGAATACAGGTTCAGTGCTTTTTCACGGATTTTTTCATAGTTGAGCCCGCGTCCGTCATCTGCAACCGTCAGCTCAATATAGCGCGCCCCGCGTTCACAGGTTATACGTATGGTGCCTTCTTCGTTTTTACCGGCTTTTATGCGTTCGTCCGGAGGTTCTATTCCATGATCCAGGGCATTCCGTACAAGATGCATAAGAATGTCACCAAGCTCTTCAAGAATAACCTTATCAATGGCAATATCAGTTTTCGGAATGTCACATTTGATTTTTTTATTCAGATTTATTGCTTCAAGCGCTATTGTCATTTCAAGCGGATGAATCACGAGATTCATGGGGAGCATGCGCAGGTCGAATGCCTTTTCCTGAACAGAAAAAATCGAAGTTTCCAGAGCATATATATCGTTTTCAAATTGTTTACGGATTTTTGAAAGCTCGCGGTTTTCTGTTTTTTCTTCCAGTTTTTTTAGTTCAGCAAGCTGTGCTTTTAGATGGAATTCACGGGTAATCATTGTGTCAAAAGCCGCTATAATTTCGTTTACACGTGAAAGCTTGATTCTGATTGACTGGATATCACCCAGGCTTTCGAATGTTTCTTCTTCATCATCTTTTAGCGTTTTTTCGCTTTTGCTGGTAATTTCAGAAGTAAATGAATCAATATCAATAAGCTCACCGGCGGCAAGCTTATCGCAATATTGCAGATAGATATCGATGTTTTGAGTATCTGTTCCCGTTTTTTGAATTGACGAAATACATTCCTGCATCTTATCTGCAACGGCAAAGACAAGTTTTACCAGCCGGTCAGAAATCTTGATTTTTGAGTCTTTGACATTCTTATAAATATCTTCTACAGCATGAGAAAGGCTTTCAATGCTGGTGTAATTCAACATCCTTGAATTACCTTTTATGGTATGAAGATTTCTGAGCAGATGATTCAGTGTTTCTGTATCATTTGTATTTGTTTTGAGCGTGATAGTGTCTTTGAGAATTTTTTCCAGGAGATCTTTTACTTCTGAAATGTAACTTTCGGTTATATCATTAGTAATTTTAGCCATTGAATATATCTCCTGATGTTTTTTTATGAAAATAAAAAATGCTTCCATCAGAGACTCTTTCGAGGCACTTTGGAACAATGGACGGATCTAATTGCGCTATTTCATTCATTGAAACAAATAGATAGCCGTCTTCTGCAAGACAGTTTTCTGCAATAAGACGAAGTATGAGCGCTCTCAGCTCCATTGAAAAATAGATGAATACATTTCTTATAAAAATTAAATCCTGTTCTTTTGGCAATACCGGGCTGTTTATGAGCGAATCCAGCGTAACAAGATTCAGACGCCGTGTTTTTATGTGCTGCTTTATATTCTCCGGAAAAGCAAATCGTCCGTCTTCCTGTTGATAGGACCGGATCATAGGATGAAATGCTGCACCGTCGATGGAGCGGAGCGAGGTTTCCAAAAAAACTCCGTTTGAACAGTGCTCCAGCACTTTTGAATTAATATCTGTTGCGGTAACACGGGGCGTGATGCCGCAGCGTAATGCTATGACAGCAAGTGAATATGCTTCTTCCCCATAAGAACATGCAGCGCTCCATATGTTCATTTCTTTGCCGGCGTTTTTTATATGCCATTGCGGAAATAGTTTTTCTTTAAGGAGCAAAAACTGTTTTTCTTCTCTAAAAAAGTATGTTTCGTTTATGGTACTTTGATTAACAAATTCAGTTATTATAAATTTGTCTTCTAAAAGTAATGTTTTGTATTGTTCAATAGAATATTTGTTTTGGGAAATTTTCTTTTCAATAAAACTTTTAATACCGTCACGATGACTTGCACGCGGAACAATGCCGGTATACTCTGTCAGTATTGAGATAAATGAATTGAGAATGTCATCTGTTAAAGTAATTATTGTTTTATTTCCCATTCGTTACCAGTTCTAGTATTCTCTTTGAAATTTCTGTACGCGGTAAAACCTCTTTTGCAGCGCCTGCTTCTATCGCGGCGGCCGGCATACCAAAAACGGCGCAGGTAGATTTATCTTCTGCGATGGTCCAGCCGCCTTTTTCGCAGATTGCTTTGCACCCTGCAGCCCCGTCAGCGCCCATTCCGGTAAGAAGCACGGCAAGTACACCGCCTTGCAATTTTTCGGCGGCACTCTTAAACAGTTTATTGACCGCCGGCCTCAGATAATGTTCCGGCGGTTCATCAGAAAGCTGCAATACAGGCGTCCCGTCGGATTTTATGTACCTGATGATGAGATGCTTGTCGGCTGGTGCCATATATACAACGCCGGGCTTCGCTTCCTCGCCGTCTTCGGCAAGCTTAATTGTGATATTTGTACATACACTGTTAAGCCAGTCGACAAGCGGCTTGTCTTTATCTATTTCAATATGCTGTGCATAGAGAATAGGAAGTGAAAAATGAGTGCCGAGCGAACTTAAAATAGTACCGACTGCCGAAGGTCCTCCTGTAGAAGCTCCGAGGCAAAGGACTTTATATGCATTAAAGCTGTCTTGTTTTAAACTTGATTTTGTATTTTTGTTAATAAGCTTTGAAAGCTTTTCTATAAGTTTTGTAAAGAAGTCCGGTGAATAATTATTTATACCAGGCTTTTCAATTTTATCGATAAGACTTGCAAAGAAGGGGAGTGGCGTATCGGCATGAGCTAACACCAAAACCGGGATTTTCAACTCATTGCAGATACTGGCGAGAGCTTCCTGTTCAGTTTTATCCTGTATATCAGTACCGCAGATAATGGCATCCGGAGTATCTGAAAGCGGCATTTTTAGAATTTTATAACAGTTAGAAACTGAATGAAGTATCTGTATGTTTGAATGTGCTGAGAGATTCTGTTCAAGGATTGATCGTACGATGGCAGAACTGTCTACAATTACAAGTTTCATGAGTTTTCTCCAATAACAGTCCGAATCAAATTATCTGGTGAAATAAGAATCAGGCTATGCTTTGAAAATCCGATTGCATGTACGCCGCATTTCATCTGCTTGTCTCTTATTCCCTTTGGTATCATGTTTAAAATCGAAAGGTCGATTACTTTTGTTGAAATGTCAGAATTGACAGAAAGTGCAAAATTTCCGCTGATAGGAAAATCGGTTCCCGTATAGTTTACAATGCTGTTTTGTAAGGACGTGTCAAAATCATTTTTCTGCATAATAAGCATAACATTGCACTCATGAATGCTTTTGCAAAAAAAGTGTTCTTCAAGAAAAGGCCCCAGACTGATATGCGGTAAAATTTCATTTTCAAAACTGATGTGCGTGTCTTCGATCTTATTATGAAGATATATTCCAAAAAGAATATATTTACTGTGAATGAGAAAATCAATTGTGCTGTATGATATGCAGGTAAAATGATTACACGCTTCCACAATCTTTCCTTATGAGTAGTTCAAAAGCATTTTGATTCAGCACGGGAATTTCTTCACCCTCATACTCAACAGTTCCAAGAAGCAGACTGTCTTCTGTTGCATCAGGAATAAGTTTTAAATGTGAATCTTCAATTTTTGTAAACAAGAGAATGTCAGAAATATGGAGCGACAGCTGATCATCTGAGCGTTTAAAAATCATATACAGTGATTTTTCAGGCGGTGCTGCATTGGGATTATCTTGCAAAATAGGATTGGGATTTACTACGGTAAAAGGCTCACCACGGCGGTTTAAGACTCCTTCTATATAGGGAGGCATAAACGGAAGCTTATACACAGAAAGATCGCTTATAATTTCTACGACATCGCTTGAACGTATGGCATATTTTTTATCAGAAATGAGAAATATGAGCCAGGTTATCATTGTCTTCTGCACTTCTACCGATGTTTTTTGAGAAGCGTTTTTTTGTATTTCTCTCACTATATCTTCATTCATAGTATGCCCCTGCTGTTACTCTTCTTCGTCGTCGGAATCTGTGTAATCGTCATCAGCATCTTGATCGTCATCATCAGACTGTGTACTGTCGCTGAGTTCTGTTGCAACAAGCTTAAGATTTTCCGCAGCTTTTGAGATATAATCTGTTGCCATAGTGAAGTTAGAAACGCCGGAAGCAATTTGCTTTAATGTAACAAGAATCTGTTCGCTTGCAGCGGTCTGCTGCTGTATTGTGGTAGTGATTTTCTGGGCACTTTCAGCCGTAATTTCGGAGGCATTCCGTATACTTTCGAATCGGGTCTCAAGATTTTTTGCATTTTCTACACCGGACTGGATTTTATCCGTTCCGTTTTCGCTTGTAAGAATAAGGTCATCAGAGGATTCTTGAATCTCGGTGATTTTATTTTTAATCTCTTTGGTGCTTTCTATAATACCGTCTGCAAGCCGTCTGATTTCGTTGGCAACAATATGAAAGTTTTTACCTGAACTGTTTGTATTATTTGCTTCAAGCTCTGCATTAAATGCAATGATTTTTGCCTGATCTGCAACTGAATTAATAATTGAAACGATACCCCAGATGTTTTCAATTTTTTCGCCTAATGTTTTGATACCTTCGATAGTGCTTATGTTGGTTGCCGCAATTTCTTCAAGCTGCTTCATGTTTGCTTCAATAAAGGAAACACCTTCGAATACCGTAGTATTTGTTTTAACGGCGACTTCCGAAACATCCTTGATTCTTTGAGAGATGTCTTCGCTCAGAGCGGTGTTATCTTCCATGGTGGCAACTATTTCTTTTACAGCTGCACTTTGATCCTGTGCGGTGGCGGCGTTTTCTTTTGCAGAAACTACAAGGCTTTGTGCATCTTCAAACAGTTGTTCTGCAAGCCCTTGTTCTGCCTTTCTCAGCTTTTTGGTGGTATTAATATTAAAGATTGAAACGACTATGCTGAAAACGATCAGCATAAGCTCAAAACCGACAGTTATATTTGAAAGCCGGCTTCTAAAATCTTTGACAGGTCCTTCGACCACAATAAACCATGGGGCTTTTCCGATTTTACAAACGGCATAATAATGTGTACTGTCTAAATACGTTTTTGTTTTGCCGTTTAACCATTGCGTTTTATCCCCGGAATACGAAGTTTCGTCAAACCAGTTTGCAGACATTACTTTAGAAGAATCTTCATTTGTAAGGAAAAAACCGTCTGTGGTTATTATATTCAGTTTTGCATTATTTGAGATTTGTATTTCGTTTATTTCAGATACAAGGCTATTCAAAAGAATATCGCTGCCGATTACGCCTTTTAATTTTTTACTAGAATCATACACGGCCTGCGATATGGACACACAAAGATCGCCGGAATTTGCGTCGATATATGGTGTTGAATACGTACTTTTTCCTTGTTTGTTTGCAGCTTCTTTGAACCAGAAACGCTCGCATGGTTCAAATCCTTCCGGGGCCTGCCAGCCGATGTTATTTATAAAGTGTCCGCCGTCAGAAATTTTTGTAACCGGAGCGTAATACAGCATGGACACATATTCATCAAGTTTATCTGAAAAAACGTTCAGAAGCTGCTGCAGCGGTTTTTCATCATTATAATCGGCGGCAAATGAGACAAAGTTATCTATATTTAAAATGATAGGCTCCATGCTTTCAACAATTGAAGAACGTAATTTTTCAACAGAAAACTTCAACTGATTGTTCATATATGACTTTAAGAGCTGGTTTGTTACATAATAGAAAAAGGCGCCGGCAGCGATGGTGATAAAAAGAAGGGGCGCAAACATACCCCAAAACAGTTTTCGTGATTTTTTATTACTGTGCATACCAGACTGATTATTTGCCATAATGGACTCCGAATTAAAATACTGTGAAACCTATATTATATTGTATCATAGGTTTATGTATTTACAAGAAAAAGCTTGCAAAAACAGTCTGTGGACAGGAGATGGAATGGCAACCGTTATCGGACGGATTGCAGTCAGTCCGGCGGCATGGAAGCCGGACTGAAAGAAAAAAGGGCTGTTCAAAAAGAACAGCCCGCAAAGTGCCTGTTAGAAGAACCCCTTGAACCAATCGGAGTTGAGCCTGACGCCGCAGGAGAACGAGTTAAAGCTGTCTTCGGTCATAAGCTTGAATGCGGAGTACCGCACGTCTATGTGTATCAGCTTAGTGAGCGGTATATCAACGCCCAGATGGTGAATGACCAGTCCGTCGGCTTTGGAACAGGACTTTTTTTGTTTGTATCTTGAGTAGGTGCGGTTATTTTTTACTTCTATTACAGTTACACCCTCGTATGAAATGGTTCTGCTTATGACTCCGCCGTCAAGTATATAATACAGGGCAGGGTGAAAATTACCCAGATGGAACCGTTTGTCCAGACCGATTCCTACTGCAAACGATAAGCCGGAGTCGCCGGTTTTTTTTGTGTACTTTTTTATTTCTGATGTATCTACATCGAACAGACTATTGCCGCCGCCAACACCCAGATCCATGTTAAGGAACATCCATGTGCTCAGCGGCACATGGATGTACATCAAAGCGTACCCTCCGCTGCTGCCCCAGTTGCCGCCGTTGATACCTAAAGAGAGAAAACCGCTGTTGTATGCCCACGGGTTGGCGGCAACCGCACTGTCATGCTTGGCTTCTTTGATTCTTGTGCGCTCCAGATGCCAGTTTACAAGCGTGGCCGGTGTATAGTCATAGATACCGGATGATGCTTTCGCGGTGGTGCTTATCAGTTTTCCGGTCTGTACGTTATAGAATGCTATTTCCTTTATGGACAGATGGTATCTTGAAGGAATTTTTACATCTGCCGGCTTGACCGAATAGGACAGAACCGCCTGTACATAGGGTACGTTCATGCGGAAAAAGCTGTCGTATGTTTCTACATTATCCTGATACTCGGTGTACCGCTCGATTTTTTTGTCACGGTTTGACTCATATGCTTTCGGATACTCCGGAATTGAAAGGCCGGTGAGGTTTTCGTAGGTAATCACACCTTTGTGGGAGAATACGGTTTTGCCGTCAAATAAAAGCGAAAGCGTATAGTTCCAGCCTTGTATATTGGCCGAACCGTCATAACTGCCTACGCGGAAGTATATTCCGTCGTTGAGCAGGGAATTTGCCTTAAAAGTCTGGTTTTCCAGTTTGTTCAGATCGGAGATGATCTTTGACCGCAGCTGCTCCTGTGCTTTACCGGCAGACTGCATGAGCTGCGCTTCATTTTCAATTTTAAGCCGGTTGTATTTAATCCGGATTGCTTCCAGATCGCTGTCAAGAATACGTTTGCCCGTGTCGTTCAGCGTACCGTCAGCATTTACCTCCGACATGCGGGGCTTCTGGCTTTCGCGCTCCTTCAGTTCTTTTGAGCAGGCGTAATCCTGTTCAGAGTTGTATTCTGAGATGTTGTTGCGGATTGAGACCTCATTGCTTGACAGTATCTGTTTTTCGCCTTCAATTACTTCGATAAACTGCAGGCAGTTGAGCGAATCGATTTTTTTCTGTCGGATTGCGGTTGCCTTTGCTTCGATTTCATTTGAAAGCTCAAGAATTTTTTTCTGGGATTTTTCATCGCGCTCTTTGCTCAGACGCTCTTCTTCAAGCCTGCGCTGTGCGTCCTCGTTCAGGCGCGCAAGCCGTTCCTCTTCGTTCTTCTGCTGCTGTAAAAGCGTTGCCTTCTGTACTTCGATTCTGGTGTTCAGCGCGTCTGCGTCTATCTGCGAAATCCGGGTGGTTTTCAGCTCCTGCTGCTCTTTTTCCAGTCGCGCCAGCTCCGCTTCATAAGCTTCCAGATTTTCGCGGGATTCGCTTTCGGTGATGTTGAACGTGTTGTACTGCAGCAGGCGTTTGCCTGCGGCGGTGAGCCGTACGCCGAGCGCTTCAAGCAGCTGGATGGCTGCTTCGCCGTGGGCTTTTGCAATAAAATCGCTTTCAGAATAGAAGGGAGACTTGTAGCTCCCTTCCGTTCTGCTGGTCTCAATGTTCGTTATGGTGGCTGAAAAACTGTAGGTGTTCTTTTTGCGCGTAGTCACCATACGGATATATGACTTTGCCTGAATTGTTTTTCCCAGTTCTATGGGGTCCGATTCTGAGTATATGCCGCTCAGAGAATCCTTCTGCAGTTTCCGTATCGTGGCCTTTTCATCGGAGTCGATGATATCCATGTTGGAGTAGTTCACGAGATCATCGATAAGATCGCGCTTTACTTTTGCTGCAAGCCACTCGTCGGACGCCTTTCCGTTTTCGATGGTTGAGCTGTCCATAAGTATACGCTTGCCTGCTGCACCGTCACCGATAAAATAGCCGTCTGCGGAGAAAGCTATATATATAGAAGAAACCGTAAGAATAAGTGAAAGAGCAAATTTTCGCAAAGTCATATATATACCGTGTTAGTTTTTAAGTCCGTAGAGCCGTGCTGCGGCTTCAAGTGATTCGTCAAGATTTTCTGCGGCTGCAGCAGAAGCAGATGTACCTGCCGCTGTGTTCAGGCTGGAAATATAGTTCTGCTTTTCCTGCTGCTCTTTCTGTTTCTGGCCTGCTGCCTTTTCACCGTCTGACTTTATCAGCTCGTCTTTTATGCTCAGAATGGCTTTTTTGGTGGCATCATCAAGGCCGGTGCTCTGTATAAGTTTCAGAAGATATGTCTTTGTAATGGTTTTGTACGCATCCTGCGGTATTGCACAGACATAATAATAGATAACTTCAGTATTTCCCTTTACCTTTTTGAACAGACCGTTCTTTCCGCCTGTTTCTACTTCCATCCAGAATGAAACGAGTTTGTGGATGCCTGAAAAGTCTGCTTTTGAGACGCTGGCTGACTGCAGTACGGCTTTTTTCTGACCTGCGGTCAGCTCTGAACCGACGAGCGCGTTCACACGGGTTGAAAGTGTACGGGCAAATTCCAGATCAACTTCTGCAAATGCGAGAGCCTCTGCTTCGTCCAAGGTGGGGGCATGGGTTATGACGATGGGCAGAACCTCTTCATCGCCGAGCTCGTCCTTGTACTCTTTCTTGAATGACTCCTGTTTGCCGATTGCCATGTCCTTGATCCATTTGGGGCGGGCTTCTGTGCCTGCCTCCATACCCTGCCAGCGCTTTATGACTGTCTTGGCGCCGTCTGATGTGAGGTTTGCTTCAAGCTTGTTAGATGCGCATGAAGTCAACAGCATAAGTGCGGACGCCGCAGTGAAACCGATAATACGTAGTGCTTTCATAGAAACTCCTTCTTCTATAATAATTTATAATGCTTGCCCTGCCAGTACGGAAGTGAATGTTTGCTTAAAATCCGCCCTGACTGCGGCGGTCAGGGCCTGTACGGCCCTGCGCTGTGCATCGCTGCGGGTGAACGAAACCGCTTTTATGTTTTGCGCCGTGCTGCAGGTGCAGAAACTGGTATTGCCGTTGTACAGCTCAAGCGTAAGCACCGGCCGTTCAATATAGATGGTGTCGCCTGAATCTGCGGCAGCCTGCTCGTTGTAGTCCAGCCGTACCTGTGCCGTGTATTGCGCGCCGGTATCCGTGAGGTGAAAGCCCATGCTGGACAGCGTCTGCGAAAGCTCCGTGCGCAGCTGGCCTGGAAAATCCGGCGAAGATGCTATACGGAGTGTTATGAGCTGATGCAGCTCGTCCAGTCTGACAGGCAGCTCCGCTATAACCGTACGGTCGGCGGCGTAGTCAGTGCGCTCGCGGACATTGTCTATGGCGCTTGCAAATGCCAGCTGCGAAAGGAAGGCATCGGCTGCATCCTGCGCCCTGCTGTACCAGACATCTGCCTTGATCGGATTGTCCTTCGGCATGTTGTTATAGACGGCATAAAAAGCTTCCCGGCTCTGGTCTATCTGTTTCTGGAACTGTGTCCACGCGGTTTTGCGGGAAATAGAGGCCAGACAGTACCATGTTTTTTCCGCTTTACGCAGGTACGGCTGTGTATAGGAAAGTCCTGAAAGCTCTATGCCGGATGTTATGGTTACATTCCGTGTGGTGGTGCGCGTGGTATCGTGCAGACCGTGCTGTGTGCGGGCTGCAAAATCAGTGCTGATGATGGATTCTACGTGCGTGTGCAGCTGACGGCTTATTTCTGCCGCGGCGTTGTTTTTGGCTTCCTGCTTAGTTGTGCCGTCTCCAAGTCCGGTGATATAGGCTGCGCTCGGATATTCGGTATCGGGGCTTGCAATCCATGCCGGCTCTTCTTCTTTAGGAGCTGACGCGCAGGAAACGACGCATGCGCAGATCAGTGCGTACAGAGCACGGCGCGTATAAATATAGTACGGTGACGAGAAAAGGTTCCGTGCGGTCAGCGCAGAGCCTCCCCGTGCAGCGTATTGCCGCATGCATGCACCGGTGAGAATGTGCTGCTGGTATAGGTAAGATTCTGTTTAGTAAACGTCATGCTGTACTTCCGTGTATTCCGTCCTGTATAAATTACTATAGTACTGTTTGCAGTCTGCGTTTAATAAAAACACAGTTTTTTTGTAAAAAAATATGCCGCTAGTTGAGCAGCGCCCCTGCGGCGCCGAATACGCCTGCGCTTGCAAGCCCCATGATGACGCCTGCAATGATCACGCCAAGCATGACGGCGATGATGGTACGCTTGAAGTCCATGTCAAGCAGACTTGCCGCAAGCGTTCCTGTCCATGCGCCGGTTCCCGGCAGCGGAATGCCTACAAAGAGCATGAGCGCCACGAACAGCCCGTGTCCTGCTTTTTCCTGCAGCCGCTGGCCGCCCCGCCTGCCTTTTACAAGGAAGAACGTGCACATGCCGCCGATAAGTTTTTTATTGCTGCCCCATTCCAGAAAACGACGGGCGAACAGATAGATGAACGGAACGGGGATCATATTACCGACTATACAGATAATATACGAAGTTGTGAGCGGCAGGCCGAATGCCTGCGAGACAGGAATGGCACCGCGCAGCTCGATGAGCGGAACCATGGAGATAAAGAAAATAATAAGATAATCTTTAATCATGACGTAGAGTATACACTAAATGCATATGTCTGGAAACTACCCCCTGACAGGCGGTCTGCTTCCCGTGATTACCGCTGTCGCTTGCTGATGCCTGCTGTTCTGCCTGCGAAAGCATGTATTATACATAATTATACATAATTGTTGTATTTTTATTGCATTTTATTCACTGTTTTTGTATGATAGGGCCATGAGTTCACATTTTCCATTAACACATGAGCAGCTTTCGGAGCTGGTAAAAAAGTTTCCTACGCCGTTTTATCTGTACGATGAAAAGGCTATCCGTGACAATATGAAATACTTTACCAAAGCGTTCAGTATTTTCCCGTCGTTCAGGGAGCATTTTGCGGTAAAGGCGCTGCCTAATCCGTATATCCTCAAGATTCTTGCGGAGGAAGGCTGCGGTACTGACTGCTCAAGCCTGCCTGAGCTGATGCTGTCCGATCTGGCCGGCATACAGGGTGAAAAGGTGATGTTCACATCCAACGAGACGCCTGCTGCCGAGTACCAGTATGCATATGAGCACGGGAACATCTGTAATCTTGATGACATTACCCATATAGAATTCCTGAAGAGGTCCTTGGGCGGCAGTATGCCTGAGCTTATCTGCTTCCGCTATAACCCGGGCCCGCTCAAGCAGGGCGGCAATGCGCTTATCGGCAAGCCGGAGGAGGCAAAGTACGGACTTACGCGGGATCAGCTGTTTGAAGCATATCAGAAATGCCGCGCGCTGGGGGTAAAGCGGTTCGGTCTGCACACTATGGTTGCATCGAATGAGCTGAATCCGGAATTCTTTATCGATACGGCGCGTATTCTGTTTGAGCTGTGCGCGGAGCTTAAGCGTACCTACAATATCCGCATAGAGTTCGTGGACTTAGGCGGCGGCATCGGCATCCCGTACAAGCCTGACCAGCAGCCGGTTGATCTTAACTATGTTGCTGAAGGCATACGGCGTCTGTATGATGAGCTGATTGTTCCTGCCGGCCTTGACCCGCTCGGTATCTACTGGGAGTGCGGCCGCCCTATCACCGGGCCCTACGGCTATCTGATTACAACCGCGGTGCACCAGAAGCATATCTATCGTGAGTATATCGGTACCGATGCCTGTATGGCCGATCTGATGCGGCCCGGTATGTACGGCGCGTATCACGAAGTGACGGTGAGCGGCAAGGAGCATGCGCCCAAAGATCATGTATATGATGTGGTCGGTTCCTTGTGCGAAAACTGCGATAAATTCGCCGTGCAGCGGCCTCTTCCGCGCATAGATGTGGGCGATATTCTTATCATCCATGATGCAGGTGCGCACGGCCGTGCCATGGGCTTTAACTACAACGGCAAGCTGCGCTGCGGCGAGGTGCTCATGCGGCCTGACGGAACCTTTAAGGAAATCCGCCGCCGTGAGACGATTGATGATCTGTTTGCTACGATTGATCTGCAGGGGGTAAAAAGTTTCAGCTGAGCCTGCTTTTTAGCACAAACCGCCGTATTCCGGTTACGTTTGCACGGCGGTTTGTGTTATAGTAGTGTTATGAAAAAGTATGTAAAACTATACTGTGCCGTGCTGTGTACGGTGCTTTGTATGACAGCTGCCGCCGTTGCGGAAAAAACAAGCATACCGTCTTTGTACCGGTATGTGCTTGACAACGGTCTGCAGCTTTTTGTAGCCGAAAACCATACGGCGCCGCTTGCGTCAGTCCGGCTTGCGGTTCGGGGCGGTTCTTTTGCGCAGGATGTTGAGACCACAGGAATGTTCCACCTGTTCGAGCATATGATGTTCGAAGGTAATGAGCTGTATCCTGACGTCATTTCCATGGATAAAGCCGCCAAAGATATGGGCGCGGTCGGAAAGAACGGATTTACGAGCATTGACTATGTAACCTATCTTTTTACAATTCCCTCAGATCAGCTGTATAAAGGACTTGAATACTGGAGCTATGCGCTGCGCAAGCCCAGACTCACGGAAAAAAGCTTTGAGGTTGAAAAGAAGATTGTTATTTCCGAGATAGAAGGAACCTTCAGCGAGCCGAACACGATCAGACTTTACGGTCTGTCGCAGACTTTGTTTCCTGAGTATCCCTGGCGGCTTGACGTGAGCGGTACGGCCGGTCTGATCAACGATGTCACGGCCGCGCAGCTGCGGCATATGCTTGATACGTATTATATTCCGAATAATTCGGCGATTTTTGTAGGCGGCGACGTGAATCCTGATCAGGTTTTTGAGTATGTTAAGGAGCTGTACGGCGACTGGAAGCGCGGAACATATCCTTTTACGGCTGACCGCAGTCATGCGTCGGGCACTCCGCTGAGCAATACAGAGTACCGCGTGTTTGTGAACAACAGAATGTCTGACAGCTATGCGAGAGTGAACGTCATGTTCCGAGGTCCTGACGGTGCCTATGACAGCGATGATATCTATGCAGGCGATGTATTTGATAAGCTTATAGACACTCCTGAGAGCGGTTTTAAAAAGCTTCTGCTATCGAATGATGAGCTGAAGATTCCGGACAGTGATTATATTAGTTCTTCAGCCGTGACGATGCGCGAAAGCAGTCTGATTGACTTTGTGGGCTGTCTGTTTGAGCCTGAAAGCGGACTTGCCGAGCGTGCCAAGCTGTTCCAGTCCTGTATTGTAGATCAGTTTGTTCCCCAGGTACTCGCCGACAAGCGGTATTTTACGGCGGATGAATTCAAGCAGGTAAAGCAGTCTATAAAAGATGCCGGCATCTACCGCTCGGAGACAGCATCAGGACTGCTTGATTCAGTATGGAACTGGTGGCAGATAACTGATGATAATTTTTATTTTACCTATGAAGAACATATAAAGAAGGTAAAGAAGGCTGATATCGATGCTTTCTTACGATCGTATGTGCAGGGAAAACATCCGCTCGTGATTGTTACGGTGAGTCCGGCAGTATATGAAGCTCAGAAGGCAGATTTTGCTGCTGCCGGATTCACGGAGATTACATCGGACAATGCGTTTTGGTGGAAGAATCCCCGGTATGCGGATCTGGTGAAAGGAGCTGAATGATGAAGCGTTCTAAAATCTATCTATATATAATGGTATGCGCAGCCGTCTGGCTGGCAGCTGTGCTGGGCGGATGTGCGTCTGTAAAATCTGCTGCCGGCTCCGATGGAAAAACCCCTGTTGTCCGGCTGAAAAACGGCATTCCCGTCTATCTGCATCATGACAACAGCAGCCTTACGGCGGTGAGCCTGTATGTGCGTGGCGGCAACTGCATGCTTCCGGTGTCGCAGTCAGGACTCGGTGATGCATTGTTCAGTATGATGCTGCAGGGATCGCAGGATTATTCGTATGAAACGATTCAGAAGCTGACCCACAAGATGAATGCAAGATTTTCTTCCGCATTCGGTTCGATGAACGGCAGGGTGTCTCTGTTCTGCATTGATTACTATCTGGACGACCTGCTGCCGGTTCTGCTTGACGGATTCATGCATCCTGTCTACAACAAACAGCAGTATGAGCTGCTGATGAAGGAATATGAGCAGTGGATTCAAACCCGCAAAAGTGATCCTGGTGCAATTTTGAGTAAGAAGATCCTTGACAACGTATATGCTGGACATCCGTTCAACACTTCCGTGCAGCCGACGGAAGATACGCTGTCTTATATTACGCCCGAGCATATGGAGGAACTGCGTACTACACTGCTTGATTCAAGCAGGTTGTTTGTGGTTGCGGGCGGCAGCTTCAATGAAAAGAAGCTGCTTGCGCTGCTTGAGCGTACGATCGGACTGATAGCTCCTGCTGAGAAAGAATTTGTTATGCCCGATATCCCTGCGGTGACGGTGAAAGACGAGCAGCCGGTATTGTGTTCTCATGAGAACTCTGCGGGCACGGGCAGTTACATTTTGGTTTTTTCTGCGCCTGAATATAATTCCGATGATTATGCGGCTGCGCTGCTTGCTGCGGAAATCTATGGTGACCAGCTGTACAACGTGGTGCGCCAGAAGTACGGTGCCTGCTATACGCCCGGCTGTAATGTCGTCGCCTCGCTTGCACCGTTCGGAACGACATGGATGAGCCGCGTGAGCGATTTTAGCGGAATTGCTGCTTACGAGGCGGAATCACGTGAGCTTATGGCTGCGGGCAAGATTGTGCTGAGAAATGATGATGACGGCGGATATGTGTTCGGTTCGGTTGAGGATGTGCTGGACGGCTGCAAGAACAGCTATATCACCTCATCCTATTTTGATAAGATGACCTTGAGCGCTTCAGTGGCCAATATAGCGGCGAATATTCTGCTGTATGACGATCCTGACATGCCGGACATACTGCTTGAAAAGATTAAGCACGTGACCGGCGATGATGTGCGCCGCGTGTTCAATGAGTACTGGGTGCGCCGTCCTTCCCGCTGGTATGTTATGACCGGTCCTGATGATCAGTCAAAGGTCAAGCTGTAGTATGTGAGTGCGGGAATCAGCCGAAGACGCCGGTGATCAGTTTATGCGCTATGGATCCCGGCTGCGGTATCTGCGGCAGGCTGTCGCGGCTGAACCACTGCGCCTCCTGTATCTCGGATGCCTGCAG
>Ga0256405_10002690_pt1 | contig 39395 bp, 32 predicted proteins | sample RumenRJG_02DNA_FD_189096 | JGI IMG/M metagenome (GOLD analysis project Ga0256405, IMG submission 189096) | Bovine rumen microbial communities from Lethbridge, Alberta, Canada - RJG_02 | ecosystem: Host-associated > Mammals > Digestive system > Stomach > Rumen | place: Canada: Alberta... | reverse complement strand
CATGGGACGGCTTCAGCAGTACATGAAGCAGCAGAAATAACAAGGGGGTTCATGTTATATGAAAACTTGCGCAGTAGTAGGCATTAACTGGGGCGATGAAGGCAAAGGCAGGATGGTCGATCTTCTGACAGAACAGTACGACATCGTGATCCGCTATCAAGGCGGGGGAAACGCGGGGCATACCGTGATCAATGAGAAAGGAAAGTTTGCGCTGCATCTGCTTCCGTCCGGTATCTTCAGGGAAGGCGTCGTCAATATCCTCGGAAACGGCGTCGCAGTCGATCCCGATAATCTTTGGAAAGAGATACAGTATGTCGCGGCGGAAGGCGTGGCAGTCACGCCGGACAATTTGAAGATCAGCGACCGGGCATCCTTGCTGATGCCGTGGCACAGGGATCTGGACGCACTGGAGGAGGCGCGCCTCGCGGACAAACAATACGGGTCGACCAAGCAGGGCATCGCGCCCTTCTATTCCGACAAATATCAGAAAAAAACAGTCATGGCCGGTGAGTTGTTTCATCCGGAAAAACTGCGTGCGCATCTGCAGGATATTCTGGAGTGGAAGAATCTGATCCTGACGAAGGTGTACGGGGCGCAGCCGTATACTATGGAGATGCTGGAGGACTGGATCCGGGATTGCTGCGAACCGATCAAACCATATGTCTGTGATACGCACGCATATCTGCATCAGGCGCAGCAACAGGACAAAAGCATTCTGTTCGAAGCACAGCTTGGCGCTTTGCGGGATCTTGATTACGGCATATATCCTTATACGACATCTTCCAATACGCTCGCGGCGTACGCACCGATCGGATCCGGCATGCCGTCGGTCAGTCTTTCTGAGATCGTGGGCGTTGTAAAGGCGTATTCCACATGCGTCGGGGAAGGGCCCTTCGTATGTGAGATGTTTGGAGAAGAGGCAGACCGGCTCCGCGAAGCCGGTGCCGAATACGGAGCAAAGACAGGACGGCCTCGCCGTGTCGGTCCAATCGATCTTGTTGCGACCAGATACGGTGTGGAGCTTCAAAACGCGACATGTCTGGCGATCACAAAGCTGGATGTGCTCGGATATATGCAGCAGATACCAGTATGCACCCGATATCTGGCAGGCGGGAAAGAAACAGACCATTTTCCGTTTCCTTCAGAGCTCGGCGGGGCGGAACCTGTGATAGAATGGATGCAGGGATGGAACTGCGATATTTCCGGCGTGCGCAGATGGGAGGATCTCCCGGAAGAGGCGCGCGCTTATATCGAGTTCATCGAAGGACAGACCGGATGTCGCGTCAAGTATCTATCGGTCGGTCCGGAGCGCGACAGTATTATTATCAGATAGAGGAGACCATCGATATGACAGACAGATATGAATCACCCCTTTCTTCGCGTTATGCATCAAAGTATATGCTGCAGCTGTTTTCGTCTGATACCAGGTATCAGACATGGCGCAGACTGTGGACTGCATTGGCCCGCGAAGAGATGAAGCAGGGGCTTCCCATCACAGAAGAACAGGTCGCGGACCTAGAGGCGCACATTTCAGACATCGATTACGACTGCGTCCGTGAAAGGGAAAAGGAAGTCCGCCATGATGTCATGGCTCACGTCTATGCTTATGGCAAGGCAGCACCTTCTGCGGCAGGGATCATCCATCTCGGCGCGACCAGCTGTTACGTCACGGACAACGCGGACCTGATCATCTATCGGGACGCGCTTCTGTATATCCGAGGACAGCTGCTGGGAGTGCTTTCGAATCTGGCCCGGTTCGCAGAAGAGTACAAAGATACTCCGACCTTGGGTTATACACATTATCAGCCGGCCCAGCTCGTCACAGTCGGCAAGCGGGCGACGCTTTGGATGCAGGACTATCTCTCCGACCTGGAAGAGATAGATTTTGCATTGCGTAATATCAAGTTCCTCGGATGCCGCGGTACGACCGGTACCGAAGCGAGCTTCGTGGAACTGTTTGAAGGCAATACGGGAAAGATCGATGCGATGAATCGCGATCTTGCGGAGACCTTCGGATTCAGCGAATGCTTCAGCGTCTGCGGACAGACCTACCCACGCAAAGTAGACAGCCGCATCCTGAACGCACTGTCATCTGTGGCCCAGAGCGCGTACCGCATGGCGAACGACATCCGGCTGATGCAGCACGACCGGCAGGTCGAAGAGCCATTCGAAAAGACGCAGATCGGATCCTCTGCAATGGCGTACAAACGCAACCCGATGCGCAGCGAGCGGATCTGTTCACTGGCGAGGTATCTGATTGCGGATGCGATGAACGCGCCGATGACGGCGTCCGTCCAATGGATGGAACGGACCTTGGATGATTCCGCAAACCGGCGAATCTCCATGCCGGAAGGCTTCCTGTGCGCCGACGCGATCCTGCGTCTTGCCCGGAACGTGACGGACGGACTGCAGGTGAATGAAAAGATCATCGAGAAGACTGTTCGTGAGTATCTGCCGTTCATGGCAACGGAGAATCTGCTCATGGAAGGCGTGAAAAACGGCGGCGACAGACAGCAGCTCCACGAGATCATCCGCAGATGTTCCATGGAGGCGACGACCCGGATGAAGGAAGGCGGCGAGTGCGATCTGCTGGAGCGCCTGGCCGGAGAAGAAGCATTCTGTCTGGAAGAAAAGGATCTGCAGGAGATCCTGGCGCCGGAGAAATACACAGGCCGGTGCGCACAGCAGGTCGACGCATTCCTTGAAAAAGTGCGGCCGTTGCTCAGCGGTGCCGGGCAGTCATCTGAAGAGATAGAGATATAACGAGATACAGGAGGAGCTATGGATCTGAGAACCCTGCAGTACTTCGTTGTGGTAGCGGAAGAGCTGAACATCACAAAGGCAGCCGAAAAGCTGCATATGAGCCAGCCGCCGCTCAGCGCACAGATCAAAAAACTGGAACTCGAATTGAATACAGAACTGTTTATCAGAGGGAAGCGGCAGCTGGATCTGACGGAGTCGGGCGAACTTCTGTACCGGCGGGCGAAGGAGATCCTCAGAATGGTCGAAAAGACGAAGACGGAGATCCTGTCCCTCAGCGATGGCATGCGCGGAACCATTTCCATCGGTCTTGTAGAGGGTATCGCACCGGATATCGCGGCGGAATGGTGCTCCGGTTTCATCGAAAGGTACCCGCACATCCGGTTCAGGATCCTCGACGGGAGCACCGACGATCTGCTTGAGAAACTGAGAAGCGGCATCATCAGTCTGGCCGTTATCACCTCGCCGTGCGACAACTCGCTGCTGCACAGTTTCTCCGTCGGCAAGGAAAAACTGGCCGCCTTGATGAGCAAAGATCACCCGTTGGCCCGGAAGGAAGGCAAGACAATCAAAATCTCCGATCTGGTCGGAGAGAATCTCATCGTGCCGAGCAGGAAAGCGACGATCGAGACCATCCACAGATGGTTCAGGAAGACAGGCGCGGAGCCGAAGATTGTCTGCGAAATGGACAGCTATCTCGACGCGGCAGCCCTTGCGCGACGGCAGGTCGGGATCAGTATTTTCCCGAGAACGGCGAACATCCCCAACGATTCCCTGGTCTTCAAGGAAATCTCGGGAAAAGATAAAACACTGGAATACCTCTTTGTATGGCGCAAAGGCAGACCGCTTCCGTCCGTCGAAGAGAAGTTCATTGATTACGTGAAAGAAGAAGTGGAGCGGCAGAGGAAAGAGTAAATAATGGCGAAGAACAGAATACTGATCATTGACTTCGGAGGACAGTACGATCAGCTCATCGCGCGCAGGGTGCGGGAATGCTGCGTGTTCTCCGAACTGTATAACCATGATAATATCGACATCGAAAAGATCCGCGGGATCGATCCGAAGGGCATCATCTTTACCGGCGGTCCCCAGAGCGCCTACGGCGAAAATGCGCCGACGGTTGACGAAGAGATCTTTCGTCTCGGCATTCCGATTCTGGGGATCTGTTACGGTGCACAGTTGATGGCTTACCGCCTGGGCGGAGAAATCAACTCCGCGCCGACGAGCGAATACGGCAGAACGGAAGTCACGATCGATGATCGCGAAGGCCTGCTGCGCACGGCCGACGACGTCAACGTGTGCTGGATGAGCCATACAGATTATATCAGCAGGCCACCGGAAGGGTTTGCGGTCACAGCCCACACGGAAGACTGCCCGGTGGCCGGGATGGAAGACCGGAAGAGACGGTTCTACGCAGTGCAGTTTCATCCGGAGGTCGAGCATACTGCGCACGGATTCGAGTTTCTCAGAACCTTCGTATTGGACATCTGCGGGTGTGCGCAGGACTGGAAGATGGAGTCCTTCGCAGAAACGCAGATAAAGGCTTTGCGTGAAAAAATCGGAACAGGCAAAGTCCTGCTGGCGCTGTCCGGCGGCGTCGATTCCTCCGTCGTCGCGGCGCTGCTGGCGAAAGCGATCGGTCCGCAGCTTACCTGTGTCTTTGTGGATCACGGGCTGTTGCGGAAGGATGAGTCGGCGGAAGTCGCTGCAGTATTCGGCGAAGGCGGGCTCTTCGATCTCGATTTCGTGAAGGTCGACGCGGCGAAACGATTCTATCAGAGACTGGCCGGAGCGGTTGCTCCCGAGGACAAGCGAAAAATCATCGGCGAGGAGTTCATACGCGTTTTTGAGGAAGAAGCGAAGAAAATCGGCGCCGTCGATTATCTGGCGCAGGGAACGATCTATCCGGACGTGATCGAGAGTGGACTGGGCAAGTCGGCCGTGATCAAGTCCCACCACAATGTGGGCGGTCTGCCGGACTATGTGGACTTCCGGGAGATCATCGAGCCACTGCGGCTGTTGTTCAAGGATGAAGTGCGGCAGCTCGGGCGTGAACTGGGGCTCCCTGAGGAGATCGTCAGCCGTCAGCCCTTTCCCGGGCCGGGACTGGGCGTGCGCATCATCGGCGAGGTCACGGCGGAAAAGTGCCGCATCGTACAGGATGCGGATGCGATCTACCGTGAGGAGATCGCGAAGGCTGTCGCAGAAGGCAGGATGAAAGAGCCGAACCAGTATTTCGCTGCCCTGACCAACATGCAGACAGTCGGCGTCATGGGAGATTTCAGAACCTACGATTACGCCATTGCGCTGAGGGCTGTTACGACCTCAGACTTCATGACAGCGGAGGCTGCTGAGATCCCGTGGGACGTGCTGCAGCGCGCCATGACGAGGATCGTCAACGAAGTGGATCATGTGAACCGGGTGTTCTACGATCTGACCAGCAAGCCGCCGGGCACGGTGGAAATGGAATAAATACGTTAAATAATCATCAGAATATGAATCTGAAAAGAGGTGATCTGAATTGGATAAAAAGTATATCTTCGTAACAGGAGGAGTCGTTTCGGGACTGGGCAAAGGCATCACAGCTGCCTCACTGGGCCGGCTTCTGAAAGCCCGCGGGCTGAAGGTGATCGCGCAGAAACTGGACCCGTACATCAATGTTGACCCGGGGACCATGAGCCCCTTCCAGCATGGAGAGGTATACGTCACAGAGGACGGAGCCGAAACGGATCTGGACCTTGGCCATTACGAACGATTCATCGATGAGAACCTCAATAAATTCTCCAATCTGACGACAGGGAAAGTCTACTGGAATGTGTTGAACAAAGAGAGGAAAGGGGAGTATCTCGGGAGCACGGTTCAGGTCATCCCGCATATCACGGATGAAATCAAGGACTTCATATACAACGTAGGAGAGGAAAGCGACTGCGACGTTATCATCACGGAGATCGGTGGCACAGTAGGAGATATCGAGAGCCAGCCGTTTCTGGAGGCGATCCGTCAGGTCAGTCTGGAGCACGGCAGGGAGAACTGCTGCTTCATTCATGTCACACTGGTGCCGTACATCAAAAGCTCCGGCGAACATAAATCCAAACCGACGCAGCATTCCGTCCGGGAACTGCGCAACATGGGAATCTCTCCGGATATCATCATCATGCGCGCCGATGAACCGATCGATGAAGATATCTATGACAAGATCGCGATGTTCTGCAATGTGAAGCGGGACTGCGTCATTCAGAATCTCACACTGCCGATTCTGTACGAGGCGCCGCTCATGCTGGAGGAGGCCAAGTTCTCCTGGATCGTATGCCGGGAGCTCGGCATCGACGCGGGACCCTGCGACATGGAAGAATGGAAAGAGATGGTCGACAGGATCAAGACCGGCGGCGATAAGGTCCGCATTGCCCTCGTCGGCAAGTATATCAAGCTCCATGACGCTTATCTGTCCGTTGCGGAGGCTCTCCGTCACGGCGGTTACGAGAACAGCCTCTCCGTGGACATCCGCTGGGTCGAAGCAGAGGACATCACGCCGGAGACAGAGCAGGAGATCCTCGGCGACGTGCACGGGATCCTGGTTCCGGGCGGCTTCGGTGACAGAGGCATCGAAGGCAAAATCAGGGCGGCGGGCTTTGCGCGGACTCACAACATCCCATATCTGGGGATCTGTCTCGGCATGCAGGTGGCGGCGATCGAATTTGCCAGGAATGCGCTTGGGATCGAGGACGCTGATTCCGGTGAGTTCGATGAACAGTGCCGGCACAAGATCATCGATTTCATGCCGGATCAGTACGGCGATATCCCGAAGGGCGGCACTATGCGTCTGGGCGCGTATCCGTGTGTGATCACAAAGGGTTCGCTGCTCGAGATAATATACGGGCAGGAAGAGATCTCGGAACGGCACAGACACAGGTATGAATTCAACAATGACTACCGCGCCCAGTTCGAAGAGGCGGGCATGATTATTGCCGGACTCTCACCGGATGAGAATCTAGTGGAATCGATCACCCTTCCGGCCAACGATTTCTTCGTCGGGGTCCAGTATCATCCGGAGTTCAAGAGCAGACCGAACAAGGCGCATCCGCTCTTCCGGGAGTTCATCAAAGCAGCCGGACAAAAGGCAGGAAAAGGCAAGAGATAATACGACGGTTTATACTAACGACAGGGTAGAACAAGGAAAGAAAGGCAGGCTTGAATCAGTCATGGACGCTGCGAAGTCCACAGGGGTTGCAGAGATAGGATAAACTATTCCTAAGGCCAGGAAGGATAGTGCCCCTTGTTAACATCCTTTAACAGTTAAACTCGCAGCATCTCGCTGCGGGTTTTCTTATTTTATGGCATGAAACTCTATTATTTAGTGATATAATGTATTAAATCACAACAACAGGAAGAAAAGGCCGGGGAACATTCAATGGAGAAGAATACGATAACAGGAAAATATATATTGAAGAGACTGCAGCGCAATCTGCAGAGAAGCAGCTTCCTCAAAAAAGTCGGAATGAAGAAAAAAGACATGCAAGGGTTTTTGGCAGAAATGCCGATGCAGGCCCTTGCAGATGATCTGGCGGCGTGGATGCAGGAGAGTGAAGATCCGGGCAAGGATGTGAAGCCGATCGATTGCCGTCAGCTCCTGGAGGTCTGCCGCCCGTATCTCATGGAGGCAGGCGAAAGAGCCTGCCCCGGCTTTAAGGAACCTTACGGAGGCTGGCTGGACAGCATATACAGAAGGATTCTGCTCTGGATGTATCCGAATCAGGGAGCCAAAAGGCCCGCTGCAGATTCCCTTTTCCCGGAGCTGTTCTTCTGCGAAGTGCTCCATGAGATGCTGCAGATCGACAAACAGAGACGGCAGCAGATCATTGCGGATTTTGATTTTGCGTTTCTAAGCGCGGAAGAAGCCGAGCAGTATCCCGCAGGGGAAGAATACGCCCGGTTTATGAAACTCAGCAGAGACTACTATCTGTACGAGTTCCTCGTGATAGGGAAGGCACTGAAGTCCTTCGATACACTGGGTCATGTTGCCGGCGTCCATTATGTTGCGATGCATATGGCGCGGCAGCTTCGCGTAAACGATGTTCCAGTCGATCTGGCGATGGTATCCGCAGCGGCTGCAGCTCATGATATCGGCAAGTTCGGGTGCAGGGAAGAGGAGATACCGAGAATACCGCATCTGCATTACTACTATACAGATGAACTGCTGCTGCGCATGGGTCTGTCCGGCATCGCGCATATCGCAAGCAACCATTCTACATGGGATCTGGAACTGGAGAATCTGTCCTGTGAGAACCTGCTTTTGATTTACGCGGATTTCCGCGTAAAGAGTATCTGGAATAATGGACATGAGGAGATCTGCTTCTATACACTCAAGCAGGCCTTTGATGTGATCCTCGGAAAACTGGAAAACGTAGACCAGGCAAAGCACGACCGGTATGTCAGAGTATACCGCAAGCTCAGGGATTTTGAGGATTACATGGTGAGCATGGGCGTCAGACCGGAGCTGGATGAAACGCAGACCGAGCGTTTGGTGTGGAAAGACGCAGCTCTGCTGACCAAGCGCGAATCCGTCGTGCGGCTGAAGCACCTTGCCATCGATCACAATATCGATGTCATGCACCGGTTCGGAAGCGTCCGCGAATTCGGAGATCTTCTTGAGAACGCCAGGAGTGAAAAACAGTGGGAAAACATCCGGGCGTACATTGGCACCATCGAAGAGTACTTCACCTACTTGAGTGAAGAACAGAAATATATGGCGGTTCATTTCCTGCAGGAACTACTGGTGCAGCGGGGCGGTGATATCCGCAGACAGGCAGCGGTCCTGATTGGAAAGATCATCGCATGTTACGATGATGAATACCGCAAAGAACTGCCTGCCGGAGTCATCCTGCCGGAGGATATCCTCGACAGCCGGAAACTGTGGGAAGAGCATTTGGCTGTTGTCACAGAACCCGATCTGCAGAGAACGGAACGCCAGCAGAGGTGGATCGGCTATTCCCTGAAGTTTACCTTCCAGGCGCTGCTGGAGCATGCGCGGGAAGCACTCGTGCCCGATTATATCAATGCGTTTATGGTACAGCTTCAGAAGCATGGGCAGACCGAAGCCATGACATTTATCCTGCTCGATACTGTTCTGGAGATACCGCTTGATGTTCTGCACGAAGAAGATATCAACGCGATCACAGGCTTTTGCGAGGAGGCGATGACGCGCAGCGAGCCGGAGATCAAAGTGGCAGCACTGCGGATCGTCCGGAAAATGGCGGAAGCGATCCGCCGGGAGAGTGCGGACGCCGACGCTGGCGCTGCAAATCCCCGGATCGCCGGCCGGCTTGCAGCCCTGTTGGACTGCTCTGTGGAAGGAGAGTACCAAATCAGCGCGGCATATCTGAAACAAAAAACTGCGCAGGCGCTGGATCTGTCGGACCCATTCGAGTCTCCGGTGATTGCGGAAACCGATTCTACTGAAATGTTCCGTGATGATCTGCGGATCGATACGCCATGGGTCATTAAGGCCGTCCACATCGAAGTCATGCTGGACAGAGTGGCCAAAGGACAGAAGGAAGAGGTCTTCTACACGGCGGCGCATTTCTCGAACCTGCTGAAAGTCAGCGAGCGGGTTACGATACGTCATGAAGCGGGCCGCGGACTGATTTCAATTTTTGACCGTCTCGCAAGAGAGCAGCAGCACGAGATCGTCGTGGAACTGATGAGGGGCCTGGAAATCGGAGATTACCAATTCTCAAGATACATTCCGGAATACCTGGGGATCCTGATCACAAAACTCCATCAGGATGAGCAGACAGAAGTCATGCGGGATCTGCAGCAGCTTCTGTACAATGTTAATGAAAAGGTGGTTTCTGTAACGCTGGACACGCTCGGCGTCATCCTGCAGAATGCGCAGGACGCCGGCGTAGACCGCCGCAGGGAGATCATCGGGATGCTGCTGATGGGGATGGCCAATTATCACAGAGTCGTCAGCCAGGAAGCATTTCAGGTTCTGGGGAGAGCTGTGTTCGGCTCCGATCTGCTGACTTTGCAGCAGAAGGCAGAGATCTTCGTAATCCTGTGCAAGAAAATGCTCACGCTGATCGAGGACCGGAAGGGCGACTTGCTGCGGTTCTTCAGCAATGCGTCTTCGCTCAACCACGTTTACAGATTCATTTCGGATTATCAGTTCTTCTGCGGGGAACTGCCGATTCAGGACACACGTGAGGCAGCGTTCTTCCCGGGCACATTTGATCCGTTCTCCCTCGGGCATAAGGGTATTGTGACTGCGATCCGCGACGCCGGATATGAGGTCTATCTGGCCCTGGACGAGTTCTCCTGGTCCAAGAACACCCAACCTCGCCAGTACCGCAGGCAAATCATGAACATGACGTGCGCGGATCTGATCGGCACATATATTTTCCCGGATGATCAGCCGATCAATATCGCGAATCCTGCAGACATCCGCCGGCTGCGGAAACTGCTTCCGGGCAAAGAACTGTTTATGGTGGTCGGCAGTGATGTGATCGCCAACGCAAGCTCTTATCGAAACAATCCCGAACCGGATTCCATCCACGGGATGAATCATATCGTGTTCCAGAGAGAAAGCTCTGCGAAGGAGCAGGCAGGTGACAGGAACTATCAGGAAGGGAAATCCAAGATACGGGGAAAGGTCGTTGAGCTGACCCTGCCGCCGCATCTGGAGGATATCAGTTCCACCAAGATCCGCGACAATATCGATGAGAACCGGGACATTGCAAGTCTGATCGATCCGGTCGTACAGAATTACATCTATGATAACGCCTTGTACCTCCGTCAGCCGATGTATAAGTATATTCTTTCGGCGCGGGATCTGCGTTTCCGGAGCGAGCGCAGCGAGGGAACCGTGCGCTCCATCAGCATCACGGACGGGGCGAAGGATGGCGCTGTCGTTGCGGAGGCTCATGTCCACCCGGTTGAGACCAGGATGCTCTATGAAGAATTCGGCAATCAGAAGCTTGCGTCCTTTATCCGGGAGCGGGCGCCTGGCCGCACGCTGATTCTTGACAGGATCTGGGCGGATTCCGTTTCCCTCGACGAGGACTCTTATCAGATCATTCTTACAGAGACACTGTCCGAAGCGCTGAAGGACGACTTCACATACGCGATTTATTATGAAGGGCAGGATGGGAAGACCGATAAGAAACTGCTCAGCGTGCTTCGCCGTCAGGGATTCAAGGAGATCATGATCGACGGTGCTCCCACTGGGTGCTACGGAGTGGATATGCGCAGTCCGGTCACGCTGCTCCAGAACATGAGCACCGTGCTGAAGAGTCCGCTGAACAAAAATCCGAGAATTGAAAAAGTGCTTCAGAACGCCCACGCCAGACTGCAGCAATCCCTGACAGAAATGTTCCCGGGCACACTGGTCCTTTCCTACAACTCCCTTGTGATGCACAACAAGCTTGTGCAGCTGATCACAGAGGAGAACGGCGTGCCGTTTGAGGAAGGGGCAAAACGTGTCCTAGGACCGTATATGTGCGTCCCCTTCGGCAAGATCCTGAACCATATGGCGGTGCCGAACACTGTGACGAAAACACTGCATCTGGAGAAGTGCTTCTCACCGGACCTGTCCGGATTCTATATCAAAGAGTACCCGAATTACGCGAGCATAGAAGATCAGGTGAAAACGATCCATTCCTTCCGCCGCAGCGCGATCCTTGTGGATGATATCCTGCACAAGGGCTACCGCATGCAAAGGCTGGACCCGATCCTGACCGAAAACGGCGTCAGAGTCCATAAACTGATCGTCGGCATTCTATCCGGAAACGGGAAGGATCTGATGGCGGTGCAGAAGAGATCGGTAGACAGCGTCTATTTCCTGCCGAATCTGAAAGCCTGGTTTGTGGAATCTTCTCTGTATCCGTTCATCGGCGGCGACGGTGTGGAACGCCATACGGGAACGATCGACGACGACTTTACGGCAATCAATCTGATACTGCCGTACGTCCTTCCGGGTTTCCTGTCGAAGCGGTGCAGCAAGGCGGCGATCTACAATTTCTCCATGGTGTGTCTGGAAAACGCCAGGGACATTCTCAAAACCCTGGAGGAAGAATATCAGAAGGAATACCAGCGAAAGCTCACGCTGCAGCGTCTGCCGGAAGTGGTCAACGCACCGAAACTGACCGATGTGGGACAGTGTTTGGACTTCGACCGGGCGCTGGCCGCAAGCACATACGTAGAGGACGATATCGAGAGGCTGCAAAGGCTGAAAGGACTGATCAAAGACTGACATGAGAAGATTGAGTGAACTGTTTCAAGGCGAAACAATAAAAAAAGACAATACGTTTGTCGTCCCGGGATACTGTCTGCGGTCGGGCCGGACCAGCCGCGTCAACATTCTCGCCATGGGCGATGTGGGAGGAACTCTTGCGCTGGCTTTGCGCCTCATGGGAGGCGATGTCGTTTCGGAAATCGGGATCTGCGATATCAATGAACGGAACGTCAGCCGTTGGGAGCAGGAACTGAACCAGATCTCCATGCCGGATGATCCGGAGGCGTTTCCGCCGGTCAGGCCCGTTGCGCCGGACGAGCTGTTTCAGTGCGATGTATTTGTCTTTTGCGCATCCATGGGCGTGCCGGATCTGTCTCAGAGGGATGTAGATGTGCGCATGGTCCAGCTTGAGAAAAACAGATCGCTGATCGCGGACTATGCGGCTGCCGCAGTGCAGGCGGGTTTCGACGGAGAGTTCTTCGTGGTCTCCGATCCTGTGGATCCTTTGTGCAAGGCAGCCCTGCAGAGCGGTTGCAACGCTTCCCGGATCCAGGGGTTCGGGCTGGGCGTGATGAACGGGCGGGCAGCCTATCATGCGCGTCGGGATTCCGCGTTCGCGTCCTACCTGACGTCCGGGCGGGTGTTCGGCCCCCACGGGAGCGACCTGGTCGTCGCGAATGATATTCACCATTACGACGATGCAAAATCAAAAGCACTGACGCAGCTGACGGTAGACGCAAACATCAGGGTCAGGGAGACCGGATTCAAACCGTATATCGCGCCGGCGGTAACTTCGGGAGCGATCGCAATACTCGAAAACCTCCGCGGCCACTGGCAGTACAGCTCCGCTTGGTTTGGCGGCGCATTTCTGGGAATGAGGAACCGGCGGACGGAAGAAGGACTTGAAATTGAGGATCTGGCTATGGATGACAGACTCTTCGCACGAATCGAACGCGCCTATCAGAACTTAGAAAATCTTTAGAGAAGTTGAGGTAAATAACCTGTATGAATAAACAAATCACTTTGATCCAGCCGCGCTGCAGGGAAGAGCAGAAGACAATGCGTCTGAGGAGCGTGCTGGATTTTGCACTTGAGGGATATGAATACGAACTGATTGAAACTGCGGAGGAAGCTGCAGCGGCTGATCTGCACGGGAAGAGACTTCTGTTTGCGATCGAACTGGGAGAATCGGGCATCAACCTTGAATATGTGAAACTTTTGAAAGCTATTCGCCTGAACCGTGACATGTTCGAAGGCTGTGTGGCAGGAATCGTGGTGGACGGCAACAGCGAACTGTTTACGAAATCTGTTGCCCGGCACATGGTGTTCTCTTCAAACCGCGCCGGCTGTGCATTCCCCGGTCGGCCGTTGGTAGAAGGAACCAGGACCCTACGCAATTTCAATATCATCGCCGCGAATCTGGGAACGGATTATGAGACGGCCTATAAGAGGTCCGTGCGGGATCTGGTCAGCAGGCTCTGTCATTTTAACAGGAAACAGATCGCGCGGCCGAAACTACTGGCGCTGCACGCAGGGACCCCATCAACATCAAACACGCTGCTTTTGTGGGATATGATCCGGGAACACCTGGATGCGGACATACAGGAGATATCCCTGCGGGACGGCGAACTGCATGATTGCCGAGCATGCTCCTATGAGACCTGCCTGCACTTCGGGGAAAAGGCGAAATGCTTTTATGGCGGTGTCATCACGGAGGATGTATACCCGGCGGTTCTCGACTGCGACGGATTGATCATGATCTGTCCCAATTATAATGATGCGGTCAGTGCAAGCCTGACCGCGTTCATCAACCGGTTGACAGCGCTGGTCCGTGTTCGGAATTTTTCAGACAAGCGGCTTTACGCGGTGGTTGTATCCGGGTACAGCGGCAGCGACATCGTGGCAGAGCAACTGATCAGCGCGCTGAACATGAACAAAACCTTTTTCCTTCCGCCCAGGTTCGCGATGATGCGCATCGCCAATGACCCTGGCTCTATTATCAGCAACCGGAATATTCAGGAAGATGCGGCGTCTTTCGCCAAAACAATAATGCGGGAATTTCAGTAATCTGCTGCAGTCGTTTTTAGGAACTGTACAAATACTTCCGATGAAACATCGATAAGTACGTCACCACGATCGAATGGGAATAGTTGCGGATGGCTTACCACATCGCGAAAACCCTTGGTATGACTGGCTTTGGCCAATCGGAAGAAGCGGCGTGGTTCTAAAATGGTTCTAAAAATACAGTGATTATATCAGACGCTGGAACATTGAAATTTCAATGATTTCGGCGTCTTTTTCATTTCCGGGTTCTGAGTACAGACTTTTGTACTCACGGCGTATTATGCTATGAGACGGCTCCTCGGCAATATTGGACAGAACTTGCGAGAGAAAACCAGGAGTATTTCAAGCGCAGCGGAACAGCAGGAACATGCATAGAGGCAAGGGAATTCATCATCGCTTTGCCAAAAGAATTTATTCATTTCGATCATGATGAATTGCTGAAATATTTCACAGAATCGTTCAAAAGAAAGTACGGCACGGAGTGCATCGCGGCACTGCATCATAATAAGAGAAAAACGAATCTGCACATTCATCTGATCTACTCAGAGAGGAAAAAGCTTGAGGAACCGATGCAGAAAATCGCAACACGAAATATGTTTTTCGACCCAAGCGGTAAGCGAGTCAGAACAAAAAAGGAGGCGACAAATGAGCATGGATTGCTGCCTGGATACAAGATGATTCCGAAGGGAGATATTTACGAGGAACATAAATTTGAGAAGAAGAATCCTATGTTCAAGGAGAAAAGCTTCACCGCTAACGCTAAGGAATTCTTCACGGACCTGATCAATTATCAGCTGCCGGAACAGATGAAAATGAAAACTTTTCCGAAGAACGGGCCATATCTTCCGACAAAGAAGATTGGTAAGAACAATCCACAGGCCGAAGAAATCGCAGAGACAAATCGGCTCAGGGATGAATGGAACAAAGGCATCAACCGGGCGCGAGCAAGGGGTGTTCCACAAGACCGACTGATGTATGTGAAACGCGAATTGATTATCCTGCCGGTGCAGCGATCCGTTGAGAAAGCAGCCGGGAAAAAGGATCCGGTCACATTCCGGAACATTCTCGCCGGAGGCGTTAAAGTTCTCCTTACAATGCTGAATGAACTGAAGCATGCGGATCGAGAAACTTGGGCCGAGGCATGGGGTGATGCCATCGGAAAGTTCATGGGATTCTGCATCGCGAAGGCAACCGGAGTAGATCTGAATAAGTTAAAACAGGATAAAGATAGAGGTGTCAGATAGGCACGGGAAGGAGATTGTATGAATTCATACGGAGTATTAACAACAGAAGAAGAAATCATGGAAATGGAACCGGAATGTTATATCACGCCAAAAGAAGAAGACGAGATCGAATTCGATATCGATTTCAGGACTTGGTACAAATACGGACAGGGTCTGGTCTGCTACGGATATGACTGCAAGAATCATAGATTCATCAAACTGTTCGCTTGGAGAAGACCGGTCAATGGGGAAATGATCTATGCGCCAAAGGAAACGGACATAGATATGTCAAAGGTCAAGGACGGCAGCCTCTGGAAGGTGACACTCGGAAAGAACAAAAAAGGAAAAGTCGAATGGAAGACTGCAGAATTTATAGAAGATATTGATGAGGAGATCGAGGATGAAGAAATATAAACTGGATCACTACGAAGTCCGTATCATAATCCTCGCGCTGAATGAGTTGAGAAATCAGCTCATTCAGGAGGGTAGGTATACGGATGTGGTGGATGAATTGTTGATTAAGCTGTTACAGCAATAATTTGACCAAAGGGTATGGGCACATTCTGTTTTTATTTCAGATTGTGCCCCTGCCATAACAAGCCAATAAGCCACATTATTGTTGTTTATTGCAGTAAAGTCAATTATAATAATGATAGTAAGAGTTATGGCAAAGAAAGGAGTCATCATGGCAGCAATTGATGATTTGATAAAGCAGATAGAGGATCCGGGGTTAAGGGTTCGTATTGCGCAGGAATTTCATAAAGTAAACAAGAAAAAGAAGTTTGGCCTTGTATTCGAGGAACATCTTCCAGAGGCCACACCGCTATATGACATTCCGATAAAACGGGGAGCTCTTGTTGCGGAGAAGCAAGGTGAAATCTCCGATATTTATGTTGTTACGAACATTGATGTGGAAACGAATACTGTTACATGCGTCAATAAGGAATCCAATAAGGAGTGCCAATTCCAAAGCGAAGATTTGGTTACCGTTGCTCAATTTGGTGATCCGATTTATCCATACCTTAAACCGATTGATACGGTATGCAATGCTCCGGATAGTGATTTATGGCACACATTAATTGAGGCTGATAATTATCATGCACTCCAGCTGCTGGAGTACCTCTATGCCGGAAAAGTCGACTGTATCTACATTGATCCGCCGTACAACACTGGCGCAAAGGACTGGAAGTATAATAACGATTATGTTGATAGTAATGATTCGTACAGACATAGTAAGTGGCTGTCATTTATGGAAAGACGGTTGAAACTAGCAAAGAAGTTGCTCAATCCAAAAGATTCAGTTTTGATTGTAACAATTGATGAAAAGGAATATTTACATTTGGGATGCTTGCTTGAAGAATTGTTTTCGGGTTCAAATATTCAAATGATTAGCTCAAAGATAAATGCTACAGGAATAGTTCGGTTAAATGAATTTACTCGCGTGGATGAATATATATTTTTTGTCATGATTGGACAAAGTGCACCATTAACAGATTCGGTTAAAAGCAGCGAAACAAAACCTGTTTTGTGGCACGGGCTATGGAGAAGAGATATTGAGTCAAGACGTGGGACAAAAAAAGGCGGTGTTGCACAATTCTATCCGATTTATGTTGATGATAATACTTGTAAAATTGCAAAGATAGGAGAGGCGTTGGAGCCTCATGTAGATCGAAATTCAGTTGAAAAGATACCCGGGTGTACTCCAGTGTTTCCATTGAGGCCAGATGGAACTGAAATGAATTGGGGTTTAGTAGGGACTGAATTAGCTGCACGAATAGAGAAAGGTTATGTTCGAGTAAAGAGAAAAAGGGGAAAGGAACGAGCATATACGATAGAATATCTAACTACAGGCTATATTAATGATATTGAGAGTGGCAAAGCTAAAGTACTTGGCTACGGTGAAGATGGATCTATTATAGCAGAATATCCTGCAGGATCAGCAAAGACACAATTGCCAACTCAATGGGATTTTAAGTCACATTATTCAAAAGAAAACGGGACGAGTCTGTTACGTAAGATACTTCAAACAAAGAGATTTTCATTCCCCAAATCTTTATATGCTGTCCAAGACTGCATAAGATATTTTGTCTATAATAAACCAAATGCGCTAATCGTTGATTTTTTTGCAGGGTCGGGAACAACTCTTCACGCTGTTAATTTACTAAATGCAGAAGATGACGGGAATCGACGTTGTATTATGATTACTAATAACGAGGTATCAGAAGTTGAGGCAAGAACACTATTAAAAGATGGTTATAATCCTGGCGATAAAGAGTGGGAAAAACTTGGGATTGCTCAGTATGTTACGTGGCCACGAACAGTATGTTCCATTGAAGGACACGATATTAATGGTGAACCACTCAAAGGGAAATACATCGGGAGTGATGAGCCGATGGCCAATGGCTTCAAAACTAATGCAGCCTTCTTTAAGCTTGGGTTTCTAGATAAAACATTGGTCGCTTTAGGTAAACAGTTTAAGGAAATGTTACCAACTCTTTGGATGAAGAACGGCTGCATTGGTCCATGCCCTTCGTTGACGGAGGATGGTGCAATCCCAGACATGATGATTTTGCACAAGAATAGGATGGCGATACTAATTGACGAAAAGACATATGCAGAGTTCAGGGAAAAGGTAAATCAGGCATCCGATATTGATATGGTATTTATCATTACTGACAGTGAAGATGGATACCGAGAGATGGCGAAGGGTCTGAACGTTGTAGAAACGTGTCAGTTGTATCGGGACTATTTGGATAACTTCAGAATCAATGTTGCGGGGAGATAGAAAATGCTTTTGGATTTAATACCATTTCAGGAAAAAGCTGAGATTGCATTACGCAGAAGGGTAGCGAGCGCATTACGTAATTACAAAGAAGATTTGGATCCACAGGTTGTTTCTTTTACTGCACCGACGGGCTCGGGGAAAACAATCATAATGACGCAACTGATGGAAGATATCTTTTTCGGTATGTCTAAGTATGACGATGTTCACAAGCAGATGGTCAGTTTTGATGCGCAGCCAGACGCGATCTTTGTATGGCTGTCGGATTCGCCTGAGTTAAATCTGCAGTCAAAAGATAAAATTGATCTTAAGTCAGATAAGATCAAAGTCAGCCAGTGTGTCGTTATTGAAGATGACACTTTTGACATGGAAACACTGGAGGATGGCAATATCTACTTTCTGAACACACAAAAAATTGGCAAGAAAGGAAGACTGACATCGCACTCAGACGACAGGCAGTATACGATTTGGGAAACGCTTGAAAACACAGCAAGGGAAAAATCCGACAGATTCTATTTCATTATAGACGAGGCACATAGGGGAATGCGTGATACTGAAGCCGGCAGAGCGACAACGATCATGCAGAAGTTTATTAAAGGCAGTGAAAAGGACGGCCTGTCCCCGATGCCTGTAGTAATAGGTATGAGCGCGACAATTGAGCGTTTCAATAATCTGATTGCAGGGACTCAGTCCGCACTTTTAAAGGTTGATGTTTCTGCGGAAGAAGTAAGGTCGTCCGGATTGTTAAAGGACAGAATCATTATCACACATCCAGAAGATTTATCCACACACAATAACATGACAATCCTTAAGGCAGCAACTCTTGAATGGGCTGATAAATGCCTGCATTGGGACCAGTATTGCAAGACACAGCACGACACGAATGTGGATCCTGTGTTTGTAGTGCAAGTAAGGAATGGATCCGGAGACAAAATTTCAGACACTAATCTGGAGGACTGTCTTGCAACGATAGAAGAGACCCTTGGTGTACGATTTAATGAGAATGAAGTGGTGCACTCATTTGGCGACACGGCGGATTTTGATATAAACGGATTGACGATTCATCATGTTAACGCTTCGGAGATATCTGAGGATCATCGGATAAAAGTCGTATTCTTTAAGGAGAATCTTTCAACAGGATGGGATTGTCCACGGGCAGAGACGATGATGTCGTTCAGGAAGGTTGACGAGTACACCAATATTGCCCAGCTTCTTGGAAGAATGGTAAGGACTCCGTTGCAAAGGCGAATAAAAGTTGACATGTCTTTGAACGATGTTCGACTGTATCTGCCATATTATGATTCTGAGGCTGTCAAAAAAGTTATAGAAAATCTGCAGGCAGCGGAAGGCGGCACCATCCCAGCCTATGTGGATGATGATCCATATGAGACACCATCCTATGAAAGATGGACAGCAAATCCTACAAATGTAAAGAAGACTTTCAAGAAGGTTGACAAAGGCCTTGAAGGTCAGACAAGCATGTTTGGAGGCGGGACAACAGAGCCGTTTGATTTTTCTGCAATTGCTGAAGAAGGAAAGAAGGTGCAGGTTCATGAGGGAGGAACGGTGCCGGTAATCACGATTCCAGAAGCTGAAGGAAAGCCGCCTATTGGACCTTCTGACATGACAGTAATTGTTCCGCAGAAAAAGGCAAATGATGATTCCCAGGGTACACAAACGGAAATCGTAGGATTGCAGTTGGATAGGAATGAGATTATAGACTTTATCAATCAGGCGGCGTTTCTGAATTATGAAGTTAGAAGTACTGAGACCCAGGACCATTTCACTGCACTCCTCAAACTGTGCAGGCTGCTTTTGCATGAAAAGATTGATGCAAATTGCTACGATAACGTGAAAAAAACTATCGTGGAAATGATACACAATCATGTTGAGACGCTGAAAAAGGCGGGAGAATATGAGAAGAAGGCGACCGAAGTTACAAGCTTAAAGTATTTGATTGAAGTGTTCACCCCGTTTGGAGAGGTTGTCCCGGATCATAATGTTTATGATTTGTTGACTTCATCCACGGAGGATCTTGACAGACAGGTGAGAAATGCAGACTTGAAACTTGGCGGGATAGGAATCCAGTGGGAGTATGCCAGAACGTATCCGGACGACGATTTCAGGGCGGACGTGATACTGTTTGCAATCAATGATGAATGCTTAAAGGCATTGAATCAGTACGCTAAAACGACATTCTATAGCCTTTGCGATAACTACAGACCAATCATGGCCAGTTATTCAGAGCAATGCGCAAGGAAGTATGACAGCATTGTCACCAGCGCGGATCCTATCAGCGAGCATAACTTTGCTATTCCAAAGGATATTGATCAGCGAAAAGATGAAAAGGGTAAAGAATACCAGAATCACTTGCTTGTTAATGATGATGGCATTGCAAAGATACAATTGAATGCCTGGGAAGAAGGTGTTCTTGAAGAAGAATTCAAGCGCCCAGATTTTGTGACATGGCTCAGAAACCCATCGAGAGGATCATGGGCATTAAGAATGCCATATAAAAAACAGGGAAAAGATGCCGCGATGTATCCTGATTTCATTATCATCCGCAGGGATTCAACAGTCGGATATATCATGGATATTCTCGAACCTCACAGCAGAGATTTCAGTGATAATCTCGAAAAGGCAAAAGCACTTGCAGAGTATGCTAGAAGGAATCCGAAGATAGGAAGAGTGCAACTTATAAGAGAAAAGAAAAACGATATCGGGAAAAGGGTGTTCGTTCGACTGGACATGGCCAATATGGAAGTGCGGGATAAGGTTTCAAAAGCAGTAACAAAAGATGAAATCGATCATCTTTTTGACACACACGGTTATTCGGAGGAGGCATAGGGATGGCGAGACAGAAAAAAGAAGGCACATATATCAATGTCAAAATCAGACAGGATATATATGATGAGTTCGTCAAGTGCTGCGAACGCGAGGACCGGACCAAGACTGCGGTGTTGGAACGGATGATGAAATACTATTTGGATGACCAGCGGGGACCACGACAAAATAAGAAATCAGAATAGAATTGCGTTTATTGAGGAACCCAACTTGCTTTTTGAAAAGGTTTTGTTGAATTAGCGACAAGTGGTTTGGCGAATCCGTTGAAATTTCAAGGATTCAAGGCGGAGTCTCTAACTTGCCCGTAACTTGCTTTTTATGATCACAACATACTACTCTAAGGAAAACAAAGGGGAGTAAGACATGGGAAGGAGATTAAGTAAAAATGCAGAAAATTATCAGAAACAGAATTCGTTGCAAGCATTGTGGCGATATAATCGAAAGTGAAACGGTCCATGATTTCAAGTATTGTTCCTGCGGGACAGTATTTGTCGATGGCGGGCATGATTACCTGCGTAGGGGGTATATGAATAGCAGTGATGACTATGAAGAATTATCAGAAGTTGAAGTTAAAGAGGAACAATAAATGATAGGTTCACAGTACAATCGTTTGCTCACACTTGAGTATTTGCAAACAGAAAATGAAAATAAATATTTTGACAGGAAATCCGGAAAGATTAAACCATCAGATTTGTCGAAACATATTTCAGCATTTGCGAATGCAGATGGTGGGACAATGGCAATTGGTTTAGATGACAACAAGACAATCGAAGGCATTAACCAGTTTGGAGAGAAAAAGATAAACGATTTTATTAATGCACCAAGAAACTATTGCAAGCCGATGCCTAGATATGAATATGAACTGATTGATGTGCTTAATTCAAAAGGAGACCCCGATAGAATTCTTTTACTGCATATCGGTGAAAGTGTGGACCAAATCATCCGGACGTCGAGTGAATTAACGTATTTACGAATAGGCGATCGTTCTGTAGAAATGCGTGGAGATGATTTGCGTAATTTGGAATATGCAAAGAGCGCTCGGCACTATGAGGATGAGATCAATCCCGATGCTGAGATGTCAGATTTGAATGAAGACCTGTTAACCCAATATGCAGAACATATTGGGGCTACGGATTTATCCTTTAAGGAGATTTTGAAGGCCAGAGGATTTATCAAGACGCACGGAAGAGAAGAACGATTAACCAATGCTGCAGTATTGTTGTTTGCAAAGAACGTATATCAGTTCTATCCTAATTGCCGGATTCGCTTTTTGCGGTATGATGGAAACTATGCCCAAGTGGGTACGAGTATCAATTTGATCCGTGATACTGGGATCGAATGTTCCCTTTTGGAAATCATAGATAAAGCGAAAGATTTCATAGCCACTCAACTTAGAGAATTCACCTTGCTGGATGAAAAGACCGGGAAATTTCAGGTAGTGCCTGAATATCCAGAGTTCGCCTGGCAGGAAGGAATCGTTAATGCAGTTGTCCACAGAGAATATGCAATGACCGGTAGCTATATAAAGGTGACCATGTATGATGATCGTCTTGAGATTGAAAGTCCAGGGAAATTGCCGAATATTGTTACCGTTGAAAATATTCGTGAAACCCGTTTTTCAAGGAATCCGAGAATCTCTAGAGTGCTGACAGAGATGGGATGGGTTAGAGAATTGAATGAGGGTGTAAAGCGAATTTATAGCGCTATGGAGAGCTTTTTCCTAGAAGCACCAATATACAGTGAACCGGAGCAGTCAGTGAGACTGGTGCTGAAGAACAATATCATCATGAGGTCGATTCGACAGGGTGATCGCGCAATGAATAGATTTGGGCAGGATGTTTGGGATTCCCTGGATAATGCAGAGAAGATGATAGTTTCTTATTTGATTAATAAAGGTGCTGCAAAACGGGCTGAGCTGACTCAATATACCGGCAAATCAAGCGGAACAGTGACAAATCGCTTGAATAAGTTGATCGATAGGGGACTTGTGAAGGCAAATGGAAATCAGTATGACCCTAATAGAAATTATGAAGTAGTTCTGCCTTAGCCTAACAAACAATTGTTAGGTTTTGAAAGGTTTTAAAAGGCTCTACAAGGTCATAAACTACATGTTGCTGCTTAATTAACTTTATCAGCGATATGTGGGGCAAAGGGCGGTACTGTTAACCTAACAAATGATTGAAAGGTTTTGTTAGGTATTGAAAGGTTCCTTGTTGTGTGTAAAAAAGAGGCAAAAGTGAGAATAGGCTCACACAGAGAATAATCAATGAAAAGTATAACAAGAAGAATAAAGACGCATGAATAAAAAAATCTACTGGAAATTGAGAAAACTCATCCTAGGAATTGCTTTCAGGGGGAAAGCAGTTGTCTATAGAGTAAGTGACACAATAAACGGAAATAGAGAATATAGGTCTTTCAGAGGAGTCGTGGCTAAAGGCTCCATGATAGAAATAATAAAAGTATTGATACTTATTATACTTGTATTGTGGTTGGACAAAATAGTTCTTAAATTAAAAGGCATTCCAGTTGTAAATCAAGATATGGTTGTACCTATAGTGATAGGAAGCGTAAGTGTTGCTGGTATTATTTTGGGCTTATATTGTGCCAATATTGCATCGATTTTTTCTTCACGATATACCAATGCCCCAAGGAATATTTCTATTGCATTTCAATATGACAAATTGACTCGCAGGTGTATTACTGGAATAGTTGATTATATTATTTTTGGATTGTTAGTTTTAACAATAACCTTGATGGGGCATACAATAAGCTGGTCAACGATTCTTGTTTTTATTATTATGTCAATTGTTGTTATTATTTCATACAGTATAGAGTCGGGTTAATTCGACCAATGTCAGTCGGATTAAAAAAACCAATCACCCCGGCTATCATATATAAGTTATAGCTTAGTCCGTTGTCGAGTCAGCGGGGATAGACTTCTTAGGCACCTTGCCAGCCTGCAGGGCGACCTTCTCAAGTTTTCTTCCTCTGTAACTCTGACCGCGGATCGTGAATACGGTAGCATCATCGAAGATCCGATCCAGTGCACATAGAAGCGCGTCATCTTCGTTGAAGATCTCTCTCCATTGAGACGGATTCTTGTTGCTGGTGAATACGATGTTGTAACTGCCGTCTTTGTTGTAACGTCTGTCGATCATGTCGAAGAACAGTCTGGTGTTTTCCTTGTCGAATTCACAGTGACCGACTTCATCTATGATCAGACAGGATGGTCTGACAAGACCGTTCAGGACAGATGCCTCCTTGCCGTTCCTTCTGGCAGAGGTGAACCTGTCCCTCAGCTCAGACATCTTTATGAAGTATGTCTTGAGCCCCTGCTGGCAGCATTCATATCCGAAGGCCTGTGCCAGATGCGTCTTGCCGATCCCGGCAGGACCGATGAATGCCAGGTTCTTGTGTGCATGGATCGCCGCCAGAGATGGCAGTGCTTTCAGCTTTTCAACATCCTTGCCCTTGATGACAGAAAAGTCGAAGTTGTCAAAGGTCCTCGGATTCTTGAGAGGCAGCCTGCTCATCTTATGCAGTGTGTCGATCGTTGTCTGGATCTTCTTCTCTCGAAGATATTCCAGCAGCAGATCGAACGCGGCCATCTGGTCAGTCGTCAAGGCATTTTCCTCTGACAGCCTGGCCAGTTCCTGGATGGAGAGGTTCAGCCGCAGCACGTTGACGCTCTTTTCAATGTTTTCGTAGGAGAACTCAGTCATCGGTCAAGTCCTCCTCGTCAAAATTGAATTTGTCGAAGCCGAGCTGCGAATCGTCCGGCCGGGCCAACATCTGCACCCGGGTCGTCACGGGTGCTGTTGGAAGTTCCTCAGGAACCTCCGGCTCGGCAAACTGACCGGCGCAATACTGATCACGCTTGCCCCAGTTGATCTCATGAGTCACAAGGAGCTCATTGAAATCCGCTGAGTATATATACAGAGTCTCGCGCTGCCTGCAGACACGCACATCGTGTCCTGCATAACGAAACGGGACTCCGAACCTGCGACCTTCGTAGTTGACGAATCCATCAAAAGATATCTTCCGCGGAGGACACAGGTAAAACAGTAATTCCCTGGATTCTACCAGCGGGACTGCGACTGCCATGCATCCTGAAGTGTGCAGGTAATCCGGGATGTCGTCGACTTCGCGATGATATCGGTTGTTGTGTTTCTCACACCATTCAAAGGCCTGGTTGTTCAGGTCGGTGAGATTCCAGAATGTCCGCCCCGCAAGGAAGTTGTCCTTGACGAACCGGATGAGACGTTCGACCTTCCCTTTGGTGAAAGGATGGCGCGGCTTGCACAGCTTCGTCCGGAATCCAACGGTGTTCATGAAGGATTCATAGTCCGGCTGCCATACAGGGAATCCTTCGAAGTCTCTCCTGATGACAACGCTTTTCATGTTATCTGTCAGGATGTACTTTGGGACACCCATGAATGCGAATGCGTGGAGCATTCCGATGAACAGGTTCTCTTGTTTAGCATTCGGAAAGAATTCCACATAGCATTTGCCGCAATGATGGCAGATCATTGCGAAACAGGAAACGCGGTAGTTGCGTCCGTCCTCATCGTAGACGGTGATGAACCCCCAGTCCATCTGGTATGCTTCACCGGGTCCGGTGTGGTAACGGAACCCGCGGTTGCCTTGTGGATCGATCATCTGCCGTTTGGCAGGAACAAGATCCCTGTGCTCTGAAATGTATATCTTGATCTGAGTCTGCCCTCCGGAGTAACCCAGATCCTGAAGACGTTCAAGGCACACAGCAGAGTTCGTGACACCCTGCCTGAGCAGGTTGTCGAGGGCTCCGGTAAATCCGCTGAGAACCGTAATCTCGGCGTGCTGACCGGTTCTCCCATGAGGCATCGGTTTGAAGTTATTGTTTTTTAGTCGGCGCAGCCGGGCTCTTGTGATCCCGGTGCGACGCTCGAGGTCGGCTAGGTTGATCTCATCGATCGACAGAGATTTTCCCTGTTCGGCTTCCATTTCACTGATGGCTTGTGCTATGATTGTACACAAGTCATTACCATTACGTTCATTCATAATTCTCCTTTCCTAGGGTGATTGGTTTGTATCCTAGTTTAAAGGAAAAACGAATGCTTGGTAATGGCTTTTTTAATCCGACTAGGATTGGCTAAATTAACCCGACCCGGAATGGCGATTTTAGCCCGACCCTAACAGCGGCACATACATCGTTCTGGCGACGAACTACTTGGGATATTTCTTCGAATGGAACAATGCGGAAGCATTCGTTGTGAAGTTGATCATCGTCATTGTGTTTACGATCGTAAATCTTCTGGGTCTGAAAGAAGTAAGTGTACTCAGTATAGTCTTTGCAATTTTCATATTACTTGTATTTGCTTTTATAACGGTCGTAGGATTCGGCAATTGGAATTACAACCCAATTGAACCGATTTTCAACCCGGAAGAGGGCGTCACAAGCTCCATCGGATCTGCTCTGGCAATCAGCGTATGGCTGTATTGCGGCTGGTCCATGATCAATCAGGTTTCCGGCGAAGTCCGGGATCCAATGGTCATTCCAAAGAGCATACTGATTGCCTGCCCTTTGATTGGTTTTTCTTATCTGCTCCCGACACTGGCAGGCGTTGCGTCGGTTGGACACTGGGATTCGTGGACCACAGATCTTGTTAGCGGTGATAGTGTTGGCTATGCTACCGTCCTCGTTCAGAATGTAGGCGGCTGGGGCGGCGTATTGGTTGTCCTTACAGCCATCGTCGGCAACTTAGCGATCTTCAACACGAACATGGCCTGCGGAACGAGAAGTCTGTTTGTTATGGCAGATGATCATCTGGCTCCGCCGTGCTTCACATGGCTGACGAAGAAAAGCGGTGTTCCTTCCATAGGAATCCTTTCCCTTTCACTCGTAACGATCCTTCTCATGCAGATGGAATTCACAACATTGATCTTAATTCAGGTTATTCCTGGTTTTGCATCCATTATTCTTCTGGCATTTATGATCTTCAAAGCCCGCAGACTTTATCCGGAAGAGATACGGAAACCAGAAGCATATAAGATTCCGGGAGGTAATTTCGGAGCATATCTTTGCACGATTACAATCTCCATTGTAGCGGTAGTGGCATTCTTCTTGAATGGAACGGACTACTTCCTGTACGGCGTATTCCTGATTCTCGGAGGAATCGTCCTTTATGTGATCTGCAAGCCATTATTCGGCGGATGCTCTGTTGAGAATCCGGAAAAGTGGCCGCGCAATCCGAAGACAAAGCTTGCTTATGGTGATTTGTTCAGAATCGGCATAATGGTTGAAATCATGGCTGTTGTCTGCATAGTAGGCAGATTTGCCCTGAACCTGATCGAAGGCAGCTGGGGACCGGAGTACTATCTCGAAGAGTATGGCACAGGACTGCTGAGCAATTTCTACGGCATGCTCAATCTTCTGCTCATCATGGGAATCGTGCTTGCCATTATCGGTATTGTGCTCTTCCTCGTTGGCAAGAAGATAGATAGATTTGAGTCACACCCGATAATCCTTAGCGAGGAAGATCGGTTTGAGGCTATGAATGGCAATGCTGGAGAAGCATTCTAAAGAGGGATTGTATTAGAATCAGAATGGGGGACGCTATGAAAAAAGTATTGGTTTTAGGCGTGGGAGCACAAGGCTCAACGGTTGCCAGAAGACTTGATCAGCACCCAAACGTTGAAAAAATCATCTGCGCTGACTACGATGCAAAGGCAGCCGCAGAAGTTGCGAAAACCATGGCAAAGGCGGAAGCCACTACAGTGGATGCCAGCGACAGATCTGATATTGTCAAGCTCGCAAAAGGCTGCGATTTGCTGGTAAATGCACTCCCGCTGGAATATGCGGAGAATGTACTGGAAGCAGCAATCGAAGCGAACTGCAATTATCAGGACTTTGCCGCGGGCAGCCTCTATCAAGATATTGAAGACCCGCTTGAAGGAGTCAAACATTGGGTCAGAAGCATTAAGGAAATGTATGACGATTATGGACCGAGGTTTGCAGCAAATGGCAAGCTGGCCATTATCGGTACAGGCTCTGCGCCTGGTTTCATGTGCGTTGTTGCACGAAGAGCTGTAAGAGAACTGGATACTTGCGACTCCATATATATCAACCTGTACGAGGGCCTTGAAGCAGAAAGATTCCTTCCGTACTGGTGGTCCCCGGTAACAGCGCTGGGAGATATGGCTTCCTATGGCGTGTCCTACGAGAACGGTGAATTCCATTATAACGAAGGCTTCAGCAATCCTATCAGGCGGAAGTACAGGGAAATGGACAGAGAAGTTATGCTTGTTGAACACGCCCATGATGAACCTGTTTACATGGGATACAATGCAGACGCTCTCTTCAAGGGGGCGAAAAACTGCTTCTTTAAGTACGGTGGTTACGGCATCGACTTCGCATACCCGCTCAAGAGAGCCGGACTGCTGTCACACTTTGAAGAGGAAATCAACGGACGAAAGGTTATTCCATTCGATGTGATTCTGGCGCACATTCCGCCTGCACCGAAATATGATGAAGAAATTCAGGAAATACTTGACGAGGGTATCGTAAAGGATGAAGGCTTCAATGTTGCCGAACTGCATGGGCAAAAGGACGGAAAGAACGTAAGAGTCGAAGCACACGTATCATCCCTGGATATCTTCGAGGCATTTGAAAGATTCAAGCTCACTGCAGAAATGTACTTCACCGGACAGGGCGGATATCTATTCTCCAAGCTGTTCGTGGAAGACAAGTATGATCAGGTGGGATTGATTTCATCCGACATGCTTTCAGAGGAAAATGTAGATTACTATCTCAAGAGCGCGGAAGACTTCGATATCACCGTCGATGTGCAGGTATTTGACGAATAAGAATCACAATTTGCATACCGTAGCCACGATTGAACATGGGCAAGGAAGCAAATGACAACAATCCCAACATCCCTCGTCAGTAAGAAATATGCCCCCGCTACTTTGCTCTCTCAAAAACCATCTCAGTGAGTGCATCCGGGACAATCTTTTCCGCAGGAACGGAAGGATCGATCCAGGCATCGATCCTGTCTTTCGGAAGTATGAGCGGCATCCGGTCGTGGATAAACCGGATGCCTTCTCCCGGCTCCCGTGTGAGAACCACGAAATGGGGAAGGCCATCTTCGATGTGGTACAGTCCGCAGAGCCATGTGACCTCGGAGCCATTCGGCTGAATCGCGTATTTGATCTTTTCGGACCTGAGCGTCTGGTCCATGACAGAGCCGACATCCAGGGCCCTTCTGCGATCCTGATTGGTCACATGCTCCCATTCAAAATAGTAAGAAGCGGGGATGATGCAGCGATGCTGCCGCCAGGAATCCCAGAAGGTGGGCTTTCTGCCGGCGGTTTCTGAGCGTGCGTTCAGGATCGTTGAGACTTTGCCGTCTTTGCCTCTGAGGGCATATCCCCATTTCATCGGAAAGACGGTTTTCTTGCCGGATTTGGACGATGCAATCACAGGGACGACATTGGTGGGAAAGATCTCGCCGCCGGAAGCCGTCATGGACTCGCCTGCAAGCGTGAACTGCTCCGCAAGAGGGGAGGCCTGCGCGGCCCGTACGATCTCCCGAAGCTCCTTATCACTTATGTTAATGTAGAATCGCGTACACATTGAACGTTTCCTGTCTGCGTCAAAGCATTCCCATCAGCAACGGCCGGACCGGCGTATTACGAGAACCGTCAGCAGGCCGACTCCGCTCATAAGCAAAAGCAGTAAGTATAGAGCGAGATTCGCATCATCGCCGGTCGGCGTATCGCCGTTTGGCGTTCCGCCTGAGCGCCAGATCGCGGTGAAGGAATGATCTTCCGTGACCTTGTACTGCTCTCCGGCATAATACTTCGATCCCTTCCAGTAGTCGAAGGTGTAGCCTTCCCGTGTTGGCTTCGGCAAGGTGATGATGTCACCGTAGGTGCAGGTGATCGTAACGATACCGGTTTTCCCGTTCAGGGTGCCGCCGTTCAGATCGTAGGTCAAGGTTTTGAGCTGCGTTGGCGTATCCTTCTTTTTCCACTGGGCGTAGAGCGTCATAGTCTCGCCCTTGGAAGCGACGTTTTCAAGGGCCTCGCCATCCGCGTATTTTGTGCCGCTTCCGTCGGGTTTTGTATTCCAGGAATCCAGATAGTAGCCTGTTTTGTGGAATCCACAGGATGGCAGCGGATACCTGGTATTGGTCCAGACGTGTTCCTCCTGCATGCTCCCGGTCGCGTCCGGATCATTCTTGTCGAATACCACAGTGTAATAGTCGTGCTCCCACTGGGCGTAGAGCGTGATGCTTTTGCCTGTCGTGAGGCTGCGGACTTCCTGTCCGTCCGCATAGCTCGTGCCGCCTCCCGCTGGTTCTGTGTTCCAGCTGGTGAAGTGCCAGTCTGTTCTCTCAAACGCGTTGCGCGTCAATGCCTGGGATGTATCATAGGTGAATGCCTGCGGCTCCATTTCGCCGGATGTGGCATTTGTTGCGGAGAACAATACTTTGTATCTGTTTGGTTCCCATTGTGCGTAAAGCGTCACCGCGGCATCGTTTTCCGGCGGACCGAATGCGTTCCATACGGTGCTGGTTATATTCTGCTGATCCGGGACCGGCGTGCCTGTTCCATCGGCTTTCGTATTCCAACCCGTGAATGTCCAGCCGGTCAGGGTATAATCGTTGGCTGTCAGTTCCTGCGGCTCATCATAAATGAAGTCCTGCTTTTGCATGCTTCCTTTGACCTCGTGGGAAGCGTTCTTCGGTCGGTTCGGTTGGAATGCCGCGTGGTAAAGGTTCGCTTCGGCATGGGCAGTCAGCGTCACCTTGCCGGTCACCTTGATGCTCTGTGATGCCTCGGAAGGATCATTCCATACTGGTTCCACTCCGTAATAGGAATACCCGGCAACGTGATATCCGGCATCAGCAGAAGCGCCGATCACTACATCATAGTCATCAGGCACTTCCATCTTTTCATAAGGGTTGCCTGTTCCGGTTTCCTTCACATACGCGCCGGTAATATGATCATCCGTATCCATTGTGACTGTGTAGTAGTCTACGACGACTGTTACAGCAGACGTATCTGTAAGGTCGATCTTTTGTTTCTCCTTCGGGATGAAGTAGTCGGATTCACCAGGTATCATAAGCTGATAAGAACCGGAAGGCAGACCGCTCAAAGACGCTTCGTAGCGGCCGGCCGCGCCGGAGCTCAGCGTTACACTTTGGGTATTGGAGGAGAGCAGCAAATTGTCCGCAATTGTCGTTGGTTTTCCGTCAACGGTTGTTGTTACCTTGATGCTTCCGGTGCCGACCCAATCGGCGATAAACTCCATTCCTGCAGGATTGCCGTTTGCATCTAAAGTGCAAAGGTTGCAGAACTCTTCTCCATCCTCATAGAAAGAGCCAAAGGTTAATGTTGACCAACCATGGAAGCTGTGTCCCGGATAATCCCATCCAATCGACGCGATCGTGTCGAACGTGTATTTTCGGTCAAACTCCAGATTTGCCTGAATGTGTTCCGGAGTGGTCCCGGCGTCACCTGACTGGAGCGTAATGGTGTAAGTTTTCGGCTTCCACTGCGCGTAAAGCGTCAGCGTCTCTCCATGGACATCTTCTTCAAAGCTGATAACCTGTTTATCATTAAAGGAACGGCCGCTTCCGTCTGCCTTTGTATTCCACTCGGTAAAGGTCCAACCGGCCAGTGAATACGCGTTTTGACTGAGCGGATGAGTATCTTCAACGGAAAAGATGTCGTCCTCCATAGAACCTTCGATGGCAGTGCTGGACGTTTTCGGTTTGTTGGCGTTGTAACGGACCAGATACTCTGTCTGTTCGAGCATCATATAGAGAGTCAGATCCGTATATTTGGCGTTCCATTTCGCGTCAGAACCCACATATTCCGTACTTTGGACAAGCGGGGACGCTTCTGTCTTATTGTATGCGCCGTTTGCTACAATCTTCCCGGTAGTATCGCTGTATCCTGTGAGATTATATCGCGGGATCTCAACAGGCGCCGGCGCAATGCTCAGTTTGTCGCTTCCGTAGACGCCGAAGCCGGTATACTTGTTTTTATTGACTTTGTTCACGTAGGTAATGTCCGTGTAAGCAGATAATGTGCCGCAGCTGCCGGCCTGCAATTTGGCAGGTTTGAAGGAGGCATCAAAAGAACCGTATCTGCGGCTTTCGGTATTGATTGTGCAATTGTATCCGGATTGATCCTTGCTCTTCGGGAGCCAGAATTCTACGATGTTTTCACCGCTTTCAGCACCCAGACCTTTTTTGCTGTACACATCTCCCAGACCGTAATCATAATCGAGAGCGGGATCCGGCTTGAACGAGTTGATCCGGACCCATTCTCCGACATCGGGGGCGAACTTGAATTTTGTACCGTATACGGTTTCGCCGGAATCGTTTTTTGGCTGGCCGGCTTCAACGAATCCGATGGCATAGTCGGTTCCGTTTGCGATGACGCTGCCGCCGGTGATTCGGATATCCGTTCTGCTGCCTTTGCTGCTTTTGTATCCGCCGATTCCGCTGAGCGCAGCATTGGCTGCGTGGTCTGTCGCTTTGGTCGCTGTAATGGTTCCGCCCGATATATGAATATTGTCTACGAGACCATGGCTATCCTTATAGGAATAATCGTTTGTTCCACCTATTCCGGGACTGCTCCATCCACCGTTTGCGCTGATCTTTCCGCCGGTGATCGCGATCGAAGTCACTCGGCCCCAACGAGTCGGTCCGATTCCGGCGCCGAGAAAGATATCTCCATCGGCGTAATACCCTCTGTCTCCGAGAGGACCTGCTGTTGCTGTGATATCCCCGCCTTTGATCGTAATGTTTCCGGGGTACTTGCTGTACATTCTGTCACTGACATTGCCGGAAATCCCGATTCCCGAGCCTGTACTGTGATGTCTGCCGCCGCGTGCCACTTTGTCTTCGATATATGCGTTGATCTTCAGCTCTGTATCAACGGTCGCCGGCGCAATAGTGATGTCTTTCACGCAGCCCCCGATCCCACAGGCGTTATCCGCGCCGATTGTTTTGATATCCCCTCCGGTTATATTGATTTTGTCGGCTGTTGATTTTGCATTATCCGAGTAAAGACCCACTTGCGTTCCGATACCGCAGCCGGACATACTACTCGTGTCCGGACTTCCGGAGCCGCCGTGGGCAATTACCGTTCCGCCGGAGATATTGATTTCGCCCAGGTCGCCATAAAGAGCGGTTCCGATTCCGCATCCGCAGTTATCCGGAATATATTTCAAAGGCCTGCCTTTTTCATCATTTCCGGCTCCATATCCCCATGCTTCCACATAGCCGCCGAGAATATTGATCTTGCCGACATCGCCTTTGTAGGTAGTGCCGATTCCGGCAGCGCCTCCCTGGAACTCTATGTTTGCCCAATGATTCCCGGCCTTTGCGACAACATGACCTCCAAGAAAGTTGATTTCTCCGACATGCGAAAATTCGTACGCGCCGATTCCCGGTCCGTCATCGTTTCCGTACGCTTCGATGTTACCGCCATAAAACTCTATGTTTCCTACCGTATAACTGGAGGTGGCGGTTCCCAGGACCCCATGTCCAAAGGCCCCGATTCCGGCAGCGCCATTGCCATTCGATGGTTTCGCAATAATCGTTCCGGGATCCGATTTGTCGGCGGTGTCAAATACGAGTTTCGTCTTTGTATTGTTTTTCATAATGGCGGGGACTGTTCCAAACAGCCCGCTCTGATAGGAGTCGATGGTGATCTTCGCGCCTTTTTCTGAATTCAGAATCACGATCCCGCCGGCATTTTTTGTTTCATCGATGTATATTCCCGAACGGCTGTGCCCCAAGGTGTCCAGCGCTCCGCCTGTGCCGCTCGCGCTGTTTTTGCCGGGCTTGATGCTGAGCCCGTCCGCCAGATTGACAGTAACAGTCTTGCCTCTGGACAGGGCAATGTGCACCCAGACATACGTACTGCTGCCTGTCAGCTCGACGATCCCTCTGCCTCCGCCTTCGTCGGCCGTCGCGTCATTGATGTATACGATCGTATTTTGCTTCGCGGTGGAGATATCGTAACTTTGCCCGTGATGGAGCTGCACAGAGTTAGCTGCGTATACTGTATCGGACAGACACAGGATGCATGCCGGCACAATAAGCAGCATCATTGCAATTATTATGATGGTATGGAAATCACATTTAACTGCTCGCAGCATGGCCGTGCTCCTTAGGCTAGGGTTATCAAATACTAATACTGTTTCATTTTAGCATGATGAAGCGTCATGACGCAATGAAGACACCGGAAATTTAGAGAAAAATGAGACGATTGACGTTTACAAAAGCACGCAATGCGTGTATAATCGCCATATGGATACACGAGAGAGACTGATACAACTCAAGGAGAGTACAGGTTACAATTGGAAGGGGTTTGCCGCGTATTTCGACATACCTTACCGTACCATGCAGGATTGGTATATGGGAAAACGTAAGATGCCGGAATACTTGCTTAGGTTGATGTATTACAAAATGGGGGTAGAGGAGACAGATGACACAGATAATAAAGATCGATAGCGAGTACAGTCAGTGGGTAAAAGACATCTGGCAGGTAATGCACGAATTATCTGTCAGCTTTTTTGCAATTTTGCGATTATTTGTTCTAAGACAATGCAATGAACCGCGAAAAGGTGTAAAATCAAAAGCAACAAAACCTTAGTCTGAAATGTTGAGGTGCTATTATGTTGTTGATCATAGCAATAATAGTAAGTTTCATACCGTTCTTCGGAGTTTATCTGTGGCTCAGAAACGGCGTGGCGAAAGAAGAAGCGCATAGAAAGCTTTGTGACAGGACGCTCGTACAGGGATTTCTGACGATGCTTCCCGTGCTCCTGATGTCACTCATCTTCAACGTTCTTATAGCCCTGACAGGTGTAAAATCCGCAAATCCGCTTTTGTATCAGGCGCTATATACATTTATCGTCCTGGCACTTTCAGAAGAGATTGCGAAGTTCTGGATGACCAGGCGCTTTATGAAAAAGCAGGACGGCCCGTATTCATGGCTCGATGTAACGATTCTGTTTACCATCGTGGCAACCGGCTTCGGAATAAATGATCGTTTTCACCCGGAAGGCAAGAAAACGCGAAAAATATACGACCCGGGACATACTCGCCTAGGTTGATATTTGAAAGTGGATATTTGAAAGAAGAGGTAATCGATGGCTGAAAAGCAGAGTGAAAACAGATTGACAGCATATGTCACGCCTCTTGGCGCGTGGGCGTTAGCGCTGGGAACATGTATCGGATGGGGCTCTCTTGTCGTGACCAGCAACGCGTATCTTTCGCAGGCAGGACCGCTGGGAAGCATTATCGGTATTCTGATCGGAGCGGCGCTGATGCTGGTGATCAGCCGCAACTATCACTATCTGATAGGCCGATACCCCGATGCGGGCGGCGCCTATGCCTATGCAAAAGCCGCCTTCGGGTATGACTACGGATTTCTGACAGCGTGGTTTCTGGTACTGACGTATGCAGCCATGTTCTGGGCAAACGCAACCTCGCTGCCGCTGTTCGCCCGGTATTTTCTGAACGGGATCTTCCAGTTTGGCTCGATGTACAGCATCTTCGGATACGATGTATATCTGGGTGAGATCCTGCTGACCATGGCGTTCATCCTGCTTGCCGCGCTCATCTGTATCAAATATCAAAAGCTGGCGCTGCGGCTGGTCATCGGGATGGCGCTGCTGCTTACAGTATGCATCACGGTATGTTTCCTCGGCATGGCGGCAGGGCATGGCGCAACAGGACAGAGCATGGATCCGGCAATGCTTCCGGAGAAGAACGAGTTGATGCAGGTCATCCGGATCGCGTGTATTTCCCCCTGGGCGTTCATCGGATTTGAAAGTATTTCGCACGCCTCGGAGGAGTTCACATTCCCAAGGTCACGTGTGTTCAGGATTCTTGCGCTGGCGGTGTTTTCCGCTCTGGCGCTCTACATATTCGTCCTTCTTCTGTCTGTGTCGGCGTACCCGCCCCAGTACGGCAGCTGGCTCGAATATATCAGCGACCTTGGCAATATCAGCGGGATCGAGGGACTCCCGGCGTTTTACGCGGCGTATGTCTATCTGGGCAGCAAAGGTGTTTTCATGCTCCTGCTGGCCCTGCTGGGTCTTATCTTCACAAGTCTGATCGGGAACATGCTGGCGCTCAGCAGGCTGCTGTACGCAATGGCCAGAGATCATGTCATGCCGCGGGCGCTTACTGCGATCAAGATGCATTCCCCCGCGAAGGCGATCATGCTGATCACGGCGTTCTCACTGATCATTCCATTTCTCGGCCGTACAGCGATCGGTTGGATCGTCGATGTCACAACGATCGGCGCAACGATCCTGTATGCTTTCGTATCTGCGGCAGCGCTGAAGATCGCGCGGCAATACGAAGACAAGACCGAGGCATACACCGGTCTGTGGGGTCTGATTCTGACGCTGGTGATCCTGATCTATATTCTGGTCTCGAATCTGTTCTTCACCGGTACCATGGAATCCGAATCCTTCCTGCTCTTCACCGTATGGGCAATTCTGGGATTTCTCTTCTTCCGCTGGGTCCTGCGCGTGGATAAGGCAGGCAGATTCGGTCGCTCGATCATCGTTTGGATCGTACTGCTGGCGCTGATATTTTTCACCTCTCTTACGTGGATGGGCACCGCGGCCATGAACGGCAGTTCCCTGCGCATACATATGGCTGTCGTCGTCGGCGTTTTCGCCATCGCGCTCGCAATGCTGCTGAGCAACTACGCGCTGATCAACCGCCGCATGGAAGAGAGTGAGCGCGCCTTAGCCAGTGCCCGCGAAAAAGCGAACAAAGATCCTCTCACGGGCGTCAAAAGCAAGAACGCCTTCATCGAAACACAGATACACATGGATCGCAAAATCCGGGCGGGCGGAGAAAACCGTTTTGCCGTCGCGGTGTGCGATGTCAACGGACTGAAAAAGGTCAACGATACACTGGGACATCAGGCGGGAGACGAATACATCTGTGAGGCGAGCAGGCTGATCTGCGAACTGTTCCAGCACAGCCCGGTATTCAGAACGGGCGGTGATGAGTTCGCTGTGATCCTGACCGGCAGAGACTTCAATGACCGCAGGTTCATTATGCGCAGACTCCATGAGATCTCCGTAGAGAATATCAGTCTGGGGAAGGTCATTGTCGCAGGCGGCATAGCCGATTTTACCGATGAGAGAGACAATGATCTGCAGAGTGTATATCAGCGCGCGGATCAATGCATGTACGAAGAGAAAGCCGCCCTGAAGGAGATCGAGGCGCAGTGCTTCGACTGCAGAGAGATATCATCGGTTCGTATGAAGACGACATGATCAAACAAGCGTCACGGTCTGATAAAGCGAGGATAAGAGAATGCTTCCGGTCGATTCCAAAACAACTTGCGAAAGAGAATAAAAAGTTTCAGTACTCAGTCATTAAAAAAGGCTCTACAGCAGCTTCTTTTGCGGGATGCCTCCAATGGATCAAGGATGCAGGTATCATAGCAAGATGCTACAATCTGACAATTACAGAACTTCCTTTGGATGGGAATGCAATCCAGGAGATATTCAAGGTATATATGCGGGATACCGGCCTGTTTATAAGTATGCTGGAGGACGGGACTCAGGCAGATGTACTGCAGGGGAATCTCTATGCATACAAAGGCGCGATCTTTGAGAATCTCATGGCAGATTTCCTTACAAAGGCCGGACAAAAGCTTTACTATTATCACAAGGATTCTGGGCTTGAGATCGATTTTGTAACCAGACATGAAAGCAGATGCACGATTGTCGAAGTAAAAGCAAAATCAGGAAATACCAAAAGCATGAAGACCATATTAAAACATCCGGAGAAATATCATGTTTATGATGCACTGAAGTTTGGCGACTACAATATCGGAAGACAGGGACAGATCCTGACCCTGCCGCTATACATGGGAGCATTCTTATAGAATCGACGTACAATTATGATAAAACAAACAAATAGATCGAGATAGCGAGTAAAAAAAGGGAGAAGCCATGTCTATCGTTTTGAAACAAAGGAAAGGGGCTTTGTGCAGAAGATTGTTATGTTGTCTTCTGCTGATTGTGCTCCTTCTGCCTTTGTGGACGGAAGCGGGGATCTGCGCGTCAGGGATCGGGACGATCGATGCTGATATGCAGTTCACCGTTCTGAAAGATAAACGGATCGACGGAAGGACGGTCACGGAACTGCGCCGCGGCAGCGATGGTTTGATATATCGTAACTGCCGAGAACCATAACGTGATCAACGGGCTGGGTTCAGCTGTCAGTGAACTTCTGGCCAAGAAGAAACCGACAATCATGGAAATGGTTGGCGTACAGGATGAATTCGGAGAAGTCGGCCCGGTAGATTACCTCAAAGAACGTTTTGGCCTGACGAAAGAGAATATCATTGATGCAGTGCATAAGGCTATGGAGAGAAAATAACAGTTATTACCTTGACTGTTCTAAATAACTACATTTCTACATGATTTGCGTAGAAAGGACGCCTTCATACGAGGACGTCCTTTTTATCTATTTTATAATAAATAAGAACTATGCTGCATTTTGCCATATCATTGTGTAAAAAAAGAAATTGAAATTTTCCAGTAAAAGGAGCAGAATAGTCAACGGTGCATCTGTCCGGATTATTTTGCGTCAAGTTATTATGCACAAAGGAAAGGGGAAAAGAATGGCTTGGTACGAAGAAGTTGTTTTCTATCATATTTATCCGTTAGGACTATTAGGAGCGCCGGAGTATACACACTGCCCGGAATACCATCGGTCTATTACGGATCGGAATTCGGACTGGAGGGCAAAAAAGAGTGGGGCTCCGATGCGTTCCTTCGTCCGGCGCTTTCGCTTGCAGAACTCAAATCGCAGGACAATGCCTGCCTGCAGATCATCAAGTCCCTTGGTGAGATCTACAAAGCGCAAAACGCCCTCTGGTACGGCGAATACCGCGAGATGGACCTTAATACAAGATACGCATTTATGCGCGGAGACTTGCTCATAACGGTCACAAACAGTGACGCGGAAGAATGGTTCGACCTGGGGCTGGACGGCACATATGTGGGTGCGCTCCATGGAAGAAAGATCGGATCAGACAATGGAAGAATGAGGTTCACACTTGAAGGAAACAGTGCGGAGATATGGATCCCTGCCTAAGCGTTTCCGGTGTTGAGATATAAGAAAAAGGAGACGAGAAAGAGATGACAAAGATAACGAAAGAAGAAAAAACAGCAAATGCAGTAACCGAAGAAACCAAAGAAACCGAAGCAACCGAAGAAGCTGCCCTTCCGCAGCCGAGAAGGAGCATCGCGTTTATTGGTTCGGAGTGCTATCCGTTCGTAAAGACAGGCGGCCTTGGTGATGTAATGTACGCTCTGCCTAAAGCTCTCGCGTCGCTGAACTGCGATGTGAAGGTGATCATTCCGCGCTATCACTGCATACCGTGGGAGTACCAGGAGAAGATGGTCTACCGCGGTTCGTTCAACATGGATCTGTGCGCGGAC
>Ga0256405_10002688_pt1 | contig 39414 bp, 35 predicted proteins | sample RumenRJG_02DNA_FD_189096 | JGI IMG/M metagenome (GOLD analysis project Ga0256405, IMG submission 189096) | Bovine rumen microbial communities from Lethbridge, Alberta, Canada - RJG_02 | ecosystem: Host-associated > Mammals > Digestive system > Stomach > Rumen | place: Canada: Alberta... | reverse complement strand
CGGATAGGTTCCCTTTCCTGCCGGCCTCTTCCTCCTTCTGACAACAAAGGTAGGGATTTGGCCGTAATAAAGCAAATTCTTCACGGATATATTCTATCAGAGCGCAAAATTAGAGACCCCATGATCCATTGACATTTACAATAAGAATAATGAAAATTGGAAGAAGATTTGTGAGTTTATTCAAGAAGACATTTTAAGACGAAAGCCCCTCATTGAAGACATCTGTAGAATAAAGAATAATATGAATGCATTTAAGCATTATTTTGATTCGATGTCACAATCCATAGGACTTATTACGAAAAATAACAAGCCAACAGGAGTATATATATTCGGGAAACATATCGCAGGCTGTTATTTCATTGCCTTTATGATTCTCCTTGTCACTTTTCTGGGATGCTTTGCATTCGGAATCTTTAAGATGAAAGAAGATGCTACACTGGCAAATGAGAAGATTCGAATCATTCGTATCGAACATGGTCACGACCCTGCAATAAAAAAAACCTTCGAAATGATAGATTCTCTCCACACAAGTGTGTCTATTCATACGCATTCTTAACCAGATTTAGAGGGTGTGTCATAGACACATCCTCATTTATATTATGAAGCAGAAAGGCCCCACCTTGATTTCCACATATGAACGATCATCCTCATTATTAAAATGATATCTTATTGGCAATAATAATACACAGTTTCTCTCTTTTGTGCAGTTTATTATGATTTTTCTTCAAATAAACATATAACTTTCAATAAATCTTCGTATATTTGTGCACGAAACGCCTAATGTTTTACATGTGTAGCAAAAAAAACTGATGACATGAAGAGTATCATACCATTACTCCTAGTAGTTCTTGCTTTTTCTTGTACTAGCAAGAAACATCATCAAATCATCGATGTTGATCCGTTCCCAGTAAGATATGAGAACGAATTGTTTGCTATGAGCCTACCAGAAGGGTGGGTTATTGATGATTCTGGGTGGCAAGGACTTGACTCTATGAATAACGAAGTGGACTTTTATAATCCCAATGATGATGCCGTATTTTTTCATCTTGTAAAAACCTATTTTCCTTTTCAATGGAAAAGCTTAGCAGAAGCGACAGAATTCGCAAAAGCAGCCAGGGCAATAAGTGGCGATAGCGTCTCATTAATAGAAGAAATGGATAGCGTTACTGTTTCGGGGTATCCTGCGAAAATCCTTATGTTTGCCAATTTCGTGGGAAATGACACCATCATACAAAAACAATACGTCACTTACCTCCAGAAGACTCACACCCTATTATATCTCAATGAAAACTTTCTTTATCATAATTGGGAAAAGGGGCAAAGAGTGGGTGACGAGTTAATGAATAATTTGATAATAAAGGATGTAAAGAATCCAATAGACAAGAAATATAATAAACGAGATTCATTTAAACAAAAGAATGAAAAAAAAGAAATATGAAGATACAACACTATAACAGGCTAAAGATTGTACTGGCCGAGAAAGAACGGACTGGCACATGGCTCTCTGAGCAAATGGGACACAACATCTGTACCATTTCTCGATGGATGACTAACAAGGTGCAGCCATCTGTGGAACAGCTCTACGAAATTGCACGCCACCTTGACGTGGATGTGAAGGATTTATTAATTTCCTCAAAATAGATTATCAATGGCAGCCTGGAAAAAGGAAATTTTACCAAGAGAAAATGGAGAACTTGTTGAGATGCAGGTGCCAGAGATTGTTTCTGCCAGCAGAAGCACGGATATTCCTGCCTTTTATTCGGAATGGTTTTTTCATCGACTGAAGGTCGGTTATTCTGCGTGGACTAATCCATTTAACGGTGTTAAAGGATATGTATCGTATAAGAATACTCGTTTTATCGTATTCTGGTCAAAAGACCCATCTCCTCTATTATCCCATTTGAATGAGTTGAAAGAAAGAGGAATTGGGTGTTATGTACAATACACATTGAATGATTACGTCAAAGAGGGTCTAGAAAAAGGAGTTAAACCTTTAGAATTTCGAATCGACACCTTCAAACAGCTGGTTGACAAGTTAGGCTTGGGAAGCGTTATATGGCGATTTGACCCACTAATGCTCACTGATACGATAGACATAGATACGCTTCTTGGAAAGATTGAGAATATCGGTAATCAGCTTAAAGGTTATACGGAGAAACTTGTCTTTAGCTATGCAGACATATCCATATACAGGAAAGTTAAATCAAATCTTGATAAAAATGGCATCATTAGCAGAGACTGGACAGAAGAAGAGATGAGAGAGTTTGCAAACGAGCTGTCCAAACTTAACAAATCATGGGGATATACCTTGGCAACATGTGGTGAGAAGATTGATCTAAAGACCTATGGTATTGAACAAAATCACTGTGTTGATGATTCCTTAATTATTAGGCTGGCATATCACGATAAAATTCTCATGGACTTTCTGAAAGTCAAAGCCCATCCAATGCCTATTCCTTCAATCTTTGGAGACACAGAGCAACTCCCCTCTGACGCAATTATTCTTCCTAATGGTACATATGCTACTCATGGCAATAATAGGGACAAAGGACAAAGAGAATTCTGCGGATGCATGAAAAGTAAGGATATTGGTGAATATAACACCTGTATTCATCTATGCGAATATTGCTACGCTAACACAAGCAAGCAGATTGCTGTAAAGAATTATAATTTACATAAGAAAAACCTTTTGGCAGAAACAATTACAGGAATATGAAAGAAAGTAGAACTACATACTCGTATCTAATAGAGCACATGCAAAAGCCATCTTTTCAAAAAGTATGGGATATTGCGTTTGACTTTATAAGAAAATTGCCAAGCGATTTGTGTGACGAACTTCACGAATCACTAAATAGAGGTGTTGACGTCTTGGATTCAGAACCATTGCTGCAGATGTATATCTACGCTTTTGGAAAAATGCATAATGCGAAACTGCAATTTGCTTTTGAGCATTTACAGAAAAATACGTTCAAATATCAAGAAATAGAAATTGTTGATTACGGATGCGGTCAAGGACTTGCAACGATTTGTTATCATGATTTCCTTCATGGGCACAATATAGAACAGATGGTAAAAAAAATAACTTTAGTTGAACCATCATCTATGGCTTTGTCAAGAGCCGAATTACTTTGTTCAAGATTCTATCCCAATGCAGAAATAATTGCTATTAATAAACAGTTTGATGATCTGACAAATGAAGATTTGAGCCTTTCCTCTGATATTCCGACAATTCACCTTCTTTCAAATATACTTGATGTCGACTCATACGACTTGCAACATTTTGCTCAGATTGTCAAAGAACAATCTGTTGGCGACAATGAATACGTGTTAGTTTCTCCTATGCAGAATACAATGCGTATACAGCGATTGATAGATTTTGTTACTATTATTGAGAAAAACTTATATTTTGAACAATACTTAGACAAGCGACAGCTTGATAGCGAAAAAGAATGGACTTGCGTCGTCTTTCTGTGTTCACAACACCAAGCCGCCGAGTTTGATTGTGATAAAATATTTGAAGACGCAAAAACAATTGCTGAGGACAAATCTGAGAGTAAGAACGAAGAATCCTGCGCTGAAATATTTCATAAATTACAGGAATGTGCAATATCTGGGGATAAAAGATGCCAAAACGTCTTGGGGATTTGGTATGAAAAAGGGATCGGAACAGAACAGAATTACGATCTCGCACTCGAATGGTATAAGAAATCGGCAGAACAAGAATATGCTGCTGCATATGGAAACTTAGGCGATTTGTATTATTATGGAGATGGTGTTGAAGAAGATATTCAAAAAGCAGTAGAGTATTATACCATCGGAGCAAATCTAAATTCTCCTGCTTGCATGTACAATCTTGCCTATTGCTATTATTCCGGCGAAGGCATTAAAAAGGATCAGCACAAGGCTTTGGCGCTGTATAAAAAATCTGCAGAAGCCGGCTATTGTCCTTCCCAAGAAGAGATGGGTAAGATTTATAGGAAGGGGCTATTGGGAGAGAAAGAATCTCCCCAAAAATCGTTTAAATGGTATTATAAAGCAGCCGAGCAGGGAAGTGATATAGGAGAATTTTATCTGGGTTATTTCTATGCTCAAGGCTATGGTATTAAAAAGGACGATAATCTTTCATTCGAATGGTATTCTAAAGCTGCAAAACAAAACAATCCTCATGCACTAAATAACTTGGCGTACTGTTATGAGCATGGAAGAGGAACTTCAAGCAATTTAATAAAAGCTGCTTGTTATTATGAGGAAGCAGCAAAAATGGGGAATGTCACGGCTCAAAAGAATTTAGCAAAATGCTACAAAAAAGGGATAGGAGTAAATGTTGATCCCCAAAAAGCTTTCTTATGGATTCTTGATGCAGCCAAAAGAAAAGACTTAGAATCTCAGGGTATAATTGCACTATATTATTTTAAGGGATACGGGGTAAATAAATGTTATGAAGAATCTTTAATCTGGTATGCTAGATATTATCATAAAATTGAAATAAATGATGTTAATCAAGCATTCAATGCTTTTGTAAAAAGAGCGAATAATAATGATGCTCAAGCTCTCTATGTAATAGGAAAATGTTCGCAGTATGGCATTGCTACTAAAAAAAGTATAGCCGAAGCGTTTTCATATTTTGAAAAAGCTGCAGATTTAGGACATATAGAATCCATGATCAAGCTTAGACGAAAATCATCATTATGTGAGTTATGTTCATCCAAAGAGGGAAAAAATAATTTCAAAGATTCCTATGGAGTAACCTATTCTAAGGATAAAAAAGTATTAATAAGTACTGGCTACATTAAAGCAGAGGATTATAAAATAGCAGATGGAACTAGAATTATCTGTGACAATGCATTTTATTATGCTTCAATTAAAAAGGTTATTATTCCATCATCAGTTCTTGCAATAGGCACCAATCCATTTAGCGGATATAAAAATGGATGGGGAGAAAAATACTATATAAATAATGTCGAAAGTTTCTCTTGCAATTTTGTTGTATCCGAAAACGCGCTATATACAAGAGATAAGAAAAAACTGATTTCATATTTCGGCAATGATTCGAAATTTATAATACCTAAAGGTGTTGAAATTATTGGAAAAAGAGCTTTCGCTGATAAGTATAATCTTGTAGATATATTATTTCCAGAAAGTCTTTGCTGTATTGAGGACGAGGCGTTCATATATTGTACTAAGTTAAGCAAAATAACTCTGCCAAAGAGTGTAACGGCTATTGGAACAAGATGTTTCTATGGCTGTGCTAACCTATCGGAAATACAGTCTTTGGGAATGGTAAGTATACTCAAAGAAGCTACATTTATGGGCTGTAACATTAAAATATTAACACTCCCTGATTCTCTTGTTCAAATAGAGTGTAATGCTTTTAATTCTAACCCAAATTTACAAAATGTGAAACTACCAAATTCTCTAATTTTGATGGAAAATTCTTGTTTTGCATATTGTGGAATCAGTAATATCTCATTAAATACAAATCTGCAAAAGATAGGAGACTTTTGTTTTTTCAATTGCCCAATAGATATGATACAAATCCCGCCACATGTTCAATACATTGGTATTAATCCATTTATTGGAGCAAAATCAATTGTTTGTGGTGATAATGATAAATTTGCAACAGAGAATGGAGTGTTATACGACAAAATGGATGGTAGCGTAATTGCACATTTCGAAGATACTGAGATTGCGCTATTCCCTCCAATATCTCGGGTTAATTCTTTCGCTTTTTACAAGACGAATGTAACTGATGTTTTTATGGGGGCCAACATTGTAGAAGTTGAAGCGTGGGCATTTTACGAAGCAGAAAAACTTGAAAGGATAAGTTGGCAGAAAAGCAAGATTAAAATAATCCCCGAAGGCTGTTTTGGGAAATGCACAAACTTGTGTAAAATAAGTATTCCAGCATCTGTAGATGAAGTCAAGCCCGGAGCTTTATTTGATACATATGAATTAAGAAAGGTACGTTTTGAGGGAGGGAAAACCAAAGCTAACGAAAAAATATTTGAAAGAACGAAAAGGTCAGTTGATATTCCTAAAGCATACGAATCACCTCATCAGTTTATGGGGAGCACTATTTGCGAATCTTTTGGAAGGGAGGATCTTGATTTCAATTCCTTTACGAAGATAGAAATTTCTTACCCTAATGGATATTCTAATTCTTTTTCATTTGCTCCAATTTATAATAACGACCTTCACAATACACATGAATCATATGGATATGGTATGGATCGAACATTTATTCTAAAGGAAGATGAAAATGAATAGCCTTGCCCCGGTAATGGGAATAGATCGGTTGAGAATGGGTACCGATGGAAATGGTATTACTTCTTTAGTCACGTTTTATGGTTGTCCCTTAAAATGCAGATTTTGTTTAAATCCACAATGCCACAGAGATTATTCAAACATTAAGTTATCTCGACCTGATGATGTATATGATATGGTTGCTATTGATGAACTATATTATTTAGCTACAGAAGGTGGGGTTACATTTGGTGGCGGAGAGCCTTTGTTATATTCTGATTTCATTTTTGACATACTCGAGTTAGGTGCAAAGAAATGGAATATTACAATAGAAACATCATTGAATGTTTCTTTTGAACGAATCAGAGTCCTATTACCGTACATTAATGAAATAATAGTTGATGTAAAAGATATTAATCCTCAAATATATGAGCGATATACTCAATCAAGTAACAAAGTTGTCTTAGAAAACCTAAAACTACTTGCAACTAGCGGGTATGCAGAAAAAATGCTGGTGCGTATTCCATTAATAAATGGATACAACAAACAAGATGATATTCAGAAAAGCAAGAGTTTTCTTGAGGACATGGGATATTCGGCATTTGATCTCTTTGAATATAAAACTGACAATAGTTATGAAGGGTAAAGAGAAATGTGCACTACTCAAATCCATCAGGGTTAGACTCGCGGAGATAAATAATATCCCTTATACACCTCATCCTTGCAATAACACAGAAGATTGTAGTGGAACATGCGAATTGTGTGATGCTGAATCAAAATGGTTGTTGCATACTATGAAAGAATATGAAGACAAAGGTTATCCAATTATATTTTCATTGTGTGAATCAGACGTGATAGAAGCAAGCATAAATGTAAACTCAATAGCATCGAATTGTTACACAAGAAGATAGATATAGACAGCAGGCAAGAATTCTCATTAAGAAGATGACTGAGGCAAGAAAACTCTTCGCCAAGCATAAACCATCTATTGGTTATGTCGGAGAGTTTCTTTTGCGACAGGTTTTGAAAAACTTATTGCCAAAAGAATATGATATTTGCCAAGGCTTTATTCTCAATGAAACTCTTTTAAATGAAAAACTATCATCCCAATGTGATATTATAATCTTTCGCAAACAGAGTGGATCTGTAGCATATTCCATAGGAGATTTAAAAGTCATCAATGCCTCTTATGTCATCGCCATAATTGAAGTCAAGTCATCCCTTAATAAAGATTCTTTTTTAAAAACACTTGAATCATTCGAGAAGCTACAAGAAACAAGGGTAAAGCATAAATTTTTGTTTGTCTTTGGGAAATTATCAAGGAGATCGCTACGACGTTGGTTTTCCCTATATAGGTCTCCCCAAAATAGTAATGATGAATTCTATGTAATGGATACAGGATTATATGATTGGCCAGATATAGAATGGTTACCAAAATCCATTCTTTCACTTGAATCCCATAATTTGTTTGTATTAGATCATCTGCAAGATGAAAACAATGACTATGTTGGATATGCTTCCTACAAAATAACGGATAAAACGAATATGGAAATAAGTTGTTTGCATGAATTCCTCGCTAATGTGATGGATTTTATAAATGGTACATTTGAAGTTGATAGAAATGATTATTCTATAAAAGACGGATTCCCTATATATACAATATAGGCGGCCTTGATTTCTAGGCATAAGCGAAATGAGTATAATGTAAATTCTTATGAATCCATTGAAAAAGATAACTAAGATGAAAAGAATTATTGTTGGCATATTTTTATTTTGTTTGATGTTTGGTTCGCTATTCTATGTGTTCTATACGAAAAAGAGCTCTTGGACCAATTATGCGTTAAACTCACCTACTGAAGATACTGTACTTCATAATATAGGTAAGTTCCAAGAATTCGAAAAAACTGGCTTTACATGGAAAGACAGTAAAGGAGATGAGTATCCTGTATATATAGCACACACAGGTTCATGCTTTATTATAAGAACCTCAAAGAGTGGCGAAGATTATAGAGCGTATCTTGGTGAAGAAGTGTCTGGACAGATTCGCAAAGAATTAAATAATCGCAAAAGCAATGATGTTGTTGCACAGGATACTATATCTTCGTTTTTGGGGAAACCAATTGTGATAAACGATAAGATTTATGAGCAAATATCGGCAATCGCAGCTCAAGACAAGATGCTGTCGTATAGTGACAGTATTATTCAAATAGGAGATGTGAGATGGTGCGTAAACTTAATGTCTAATAACATCGTATTGATGACCTCTGTTCAGCCAGACGCCTCCAAAATGAAACAAGTGGTCAAATACTTAACTGGCATCTATGGTAAGCCCTATGAAGAAGATGGTTATGACATAAAATGGTCATCGTCAGATAATCCATCAGTTATAGCCAGACCAGGTAGCACCTTTGTTTATCTTCGTCGTGTTCATTCAGAAGAAGGCGGTACGATCTTGTTTTTCAAATAGTAGGTATGAAGAAGATAGCAATGGTAATAGCCATTATGGCTCTGACATATAAAAGTTATGCCGTTACCGTTGAGATAACAAACAATCTCAACGTGTACTATCCTGAGTATACGAAGATCGACTTGATATGTGGCCAAATGCCAAAGACTGCACAAAAGGATGTGGAGTTTTGTTGCGAGGCGGCCAAGCTTAAGAGACGTTTCGAATTCTTAGTTATTGCGCGCTATTTTACAAATTTCACGATGCAGTCAATACATATTGGTTTGTCGGTAACTACATCAACAAAGACGTTTGCAGGATGCATATCTTCAAGAGCCAGGCGATCTGATATATAGTTCACACCTTGTCCGTTCCAATTATCACGAAACCCCTTTGCAGCAACCATATCGTCAATTTCGTCTTTCGTTGCCAATCGCTTACAGTTTACGTATGGTTGAGTTAAAACTATGCGCATCAGATTGTCGCTATCGCGGGTGAATCCAATCACCTTCATCGCTGTTTCGGGAAAGAGACAATTATGCAGAACTATTGCATCAAGAGCCTTCTGCCAAGTAGAATAGATTGAAGTACGCTCTTTAACTACCGATGTATTTCCCTCCTTGTAGTAAACCTTAGCCTCTGCACCTTGTGCTATCTTAGGTCCGAACTCTTCTGTAAGAATCTGCTCAGAATCATCTTCCCACAGATTAGCAGCCTTGGCCCATTGCTCAATTAATTTCTCCTGACATTCGTCTATCTCCCAGTTTGCTGGGCCTCCTTGCTCTGTCGAGCGAGCACAGGCTGCGTCTCGGCATAAATCAAGCGAGCTTATTTCTGCTCTCGACTTGCACTGTCCTTCGCAGCCTTCAGCATTGCTACCTGCTGTAAGGCTTGCTGTCGCGTAGCATGCGATGATGGACGCCCCAATGAGAGGCGCACCTGCTGTGCAGAATCCTGCATGCTCTGATAAATTGAATCTAGGAAAATCTTCTGTCCCATTTTGTATATCTTTAATGTAATTACTAATTTCATGTAACGTTATATCGGTAAAGCCTTCTTTGGCTATCATTCCGAATATATGTTCAATCCTCATGTTGTACTTGTAATTTTGCTGCAAATATACAAAGTATTTCTGATTATTCCAAGAAACAACATAATTATTTTTTCACAGCCGTCATCTTTTCGTAAAGTTTAAACAAGCACTCTAGTCGGGCCTCGTCTTTCCCTGAAAGTTTCTCACTTTCTCACTTTCTCAATTATGACATTAAGGTTTTTAGATATGGTTAATATTTTTCAATATTTATCTTCTAATATTATATAATATATATATTATATAATATTAGATTGTATTTTGAATGATTTGTAAGCTGTCAATTTTGACGTCTTGTTTATGAATTTAGAAAATGATACCTTTGCGCTCGTTCAAAGAATGAGAGCTATGGTATACAGCAGTAAAGATTTTGAGAGCCTTTGGTTTTTGTACCAGGCTGAGGGCCTCCCGAAGAATATCTCGATAGAGGAATTCTGCACAAAACACGGAGTTGATTATCCAACTTTCGACAAGTGGTACCGCAAGACGCATAAGAAAGTTTACCCCATCACGATCACTGGTCGTCCGTCTGAAGACGAGGCGATCCAGGCTGAGGCAGAGAAGGTTAGTGAGGAGAGTCAGGTGCATGATCCTGTCAGACATCCCTTCAAGCAGCCCTCTGATCGGGTGGCCAACATCAACAAGAAAATCTCCATAAGCATAAAGTTTCCGGATGGAATGCGAATCGCAAAGACGGGAATAAGTTTCACTGAACTCAAGCATCTGATTGAGAGATTGGAGGTAGTATGTTGACCATCTCCGGATTGAAGAAATTCTACTTCGTACCCGATATAAACGATATGCGCTGTGGCGCTCACAGGTTGCTTCAGATAGTAAAACACAAGCATCATCTGCAAACCGACAACGGAGACGTGTTTATCTTCATGTCGAAGAACCATAGAACGGTGAAGATGGTGAATTTTGAGGAGAATGCCTACTATGTACACCAGAAGACATTTGCCAATGGATATACGTTTATGAAGCTGAAGTTTATGGAGAACAAACCTGTCTATTCTATTGACTGGAAGGATTTGGTGGCAGTGCTCGAATCGCCTGTAATAAAGCAACTTACAATCAAGTAAAAATACCTGCAAAACAGAGTGTTAAACTTTGTGTAAAACGTTGATAATCAGCAAATTAAATGAACAAAAAGCTTGTATATCTCGAAAATTTTTCGTACCTTTGTAGAGTAATTAGAAGGTATGGAGAAGGACGAATTATTGAAGCGAGTGCTGATGATGCAACGTCTGCGGGGGATGGAAACGGAGTCTGTCTCTGCGGAAGATCCATACGCCTCTATGGAAAAAGACCAGTTGATTTCAATGATACACTTCCTTGTTAAACGCGAGGAGGAACGCGCTCAGGAAAACCAAGAGCTGAAGGATATGGTTAGAGAGCTTAGAGAGACCAGAAACAGCCTGATGAAATCAGTAGATCTGTTGTCTAAACAACTGTCCGATTCATCTAATGAGAAAGCCGCTCTTCTCCAGAAAATCGATGACTTGATGTCCATGATTTCTGTGAACAACAAAGTCCGCTTTGGCTCTACAAGTCAGAAGGGTACAAAGAAGAAGGCTGCGCCAGTACAGGACAGGGAGAAAGACAAGGATGATTTTGACGGAACTAATGGTGCTACTATGAGCTCGAATCAACAAACTGATGCAGCACCTGCAGATGGGACAGAATCAACAGAGCATACCCAGAAAAGCTTTGAGTATCGCAAGGGTATGAAGTACCAGACGATGTTTGCGGATAACCGTGTTTTACATGAGTCAGATGTGAATCTTCTTCCCGAAGGTGCAACAGTTATCAAGAGAGTTTACGAGTCGACATACGAGCAGGTATCCTATATCGTGCAACACGATTACGAGATGATTATCTACAAGGATAAAGACGGCATTATGCGCAAGGGCTACTTCCCTAAGGCTAGTGTGGAGACAGATAACGAGACTGTTATTGACCGTTTCCCTGGCACTCACGCTTCATGCTCTTTGCTGGCCAATCTCGTATTCAATAAGTACCACATGAATACCCCAGTATATCGTGAGATGGTACGCTTGCTGAATAACAAGATGAACGTTAGCCGTAACACCGTATACAACTGGTTTGTCAAGGGCTCCGACCATCTTAAGAAAGTGCTGCCAGTACTGAAGGAGAAACTGCTTGCAAAAGGTGCAGTCGTAAACTGCGACGAGACATGGTGCCGAGTGAAGGTAGCCGGTAAGTACGGTAAGAAATACATCTGGTGTATGGTAAACAAGGAAGCAAAGGTAGCTGTCTATTTTTACGACGATGGCAGTCGTGGTCGCCAGGTGCTACGCGACTTCCTTGGTGATACCGAAATCGATGCACTCCAGTCGGATGGATTCAATGTCTATATGTACTTGGATAAAGAACTGGTAGATGTGGATCATCTGTGCTGTCTGGCCCATGCAAGAGCCAAGTTTAAGTATGCTCAAGAGCAGGGCAAGGATGCTGATGCCGAATACTTTATCTCGAACATCGGAAGACTGTATGATCTGGAAGAACAATACCGATTGAAACATCTTACTCCACAGCAGATACAGCGGGAACGCCAAGGAGAGCAGACCACCAAAATCATCCAGAGAATACGGCAGCGGTTAGACAAACTCCTGGCTGATTCAAGTGGCATGAGAGGTGACTTGATGAACAAGGCGCTCAACTATCTGAAAAGTTTCTGGAACCAGCTCTTCCTATATGTGAAAGATGGCCGGTACAGTATCGACAACTCACTTGCAGAACGCACCTTACGCCCGATGACAGTAGAGCGCAAAAACTCGCTAACTTTTGGCAGTCATGATGGTGCAGAAGTATCAGTAATTTACCACACGTTTATCGAGACGTGTAAGATGTGTGGTGTATCAACACTTGAATATTTTAAGGAATTCTTCAAGGCAATTATGCTGGGAAGAACTGATTACGAGAATATGTTACCGATGACCATCGGTATTAAAAAACAATAAAGTTTAATTTTGTTTGGACGCGCTAGGTGGCAAAAACTACCCCAGAAGGTGGTTTTCAAGCCTTGACGTCATAATTGACAGTTTACGAATGATTTGGCAAAATATAGATGTCATAAGTGAGAAAGTGAGAAAGTGAGAAAGTAACAGGTATAAAAAAATACAATCTCCGCCCAAAATAATTGCCGAAATATTTGCACAATTCAAATATTTTTCGTACCTTTGCATCATAGATGCAAGACCGATAAAGGCATCAAAAATTTGCGAACAAGCCAGAGAATATTTTTTTGTAGGCCTACCAGAAAAAATCTCATGGCTAACACCGCAAAACATCGACTAAGGAAGAGGTTTTAAGGAAAAGGAAAAGTTTTTACACCCTTAAAATTTTAAAGTAATTTATGGCACTTAAAGTAAAGGCAGTTGAGCGTTTGCTCAAGTTTGACAAAGAGAAAGAAGGTAAGTATCGTTATGTACTGAGCCCAGACCTGTACACAAGTCTGAATCAGGAAAAGGTAATCAAGGAAGCTGCACAGCGCAGCGGGGTGATGCCTGGCGTGATGAAGGCTTGCTGGGATGCAGCCGGCGAGGTAATCAAGGCATGGGCCACCGAAGGTCACTCGGTAGCTATCCCCGGACTGGGAACCATGCGTTTCGGCTTGCGAAGCAAGGCTGTAGAGAAGGTAGAAGACGTAAAGGCTGGCCTCATTTCAACCCGCCGCATCATCTTCACCCCATCGGTTGACCTGAAGGACGAGCTGGCCAACACCGCCATCCAGATTACCTGTATCGACCGCACCGGCAAGGAGGTGAAGCGAGTAACCTCAACCAGCGGTGAGGTGGAGGATCCCGAGAATGAGAACCAGAACAACAATGGTGGTTCAACACCAACACCATCAGGTGACGTTCCAGGCGAGGGCGATTAAGCACAAAGGGGTCAGGGGCACAGCCCCTACCCTTTACACAATGTAAAAATTATAAAAATGATAAAATTTAAAAATTATATAATGTAAGACTATGACAAAGAAAGAAACAGCAAAGTTTATAGTACAGCTAATCGCCTCGATAGCATCTGCCATCCTAACGGCGCTAGGAGCCACAAGCTGTATGGGCATGTAGCAAAAATAATAGGTGAGCACCGCTCACCTATTTATGTTTAAAATTACTCGCTGATTACACACTAACAAATGATTTTTATTGCATTAAGTTTGGTCAATCCAAATATTTGTAGTACCTTTGCACTCCATTTTTCTAGTTTATCTAGATAATCTTTTTACCATAGTTAAACTAATTAGTGCCGAGATGGCACGGAAGTTTTTGATTATTGATTAATAATTTTGTTTTCAGGAGAACTGGCAGTGATGCTCGTTCTCTTTTTTTTGTTAACTAACTCGGAGACAGAGCATTGTGAGGTCGTCGTTAGCCTCGGCACCACGGCGATGCTGGGCTACACGGGCCGACAGGGTTTCGACGACCTGCTGGGCTGAGTCGAAGTGGGTGTTGCGCAGGATTTCGAGCAAACGATCGTCGCCAAACTGCTGCAGCTCAGGGTCTTCGGCCTCGTTGAGTCCGTCGGTATATACAAACAGCGGACGATTCTTGATGGTATCAATCTCCTCGCCTACATACTCGAGATCGGGCCACAGACCAATGGGGGCGTTGGCCTCCATCTGGAGGAAATCGCCATGATTCTCGCCACCACCGATTACAGGAGGATTATGGCCGGCATTGCAGAAGTGGAGATGACCATTATCCATGTTCAGCATGCCAATCCACATGGTGACGAACATGCCGTTGACGTTATCATCGCCTCCAAGCTCGGCATTCATGTGTTTGCATATCTCGGCTGGCATCAAACCTTGGTTAGCCATAGTGCGGAAAAGGCGCGTGGCCTGAGCCATGAAGAGCGAAGCGGGAACTCCCTTACCACTTACATCGCCTACAGCAAAGTAGAGCATATTGCCACGAACCACATAGCCGTAGAGGTCGCCTCCAACCTCCTTGGCGGGAGTCATCGAGGCGTACATGTCGAGGCCCTCGCGGTGAGGGAACTCGTGGGGTACCATCGACATCTGGATGTTGCGCGCAATCTGCAACTCGCCCTCGATACGATCCTGAACAACCTTCAGCTTAGCAGCACGGCGGCGCAAAACACTATAGACGATGAAGAACACAATGAACAGCACGAGGGCGATGATCAACGCTGTGATACGTGTCTGGAGGAGCGAAGTTTCTTTCTCGGCTATCTGAGCCTCCTTATCCTTCGTATCGTAGACGGTGGCCAGCTCGGCTGCCTTATCGCGTTTCGCCCAGACTCTGGCAGAATCTAACGCATAAATAATACGAGTGGCAATGGCCAAGGCTGAATCGCGACGACCTGCGCCAAGATATGCCTTGAACCTTAAAGAAACAAAACCTGCGATATTGTCTATGTTCCACTCTTGTTTCCTGAAACGCAAAATTTCCTCAATATTATCGATATTCTTCAAGGCCTCTTCGTAATGATGGGATTCAAGCAGATAATCGACTGTGTTAAGGCGGCCTATCTGTGATTTATAATAAGGATTCTTAATAGCCTGCTGGTATGCAAGCGCAGCCTCATCGGCACGCCCCATACGATTAAGGAACAAGGCTTTCATTATCAGCAACTTATAGGATGTACTTTGCGCAGCAGATGTTTCACCATTTTTCTGTACATAGTCATTAAGATAGGTCTCGCCGACTTCCAACCATTTCATGGCTCGCTGATCCTGCTTCATATTAGCGTATGCAATCATAGCCGAAGCAGCCAGACGTATGCGCATATAAGCGTAGAGAGCTAAATCCAAGGAATCGCCTTGAGCGTCGGCTTCATATTTAGCTATAAGGCCAACGGTTTTCTTAAACTGCGCCTCGGCCTCATCAAAGCGATAAAGATAGATATTATAATAGCCCAGGAGAGAGTTCAGCATCAAATGATTGGACCTAAGTTTGCTATGACTGGCAATAAAATCAGGGTCGACAGAATCGAGAAACTGTCTTGTGCGTCGCAAGCCGCGCTCATAATGTCCGCCAATATAATCGAGCTGATAAGACATTCCTGCAATCATATAATGAAAGTAACGATCCTCATCGTTCTCTATCTTGCGATTTAATGCAGTATCGGCAATGGCCATAGCAAGCGTATCGTTGTAATCGCTCCAATAGTTTACCTTATAAAAGTCGGCACCTGTACGTCCGATAGCTCCTGCCTGCAACAGGCTGTCGACGGTATGAGGTACCGAACGGGATGCTAGAACAAGACTATCAAACTTATCGGGATTGAAGTTACTTGTCTGCCGAGCCTTACCGCACGAGCCAAGAAATAATACTACAGCCACAATGGCTACAGACAAACCGAAAAACGGGCGTAACTGATTAGGTTGCATACAAAATTTCAGGTTAAATGATTAATAATTGGCTGCAAAGATACGCACTTTAAACGAAAAATGCAAAAAAAACGACGAATAATTGGCCGTTTGGTAAATTTTCAGTAACTTTGCACCCCAAATTAAAGGATTGAACAGAATATGGCAGAAACAAGCAACAGCATTCTACAGAAATTAGACGGCCTGGAGGCTCGCTTTGAGGAAGTATCAACTCTGATTACCGACCCATCAGTGATTGCCGACCAGCAGAGATTTGTGAAACTTACTAAGGAATATAAGGATCTGGGCGACATTATGGACGCTCGCAAGCGTTATATTGCCTGCCTGAACGGCATTAAAGAGGCTAAGGACATTCTGGCCAACGAGAGCGACCCAGAGATGAAGGAGATGGCTCGCGAAGAGCTGGCTATTAACGAGGAGCTGCAGCCACAGCTGGAGGAGGAAATTAAGATTGCGCTGATACCAAAAGACCCCGAGGACGCTAAGAACGTAGAGATGGAGATTCGCGCCGGAACAGGTGGCGACGAGGCTTGCTTGTTTGCCGGAGATCTGTTCAAGATGTACAAGAACTACTGCGAATCGAAGGGTTGGCAGGTTTCTATCACCTACGTATCAGAAGGTGCAGTGGGAGGATTCAAGGAGATTGACTTCTCTGTATCAGGTGCCGATGTTTACGGCACGCTGAAATATGAATCAGGCGTTCACCGTGTGCAGCGCGTACCTGTGACAGAGTCGAACGGACGAATGCAGACCAGTGCTGCCACCGTAGCCGTGCTGCCTGAGGCTGACAAGTTTGAGGTACACGTAAACGAAGGTGAGATTAAGTGGGATACATTCCGTAGCTCGGGTGCCGGTGGTCAGAACGTAAACAAGGTAGAATCGGGTGTACGTCTGCGCTACATGTGGAAGAATCCTAATACAGGCGAGACCGAGGAAATCCTGATTGAGTGTACCGAGACCCGCGACCAGCCAAAGAACAAGGAGCGCGCGCTCTCTCGCCTTTACACCTTTATTTATGATAAGGAGCACCAGAAGTATGTAGATGATATCGCCAACCGTCGTAAGAGCTTGGTATCTACCGGCGACCGTAGCGCCAAAATCCGCACATACAACTTCCCACAGGGTCGTGTTACCGATCACCGCATCGGCTATACGACTCACGACCTACAGGGTTTCCTTGGCGGAGACATCCAAGCTATGATTGATGCGCTGACAGTGGCGGAGAATGCCGAGCGCATGAAGGAGAATGAACTTTAATAAACACAGATATGACCAGAAAAGAACTGATTGAACAGATTCGCGAGAAGCAGAGCTTTCTGTGCGTGGGACTGGACACAGACCTGGACAAAATGCCCAAAGGCCTGAAGGAGATTGTGAAGAAAGAGTATGAAGAGGAGGAAATGACCTTCGGCATGCTGTTTGAGTTTAGCACCCGCATTATCGATGCTACTGCTCCCTACTGCGTGGCCTACAAGCCCAACCTGGCCTTCTACGAGGCTTACGGCATTGAGGGCATGGCTGCTTTCGAGGGCATTATCGAATATCTGCAGGAGAACTACCCCAAACACCTTATCATCGCTGATGCCAAGCGCGGCGATATCGGCAACACATCTAAGATGTACGCAAAGACATTCTTTGAACAGTACAACGTTGATGCGCTGACCGTTGCACCTTACATGGGCGAAGACTCAGTAACACCATTCCTTGGTTACGACGGCAAATGGGTAGTGCTGCTGGCACTTACCAGCAATAAGGGCAGCCACGACTTCCAGCTGATGAAGGACGAGAACGGCGAGCGCCTGTTTGAGAAAGTACTAAAGAAGAGTCAGGAATGGGGCAACGACGAGAACATGATGTACGTAGTAGGTGCTACTCAGGGCAAAATGTTTGAGGATATCCGCAAACTGGCTCCAAATCACTTCCTACTGGTTCCTGGCGTTGGTGCTCAGGGCGGCAGTCTGGAGGAGGTTTGCAAATACGGTATGATTGACGACTGCGGTCTGCTTGTAAACTCAAGCCGCGGAATCATCTACGCTTCGAATGAGAAAGACTTTGCCGAGGTGGCAGGTCAGAAGGCCAAGGAACTGCAGGAGCAGATGGCCGCAATACTAAATAAATGAGCGACGTAAAGATCATAAACGACCCGGTATTTGGGTTTATCAAAATACCAAAAGGCATACTCTACGGGATTGTAGAGCACCCTTTATTCCAGAGGCTAAACCGCATCAATCAGCTGGGGTTAGCCTTTGTGGTGTATCCTGGGGCAAGGCACACCCGATTCCAGCACTCACTAGGTGCATTCCACCTGATGAGCGAGGCCATACAAAACCTGCAACAGAAGGGACAGTTTATATTCGACTCGGAGGCCGAAGCCGTACAGGCAGCCATACTGATGCACGACATTGGTCACGGTCCGTTCTCGCACGTTCTAGAGAACACGCTGATTCACGGTATCAGTCACGAGGAGATATCGCTAATGATGATGGAGGAGATAAACCGATCGATGAACGGGCAGTTGAATCTGGCCATTTCGATATTCAAAGGCGACTATCCTAAGAACTTCCTGCATCAGCTGATTTCAAGTCAGTTGGATATGGACAGGCTGGACTATCTGCGTCGCGATTCGTTCTATACAGGAGTTACTGAAGGCAACATAGGTAGTGCACGTATCATCAAGATGCTCAACGTAATAGACGATTCTCTTGTAGTAGAACAGAAAGGTATTTACTCGCTCGAAAACTACCTTACAACCCGCCGACTGATGTACTGGCAGGTATACCTGCACCGCACATGCGTGGCATACGAAAAGGTACTGGTAAATATGCTGAAACGTGCCAAGGAGCTCATAAGCAAGGGGCAACAGGTATTTGCATCGCCAGCCCTACTTTACTTCCTCGAAAACGACATCGATGCTAAGTGGTTTGCTTCACATCCTGAGGCTCTACAGAACTACAGCGAGCTTGACGACAGCGACATATGGAGCGCCATGAAGGCATGGAAGCACCACCAGGACAAGATTCTATCGACACTGGCCACAGACATGCTTGACCGCAAGATTTTCAAGGTAGAGGTGCTGGAGGAGATGCCAACCGAAGAGCGCATAGAAGAACTGAAACAGACTATCGCCCAAAAGATGGATATACCATACGAAGACGCCCACTACATGATGAGCCTGAACACAATACAGAAAGACATGTATAACGTGGACGACGACAAGATACAAATACTTTACAAAAACGGAGAAATCAAGGATATTTCCGAAGCTTCGGAACTGCTAAATGTTCAGTTACTTTCAAAAAAAATACGAAAATATTATCTTTGTTATCAAAGATTTCAAAATAATTAGTTACCTTTGCACGGATATTTAAATACATAACAGAATTATGGAATTTACAGCCAAACAGATTGCTGAATTGATTCAGGGAAGAGTGGAAGGCAATGAGAATGCTGCCGTTCGCACTTTTGCAAAAATCGAAGAGGGCGTGGAAGGAGCGATTTCTTTCCTGTCAAACCCAAAATATACACACTATATCTACGACACCAAGTCGAGCGTAGTGCTGATTAACGAAGACGTTGAACTTGAGAAACCCGTTAGCTGCACGCTGATTCGCGTAAAGAACGCTTATGAGTGCGTGGCTAAATTGTTGCAGTTCTACGAGAGCATGAAGCCTGCTAAGACTGGTATCGACCCATTGGCATCAATTTCGTCAAAGGCAAAGATCGGAGAGAACGTTTACATAGGTCCGTTTGCCGTTATCGGCGATGGTGCTGTGGTAGGCGATGGCTGCCAGATTTATGCTCACACAGTGATTGGCGACGGTGTGCAGGTAGGCGAAAAATGCCTGCTCTACCCTAATGTAACCATCTATCAGGGATGTAAACTTGGAAATAATGTTACAATACACGCAGGTAGCGTGATAGGTGCCGACGGATTTGGATTTGCACCTAACACCGAAGGATACGACAAGATTCCTCAGATTGGTATCGTGGTTATCGAAGACAATGTAGAGATTGGTGCTAACACATGTATCGACCGCTCTACAATGGGTCAGACCACCATACACAAGGGTGTTAAGCTTGACAACCTGATTCAGGTGGCTCACAACTGTGAGATTGGCGAGAACACCGTTATGAGTGCTCAAGTTGGCATGGCCGGTTCTACCAAGATTGGATCATGGTGTATGGTAGGCGGACAGGCTGGTTTTGCTGGTCATATACAGGTGGCCGACAAGACATTTGTTGGAGCACAGTGCGGTGTTATCAGTAACACCAAGGGCAATGGCGAACAGCTTATCGGTTCGCCAGCGGTTAATCCAAAGATGTATTTCAAGGCACGTGCCATCGACGCAAAGTTGCCCGATATGTATCGCCAGGTAGCCGCTCTGCAGCGTGAGATTGACGCTATAAAGGAAAAAATGGCAATAGAATTCTGAAAGTAAATAAACAAGATATGAAACAGAAAACTTTGAAAGGCAGTTTTTCTCTTTTCGGAAAAGGACTGCATACAGGTTTGAACCTGACTGTTACATTTAATCCCGCACCTGAGAACACAGGTTACAAAATCCAGCGTATCGACATGGAGGGACAGCCTATCATCGACGCTATTGCCGAGAACGTAATAGATACCCAGCGTGGTACCGTATTGGGCAAGGGCGATGCACGAGTTTCAACAGTAGAGCATGGTCTGTCAGCCCTCTACGCTCTGGGCATAGACAACTGTCTGATTCAGGTTAACGGTCCTGAGTTCCCAATCCTCGACGGTTCTGCCATCCTTTACGTGAACAAGATTCAGGAGATTGGTATCGAAGAGCAGAACGCACCAAAAGACTACTACATTATCCGCAAGAAAATAGAGATTAAGGACGAGCAGACAGGATCGTGTATAACAATCCTGCCAGATGATGCATTTACCATCACAGCTATGTGCTCGTTTGAGAGTAAGTTCATCAACTCACAGTTTGCTACTCTCGATGATCCTTCAAAATATGCAACAGAGATTGCCAGCGCACGCACATTCGTGTTCGTACGCGACATCGAGCCTCTGCTGCAGGCCAACCTGATTAAGGGCGGCGACCTGGATAACGCTATCGTTATCTATGAGCGCCAGACAACTCAGGAACGTCTGGACATGTTGGCAGATATGCTACACGTTGAGCATCGCGATGCTACCGACCTGGGCTACATCCAGCACAAGCCACTTCAGTGGGAGAACGAGTGCACACGCCACAAGCTGTTAGACATTATTGGCGATATGGCACTGATAGGTAAACCCATCAAGGGTCGTATCATTGCAACACGTCCTGGTCATACTGTAAATAACAAGTTCGCCCGCATGATGCGTAAGGAGATTCGTAAGCACGAAATACAGGCACCAATCTACGATCCAAACGAGGAGCCAGTAATGGACGTGAACCGCATTCGCGAACTGCTCCCCCACCGCTACCCAATGCAGCTGGTAGATAAGGTTATTGAACTGGGCGCCACAACCATCGTTGGTGTTAAGAACATCACATCAAACGAGCCATTCTTCCAGGGACACTTCCCACAGGAGCCTGTGATGCCAGGCGTACTGCAGATTGAGGCTATGGCACAGTGCGGCGGACTGCTGGTACTGAACACTCTGGAAGAGCCTGAGCGCTGGAGCACATACTTCATGAAGATTGACGATGTGAAGTTCCGCCAGAAGGTGGTTCCAGGCGACACTCTGATATTCAAGGTTGAACTGCTGGCACCTGTACGCCACGGTATCTCGTCGATGAAGGGATACGTATTCGTGGGTGATCACGTAGTATCAGAAGCAACCTTCACTGCACAAATAGTAAAGAACAAGTAAGAATTATGGCAAATCAGATACATCCAATGGCTATTGTTGACCCAGAGGCAAAGCTGGGCGACAATAATATCATCGGCCCATTCTGCGTTATCGATAAGAACGTAGTTATTGGCGACAACAACAAGCTTTACAACAGTGTTACACTGCACTTCGGCACGCGTCTGGGCAATAACAACGAGATTTTCCCAGGAGCATCAATCTCTACAAAGCCTCAGGACCTGAAGTTCCAGGGTGAAGAGACTACATGTGAGATTGGCGATAACAACTCTATCCGCGAGAACGTAACCATCAGCCGTGGTACTGCATCAAAGGGCAAGACCACCGTGGGTAATGGCAATCTGTTGATGGAGAATATGCACATCGGTCACGACTGCGAGATTGGTAACAACTGCATCATCGGCAACACAACTAAATTTGCCGGCGAGGTTGTGGTTGACGACTGCGCAATCATCTCGGCATGCTGCCTGTTCCACCAGTTCTTGCACGTGGGCGGATATGGTATGTTCCAAGGCGGAACACGTACCAGTCAGGACATTCCTCCATACGTTATCGCTGGTAAAGAACCCGTACGCTATGCTGGTGTGAACCTTATCGGTCTGCGCCGCCGCGGTTTCTCTAACGAGACCATCGAGGCCATCCACGACGCATACCGCATCATCTACTCAAAGGGTGTGATGAAGGAAGGTGTGGCCGAGGCTCGCGCCAAGTATCCCGACTCGAAGGAGGTAGAATACATCTGCTCGTTTATCGAAAACTCTAAAAGAGGTGTCATCCGCTAAGACCCTGATAGTAATAACAGGGCCCACGGCGGTAGGCAAAACAGCCTTGTGCCTGGATATAGCCCAGCACTTTGGCATCCCCATAATAAATGCCGATTCAAGGCAGATATATAAGGAACTGAAGATAGGTACGGCAAGTCCCACTGACGAACAGCTGGCAAAGGTTAAGCATTACTTTGTGGGTTCGCTTTCGCTGAACGACTACTACAGCGCATCGCTCTTTGAACAACAGACAATGGAGATATTGGAACGCGAGTTCGCCAAGAGCGACTATGCGCTGATGGCAGGCGGAAGTATGATGTACATCGACGCTGTTTGCGACGGAATAGACAACATTCCAACAGTGGATGATGCGACGCGCGAAACGCTAAAAGCAAGGTTGGCAAGTGAAGGTTTAGAACCTCTGGTAGAAGAACTTAAGCAGCTTGACCCTGAGTACTACGAGATAGTAGACAAACAGAATCCACGCAGAGTGGTACATGGTCTGGAAATATGTCTGATGACAGGCAAGACCTACACTTCATTCCGCAAACGAGAAAAGAAACAGCGCCCGTTCCGCATAATAAAAATCGGCCTGAACCGCGACCGTGAGGAGCTATACGACCGCATTAACCAGCGCGTGGACCAGATGATGGACGAGGGACTGCTGGACGAAGCACGAAACCTCTACCCTATGCGCCACATGAACGCGCTGAATACGGTGGGTTATAAAGAGATGTTTGCCTATCTCGACGGAACATGGACTCTTGAAGAGGCTGTGGAACGCATAAAAGGCAACACACGCAGATACGCGCGCAAACAATTAACATGGTATAAGAAGGATGAACAGATAAGGTGGTTTCACCCCGACGAAAAAGAAAATATTTTAAGTTACATATCTCAAGACTATGAGCAACGAAACAACTAACAAATACACGGGCATGCTGAGCATGGTCATGCAGAAAATCAAGGGCTTTTGGCCTTGGTATAAAGGATTGTATCAGGGACGTGCATGGTATATAAAAACACTTGCAGCTATCGCATCGCTGGTAGTAGCATTCTTTCTGTATCTTGGTGCAGTTGACATGAACTTCCTGTGGCTGTTCGGTAAATCGCCATCAATGTCGACTATCAAGAACAAGCGCCCAGCCGAGGCTTCGATGATTTACAGTGCCGACGGCAAACAGATAGGAAAGTTCTTCAGCGAGAACCGTACACCTGTGGGCTACGACGATGTGAATCCTGCATTCTGGAAAGCCTTGATTGATACTGAGGATGAACGTTTCTATAGTCATCATGGTATTGACTATCAGGCTTTTGCCGCAGCTCTTAAGGACTACGCCTTGCATCACGATGCACGCGGAGCATCAACCATCACTCAGCAGCTGGCCAAGAACCTGTTCCGCACACGTTCAGAATATTCTACCGGTCTGCTTGGTAACATTCCTGGCATCAAGATGCTTATACTGAAGAGTAAGGAGTGGATTACAGCCTACAAGCTTGAGTTCTTCTTCAGTAAGAACGAGATACTTACCCAGTATGCCAACACTGTTGACTTCGGTTCAAATGCATTTGGTATTAAAACAGCATGTAAAACATACTTTGGTTGCTCGCCTAAGCAGCTTACCACTGAACAAGCCGCTGTTCTTGTAGGTATGCTTAAAGCTACAACCTACTATAATCCGCTTATCAACCCAGAGAACTCACTGAAGCGTCGTAACATTGTTCTCGACTTGATGAAGCAGCACGGCGACCTTACCCAGCAGGAGTGCGACTCGCTGAAGCAGCTGGAGATAAAGCTTGACTACAGCGTTGAGAATGCATACGACGGCGAGGCAAACTACTTCCGTGAGGCTGTGGCCGACTGGATGAAGGGTTGGTGTGCCGACTACTACGGTGAGAACAAAAAATATGCATACTACACCGAGGGACTGAAGATTTATACTACCCTCGACACTCGCATGCAGAAATATGCCGAGGAGGCTGCCGTAAAGCAGATGAAGCAGGTGCAGAAGACTTTTAACTCTCACTGGGGATCAACAAATCCTTGGCAGGACGAACGCCACATAGAGATACCTCACTTCATCGAGGATCTGGCAAAGAAGACACCTTATTATAAATATCTGAGTCATAAATTCGATGGTAATCAGGATTCAATCAATTACTATCTGAACCTGCCTCATAAAGTAAAACTGTTTGACTACGATAGCGAGACGGGCTATATTGAGAAGGAGATTTCTACACTCGACTCACTGCGCTATATGGAGCGATTTATGCACTGCGGATTTGTAGCAATCGAGCCTCAGACCGGACATGTAAAGGCGTGGGTAGGCGATGTTGACTTCAAGACATGGAAGTACGACAAGGTAACAGCAATGCGCCAGCCTGGTTCTACTTTCAAACTGTTTGTCTACACAGAGGCAATGAATCAGGGAATCACCCCTTGTGATACACGTAAGGATGAATTCTTCTCGATGAAGGTGATGGATCATGGCGAGGAAGTGACATGGGCTCCTACTAATGCCGACGGACGATTCACAAACTCTTTGATAACACTGAAACAGGCTTTTGCCATGAGTATTAACTCGGTAGCCGTTCGTCTTGGTCAGGAGTGCGGTATCGACAATATTGTAAAGACAGCCCACGACATGGGTATCAAGAGTAAGCTGGATGCTACTCCAGCCTTGGCTCTCGGTTCGAGCGATGTAAACCTGCTCGAGATGGTTAATGCCTACTGCACACCTTGTGCTGATGGTGTTCAGCACGATCCTGTATTGGTAAGCAAGATTGAGGACCGAGACGGAAACGTTATCTACGAGGCTCCTACAGACGGTAATCAGGCAATTCCTTATCGTAGTGCATTCCTGGTTCAGCAGTTGCTGATGGGCGGTATGAGCGGAACAAGCTCACGCCTGAGAGGATTTGTAGGCTACGACGTAACAGATACAGACTTTGGTGGTAAGACCGGTACATCAAATAACCACTCCGATGCATGGTTCATTGGCACTACCCCTAATCTGGTATGTGGAGCCTGGGTTGGTGGCGAGTATCGTTGCATCCACTTCCGAACAGGAATGCTTGGCCAAGGCAACCGCACTGCACTACCTATCTGTGGCTACTTCCTAGGTAGCGTACTGAAAGATCCTGCATTTAAGAAGTATCATGCCAAGTTTGGTGCACCACGCGACGCATCGCTCAATCAGTCAATGTATGGTTGTGGTGGTTATCTGGCATTACCCTCTGACTCAGATTCGATAAGCGTTGACTCATTAGCTTTGTCTAATGGCGATGAATTTATTGAGGTCAAAGGCGAAGGCAGCCAACTGCCTGAAGGCGACACAGAAAACGCCAATCAGACTCCAACACCAAACAACAACTCAGAGGCTACTGAGAAAAAAGACTGATGCACGAAGAACAACAACTTGATCTGGACAACAAGGAGTGGCAAGACGCCCTCCAAATCATAAACTACACCCGTCGCTCGCTTTTCCTTACTGGAAAGGCGGGCACAGGTAAATCAACATTCCTGCGCTACATATCAAAGAACACCAAGAAGAAGCACGTGATACTGGCTCCTACCGGCATCGCAGCTATCAACGCTGGTGGTTCAACACTACATAGTTTCTTTAAGCTGCCCTTCCATCCGTTGTTGCCAAACGACAAGCAGTATGATTGGCGCCATCTTAAAGAAACACTGAAGTATACAGGTGCACAACGAAAACTTATACGTGAAGTTGAACTGATAATCATCGACGAGATATCGATGGTACGCGCAGATATCATCGACTTTATAGATAAGGTATTACGCGCGTACACGCGTAACCCTGAACCATTCGGCGGAAAACAGTTGCTGCTTGTAGGTGATATCTATCAGCTGGAACCAGTTATGAAGGATGAAGACAGACAGCTGCTGCAACCATTTTATCCATCGGCCTATTTCTTTAATGCAAAGGTATGGCAGGTTATGCCGATTGTATCAATAGAGCTGCGCAAGGTTTATCGCCAGACCGATGACAACTTCATCGCTATTCTGGATAGAATCCGCAACAATACCGCAACCCAAGCCGATCTGCAATCTCTAAACAGTCGCGTTGAAACCACCGCCCAAGGAGTATCCACCAACACCCAACAAATAACACCCGACACCCACCTTACCATCACTTTGGCAGCTCGTCGCGATACTGTAGATTTCATCAACGAGCAGCAACTGGACGCCTTAGATGGCGATCCCAGTATGTTCAAGGGCGTGATACAAGGCAACTTCCCAGAAAGCTCGCTCCCCACCCCAATGGAACTACTGCTTAAACCTGGCGCACAAATTATTTTTATCAAGAACGATAAAGAAAAGCGCTGGGTGAACGGAACACTGGGCACTATCGAATATATAGATGAAGAAGGTGGTGTTATCGGCATCATAACCGAATCTGGAATGGAGTACGATGTTGAGCGTGACATCTGGGAGAACATGCGATACACCTTCAACGAGAAGGAACAGAAGATAGAAGAAGAGCTGCTGGGCACTTACACCCAGTTTCCGATACGACTGGCTTGGGCGATAACTGTTCATAAGAGTCAGGGACTTACATTCCAGCAAGTTTCAATAGACTTTGGCGGCGGAGGTGCATTTGCCGGCGGACAGACATATGTGGCTCTGTCGCGCTGCACTTCGCTCGAAGGGATAACCTTGAAAGAGCCATTACGACAAAGCGACATCTTTGTGAGGGCAGAGGTTGTGAGGTTTGCCAACCAGTATAACGACCAGAAGCTTATAAACCAAGCTCTGCAGGAAGGCAAGGCCGACCGTGAATATCGTGATGCTATACGAGCCTTCGACAAAGGCGATTTTGGAGCGTTTCTTGATAATTTCTTCAAGGCCATCCACTCACGCTATGATATTGAGAAGCCACACATCAAGCGATACATCCGAAAAAAACTGGAGATAATAAACCGACAGAGACGAGCTATCATCGAGATACAGGCCCGAAAAGACGAAGAGATTTCAAAACTAAGAGCAGAACTCGATGCCAAGAACGAGCAACTGAAACGTTTGGCAGCCGAATACACTATACTTGGACGCGAATGTGAACATGAACACATGAACGATGCCGCAATACGTAACTATCAAAAGGCTTTGGAGCTATATCCTGATGCCGGTGACGCAAAACGAAGACTAAAGAAACTGCAGAAACAATGAAACAAATAAAGAACATCGCATTCGATTTGGGTGGCGTAGTAATTGCACTTAGCTACGAGCAGGCCGTAAGACGTTTCGAGGAAATAGGACTTAAAGATGCCCGCCAACATCTTGACGCATTCCACCAGCGAGGTATTTTCGGTGATTTAGAACGTGGCATAATAACAACTGAAGAGTTTCGTATAGAACTTGGTAAGCTTATTGGCAGAGAAGTTACTTACGATGAGTGCCTTTATGCCTGGCACGGATATGTGGAATATGTGCCACAAAAGAATCTGCAGATGTTATTGAAATTACGCCAACTGGGATATAAAGTATGCCTGCTATCAAATACTAACCCATTCATGATGCAGTGGGCTATGAGTAACGAGTTCGACGGAAATGGACACTCTATGGATTATTACTTCGATAATCTGTATCTTAGCTATAAATACAAGTACATGAAACCATCGCCAGAAATCTTCAAAATCATGCTTGAAGGACAACAATCAAGCGCCGAAGAAACTCTTTTTATTGACGACGGACAGAAAAACGTAGAAGCAGCAAAAGAATTGGGTATGAAAACCCTTTTTCCAGAAAACAATGAAGACTGGACAGAGCCACTTGCAAAGTTACTCGGAATTGAGTAGTTTTATACCCAAAAAGCAATCGTTTGCATAGCATTTTATGTTAATATAGTTTAAATTCAATAATTGTGTAGGCACACATCGGCAATTCATCAAAAAAAAACGCCAAAAAATTTGTGAGTTTCCAAAAAAAGCCTTACCTTTGCCAACGTTATCCTGAAAACAATCTTTTTACCTTAGAAAACTAATACCTATTGAAGATATGGAGCGATCGCTTGCGAAAGTCATCGCTTTATTTTTTGCCCTTAAGTTAACTGTTAAACTTTACTAAATATTGCACACCTACCATGCATAACTTCTTAAGTCTCAACTAAAAGTTGTACCTTTGCACCCCGTTAGAGTCCGTTGGGGCAGAGTTAAGTGTGTACGAACGTATGCCGCCTCGCGGAAAAAACCCTAAATACAAATAAAAAGCAAAATGTACGCAATTGTAGAAATTCAGGGTCAGCAGTTCAAGGCCGAGCAGGGCAAGAAGCTCTTCGTGCACCACATCAAGGATGTTGAGGCAGGCAAGACTGTTGAATTTGACAAGGTACTGCTCGTAGATGCTGACGGTGCAGTAAAGGTAGGTGCTCCAACCGTAGAGGGTGCCAAAGTAGTGTGTGAAGTAGTGAACCCACTCGTAAAGGGTGACAAGGTCATCGTTTTCAAGATGAAGCGTCGCAAGGACTCTCGTAAGCGCAACGGTCATCGTGAGCAGTTCACAGAAGTAGAAATCAAGTCAGTAATCGCTTAAAATCGTAGGAGGAACAACATTATGGCACATAAAAAAGGTGTAGGTAGTTCTAAGAACGGTCGTGAGAGCGCAGCTCAGCGACTCGGCATTAAGATCTTCGGCGGTCAGCAGTGCATCGCAGGTAACATTATCGTTCGCCAGCGTGGTACAAAGCACAACCCAGGTAACAACGTTGCTATCGGTAAGGATGATACTCTTTACGCACTCGTTGATGGAACAGTACAGTTCCACAAGGGCAAGCGCGATAAGAGCGTTGTATCAGTAATTCCAAACGCTGAGGCCTAAGGTAAAATTTTAAAGAAACACTTATTCCAAACAAACAACACAGAGTCCCACTCTCCTACGGAGAGCGGGATTTCTGCTTTTTTTCGGCTAATTCCTTGGCTAATTAAACGATTATTTGTACCTTTGCACCTTAGAATAATGAATATAAACAAATAAATACGTATTTAATATGTTAACACTGAAACTCATCAATGAGGAAACAGAACGCGTAATCCGCGGATTGGAGAAGAAACACTTTGCTGGCGCTAAAGAGGCTATCGATAATGTCCTGGCCATTGATAAGCGTCGTCGTGAGGCTCAGCAGGAGCTTGACAAATGCCTTAACGAACAGAAGCAGCTGTCTGGCCAGATTGGCCGTCTGATGAAGGAAGGCAAGAAAGACGAGGCCGAGCAGGTTAAGACACAGGTAGCACAGCTTAAGGAGAAGTCAAAGGAGATGGACGAGGTTATGGCTAAGGCCCAGGAAGAGATGACCACATTGCTTTGTCAGATTCCAAACATTCCTTACGACGAAGTTCCCGAGGGACGTGCCGCAGAGGACAATCACGTAGTAAAGAGCAATCTTAAGGAGTGTACAGCCAATGATACAGTAGGAAACTGGGATGTTAACCCAAAACTGGGTATTGCAAATCCCCTGCCCCACTGGGAGCTTGCTAAGAAATATAACCTCATCGACTTTGATCTGGGTGTAAAGATTACTGGTGCCGGATTCCCTGTTTATATTGGTAAGGGAGCCCGTCTGCAGCGTGCACTCATCAACTTCTTCCTCGACGAGGCCCGCAAGAGCGGATATACTGAGATTATGCCTCCTACAGTAGTTAATGCAGCATCAGGCTATGGTACAGGTCAGCTGCCTGATAAGGAAGGCCAGATGTATCACTGCGAGGTTGACGATTTCTATCTCATCCCAACAGCTGAGGTTCCTGTTACCAACATCTACCGCGACGTAATCCTTGACGAAAAGGATCTGCCTATCAAGAACTGCGCTTACACAGAGTGTTTCCGTCGTGAGGCTGGTAGCTATGGTAAGGACGTTCGCGGACTGAACCGCCTGCATGAGTTCTCTAAGATTGAGATTGTTCGCATCGACAAGCCAGAACACTCAAAGGAGAGTCATAAGGAAATGCTGGAGCACGTTGAGGGTCTTCTCAAAAAGTTAGAGCTTCCCTATCGTATTTTGCTGTTATGTGGTGGTGATCAGAGCTTTACAAGCGCTATCTGCTACGACTTCGAGGTATACTCTGAGGCTCAGGGACGCTGGCTCGAGGTATCATCAGTATCTAACTTCGATACCTATCAGGCCAACCGTCTGAAGTGTCGTTATCGCAATAGCGAGACCAAGAAGACCGAGCTCTGCCACACACTGAATGGTTCAGCTCTGGCTCTGCCAAGAATCGTTGCCGCTCTGCTGGAGAACAACCAGACTGAGAATGGCATTAAGGTTCCAGCAGCTCTCGTTCCCTATATGGGTTGCGACATCATCGACTAACCAATTCACTAAAAACAAATATTATGGACAAAGAAAAAAAATTCGTCATCACGATTAATCGTGAGTTAGGTAGCGGAGGCCGTACTGTTGGCAGAAAGCTGGCAGAGAAACTTGGCGTTCCCTACTATGACAAACTACTCATCCAGTCTCTACAAGAGAAGTACAATCTAACTGTCGATGAAATTGAAAAAGAGAAAGGCAATAAACATCCATGGTTGACCTATCTGAAGAACGCCTTTGTATCTATCAATCAGAACAAAGACGAACTTTGGTACTATCAGATGGTAAACGGAGAGCAGGGCGACATGGTTACAAGTGAAGATATGTTCAAGGTAGAGCAACAGATTCTGAAATCAGTTGCCGAAGAGCAGTCGTGCATCATAGCAGGCCGTTCCGGATTCCATATCTTCGCCAACCACCCCAACCACCTGAGCATCATGATTCAGGCATCGATGGAATATCGCATCGAGCGCGTCATGAAGAAACAGGGATTGAGTCGTGAACAAGCAGAGAAGGCTATTAAGCATGTAGATAAAATGCGTGAGAATTATGTCAATAAATACACTGGCAAATCTCGTTACGACACCCGAAACTACAACCTTGTTATCAACATGGATGGCAAAACCGAGGACGAAGCTGTTAACTTGATTCTCAGCTATATCGGATAAGTTCTAAGCCCCCGTACTTAAATAAATATAATTATCATGAACAAAATCGTTAGAAAGGAGCAGTTCTCTGAGAAGGTTTTCCTCTTCGAGATTGAAGCTCCACTGATCGCCAAGAGCCGCAAGGCTGGCAACTTTGTGATAGTGCGTATTGGCAAGAAAGGTGAGCGCATGCCACTTACCATTGCCGCTGCCGACATCGACAAAGGCACCATCACACTGGTAGTCCAGATGGTTGGACTCTCGTCGAAGAAACTCTGTGCCCTGAACGTAGGCGACTACGTGACGGATGTGGTTGGCCCTCTTGGTAATCCCACCAAGATCGAGAACTACGGAACAGTGGTATGTGCAGGTGGCGGACTGGGTGTTGCACCCATGCTGCCTATCATCCAGGCACTTAAGGCCGCTGGCAACCGTGTACTCTCAGTAATGGCCGGACGCTCTAAAGACCTTATCATCCTTGAAGACAAGGTACGCGAGAGTAGTGACGAGGTGATCATCATGACCGACGACGGTAGCTACGGCGAGAAAGGTGTAGTAACCGTTGGTATCGAGAAGTTTATCGAACAAGAGCCACACGTGGATAAGGTATTCGCCATTGGCCCTCCAATCATGATGAAGTTCTCTAACCTTACAGCTCAGAAGCACAACATCCCTTGCGAGGTATCGCTCAACACCATCATGGTTGACGGTACAGGTATGTGCGGTGCATGCCGACTCACCATCGGAGGCAAGACAAAATTCGTCTGCATCGATGGACCAGAGTTCGACGGAGCCTTGGTAGATTGGGACGAGATGTTCAAACGTATGGGCACTTTCAAGCGCGAAGAGCAGGAAGAACTGGCTCACTACGAGGAGCACTTGGATAGCCTTAATACCGAAGAGAAAGCTTCTGCAAAGACTACCGATGTTGTAATGGATGCGGATCCTACTAACGATAGTATCGAGGTACTTACCGATCGTAACGCACCTTGGCGCAAAGAGCTCCAGCAGAGCATGAAGCCAAAGGAGCGTACACAGATAGCACGTGTCATCATGCCAGAGCTAGACCCTGTTTATCGTGCAACAACACGTACTGAGGAGGTTAACATCGGACTGACAAAGGAGATGGCAATGACAGAAGCCAAGCGTTGTCTTGACTGCGCTAAGCCAAGTTGTGTTGAGGGATGTCCTGTAAACATTAATATTCCATCGTTCATCAAGAATATCGAGCGTGGTCAGTTCCTGGCTGCAGCCAAGGTTCTTAAGAACACTTCTGCCCTACCCGCTGTGTGTGGACGTGTTTGTCCTCAGGAGAAGCAGTGTGAGAGCAAGTGTATACATCTTAAGATGAACGAGCCAGCTGTGGCTATCGGATATCTGGAGCGTTTCGCTGCCGACTTTGAGCGCGAGAGCGGAAATATCTCTCTTCCAGAGATTGCACCTGCCAATGGCATCAAGATTGCCGTTGTAGGTTCTGGTCCTGCCGGACTGAGCTTTGCTGGCGATATGGTTAAGAAGGGCTACGATGTTTACGTGTTCGAGGCTCTGCATGAGATTGGCGGTGTTCTGAAGTACGGTATTCCAGAGTTCCGTCTTCCAAACAAGATTGTAGACGTTGAAATTGAGAACCTTGCCAAGATGGGCGTTCACTTCCAAACCGACGTTATCGTAGGTAAGACCATTAGTGTAGAACAGCTTGAGAAGCAAGGCTTCAAGGGAATCTTTGTTGGCTCTGGTGCTGGTCTGCCTAATTTCATGAATATTCCAGGTGAGAACAGCATCAACATCATGTCATCAAATGAGTATCTTACTCGTGTAAACCTGATGGATGCTGCCAACCCAACAACCGACACCCCACTTAATCCAGCCAAGAGTGTACTCGTAGTTGGTGGTGGTAATACAGCTATGGACTCTTGCCGTACAGCCAAGCGTCTGGGAGCCGATGTTACATTGGTTTATCGCCGAAGTGAGGTTGAGATGCCAGCCCGTCTCGAGGAGGTTAAGCATGCTAAGGAAGAAGGAATCAAGTTCCTCACACTGCATAATCCTATCGAGTACATTGCCGATGAGCAGGGAGCTGTTAAGCAGGCCGTTCTGCAGGTGATGGAGCTTGGCGAACCCGACGCATCAGGTCGTCGCAGTCCAGTTCCCGTTGAGGGTAAGACTGTTACACTCGATGTAGATCAGGTAATCGTAGCCGTTGGTGTATCTCCTAACCCATTGGTACCAAAGAGTATTGAGGGATTGGAGCTTGGTCGCAAAAACACTATCGCTGTAAGCGAGGAGATGCAGTCAAGCCGAAAGGAGATCTTCGCTGGTGGCGACATCGTGCGTGGTGGTGCAACGGTAATTCTCGCCATGGGCGATGGACGTCGTGCCGCATTGAATATGGATAAGCATCTGCGTGGAGAAGCTTAATGACGATAAAGAGAGCCGTCGCCTGTGGCATCGTTTAAACGAGCGATTTGTCAAGGCGATGGCTACTTATCATCTTATAGAAGATGATGACCACATACTTGTGGGCTTATCAGGTGGTAAGGACTCTCTCCTACTACTCGAACTGTTAGCTCGTCGTTCGCGCATTTCTCACCCACGATTCACAGTTGAGGCTCTGCACGTAAGGATGGAGAACATCCACTACGAGACCGACACAAGCTATCTGCAGCAGTTCTGCGACAATCTCGGTGTGACGCTACATGTTAAGACGACAAGCTTCGAGGTAGGTGAAGCAGAGAATGGTAAAGATGCACGCCGACAGAAACAGCCATGTTTCCTGTGTTCGTGGAATCGTCGCAAGCAGATGTTCAATCTGGCTCAAGAGCTTGGTTGTAACAAGATTGCTTTAGGACATCATCAGGACGACCTGCTGCACACGGCACTGATGAACCTCACTTTCCAAGGACGGTTCGACACAATGCCAGCACTACTCAAAATGCGCAAGATGCCACTTTCCATCATCCGTCCGCTGTGTATGATTGAAGAGAAGGACATCAAGACCTACGCAGCGCTGCAGGGATACCAGAAGCAGCAGAAGCTCTGCCCTTACGAGACAAACTCGCATCGTGCAGACATAAAGGAAATCTACGACGCAATAGAGCGCATGAATCCCGAGGCTCGATACAGCATGTGGAATGCGCTTAATGCTGACAACAAACTGATAGAAGAATAAATATGAACCTGAGGAAGATTACGATACTTTTACTGGCTATACTGCTGTCGCTACCGATGGCAGCACAAAAACGCAAACGCAACACAAGACCAAAGCCAGCACCTGTAGTTGAAGAGCCACAGGAAGATCCTCGCATTACAAATATGCGCGAGATGACCCAACAGATAATTATCGTTGACAGTATCGTAGTAAACAAGGACCAGTTCCTGGCATCCATCCGTCTGTCGTCAGAGTGCGGTCAGTTAATGAATACCGGAGCTTTCTTCCGTAATCAGTTGCAAGGCACACTCTATCTCAACGAGATGGGCAACAAGGTTTACTTCAGTCAGCCCGACGGCCATCAGCAGCAGCTATATACCGCCGACAAACTTGGTAACGAGTGGAGCAAACCACAACCGTTGCAGGGACTAAGCGAGGGCATTGACGAAGCCTCCTACCCCTTTATGCTAACCGATGGTCTTACCTTCTACTTTGCAGGTAAAGGTGAAGAGAGCATTGGTGGCTACGATATCTTTATGACCCGCTACGACTCACGTAGTGGAAGTTTCTTGAAACCCGAAAATATTGGCATGCCGTTCAACTCTGAGGCTAACGATTATATGTATGCTATCGACGAGGCCAACCGTATTGGCTATTTTGTCAGCGACCGTCGCCAGCCTGAGGGAAAGGTATGCATCTATATTTTCATCCCATCAGACACTCGAAAGACTTACGACAACTCTAAATACACCGAGGAGCAGATTCGCAACTTCGCCGATATAGCCAGCATTGCCGACACATGGGGCAATGGTACTGAACGCAAGGCAGCTCTCGACAGAATCAAGTCAAAATATGCTACCCACGACGTTCCTGGCCAACTGGTTAGTACAGGCGATGCCGCATCGGCAGTAGAGTTCCACTCAAAAGAGGCTAACTCTCTGTATCAGAAGCTCTTGAAAGAGCAGAACGCTCTCGACATAGTTAACTCAAGCCTCGATATGTTGCGCCAAAAATATCACAAGGCAAATGCCAGCGAGCGCAACCGCATGAAGAGCGAGATACTCAAGCTTGAAGAGCAGGCCCTACAGCTTAATGCAAGCGTAAAACAGCTGACCAAGGCCACACGCAATGCAGAAATAAATAGTAAAAATCATAAATAAGAATAAGTCTATGAAGAAGAAATTCCCCGAATCAGAATTGATTATCAATGCCGATGGTTCATGTTTCCATCTGCATCTTAAGCCAGAGCAGTTGGCCGACAAGGTAGTGCTTGTTGGTGATCCTGCCCGCGTCGACACCGTTGCAGCCCACTTCGACTCAAAGGAGTGCGAGGTTAGCAGCCGCGAGTTCCACACCATCACTGGTATGTATAAAGGCAAACGCATCACCGTACAGAGTCACGGTATCGGATGCGATAACATCGACATCGTAGCAAACGAGCTTGATACACTCGCTAACATTGATTATAACACCCGCGAAGAAAAGGCCGAGCACCGCACACTCACAATGGTTCGCATCGGAACATGTGGCGGTTTGCAGCCCAACACCCCTACCGGCTGTTTCGTGGCAAGTGTAAAGAGCATCGGTTTCGATGGTCTGCTTAACTACTACGCCGATCGCAATAAAGTTTGCGACCTGAAGCTTGAAGAGGCTTTCAAACAGCACATGCAGTGGAACCCCATCAAGGGAGCTCCATACGTTTCTGTTGCTGATGCCGAGCTTATTGACCGCATTGCTAAGGATGATATGGTTCGTGGCTACACAATCTCATGTGGAGGATTCTATGGTCCTCAGGGACGTGTGCTGCGTGCCAACATTGAGGATCCTAAGCAGAACGAGAAGATTGAGAGCTTTGAGTACGACGGCATGAAAATCTGCAACTTCGAGATGGAGTCTTCTGCTCTGGCTGGTATGGCTTCTCTGCTGGGCCATCGCGCCATGACCTGCTGTATGGTTATCGCCAACCGTTACGCCCAGAAGATGAACACTGAATACAAGAACAGTATCGACACACTCATCGAAAAAGTACTCGAGCGTATTTAATTTTTAATGTTTAATCTTTAATGTCAGTCGATACAATCTGTGCACTTGCCACTGCTCCAGGTGGCGCTATCGGAATAATAAGAATCTCAGGTCCTCAGGCACTTGAGATTCTTTCTCGCGTATTTACAAAAGACGTCTCTGCCGCTCCAGCCAACACCATTCACTATGGCCATATAAAGAACGGAGCCGAGATTGTAGACGAGGTAATGGCGAGTGTGTTCCGTGCCCCCCACTCTTACACGGGTGAAGATAGTGTAGAGATTAGCTGTCATGGTTCGCGATATATTCTGAACAAAGTACTAAATCTACTGATAGCCGAAGGTTGCCGACAGGCTGGTCCTGGCGAGTTCACCCAGCGAGCATACCTTAACGGCAAGATGGACCTGAGTCAAGCCGAGGCTGTAGCCGACCTCATAGCCTCAACCAATCAGGCCACCCACCAGATAGCCATGAGTCAGTTGCGCGGTCACTTCTCTTCAAAGTTGGCTCAGCTTCGCGAGCAACTACTCAAGCTCACATCACTCTTGGAACTCGAGCTTGATTTCTCTGACCACGAAGATCTTGAGTTTGCTGACCGTAGCGAGCTAATGGAACTTACAAAAACTATTGACAATCACATTACTCACTTGTCTAATAGTTTTGAAACAGGTCAGGCCATCAAGCAAGGTATTCCTGTTGCCATTGTGGGCAAGACTAACGTTGGCAAGTCAACCCTACTTAATCGTTTATTAAAAGATGATCGTGCCATCGTGAGTGATGTTCATGGTACCACCCGAGACACCATCGAGGACACTATCGATATCAAAGGTATCACTTTCCGTTTTATCGATACAGCTGGTATCCGTCAAACGCAAGACGAGGTTGAGCAGATAGGCATCACTCGTACCTACGCAGCTATCGACAAGGCTCGTATCGTGCTTTGGCTTATTGATAGCGAGCCTTCAATAAAAGAAATCAACGATATATTGCAACGCACTGATAATAAAAAACTTATCGTCATCAAAAATAAAGCCGACAAGACGGATAACAATAGTTATAATTCGTTAAAACTCCCATTTGTCTCTATCAGTGCAAAGTTTGGCAAAGGGATTGAAGAATTAGAGCAAGCCATCTACGAGGCTGCTGATATCCCTACCCTCACAGAGAACGACTTCATCGTAACCAACGCCCGTCATTACGAAGCTTTGGTTCGTGCCCACGAGCACATTCAGCGAGTCATCGATGGTCTACAGATGCAGTTAAGCGGTGATCTTCTTTCTGAAGACCTCCGCCTAACCCTTGACACTCTCGCCGAAATCACCGGTGGTCAGATTACGCCCAATGAAGTTTTAGGAAATATCTTTAAAAACTTCTGCGTGGGAAAATAGAATACGATTAACGGTCATCACTCGATATTACTCGATATGACTAAATCGTTTATTTTCAAGCAATTCCACACTCGTCATATCATCAGCGTTAATCGTTGATGATATTTTTTTCGCTCATTTTTGTACGTTATTTGTACGTTTGGGAAAATCCCAACGTTGGCACATGCTCACTCAATGTCTCCGACTGGCACACGTTGGACACCATTGGATTGCTAAACGATGTCCTCGCGTGGCACATATTGGACACATTTAGACAGACTTGGACAGAGTTGGACAGAAAACAGGAATAATAACATACAAAATAGGACATATGGAAATAGTTAAGAAATGCGAATGGTGTCATAAGACCTTCATTGGTCAGATGGTCACAGCAAGGTTTTGCAGCAGTAAATGTTGCAATCAGGCTTATAGGTACAAGAGGTATGTGCAATCGGGCAAATGTACACCTCCCGACAGCACTATCGATTTGAGCACCTTATCAAGAAGAGTTGATGAGAAGAAGCTGTTCAATGACACGCTGAAAGACAAACAGTTTCTTTCTCCCTTAGAGGCAGCAGAGCTTCTGGGCGTTTGCCGAAGTACTATCTACAATTATCTTGGGCTGCAAGAACTGAAGGCAAAGCAGTTTCGAGGAAAGACCATCATCAGAAGGAGCGACATTGAAAAACTCTTCGATGATGCCCCATCCTATAAGAAGCGAGGCAGCATCCAAAAGGGAAAGAAAACTCATAATGACTATTATTCCCTTAAAGAGATGATGGAGAAATTCAAAATCAGTAAGCGAACGGTATTCCGCAGATGCGAACAGTTCGGTATTCCCCAAATCATTGAAGGTAGAAGAACTTTCTGGAAAAAGAAAGACGTTGACGTGCATTTCGCTGAACTGCTCGTGCAGTACGACCTGAAAGACTGGTATAATGCCAAGCAGATAGAGGACATTTATGGGATGAAGCGTGCAGCTCTAAACAAGTATGCTCTTCGCCATAATGTGCCACGCATCCAGTTTCAGAACGTCACTTACTTCTCTAAGAGCCATATTGACAACCTCAAACGACTTGCCAAAATACCAGATGGCAACTACTACACCGTTCAGGACATTGTCAAAAACAGCAGTTTCTCAACAT